>MKWU01002789.1_pt1 | contig 24876 bp, 23 predicted proteins | sample 809101 | NCBI WGS metagenome assembly MKWU01 (sample SAMN05860141, study PRJNA318959) | sponge metagenome | host: Aplysina aerophoba | place: Slovenia: Piran, Adriatic Sea, Gulf of Piran | collected 2013-05-07 | reverse complement strand
CGGGTGCGTTCCGCAACTGCGTGAACCGCTGGCCCAGCGTGAAGAAGGTCGGACTGCCGGGACCATCTCCCAGCTTGCCGAACGCCTTCCACATGCGGTAGTCGCGCTCGTGCCCGGCCAGCACATGATTCCATGCAAACCGGCAGGCTCCGGCCCGTTGTTCAAGGTACTGGCCGTTCGCGGCCGTGCCGGGATACAGACGCACGCGCAGCGTCCGTATGACGGTCCGGGGCTCTTGCGTTGTGGACTTCGGGGTGCTGGTCATGGTGCCATCTTCACCGTGTCCGGTTGAGGACCCGGTTCGCAGTCGGGTCCTCTCTTTCACAGTAATTACAGCACAAGAGTTCTACTGTCAACTATTGGATATAAGCCCCGTTGCTTTCGGGAGGCTTCGGCTCGGCCATTGGCCAATTGTGTTGAAGCCCATGCACCCACTTGGAAACCACATCCTGGGTTGTTGCCTTGGAAGCGAAGCCCGCCAGTCCAGTGCTGCCGTTGGATTAGCCGGAGACTGCTGAATTCCCCGGCCTCTGGCAGAACCCGACGGCGGCCGCGGCATAGAGCAGGGCGATTCGCTCCAGTTCCGAGACGGGAACCTCCTCGTTCACCGTGTGGGCTCCCAGGGCGTCCGGGCCGTGGGTGACGGCCGGAATACCCACCTCCGCGGTGTAGATGTTGCCGTCGTCGATGAACAGTTTTGGGCCGTCGGGCAGCGGACGGCCGACGAGTTCGGTGTGGACCTCCTGCACCACCTGCACGATCGGGTGATCCGCCGGCAAATGGAAAGTGTCTCCCTGCTGCTCCCATTCCAAGGCGGTGGCGGTTCCGTGCCGGGCATCAAGGCCGGTCAGGACTCCCTCAATTTGGCGGCGCGCGTCCGCACCGGCTCCGGGCTGTAGCCAGCGGCGCGTACCCTCGACGATACAGGTTTGGGGGGACTGGTTGTAAATCTCCCCTGTCTGCACCTTGCCGATGAACAGGGATTCGCGCCCGGCGGGGGATTCCTCCGGACTGTCCGGCAGGGGCAGGTTTCTGAGTTGGCCGACCAGATCCAGGCCGGCCCCAATCACGTCCGGTGTCTCGGGATCCGTATGGATTTCATGGCTGGGCGGTTGTACGCGGTTGATGTCGATGCGGAAGATGGCCATGCCGCGCCCGGCCGTGGGCAGCCAGGCGGCCTGGTATTCGGGCAGCAGGACCGCGTCCCCGTGGATGCCGGCGCGGCACAGGGCCACAACCTGGCGTTTGTCTCCCCACGGCCCTTCATGGTGGTCGTGTCCGGTCAATAGCACCGAGCCGCGGGCCGGCAGGTCCAGTTCCCGCAGCATGCGCAGGGCCTCGACCGCGGCCGCGGTGCCGCCCTTCATGTCCGAGGCGCCCGTCCCGTACAGCGTGCCGTCCTCAATGCGCGGTGGTTTGAAGGGTAGGTGTACCGTGTCCAGGTGGCAGTCGAACTGAAGCACCGGTCCCGGTTTGCCCGAGTGCAGCCAGGCCACGACGGCCGGGGCGGACGGCCAATCCGCGTCCTCCCTGGACACGTCAAGGCCGGCCTCGGCCAGGATGTCCGCCAACACGGTCAGTGCCGCACCGGCATCCCGGGTGGGGCTGTGGACTTCCATTAGGCGGACGGCGGTCTCCAGCAGGCGTTCACGGTGGAGATAGGGACGGAGAAGCGGCAGGATTGGAGCTGAACCGTGCATGGATCCTCTGATGATTGTTCTCTGTGGAAGGTGGAGGCGGAATGGTGATATGGTGATCTGAACAACAGTCTGGATTCTAGATTCGGTTCGCAACCGCCGTACGGCGGTGCGGATCCCCAGGTGCCACCAACCGTCGGCTGTAGGCCCTCAAGGAAATTTCATGTCCAACTTGCCACAAGGCGAACTCTGCAGCGTCTACTCCTTTGCCCAAGGGGAGGATCCAATCGGCTCCGCCACCCCGTTCAAGCGATGTCTGCTTGTGGAACTGCCTACGCCCTGGGACCGCGATGTCTGGTCAACGTCCGACACAACCAAGGCCATCAAAAAGATGGCCGGGATGGCGAGCCGGCCCGGCGATGCAGTACGGCTGCTTGCCTTCCAGCCGGATCCAAACCCGGACCCGGCCCGGGTGGGATTGTCGCGGGTGTTTGTCTACCGGAGGCCGGAATCGACCGACGGTTTTTCCACCTATGCCAAGCGGGAGTACCTGGTTCCCTCCGGGGAGCTGCTTACCGTGCTGCCCGAACTGCTGCAGGAACCCGCGCCCGATTCCCTGCCGGCCGGCGTGCAGGAACTGGGCGGGCAAACCCGGGACATTTTCCTATGCACCCATGCCGACCGGGATGTCTGCTGCGGTCGGTTCGGGAAGGAGTTGCTCGAAACCCTGCAGACGTCGGACCAGGTTCGCAGCCAGCCGGATCTGAGGCTGTGGCGCGTGTCCCATCTGGGAGGGCACCGCCTGGCGCCAACCCTGATGGACATGCCCAACGGCATGGCCTTCGGCCATCTGACCGCGGACACGGCGTTGTCCCTGCTGGAGCGGAACGGGAATCTGGAGGCTGTGCTCCGCTGTTACCGCGGCTGGAGCGGAATGGAGCCGATGGCTCAGATCGCGGAACGGGCCGTATGGCGCGAGACCGGCTGGCAGTGGACCGAATATCATCGCCAGGCTTCCGTGCTGGCCCGCAACGAGGACAAGTCGGGCACCGTGCGCATCGACTGGGCCGCGCCGGATGGAGGAGCCAGTGGCAGTTGGGAAGTTTCGATCGAGCATCGGGACCAGGTGCACACCCTCAACAACTCCTTCACGGAGAAGTACTTCTACATCGATCGTTTCGAGGTAACGGGCACAGTTTCCGTTTAGTCGTCGTACGGAGCCCGACCGGCTCGGGCTGCCCGTGGGGCCGGAGTGTGGTTGAGGGTCACATTGACCAGCTGAACCGACCTGGTCGACCAACCTGGTGAACTCGTCCGCCCGGACGGCCAGAATACAGTGATGCGCAGCAGCCGGCTGGGAGAATGCTCCGCCGGTCCGCCAATCGCCGCAGGCAAGGGGCACAAGGCTCCCCAGGGCCAATGACGTAACCAGCGAACATGCAAGTGCGGATGCATCACCTAGCATCGGTAAACCACCTGTTCTCACCAGGGGCTGTCTGCAAAGTCTCGGGCCCGCGGGTAGGAGGTGCTTCGAGCAAGCGGCAGGAATCATTCCAGGGAACTTGAACGCGAGTGGCCAGCTGTAGGTTGATTCAACAAAACCCGACTTCTTCCGACGCGGCCGCGGTGCCCGGTTCCGGCCCGAAAGAACAAAACTTGCCAATTTGGCGGTGGTGCCCAGGCTCAAGTAAAGGAGCTCCAATGACTGTTGTGTACAAGGTGTTGGCAGTCCTTGCCATGACCGCGCTGATCCCGGTGGGGCTGTTGCCGGCAGTGCCTGTGTTGGCTGCCGAGCCACTCAATGCATGTGCCAACCGGGAAGACTTCAGATTTGTGGTGACCATCACCAACGTTTCGGATCAAAGCGACACACCCACGCCTTTCGCTCCCGGTGTCTGGGCCTTGTCCGACAAGCCAGGTCCGCTCTTCGTGCCCGGTGCCCATCCCGGCATCCTGTTTTGGGATTTCGATCCCATCAAGACTCCCGGCCTTGAAGACCTGGCGGAAGACGGCAATCCCGGCGTGACAGCCGCCACGCTGGCGGAACACGGCGTCAAGCACGGTGTGTTCAACAGACCTGTTGGTGCTGAAGGCCCCGGGCCCTTGCTGCCGGGTGCCAGCTATTCCTTCATCGTGGATGCCAGTGCCGCCCCCAGGAACCTGACATTCGCCTTGATGTTCGTGCAGTCCAACGACTGGTTCGTCGGCACGGACGAGGTTGGCATCTCCCTCGAAAGCCCGATGCGTGGCGCGATTTTGGGAGGCGACATCACCGATCAGCTCTATCTGTGGGATGCCGGCACCGAGGAGGACGAGCCCGTGGGCGAGGGCCCCAACCAGGCTCCGCGCCAATCCGGTGCGAACACCGGCCCCGAGGATGACGACAACACCGTGCGTCTGGTGTCGGGTCCGGACGCGCCGGCCGTGTCCGATCTGGTCAGCGTGTCCATCCGCCGGGCCTTCGACACGGTGTTCGACGTTACGGTCGAGAACACGTCCGGATCGGCCATGGTCACAACGCCGTTTGCGCCCGGGGTCTTTGCCGTGCACACGGATCCGGCCACCACCTATATGGAAGGGCATCCCCAGCTCTTCAAGGAAGGGCAGCCGAACCTGTACAACGGCCTGGAGGCCTTGGCCGAGGATGGCAATCCCGGTCCCTTGCACGAGTTCATTTCCACTGGCGGCGGCATGAGCGACGAGCCGGTGGCCGGCTCCTACGGCGTGTTCAATACTCCGGCGGGCACCGATGCCCCCGGACCGCTGCTGCCGGGCGAGTCCTACCACTTCACTGTCCGGGCCAGCCCTCTTGCCCCCCACCTGTCGCTGTCGTTCATGTTCGTCCAGTCCAACGACTGGTTCGTCGCGACCGCGGATGACGGCATGGTCCTGTTTGACATCGACGGGAACCCCGTGTCGGGCAACGTGCCGGTGTATCTGTGGGATGCCGGCACCGAGGAGGACGAGCCTGTGGGCGAGGGTCCCAACCAGGCTCCGCGCCAATCCGGTGCGAACACCGGCCCCGAGGATGACGACAACACCGTGCGCCTGGTTGACGACATGGATGCGGACCAACTGGTTGCCGTGACCGTCACACCGCGACAGGCTCGGCATTTCCAGGTGTCGATCACCAACGTTTCAGCCGATCGGCCGATTGCGCCCGGCGTGGTCGTCCCGCACTGTGCTTGCGATCCGCTCTTCACGGAGGACCGGCCGGATCGGGGCCAGGGTCTGGAGAGTCTGGCCGAGGACGGCAATCCTTCCGGACTGGCGGAAGTGCTAGCGCTGCAGGCCTTGCCGGTCCAGGTGCTGAATACCCCTGTAGGGGCGGATGCGCCCGGCCCCCTGCTGCCCGGCCAGACCTACCAAACCACCGTGTTCCTGGAACCCTCGGAGCCGAACCTTTCGTTGGCGTTCATGTATGTGTTGTCCAATGATCTGTTCCTTGGTTCCCCTGCGGGGGGCATCATGCTGTGGGACGAGATGGGCAATCCGGTCTCCGGCGACGTGACCTCCAGCGTCTACTTGTGGGACGCGGGTACGGAACACAACCAGCCGCCTGGCGAGGGCGACAGCCAGCCCTTGATGCAGGGCGCGCCCGACACGGGCGATGCCGATGTGGACAACACCGTACGCCTGGTGAACGACGGGTACGACTACCCGGTCGTGGCCGACTTGATAAGGGTGGTCGTTACGCCACAGCCGTTGGAGTAATGGTCTGAACTACCAGAGCCGCTCCGAACACCGTTGTTGAACGGTCTGGAATCACGTTGATCCGATCGGTTGGCGTGGCACGGATCGAGCCTGAATTCTGGTCAATGCTGCCCGTGTAGATCAAGTCAGCGGCCGGTTCCGGGCCGTTCGTTGCCCAACAAAGTGGGCTGCCGTGCGTCCTTTGGGATTTTTCGCCCCAAAGGACGCACGGCACCTCGGATGGATGTTCATGGACATCCCGTCCTGCATCATCCTTCTGCAGGCTTCCATCCGGTCCATCGTTTTCCATGCCGGCTTGCTCCTCAGAAGGTCATCGGCACGGGTACAAATTCTTATTTGAGAGCATCACGCCTTTACAAAGCGCTCCACCGCGATCTCTTTGGTGCGGGCGCGGGCCTGCCAGAGATCGTAGGCCATCTGCATCCCCAGCCAGGTCTCCGGCGTCGATCCGAAGGCCTTCGACAGCCGGATTGCCATCTCTACCGAAACTCCTGTGCGCCCGTTCACCAACTCGGAAAGGGCCTGTCGGGTGACACCCAACCCCTGTGCGGCCTGGGTTACGGTCAACCCCAAGGGTTCGAGGCACTGCCGCTTCACGATGCCGCCCGGATGAGGCGGGTTCTGCATTGCCATGACCAGCTTCTCCTCAGTGATAGTCCAAGTAGTCCACATCGACCGCCGCGTTGTCCTCGAACCGGAAAGTCACACGCCAGTTACCGGATACGGAAACCGCGTAGTGCCCCTTCAGCGGCCCCTTGAGTGCGTGCAGCCGGAATCCCGGCAGATTCATGCCTTCCGGTTCCCGGCTGTGCTCGAGTGCTGCCAGGATGTCCTGCAATTTGGCTATGTGCTCCGGTGCCACTCGTTGTGCCGTCCTGCCCTCGTAGAGCGCCTTCAAGCCACGGTGACGGAACGATGCGATCATCAACCCATTCTAGGTTGTCGCCTGTCAGTTGACAAGTTGCGCCTGGAGGTTTTGCGTACTCGCCGGTTGGGAGAAGTCCGCGTCATAGGTAAACGGCGCGAGGGTGAAGCTGTCATCTTCACTCTCCGTATGCACGTATACCGCCTGGGCACCCACCAGGATGACCGCATCGCGGTGCGGTCCCAGCGCCTCGACCGCGTCGAGCAGCGTCTCCCGGGCCTCTATGTAGTTTCGGTCAAGGGCAGTTGCCATAGGGCCTCATGGTCCCGCATCCACGCCAGCAGGGCCTCCGCCTCCGCCGGTCCCCGCCCCGGCCCCGTCATGAGGTCCGGCAGGACCTGGGTCGCGCGGGCGAAGGCGATGCCGTCGTCGTGCTCGGCCCGCTCGAACGCCACGGGGTCGAAGGGGCGCACAAGGAAGACATTGCCTCCGGTCTCCGCCGGGCGCAGCCCCAGCGACCGGGCGGCGATGTCGGGGTCGTCGACGTAGAGGGCGGCCAGGCGCGGCTCGGCAATGGGCGCCAGGCGATGCCCGGCAAACGAGCCGGTGACGGCGTACCGGATGCCCGTGTCGCGCAGCCGGGAGAACAGCGCCCCGGTTCCCCTCGGTTCCAGCCACGTCGTCGGGACGTTGGAGGAGGCGAAGTCGTAGTCCATGGCCCATCTGTGGGCCAGGGCCTCCCAGTCCACCCGGACGATGCGTCCCCGCGGGCTCTCCTTGTCGACGATCGCGTCCGGCTCCAGCAGGCTGGACGGTGCGCCGGTCTGCCCGCATATCGATTCCGACAGTGCCTGCAGCCGGTCGGCCACGCGGCCGACCATCCTGGGCTCCACCGGGTTTGCCTGGGCTTCCACCAGGATGTCGGACGCGAGTCCGTCGGGGTCGCGGAGTTCCCAGACGGCGTCGGCCCCGGGCAGGGCATCCTGTGGGGCCTGCACGGCGGCCCCTCGCCCGCGGTCGCGCAGGCGCCAGCGCGGGGGCAGGCGCGCGCCGATCGCCTTAACGGCCGTGTCGATCAGATTTGTTGCAGATATATGGCTGTTCCACATCACGTGAAACAGTATAAGTTTCGCAATAGATCTCGTCAGGGCCGTGCCGGTACGGCATGGCCGCCGCCGCCGGAACCGAGGGAGGCCGCCGTCCGCTGATCACCCAGTGCACCGGATTCGCCCCAAATCGGGCGATTAGGGGGCATTGATTCAGCCGGAGCCACCGGATTGCGGGCGGAGCAGCCACACCACCTCAAAGCGGTCACCCAGGATGCCCTACTCCCTAGTCAGGGCGGTTCGTATGAACCGCTCACAGGATCGGTCCATGCCCGCATAGTCGTACGGTCGCGCAGAATCGTCAAGGCTTCGTCGAAATGGGGCATGGGGCCTCGGGGTCATACTTTCAGGTCAACCAGAATTGGCCAGACTGTTGAAGAGTCACGCCAGCGCATCTTGAAACTCTGGTTTGAGTTGTCAGTCGGCATCAAGCAAGCCACTGATAGCACGGGAACGCTTGGAGCGAACATCATCTGCAGGGATGGCGTGAATAAAACGCCTATCGGCCCGCAAGTTTCGGCACGTTGATATTGCCCTGCCTTTTGCGCAGGTGCGGGACGGTCCGCGGGCTGGATTCAGCGCGTGGTCGGAAGTGTGCCAAAACCCCCGCCTTTTGCCCGGGCCCGCAGCGCGGCCGGCCCGGCCATCGCCGCGTTGACTGCGCAACGCGATTGCGGGACGGCACCCGCCGAACCGGCTGGTGGGCCACCAGGCCGGTTTGGCCGCTGTATCAAAAACGGCCGTTTGTGGAGTGAAGGGATTCACCCGGATAGCGGCCACCCCCTCATCCGAATGGCAGTGGCCTTTTTGGGGAGAGAATCGGGCCGGCCTGGCCAACACGCGAGATTTAGTTGCAAATCACCGTACATCCGGATCGAACAGGACCACAGCCTTTGTCGCCGCCCTGCTCCCGAAAGTCAGTCGGCATCGCGATGCGCCCTTGGCCGTTCAGTGAACAGATCCATGCGTCCAGTTCCCGGCGGTCCCGGTCCTTGAAGTTGCGCCACACACGCCTGATCCCCGGTTTCAGTAACGTGTCATGCAATTCCGGAAGATCCGGTCCCTCCGCCCCAAAGTAGGTGAAGTTGCGCGACAGCAGGACGCGGTCCGTCGTGCCAGTGTCGCGTGCGATGTCATGGACACCGTGGAAGGAGGGTGCTTGGCCCCAACCACCATCGGGGGAGCGATGGTAGATGTTGTCGCCACAGGCACACATCGGATCGCCGTTGCGACGAGGTTTTTTGCATTCAAATTGGGGCTCGCGCCAATACTCGTCAAAGGTCATGATCTCGTTCACTTCCATGACGAACACAGCCGTGGTGCCGCGTGGTGCTCCGGCCTTGCCGATGATGAAGTCGCCGGGTTTTGCAGCCTTGCGGACATCTGGTTTGCACGTGGCAAGTGAACAAACGCTGTGAAAGGGGTTGGGTGCGAAGCCCGTATCTTGCGCGATTGTGTATACAAAAACGCTGGTCCTGTCTTGCCGCATTGACAACAGCCTCCGGTTGGTGAGCTTGATCCAAGGGGTGAATGTAGTGCATTCGCAACCTAATGTCCTACGCATCCGGCGGTGCAGGCACGGCGGCCCGACAGGGCCTACCACGCCCCCTTCGGCGGCCGGTCGGCGGTCTCGCGCGGGGCGGGCACATCGTCGCGCTCGCCGAAGGGCTCAGCCGTCCAGCGGCCGCGGTCCGCATCCCACCGACCGCGAAAATCCGGGTCGGTTTCCGCGACCCGCACGACGGGCATGAGGAAGGCCCGGACATCCTTCACCAGGCCGGGGAAGTGCGCCGGGCCGCGCTCGCCGCCTTTCAGTTTCGCCCTGAACCGCGACCAGTCCGCTTGCTTCTCCTGCGCGAAGCGATCGGTCAGTCCGACAGGCAGGGCGGACCGCAGGGGCGTGCCCTGGTTCCTGAACGTGGCCGTCAGCGCGGCGGCCAGGTCGTGTCCGGACACCGGCAACCGGCCGGCCACGTACCAAAAGTCGTAGTAGTCCTTCATGCGGGTGTTGCCTATGTCGAAATCCACAACGGCGTGGAACTTTTCGGCCAGCGAGGTTTCCAAGCGACAGCACAACACGACCGGGCCGGGGTGATCCAACAACGAGGGCAAGGTCCGCTCCACGGGCGGAGGCGTCGGGCGGTCACCGTAGCCAATGTCCATCCGCAGCACGTATTGGGATTTTCCCAGCTTCGCTACCAGTGTCAGCCGGTGTACCCGGTGTCCGGCCTCCGGTCGGAGGGGTTCGATCCGAATCGAATCCTGATCAAACCGCAGGCCGTCCGGATGGGTGGACGTGTCCTGCCCAAGCACGTCCCGCAGGTGTTCGAGGACAACTTGTGGATCCACGCCGGGAAGCCCCTGCAGGTCAACGTCCTTGGTTGTCCGGTAGGTCGGCTCCGCCAGCGACTGCAGGACCGTCGCCCCTTTCACCAGGTAGTCTTCCCTGTGGGGCGACAGACTGAGCCGGTAGAGGAACCGCTCGCGCACATAACGGTCCCGCACATCGTCCAATGAGCGTCCGTCCGCGCGGGCCAGGTTGAGCAGTCTCCGGTCAACCGATGCCACGATGTTTTTGATGGGTCGATCCGGCCTCACAGCGCGGTCTCCAGGTAGGGTTCGATTACCTTGGCGACGCGACAGATGCGCGCCTGCCGCATCAGTTCGCCCACGCGCCGCCGACCGGCGCAGTATTGATGCAGGGCATCGAGCATCACATCCTTGCCGATGCGGTGGCGGAACTTGACACAGTCGGCCAGCGTTTTCTCGCGGGAGTAGATCTTCACGTCCACGCCGTCGATCGTGTACGTCTCGATGCCCGACGCGTGGCTGGCGGGGGAGAAACTGTGGCTTCGGAGCGGCGGCCAGGCGGCGTTGGGCCGGTAGTCGCCGCGGCGGACGGCCAGATCGATCCAGTAGGGTCTTTCGTCGGTCATCTCGTGGAAAACCAGGGCGGATACCAAACAGACGACCGCCCGGGGCGCGCGCTGGCAGACGATCGCGAAGTCGGGTTGCACGAGGGGCGGCCGGCCGGCGGCCACGAACATGCCGCGGGCCAGGCGTTCGACCTCGCCCCGGGCTTCGAGGGCGTACAGTGCGGACGGCTTGATGCCGTACCGGCGTTCGGCGTCGGACACGCGCAGCGGGCCGTCGAGACTGCGGATTACGGACAGGGCGTCGGACATCGGGGCTTTGGAAACCTCTATACTTGCCTCTTTTGTGTGAGGATACCATGCCTCAGCCGGACCGCCGGCAGGCGGCGGCGACAAGGATCAATCCGGAGGTAGAGTAGGGGTACGCGCGCGCGTGTAGCGAGCACTTGCGGCCGAGGGGAATCGGCCCAAAAGTGGACAAGAAACTACCCTGGCCGAACCCGGACCCAACGGGCGCGCCGGCCATCAGGACCCGGCGTCCCCCGGACGGGCAGCAGCTGGACGGCTCCGATGCGATGCAGATGCTCGAAGGCCTTGAGCGCCCGGCTCCTGTGGTTGCGGTGATGTTGCGCCCCATCCCTGCGTGACGTTGATTTGGGGACGGGGTTTCGGGACAGTGGCGGCCGATGGGCGGAGGTCCCTCGTGCGGCCGCTCCGGGCTTGTCCCGCAAACGATCGTTTGCGGGATTCCGGAGCTCACACGGACCAAAGCTGCCGTGCCACCCCCAAGGCGGGATCGGCGGGATCGTTCCGAGGCACGACGCCGGGGAAGTGCCATCGGCTTCCACGCGGACCCGGCGGAGCTGGGGCAGCTCAGTGAGTCGCGGGAACTTCTATTGCAGGACAACGATGGGCATGCACCCGGTGTGGGTCCGATGTGACGTGGCTGCAGAAGGCTGGAGGGGCCGCAGTCAGTCGGGACAGTAGGGCAGGGGCAGGGGTTCGCCGCTGGTGCGGGTCGTCACGGTGAAACGGTCCTGCCAGGCGGCGGGCAGGCAGCCGGTCAGGGCATTGCCGTCGAGGTGCAGGGTTTCCAGCCAGAGTTGACCCAGTTCCGGGGGCACGGGTCCGGTCAACTGGTTGTGGTTCAGATAAAGCTGTTCCAGTATGGGTAGCTGTCCCAGTTCCGGGGGCACGGGGCCGGTCAGTTGGTTGTGGCTCAGAAAAAGCACCTTCAGTGTGGCCAGGATTTGGAGTTCCGGGGACAGGGGTCCGGTCAGCTGGTTGTTCCACAAGGCCAGATACTGGAGCTGGCCGAGCTGACCCAGTTCCGGGGGCAGGGGTCCGGATAGTTGGTTGTTCCCCAGGGACAGAACGTGCAACTGCGCGAGTTGGCCCAACTCAGGGGGCAGGGGTCCGCTTAGGTGGTTGTCGTAGAGGTACAGATACTTTAGCTGGCTGAGTTGACCCAGTTCCGGGGGCAGGGGTCCGGTCAGTTGGTTGTCATGCAGCCACAACTCCTGTAGTTGGGCGAGTTGGCCCAGTTCGGGGGGCAGGGGCCCGCTCAGTTCGTTGTACGACAAAGACAGCGCCTGCAGTTGGGCGAGTTGGCCCAGTTCCGGGGGGATAGCGCCATGCAGGAGGTTGTCCCCCAGATCCAGTTCCACCAGTTGGGAGAGCCAGGCTAGTTCCAACGGGATGAGACCCCGCAGGTTGGTACCACGAAGATGTAATCGCTGCAGGTGGTCGAGGCGGACCAAGGCGGGCGGGATCCCGCCCCCAAGGGAGCGCCCGTTCAGGTTCAGGGCCAGAACCCGGGGGGGCTCCCCGCCCACCGCGACTCCCGTGAAGTTATGCAAAGGCACTTCGGGTTGCCAGGTCGGGAGCCGCTCTGGACGGTCGTCCGTAAGGGTGTCCCGGATCGACAGCAGGATTTCCTTGTCGCAGGCCAGACTGGGGGATGGGCCCTGGGCCGGACAGGCGCTGGCTTGCACGACCGGCAGCACTCGGCGCTGTGCCGCCGCGTCTGTCAGGTCCGCAAAGATCCAAAGACTTGCGCCGTCCGGTGCCACCTGCAGCCATTCCCGATCCTCACTGATACCGGTCACCGGCAGTGCATCCCCCTGCCGCACTTGGCCCAGAATGGCATGATGCAGGCTCGGGCCTGCCCGCACGTTCACCACGGAACCGGTGACGGTAACGGTCAGAACCTCGGGTTCAGAAGCAACCTCGGCCTTGCTCTCGGTCGGTGCGGCCGTCTGTGGTTCGGCGGGTGGCGGGATCAGGGTTGCGTCCTGACGGGCCACCGTGGCCGTCGGCGGCACCGGGGTCGGGCTGCGCGTCGCGCGGCCGGCGCAGCCAGCCAGGCACAGGAGCGGCAGCAGGGCCGCCAACAGCAGCCAGCCCCGGCGAGGGCGGGAGGCGCGAATCTGCATCAGGCAGGTTCCCGGTGGTTGGTTCCAGATCGGCGTGCCCTGGCAGGGGCCGACGGTGCAGCCCCTCAGTGTAGGGGAGCCGCGCGCAGGCCACGTCCCCCAAACGATCGTTTGGGGAGCGGTTGCGGAGCGGGCCTTTCCCCTCGGCCGCAGCGGTCCGCGAAGGGCGCTGAGCTTCGATTTCCGGTGTCCTCGAGGCCGCTGGCCAGCGGCCCCGCGCGCCGGATCGCCCCAAACCGGCCCGAATCCGTCGCTTTCCCTCGGATCAACCCAATCCGGCACCCCCAGGATTGGCCAGGAGGGCGTTTCGGGAGGTCCTGCGACCTGTGTAAGTACCCCTGGAATTCGGCCTGAACGGGCACTGGTCCGGATCAGCACTGTCCCGCAAATGGCCGTTTGCAGCGGATTCGGGGCCGTGTTGCGCCGACTGGCGGCGGAGGCGCGAGGCAACGACTGAACCCGGCACCGCGCCTCAGTCAAACAGGTTGACGTCGGGGATGGCGGCCAGCGGCGGACCACCGAACCGATCACCGGTGATGGTGCTGAAGAACAGGTCCCGGACGGCATCCTGCTTGCCTGCGTCCCAGCGGTGCCAGGCCGCGGGGGCCAGGCACACCTCCTTGCACAGGGTCAGAAGGAACCGCGAAATGCGCCGCGGCTGGCAGGCCGCGGCCCTGAACATCCCGGCCTCCGAGGACCTCTCCATCTGCGCCAGCCCCTCCCAAGCCCGGGGCAGGAGCTGGGTGGTGCAGTAATGGTAGGCCGCCAGGTGCCCCCCTGCATGGGGCACAACCGTGCACCCCCAGACATCGGGCCCCCAGGAACTCACGCCGCAGGCCGCCACCTGCGGCGCCCCCAGAATGTGCCGCACGATATGCCGCACGCGCCACGAACTCCCTTTGGTGTTCAGGGCCTCCAGCAGGATCTTCCGGGCCCGCCGCAGGTTTTCAATGCTGTTCCAGTCCCAGTGGGGATTGTCGTCCCACGGAAAGGACTGCCCGGGATACCGCCTGCGGAGCTCCCTGCGGTAGACCTTGAACGCGGTGTCCCTGTACAGCTGCCGGATCACGGCCCGGTGGAACATCAGGTTCCGCCAGCGTTCGTTCAGATCCGACGGGGTCAGGACAGACCGGACGTCCAGCTCATCGATGGGGGTGAACCTCAGGTCGTGCGTTTTGCAACAGAACTTGGCGGTCGTGGCCACGTCAACGGGAGCCAGATCGGGGTGGGCCTTCCGCTGCGTCTGGTCCAGGCAGGCCTCCTGCTGCGCCTGGTCCGGTGTTGTCGTCGCCCCCGTCTCAGTCAGGGGTTTGCGCAACTTCGGGACCAGCCCCTCGCGATGGGAAAACCAGTACACCTTCCGATTTGCATCGGCCAGCGTGTTCAGCCAACCCCTGGACAAGGCATGGGCACAAAGGAGATCGGGTGCCCGGCAGACGGGGTCGAAGTAGCACCCCTCCGCATCCTGCACGCATTCGCGCCAGAGATTGATCGGGTCCATCAGTGTTTGGTTGGCGGATCGCCGGTTGCCGGTTGCCTTCGGATGGGACATGGGAATTCTCCAGATGTCTCCACGGATTGGGTTGCGGTGGGAAAGGGGCTCAGGCCCTGTGGCCGCTCGCTTCGCGACGGGCCAGCCAGGCCCCCCGGCCGCGTAGGACATTACGGGACTTATGTGATGCCCGGACCGCAGGCTCGGCGGTGGCCGGGGAGCGCCCGGGTCCCGGCATGCGGATCCGGATCTGCATCGCAAACGGCCGTTTGCGGGAACAGGAAATCTGCCCGGGCCGGAGTTGCCGTTCCATCCCCGAGGTGGGATCGGCGGGACCGTTTAAGCGTTGGTCGTGCCAGGCCTGCCTCTTCAGTGCCTCGCCCCTGCCGCCCCTCCGGGGCCTCGACGAGTAGCCCTGACCCACCCTGGATCGGGTTCTGTTGCCGATTCTGCAACGGTTGGCACGGGAACGACCACCGGAGGCGGGATCCGTGCCAGCTGCGGTGATGCACGACCGCGGGGGTGCGGCACAGCGGACGCGGAGAGCGTGACGGTGGCGAGCACGCGCCACACGCTGACGGACCTGCGGCCGCGCCCCGCGCGCGCCGCGGGGGTGGGGGCACGCCCCCCAAGGCGGGGGGGCCCGCCCGGGGGGGGGAGCCACACCGCATCCACGCAAGATGCGGCCCCCGGCCGTGGCGGTGGCGGGCGGCCAGGCCTCTGGCTACGAGCTGTGGTGCCGGCATGTGTCTCGTTGCGTAGATGCGCGCCCCGGTAGTCCACGCTCAGGTTGCTGGCCATGGTCTCGCTCAGGGTTCCGTCTGCGCAGAGTGCACGTCTGCACGTCCGGACAGCAGGGCCTCTGTGTCGAATAAAATGCGATTGCCCTGCTGGAAGAGGCGACAACAAGCCTTGACGGTTACGGTACAAAGTCAAGGTGGGGAGTGACGAAGCCCCCCGTGTTCTTTGGCAAAGTCCGGGATCTGATGGTGCCCATGGGTCGGGTGAGGTTCGACTTCAAGTGAAACTGAAACCACCACAGGAACCACATCCAGAACACCATCCCAGCGATCCGACAACCATCGACGAACCCACGGATGTGGGCGAACCTTGGTCAGAGGACGAACCTGCGCCCAGCGCCGAAAGCAAGCCCCACTATCAGGATGCACTGACAATCCTCAATGGCCATCGACCGGGCCGACCGCAGCAACGGCTGTCTGCAGGTCGTGCCGGGCAGCCACAAGGGGCCGGTGGTGGAGCATGTGCGGTACCCGGACAGCATTCATGTCGAGTTGCCCCGGGATCAGGTGGCGGACATCCAGGTGGATCACATCGAGTTGGAGGCGGGGGACGCCATCGTCTGGCATGCCCACCTTTGGCACTACAGCCCTATCAACCTCAGCGACCGGAATCGGCTGGGCATTGCCCAGGTGACCCTGTCCGCCCGGGATGCCGCGGCGACCGGCAAGCAAAACCTGCCGGTACTGGTGAGCGCAGGCACTGGCCAGCCGGCACCGATTCGGGAAGTGGAGCGTTCCGCTCCCGGCTAACGAGGTCCGGTCCGGCGGCCGGGCTTGCGGGATGCGTCCACCTTGGGGGAGTCGGCATACGCGGCCGCCGGGCGGAATCCTCTAGGATAAGGGCGTCGGTCACAGTGTCAACCGCTGTATGAATCCGTTATTCAGACTTGTCAGGGTTCGATGAACAGTTGCCGCCCGCGTCGGCGGCAGGATTTCTGTCGCCGTCCATGCAGGACGGTCAGCCAAGTGAGTATTCAAGGTGTCCATCGTCAGACACGAGTTGTCGCTGCATACCTCGTTTTTCAAGTCCCTGCGCAAGCTGGGCCGTAACGAACAGGATGAGATCCCGGATTTCCTGAACAGGGTCCGGTTCGATCGGCACGGCGGCAAGCTCAATCTCAAGAAGCTGCGGCACAACGAGTTCCACACGGCGCGGGTGACCAAGTCCGTGCGCTGTGTCCTGCACCGGCCGCCGGGCGGCGGCCACATGTCGCTCTTCTACGTGGGCCAGCACGATCATGCCGAACGCTGGTTCAACCAGCACAGTTTGGGCACAACCCTGCGCACCGGGGTGGCGGGGAGGGTCGCGCCGGACCGCCGGATTGCGGCGGTGAGCGACCTGGAAAGCCTGCTGGACCGGGAGAATCGCCAGCACTTCTGGCATGTGGACGACGAAGACCTCCTGCACCGAATGCTCGAGACCCCGGACCAGTTGTGGCGTGTCTACCTGGATCCGCGCCAGCGGGAACTGGTGGAAACCGACGCGGACGGCCCCATGCGGGTGTTGGGCGGCGCCGGCACCGGCAAGACGGTGGTGGCCATGCACCGGTCCGTGTGGCTGGCCCGGAACATGGCGGAGGACTCCGGGGACCGCATCCTGTTCCTGACCAACAACAGCAACCTGGCGGCCGAAATCGGCCGGGATCTGCGGACCCTGGTTTCCGACGCAGAGGTGTTGCAACGCATCGAGGTTACCAACCTCGACCAGTGGGTCGAGCGGTTCCTCAAGTCCCAGCGCAGCGAACTGCAGATCCTGAACGGCCGCACCCAGCAGAAGGACCGGATCTGGAGGAAGGCCTGCGACAAGGTGCACGTCGACCGGTTCTGGTCGCAGGAGCTGCTGAAAAAGGAGTTCGAGCAGGTGGTCCTGATCCAGGGCATCCACACCCTGGAGGAATATCTGGAGGCGGACCGCAGCGGCCGCGGCATCACCCTCACGGAGGCGCACCGGGTGGAACTCTGGCCTGCCTTCGAGTTCTATCGGGAGAGTCTGCGCAACCGCCGGCTGGTGGAACGGGAGGATGCCTATCGCGAGGCCAGACTGTGCGTGGAAGCGGGCCGGGCCAGGCTGCCCTATGTGGCGGTCGTGGTGGACGAGGCGCAGAACTTCGGCTACGAGGCCTTCAAGCTGTTCCGCGCCGTGTCCCTGGCCTGCACCAAGGCCTCCGACCGGGACCGGGAACGCAATCGGCTTTTCATCACCGGCGATGCGCATCAGCGCATCCACCGGGTCAAGGTGAACCTGGCGCGCTGCGGCATCAACGTCCAGGGCCACAGCCACCGGCTCGAACTGATTTACCGCACCACCAACTCCATCTACACCGTGGCGGCCTATGTCCTGGGGGACGGACACTACGACGACCTCAACGGTCGGGTCGACACGCTGCAGGGATACCGCAGCCTCTATGACGGTCCCTTTCCCTATTGGGAGACCTACGCGGATGTCGAGGACGAGGGGGCCGGCATCATCGTGGACTGGATCAAGCACCTTCAGCACGAGGACGACCTGGGGCGGGACGACTTCTGTCTGCTGGCCCGGACGGTATCCCGCGTGAAGGCCTGGGAACGGGCACTGAAGCAGAAGGGGCTCGACGTGTACTGCCTGCGCTCGGGCGGAGCCGACACGGGCCACGGCAGTTCCGTGCGTCTGGCCACCGCCAACAAGCTCGAAGGACTGGAGTATCCAGCGATCGCCGTCCTGGATGCGGACAGTGCCAGCTACCCCCTGCATCAGGAGATGCAGTCGGTGACATCGGAGGCGGAACGGGTGGAGCAGTACAAGCAGGAACGCTCACTGCTGCATGTGGTATGCACCCGTGCCCGCAATCATTTGCTAATCTGCACCCAGGGACCGATTTCGCCGTTCCTGGAAGGTGTGTTCGAGCCGGACCGGAACAGGTTCGCCCGGCACTGACGACCGCCTTCGGTCAATTCGCGCCCGTCCGTGCCTGTGGACGGGACGATCCGCCACCGGTGCGCCCACGGCCCCGCCGCGGCCGGTCCCCGGAACTCCATTCCGTCGAATGCGCTGCCATGCCGAGAAACCCACGAAAGATCCGACTGCACAAGGACTACCTGACCAAGGGCAAGAAGCTGTCGCCCGGCGAAATTTCGTCGGTCCAGGACACGCTCCGGCAACTCTACAGTGGAGACACCACACCGGGGTTGAATTGGCACCGGATCCAAGGATCCGAGCCGCTTCAGTCGATCAGTGTCACCAACGACATCCGGATGATCGTGTGCTCGGCAGGAGGCGAACTCATCGTCCTGCGTGTGGATCGCCACGACGACGCCTACGAGTGGGCCCAAAAAAACAATGGCACGGACCGGTTGAAGAATCTGACGGCTCGTCAAAATCTTGAACCTGAGCCGTATGTGCCGCCGGATGAGGCTGCCTCCGGCCTCCTGCCGGCCGTTGCCGCCGGGACAAGTCCCTCGGGCTCGTTCAATACCCAGTCCGGGACCGGTATGGCCAAGCCGGGTTCCGAATTGAACGGCCCGGGACGGCGGACCGGGGATGATCGGTTGGGGAATGCATCCCCCAAGAACGGCAGGGTCCTGGCATCGGCTTTGGAAACCTGGAACGAAGCAGGGGTTGACCTCGCCGTCGGCAAGGACATTGTCAGTCCCCATGGCGGTCCCGTACTGGTGCTGGGCGCGGCCGGAACCAACAAACGGCTCGCCGCGGTGGTCCGCAGCCTGTACCTGGCGGATCGATTTGCCGAGTCCGGCGAACGTGTTCTCCTGCTGGCGCACTCCGCGGGCGCGTTCGAAAGGGCCAAGCTGTCCCTGAAACAATTACTGGAGCAAGCCGGAGACGAGCCGGATCTGGGACTGGCCGTGGAAGCCGTTGAGGTTTCCCTCTTCGATGCCTGGCTGGAACGCCAGCTGCGAAGCATCGGCGCCAACGTGCAAGTGATCGGCGCCAACGTGCAGCCGCGAATGTCGCTGTGGCGTGCACGGTGCGATTCCGAGGCGACAGCCGCGTCCATGCGGCTGGAGTGGCAGGACGTGATTCAGCCCTGCGGTGTCGCGGATTTGGATGCCTGGCGCGAGACGGCTGCCCGCGCCGAAGGGTCCCGGTTCGACAAGGCCGAGATGGCCAAACTTTGGCCGGTCTTCGAACATGCCCGCGAGGTCCTGCGCGCGAAGGGGCTGGTGACGCGGGACGATGCCTGCCGCATGGTGGCCCGGGGGATGGCTGACGGAACCCTGTCATCTGCAACCGCGGCCGTGGTTGTGCTCGACTGCCACAACCTGGGGCGACAGGTTGTGCACCTGTGTCGGGAACTGGCGCTCGCGACCGTTCCGAAGCACGAGCACTGGAAAAAAGACGAGCTCGAACGGCTGTGTCTGGTGGCGGACCCGTTCCTGCGCACCGGCTGCCTGCACCTGAACATTCAGCATTGTGATGTCACCCCGGCCAAAACCATTCGGCTGCGTGAGACCGGCGCCGTCACGCATGCGGTCATCGAGACGGCGGTGTCGGCGTTGTATGGGCTGGAGTTCGACGATCTGACGGGCGCAACCGCCAAGCTGGACGGCTATCGGGGGCTTGAGGCCGGCGGGCAGCCGGCGTTTCGCCGCTGCACCGGTGCCAAGGACGGAGCCCGGCAGGTGGCGGACTGGCTGCGCGAGCTCCAGGCGGCCGACGCGGAATCAACCCCCGGCCAAGTCTGCCTGGTGGCCCGCACCAACAGCCGCCTCAAGGATTGGCGCAAGGCCCTTCGCAAACTGGGCGTGAAGACCCGACGCCTCAAGCAGGACCGCGAGCCCGAAGGTGCCACGGACAAGGTTTGGGTTGCCAAACCCGAAGAGCTGGATCCGGGGGCGTACTTCCAGGCAGTCGCCTTTCTGGACGCGGACCGCAAGTCCTGGCCCCGTCGCAAGGCCCTCCGCCTGGCCGTGGACGAAACCGACAGGAACGCGGTCGAGCTGCGCGAGCAGTCCCTGTTCTACTTGGCCTGCACACGCGCCCGGAGGCACCTGCTGTTCTGCAGCCAGGGATCGTTTGCACCCTGGCTGGAGGAACTGGCTCCCCCCGCGCCCGAACCGGAATCCGAAATTCAGTCCCCTGCCCAGCCGCCTGCGAGGATGCAAGCCATGAAGTACCCGGTATTGATCGATCAGGAAATCACCGACGCGATGCTGCAGGTCCTGCACGACCGGGGCTGCGAAACCTACATGTGGAATCCCGGCGGCGAGACGCCGCGCATGGAGGAGACCGTCGGCTTCTTTGTCTACGGCCATGCCCTGATCGACGGCCCAATCATGGACCGGATGCCCAAGCTGAAGGTCATCAGCAACATGGGTGTGGGGGTGGACCACATCCGGATCCCGGATGCGGCCGAACGCGGCATTGCGGTCGGCAATACCCCCGGCTTTGTGGACGGCGCCACGGCGGACATGGCCTTCCTGCTCATGATGGCCATTGCCCGCAACCTGAAGAAGGGCATCGACTACGCCCGCGGGCCGGAGTTTCGGCACTTCGATCCGACGCTGTGGCACGGCCGGGAAATCAACGGCGCCACGCTGGGCATTTACGGCATGGGAGCCATTGGCAGCACGGTGGCACGCCGCGCCTCCGGCTTCAACATGCATGTTATCTACCACAACCGCAACCGCCTGTCGGACACGCGCGAAGCCGAACTCAATGCCTACTGGGTGCCGCGCTCCGGCCTGCTCGCCCGTGCGGACTATCTGCTGCTGTCGCTGCCGCTCAGCGAGGAGACGGAGGGCTGCATGGGGCTGGCGGAGTTCCGGCAGATGCAGGAACACGCGTACCTGATCAACATTGGGCGCGGTGGTTTGGTCCGCACCGAGGAGCTGGTGACTGCTCTGGACGAAGGTCAGTTGGCCGGTGCCGCCCTGGACGTGACGGAACCCGAACCGTTGCCGCGGGATCATCCGCTGGTTGAGCATTCGGACGTGATCATCACCCCGCATCTGGGATCCGCCACAGTGGAGACACGGGAAGGCATGTTCATCCGTACCGTCGAAAACCTGATGGCCGGCATGCAGGACAAACCTCTGCTGAACCAGGTCTTGCAGTAGACCGGCGCGGCACACTTCCAGGCCTGATGCGCCATGGCAGGTTCCCAGCCATCTCCGGCGAAGGCTGAACGCCCGGCCGCGCAGGCGTCCTCAAGGACGGTGTTTTCCGGCGAACGGACCCTGACGGCACCCGAACCCGATCTGGGGCCGGGACTTGTACCCGACACGCGCCTCAAAATGGACGGCCTGGCCTTCCTGGCCGGCCTGCCGACGGACTCCATGCCCGCGGCCTTTCTGGATCCGCAGTACCGGGGCGTGCTGGACAAGATGGCATACGGCAACGAGGGCAAGTCCCGCGAACGGGCGCGCGTCGCCCTGCCGCAGATGACCGAGGACCACATCGCGCGCTTTGTGGCCGGCATCGATCGGTGCCTGATGCCCAGTGGCCATCTGTTCCTCTGGATCGACAAGTTCCACCTGTGCACGGGCATTGGGCCCTGGCTTGAGGGAACTGCGCTGGAAACAGTGGATCTGCTGACTTGGGACAAGCAACGCATGGGCATGGGTTATCGGACCCGCCGGCAGGCCGAGTATCTGGTCGTCCTGCAGAAGTCCCCGAAACGGGCCAAGGGGGTGTGGTCCGTGCACAACATTCCCGATGTCTGGGGCGAAAAGGTGCCGCGCAGCGGCCACGCCCATCGCAAGCCGGTCGGACTCCAGGCGGAACTAATCGCCGCCGTGACCGGCGAGAGGGACATCGTGATCGATCCGGCGGCCGGCAGCTTCTCCGTGATGGAGGCCTGTCGGCGCACGGGACGCCGTTTCCTCGGTTGTGACATCAACGGCTGACATTGCCCTACAGTCCCATGCCGCGGTGCAATGTTGGGGGTAGAAGCAGCACCGCGCGTCAAGTAGAATGCAGGTCAATGACCTCGCTTCGAGACCAAGGGGCAACACTGATGAACACAGTTGTTGCAGAACGCACGCAACGCGGCAAGGCACAAGGGCCATGTTCTCGGAAGCACCCATTCGCATCGGCCTGGGACTGGCGCATACCGCCCTTCAGGGGGGACACTGATCCGGCCACGGCACGCCGGGCGCGCCAGTTCCGCATTCGCTGGCGGTTGTCCAACCCTGATGCGTGGCAAGAACAGTTGAAAGCCCTGTCGCACTTCGACCCCGACTACACCTATGACGAAGGCCACGAGTACACGGAGGACTGGACATCCGACCCCGACTACCCTTTTGAACATCGCCTCGAATTCAACAAGGACGGGTTTCTGGTACCTCCCCACAGTTGGCATGCCACCTACCTGACCACCATCTTGCTGGTCCTGCAAGAACTCTTCAGGCGAGGCCTCAACCTTACGGTCTCTGAGCCGGAACTCCATTTTGACTCGGAGACGTCCCGGAATCTGCTCTTGCTTACGGATGGCGGCAACTTCAAAACCCAGGTCAATCCGGATGTGGCCGTGTTGCCCACCAACGCCGACTACGCGAAACACCGCGTGCTCCGTACAGACTTGGGGGAAGAGACACCCGTTATGGTGATTGAGGTGGTCTCCCCAACCTCCGTGGAACGGGACCGAGACGAAAAGTTTCGCTTGTATTCCAGTCTTGGCGTATCCGAGTACCTTCTTGTTGACCTTGGGGATGCGGACGACACACCGCAAGAGACCGACTTGCGCCTGGAGATGTTCCGTCTGCAAGACAACGGGACCTATGCCTTAACCGGCGAAGCATCCGGTGGACCGCCCTATCGTTCCATCTACAGCCAAGTTTGCGGCACCTCTCTGCGAATTGGTCCGCCACGAGACAAGGTGGACGTGCCCCTGTTCCAATGGTACGACCCGGATCAAGAGCGCTGGCGCGACACCTTCAGCGATGAGCACGCCGAAGGGCATGCCGAAGGGCAATTGGACTTTGCCCTGAAGATGTTGAAGCACTGGTTGCCGACCGACGCAGACATGGATCTTGTTGCCAAGCAATGGTCTGACGCGGGGATTCCCGAAAACATCGACGACATGGTTATCGCCGTCCAGGCCGATCCCGAACAGTGGCGCGCCATTCTCGGCATGCCCGACAACAGGGCACACTGATGACCTGTTGGGAAACCCGTCGCCATTGAGCTTCGGCAACCTCGCAAAGGGATTTTTTTGCCTGAACAGCCGGCCTAGCGTGTTCCCGGGTCGTTGGGGTCCCTGACGGGAACGTTCCTCACTGTCCAGAGGCCCCTTGTCACGCGGGCCGTACGGGCCGGAATGTTGATGTCCGCCTTGTAGTCCGCAGGGGCCCGGAATCCGCAGGCTCCGCGAATGGGCCGGCGTCGCCCTGCTCCAGATGGTTGAGGACCCCATCGCGCGCTTCGTGGTCGGCATTGATCGATCCCGGAGGCACAGCGGCCATCTGTGCCTCCGGCTTGACAAGCTCCACTTGTTCGCGGGCATCGCGCCTTGGCCCGAAGGCACGTTGCCGGAAACGATCGGCCTGCTAACAGGGGACAAGCAGCGCATGGGCATGGGCTGCTGCGCGCGTCGGCAAGCCGAGTACCTGGTTGTCCTGCAGAAGACCCTGGAACGGGTCAAGTGGGTGGACAGGGACCGTGCACAACAAATCTGATGTCTGGAGCGGGAAGATGCCGCGCGGCGGCCTCGTTCGTTCATGGCAAGCCGGTTGGGCTCCAGGCGGACCGGCTTGCCGCCGTGACCAGCGAAGGGACATCGTGATCGATCCGGCGGCCGGCAGCTTCTCCGTGATGGAGGCCTGCCGACACACGGGCCGTCGTTTCCTGGGGGGTGACATCAACGGCTGACCGCCGAATACGCGGCGTCGGGCTCCCGGCTTGGCCGGTCTGTGCCGCCGTCCCAAGTAGAATTGGACGTCCTGATGCAGCCAGCATCGCCACCGCTCGCCTTCATAGACGAGCAGTTTGCTCATGTCCCAGACCTCCGCGTTAGCCGATCCCCCACCCTTGACTCCGCCCGAGCGGCTCCCGGGCGAACGAATCGTGCTGCGCCGCTCCAGCCTGGTGGATGCCGAGGACATCTTCCGGAACTACGCCACCGACGAAACGGTCACGTACTTCCTGCCTTGGCATCCACACCCCGATGTCAATGCCACGCGTTTGTTCCTGCAGAGGGCCAACGAGAATTGGCGCAACGGAACGGACTTCGCCTACTCCATCATCCACAATGATTCGGAGCAGGTGATCGGCATGATTTCGATGCGGCCGCACGGCCACATCGTGGAGATGGGTTATGTACTGGCCCGCAGCTTTTGGGGGCAGGGCATCATGACGGAGGCATTGACGACCCTGGCCGAATGGTGTTTGGGCCAGCCCGAAATCTGGCGCGTGGAAGCCTACTGCGACGTGGAGAACAAGGCCTCGGCTCGTGTCATGGCCAAGGCCGGCATGCGGGAAGAGGGCGTGTTGGCGCGCTACTTGCTGAATCCGGGCTTGGACGCCAGACCCCGCAATGCCTATCTGTACGCACGGACCAAGGACCGTATCCGATCCTGAGACGAGGTTCCCGTCAAGGACCTGTCGATCTGGGCTTGCAAGCCAGTCCAGGACGGCATTCTCGACCGTGGGCTTGGAACAGGGAGTTTATTTCGCGATCCAGGGGTTGGTTACGTCAATGTCGAAGTGATGGAAATCGGCGATGTTGCGGGTTGCGACGCAGAGGCCATTGGCTTTGGCGGTGCCTGCTATGAGGGCGTCACCCAATTCCAGCGTGTGTCCGAAACGTTGCGACTGTGCTCGGAATTGGGTTGTCCAGGCCGCCGCGGCCTTGTCCAGAAGCAGGATACGATCTGCATATTCAGTCGCGAAGCTAGTACTACAGTTGTAAAGCAACAAGTTGTGCCTGTCTACGGTAGTGGCAGCACTGGGCCGTCCAGGCATGCAGCCGCTTCCAGTCCAGCCAGGCCAGGACATGGTCCGTGGCGGGCACGATGCGC
>MKWU01002787.1_pt1 | contig 24887 bp, 18 predicted proteins | sample 809101 | NCBI WGS metagenome assembly MKWU01 (sample SAMN05860141, study PRJNA318959) | sponge metagenome | host: Aplysina aerophoba | place: Slovenia: Piran, Adriatic Sea, Gulf of Piran | collected 2013-05-07 | reverse complement strand
GGGAGGGCCGAAGGCCCGACCGCCCATAATAAGACAGTGAGGGGAGAGAGCACCTTTGCTCGCTTCGTTCAGGGTTGCGAATCAGCTGCGGCTGCGTAGTTACTATCATACTTTGCACGATAGAGACAGCCATGACACAAACTGAAAAAGTACAGAAGAGCGTATATCTGGCGAACCCATACGGCTTTTCGGCGCAGCAGCAGGCGCTGTTGCTGCCGCCGCTCATCGAGGCTGTGGCAGCGCTGGGGCTGGATGTGTGGGAGCCGTTCACGAGCTCCGGTGAGAAGGTAGATAGACGTGTGCCGGGCTGGGCCCATCGTATCGGTCAACTCTGCTACCGGGATGTAAGAGAGAAGGACGCCATTTTCGCCGTGGTCAACGGTGTGCCGCCGGATGAGGGCGTGATGGTTGAGTTGGGGATGGCGATCGCGCTGGGCAAGCCGACGTTTTTGTTTCGGGACGACTTCCGGAGCGTTGCCGATACTGATGAGTATCCGTTGAATCTGATGCTGTTTACGGGGATGCCGCAGGAGGAGTGGGAGCGGCACTATTACAGGTCGGTGGAGGAGATTGGGGCGGCGGATAAGGCGCTGGCGCGGTGGGCCGCGAGCTAGTGCCCGTCCACAACGCCTTCACGCTCCGTTCCTGATTTCGCCAGAGACTACGATGACGACTGGCGCATCTCGAAATGGTCGGCACGTCCGTGTGTATCCGATCGACAGCCCATTCCCTGATTTCATCCATTACAACCTAAGCAATACAAATCCGCGATCTGAAATTCAACGCAGACATTCAAGTTTGACAACTTAAGACTCGGTGGTACAATATCGTCGCGTCTAGGAAGAGTCGCCAAGCGTCTCTGCTCGGGGCCTAAGCCCCGAACCTAGTCGCTTTTTTTTATGGGAATCCTTAATGCAACTTTGCTACATTGACGAATCAGGAACGCCAGACGTACCAGGCAACACGTCTCACTACGTTTTAGCTGGGCTATCAGTCCCTGATCAATTCTGGAAACAGCACCATTCACAGTTGGAGAGAATCAAATCCCTCTATGTACTGGAAGATGCCGAGATTCATGTCGCCTGGATGATGAGGCCCTACGTTGAACAGCGATCTATTCCTAGCTTCGAGTCGATGGCTTACGAAAGACGACGTTCAGAAGTAAGGAAGCGGCGAAATGCTGAATTACTTCGGCTGCAAAGGGTGAACAGAAAAGGATATAAGCAAACTCGTAAGAATTACAAGAAGACAGAAGCCTATGTGCATCTCACGCTAGATGAGAGGAGGCAAGCTGTAACAGACATTGCGCAGCTTGTATCAGGTTGGGGTGTCGTCCGGCTGTTCGCGGAATGCATAGATAAGTTGCATTTTGATCCAACCATAACGAACACAACAGTTCACGAGCAAGCCTTCGAGCAAGTCGTATCTCGGTTCGAACGCTATCTGCAGAACCGTCAGTCAGACTATGGGCTTCTCATTCACGACAATAACCAGACTGTGGCGAAAAAACATACCGAGTTGATGAAGGAATTCTTGAAAAAGGGTACGCTTTGGACAAGGGTGGAGCACGTTATAGAGACCCCGATGTTCGTCGACAGTCAGTTGACCAGTATGGTTCAATTGGCTGACCTTTGTGCGTATGCGATAAGGCGATACCTCGAAAATTCTGAGGAAACACTCTTTGACTTGGTCTTCCAAAGGGCCGACAGGGTAGGGGCAACGTCGGTCGGCGTAAGACATTTCACAGGCCCAGGTTGCTCCTGCAAGATTTGCGCCAGCCACATTTCTACAGGTTAGCCAATGAAGGGTCTCGGACCATTTGACCTGAGATTCGTTTCAAGGGACAGCCCTATCAATTGAATCAGCTAACTGTGTCTTGAAACATGGTTTGTGGAGTGTTCGGAGAACGGTCAAAAAATAGCGTGGGAGTCTGAGAGATGCCGGCCGGTCTATGCGGCTTGGTCTGTCTGCATTGATAGAGATCCTAGTGTGAGTACTCGTTGCCTCCACAGACTCGCCGCAGACTGAGGACAGGCAGTTAAGGTGGATAGTTGCCTTGGGGGCACTTGGATTTAGTTGAACCAAAACGACTTCCAGCGCGTCAACAGCAGCGAAGAGTATCCTCGCAACCCAATACTGTCTCGCCCTGCTGCGCCGCGGATCCTATTGGCATCACCCCAAGACCTGGGACACACAGCAACCCCCAAGATTTGACATAGCCCCCGGCGTCTGCTACATTGCCCCGAACATTTGAATAGCTGAGCTCTTATCCAGAGAGGCGGAGGGACCGGCCCTGTGAAGCCTCGGCAACCCGGTAGCGGAAGATGAAAGGTCTTCTGTGACGTAGGTGCCAATTCCGGCAGGTAGATTCTGGAAGATGAGAGGCAGTAGAGTAGTCGGCTACCTCTCGTCTGCGCGACGTGGGGTATTTTTTTACTTTATTGTACTTCCTTATAGGGCGAGTTGAACGCGTATGATCGTAATGAAATTCGGCGGGACTTCGGTTGGCACGACTGATTCGATCGACAGTGCGGCCAAGATTGTGGGTGCCGCGGTCGAGAAGCAGGCCCAATGCGAGGGGCCCCTGGAGCGCCCTGATCACGGCCCGGAGAGCCCCGGCGTGCTGGTCGTCGTCAGCGCGATGGGCGGGGTGACGAACACGCTGATCGACGCCGCGCAGGCAGCCGCGGCGGGCGACGAGACGCCCTACCGCGACGCGCGCAGCCAGTTACTGGTGCGGCATCAGGTGGTGGCGGGGCAGCTGATCGAGGACGGGGTCGAGCGCGCCGGGCTGGGCAGGCTGTTCGACAATCGCCTGCGCGAGTTCGAGCGCCTGTGCCGCAGCATCACGGTGCTCGGGGAGCTCACGCAGCGGGGGCTGGATGTGGTGAGCGGCGTGGGCGAGCGGCTAAGCGCGCCGCTGCTGGCGGCTGTGCTGCGGGCGAACGGCGTCAAGGCGCAATTTGTGGACGCGGGTGAACTTATTATTACCGATGACGAGTTCGGCAGCGCCAATCCGCTGATGGAGGCCACGCCGAGCCGGTGCAAGGACAGGCTGCTGCCGATGTTGCAGAGCGGGGTGGTGCCGGTTGTGACCGGTTTTGTCGGCGCGACTGAAAACGGTGTGCCCACGACGCTGGGGCGGGGCGGCTCCGACTATTCGGCGGCGATACTGGGCGCGGCGCTCGATGCTGACGAGATTCAGATCTGGACGGATGTGGACGGGGTCATGACAGCCGACCCGCGCATCGTTGACAACGCCCGCTCGATGGATGAGCTTTCCTACGAGGAGGTGGCTGAATTGGCTTATTACGGCGCCAAGGTGCTGCACCCGAAAACGGTCACGCCGGCGGTCGAGAGCAAGATACCGCTGCGCGTACTCAACACATTCAATCCTGAGCACCCGGGAACCAGCATCGTCGAAAAGACGCGGCAACTGCGGCAGGGCGTCAAGGCGATCACCGCGGTGCGGGAATTGCGGCTGATTACGGTGGCGGGGCGGGGGATGATTGGCGTGCCCGGCATTGCCGCGCGTACTTTTGCGGCGGTGGCCCGGGAGCGCGCCAATGTGCTGATGATCAGCCAGGGCAGCAGCGAACAGAGCATCTGCTTTGTGGTGCCTGAGCCGGAGGGCGATGCGGTGATGGCGGCGCTTGAGGCCGAGTTCGCACGCGAGCTGGCCCAGCACATGATCGAAGAGATTTCCAACCAGCCGGATATCGTGATCGTGGCGGTGATTGGCGCGGGCATGAAGGGCACGCCCGGCATTGCTGCGCGGGTATTCAATGCGTTGGGCGCACGGGATATCAATGTAATTGCGATTGCCCAGGGCTCGAGCGAGGCCAATATCAGCCTCGTCGTTCTGCAGGCCGAGGCGGATGAGGCGATTCGGGCAATTCACGACACATTCGAACTTGGAAACGGAGTTGCTTGATGGACAATGTTGCCGGCATTTCTGGGGAGCGGGAGAAGCCGCTCATCCTTTTCGGGCTGGGCGGCGTTGGCCGCGCCTTGATGCAACAGATTGGGGAACAGCGCTCTCTTCATCGGGAGAGGTACGATCTGCGCATCCGCTATCTGGCTTTGTGCGACAGCAGCGGCGCGATTTCAGAGCCGCAAGACGGCTTTACGGACGAGCTTCTGGCCGAGATCTTGCAGCACAAGGAGGAGGGCGGCGCGCTTGCGTCGCATGCGCTGGGTCAGCCTTACGAAAGCCCGGAAGCAGTAGTTGACGCGGTTGGCAAGCCGGGGACGGTTGTGGTGGACTGCACCGCGTCGGATGAAACGGTGGGCGCACTTTTGCGGGCATTGGAGCTGGGTTATCAGGTGGTGCTGGCGAACAAGAAGCCGTTGACCGTCGTCCAAGATGTGTATGACGGGATCAGCGGTACTTTGGGCAATGCCCGCTGGGAGACTACGGTGGGCGCGGGTTTGCCGGTTATCGCTACACTCAACCGGTTGGTGGCGAGCGGCGACGAGATCGAGCGCATCGCCGGCTCTTTCAGCGGCACGCTTGGCTATCTGATGACCGGACTGGAAGAGGGCCGCTCGTACAGCGGGACGGTGGCCGAGGCCTACCGGCTGGGCTATACCGAGCCGGACCCGCGCGATGACCTGGGGGGCGTTGATGTGGCGCGCAAGGCGCTAATTCTGGCGCGGGGGATCGGCTGGCGCATGGATATGGAACAGGTTGAAATCACCGGTCTCTATCCGGAGCGGATGGCCGGCCTGAGCGTGGAGGATTTTCTGACGGAGTTGCCGTCGTTGGACGAGCAGTACCGCGCGCAGGTTGAGGGCGCGGCTGCCGAGGGCAAAGTTCTGCGCTATGCGGCTACGCTTTCAGAGGGCGCGTGCAGTGTAGGCCCGACAGCGGTGGCTAAGGACAGCCCGCTGGGGCGTCTGACGGGCACCGACAATCTGGTTGAACTGTACAGCCGCTGGTATAGCCCCAACCCGCTGGTTATTCAGGGTCGCGGCGCGGGGGTGGAGGCAACTGCGGCCGGCGTATTGAGCGATATTGTTGATTTGCATTTCTGTCGTTGAACGGCAGTTTTTGGTTTTCAGTTTCTAGTTTTTAGTAAACTGCGGAGCCAAATCCAGGATGCGAGCTCAGACCTTCGTCACTGACACCATTCGGGCTTGTGGTGATGCAACTGGTGGACAGGCGCCGCCATGCTGGCAAGCCGACACGCTGAAATGAAGACACACGGTCGGTGAGGCATGGTTTTGTAGGGGGGCGTTGCGGGGGCGCAGCCCCTGCACAAGGGAGGCCGCTTGCGGCCGACCGCACAACTGCAGTGGTTAGTGATCGGTGATCAGTGGTCAGTGACTGCGGCGGATGTGAAGAGGGGCGAGTTTACAGGGGCATTTACAGGGGCGGAGTCGTTACGAATCAGGTAGGTCACAGTTTGGATAGAGGATTTCGATGAACAGTCAAGCAAAGATTCGCGTGGGCGTGTTGGGCGCTACGGGCGCGGTGGGGCAGCGGTTTGTGCAGATGTTGCAGGGGCATCCCTGGTTTGAATTGAGCGTGCTGTGCGCGTCGCCGCGCAACACGGGCAAACGCTATGGGGACGCCTGCAACTGGCTGCTGCGCGGGGATATGCCGGCCCATCTGCGCGACTGGGTCCTGGAGGAGATGGCGCCTGGCATCGACTGCCAGCTGGTGTTCAGCGCGCTGCCGAGCGGGCCGGCGCGGACGGTAGAGGCGGAACTGGCGGCGGCGGGCTACGTCGTGTGCAGCAATGCGAGCGCCTACCGCTATGAGCCGGACGTACCGCTGCTCATCCCGGAGGTCAACCCGGAGCATATTGGGCTGATCGATTTACAACGGCGTCAGCGGGGCTGGGAGGGTTTTATTGCCACCAATCCCAACTGTTCCACAACCCACCTGGTGAGCGCGATCCATCCGCTACACGAAGCTTTTGGCGTCACGAAGATTTTTGTGGTGACGATGCAGGCGGTCAGCGGCGGTGGCTACACGGGCGTGCCATCGATGGATGTTATCGACAACGTGATACCGTACATCGGTGCTGAAGAGGAGAAGATGGAGAGCCGCGAGCCGCAGAAGCTGCTGGGGCAGTTTGATGGGCAGGCTGTGCAGATGGCCGATTTCGTTGTTAGCGCCCACTGCAACCGCGTGCCGGTGCGCAACGGTCATCTGGCGGCGGTCAGCGTGGAGTTCGCGCGCCGGCCCAGCCTGGAGGATGTGCGGCGGGCGTGGGCGGAGTACGAACCGCTGCCGCAGCGCATGGGCCTCCCCAGCGCGCCTGACGAGGCGATTCTCTACCGGGAGGAGGCGGACCGGCCGCAGCCGCGCATGGACCGGCTGGCGGGGAGCGTTCCCGGCATGACGACGGTGGTGGGGCGGCTGCGGGCCGACCCGCTTTTGCACGTAAAGTTCCTGACATTGGGCCATAACACGATTCGGGGCGCGGCCGGCGGCAGTCTGCTCAACGCCGAGTTGCTGGCGGCACAGGGATATCTGGGCGGTCAAAAACAGGCTGACAGCGATCAGTTGCCGGTAACGGAACCGGTTCTGGCCACTGTTCCCTAGCTGGGGCAGTCTTGCGCAACAACCTGAAAATTTTACAGATCGGCCTGCCATAAGGTAGAATCGTGTGAGGTATAACGGCAGTTAAGCGTAGTCAGCTCTTGAATCCTGGTAGCGTCGCACTTTAGAGTAGAGCGGGTTTACTTGAAGGCAGAGACAGGACCGGGAATTGAAATGGAAGGTGCAGAATTGGCCAACACACAGACAAGAGAAGCCTATCCGATTGCCGTTGACAACTTTGGGGTGGCATCCCTGGATGAGCTTGTCGGCGATCTTATCGTCTATCGCAACCTGGAACCGATCACACGTAAAGTCCCCGGGCTGAAATCTGCTCGCCACCAGCTCGGGTTGGCAACACCTTCCGTGCCCCGCAAACAAGAGAAGTCGTATGCCCAGGTCGCTTTATGGATCCTGGAGCAGGCCCAACAGCAGCGTAACGCCGCGGTTGCAGAACTGCTCTTCATCGGCGATACGCTCTCCGGTGATGGACATACTTTTCAGGTGATGCGTTCATTGCGCTCCACGGAGGAACGACCGCTCGACAACGGGGCGTTGATCGGGCTTGGGGAGAGGGAAGTGTTGCCCAGCGCCTGCTTTATTGGCAACGAAAAGGCCGGTGAAGCGGAGCATTTTGTCGCCAATGACGACACTGGTTTGTTTGAGGCGAACCGCTGGAGCCACTTGGTGGATTGGGTCAGCTGGGCGCAGCGGAACGGTTTACGGTTAAACGAAAGTACGGCGGTGGTTCTCGATCTGGACAAGACGGCGATCGGCGCCCGCGGGCGCAACAACCGCGCCATTGATGTGGCGCGTCTGAAGGGACTGTACCGGACCGTGGGCATGCTGCTGGGCGACAAGTTCAACGCCGCGCTGTTCACGCAACATTATGAGCAACTGAACCGCGCCCATTACCATCATCTGACCGGGGACAACCAGGACTATCTGGCGTATATCTGCCTTGTTCTGAATAACGACGGCCTCGACTGCGCCGATCTGCTTGAACGCATTGAAGAGGGCGCGGTCCAGACATTCGAGCAGTTTGTGCGCTACGCCGAGGTCTGTATTGCCGGCGGCGGGCGAGTGGGCGAGGCGATGCGACAGGCCCACGAAGCGGTCAACACTGCTGTTTCGCAGGGCGATCCTACCCCGTTCAAACAGTTCCGGCGCGAGGAGTTTCTGGCAACGTTGGAGCATATGAACAATTTGGCAGATGATGTGCCGGCAGCGGAACGACTCGCCCAGGAGATCTGCATCACGCAGGAGGTGCGCGAGACCGTTCTTTGGCTAAAGGAGCGCGGCTGTCTGATAATCAGCTTCAGCGACAAGCCGGACGAATCTTCGATTCCTCACCGTACCCGGCACCGAGGCAAACCGCCGATTCATACGGCAAAAACCCACGCCACCGGCGTCAGCATCGCAGACCAGTTGCGCAATCTGTAACGCACGGTGATGCGTTGCCGGTAACTTTCGCGCACTGGTTGCGGGCTTACTGACTCGGGCCTCCTCTTCTGTTATACTAGGTTCGTTGACCTGTATCGAATGACGTGTACCCGTGTCGCTCTGTTTTTGTGCAGGGCGTCTGACTCGGGGGTATTTCAGTATGATGAATAACGAAAAAAGACCGGATGGCGAACGACCACCGGAAGAAGACCCAAACGAGCGTTACCGGCAGCTGTTCAAACGCAGCTGGATCTGGATTTTGCTGGCAGTCCTGATCTTTTTTGCTTACCGCCTTTTTATCAACCCGCCAAGCGCTACCAGCAACCTGCTTGGTTTGAACCAGGTTGCTGACTACGTGCGCAACGGCTCTGTCCAACGGCTGGTGGTGCAGGGCGACGACATCATCGTCGAAATTTCCGAAAATGAACGGCGGCGCAGCCGCAAAGAGTCGGGCGAGAGCCTGCTTGATTCGCTCAAGACGTTCGGCGTGACCGCGGATCAGCTGGCGGCGATTCCGATCGACGTGGAGCGCGCGCCGAACAGCGGCGCGTTTTTCAACTGGCTGATCATGCTCCTGCCGATGATCCTGATCTTCGGCTTCTTCATCTTTATAATGCGCCAGGCCGGCGGGGGCGGTCAGAACCGGGCAATGCAGTTCGGACGCAGCCGCGCCAAGAAGTTGGAGGAGGCCGACCGCCCCACGGTCACTTTTGAGGATGTGGCGGGTTCGGAGGAGGCCAAACAGGAGTTGCAGGAGGTTGTGGAGTTCCTGAAGGAGCCGGAGAAGTTCGCGGCGCTGGGCGCGCGCATTCCCAAGGGTGTGTTGATGGTCGGGTCGCCGGGAACAGGCAAGACGTTGCTGGCCAAAGCGGTGGCGGGCGAAGCGGGGGCGCCGTTCTTCAGCATCAGCGGCTCCGAATTTGTGGAGATGTTCGTTGGCGTGGGCGCCAGCCGTGTGCGCGATCTGTTCGAACAGGCAAAGAAGAACGCGCCCTGTATCATTTTTATCGATGAAATCGATGCGGTCGGCCGCCATCGCGGGGCGGGCATGGGCGGCGGCAACGATGAACGGGAGCAGACGCTCAATCAGATACTGGTCGAGATGGACGGATTCGACAGCGATACGACGGTGATCGTCATTGCCGCGACCAACCGCCCGGATATTCTGGATCCGGCGCTGCTGCGGCCGGGCCGATTCGACCGTAAAATTGTGGTGGACGCGCCGGACCAGCGCGGGCGCGAGGCGATCCTGGAGGTACATGCGCGCGGCAAGCCGTTGGGGCCGGATGTCGACCTGAACGTGATATCCAAGCAGACGCCGGGCATGGTGGGCGCGGACCTGGAGAATCTGCTCAATGAGGCGGCGATTCTGACGGCGCGGCGCGACAAGCGCGCGATCGGCATGGACGAGCTTGTCGAATCGATAGAACGGGTGATGGCCGGGCCGGCGCGCAAAAGCCAGATACTTAGCGATGAAGAGCGGCGCGTGGTCGCCTACCATGAAGCAGGGCATGCGGTGGTGATGGCGCTGTTGGAGCATACGGACGCGGTCGGCAAGATCAGTCTTGTGAGCCGCGGCCAGGCGCTGGGCTACGTCATGCCTCTGCCGGCTGAGGACCGCCTGCTCAAGAGCAAGGCGGAGTACGAGGATGAACTGGCGGGGCTGCTGGGCGGGCGCGTGGCCGAGGAGTTGACTTTCGAGGAGATCACCACCGGCGCTGCCAGCGATTTGGAACGGGTCACGAAGCTGGCCAAGGCGATGGTCACGCGCTTTGGCATGAGCAAGGAGTTAGGCCCGATGCAGCTGGTTCAGGCTGATTCCAACCCGTTCCTGGGTATGGACCTGGGCGAGCGACGCTCCTACAGCGAGGATGTGGCGCGTGCCATTGACCGCGAGGTGCGCCGGATAGTGGAGACTGCTTACACGAGGGCCAGGGAAGTACTGACGACCAACCAGGACAAGTTGGGGCTGCTGGCGGAAACGTTGCTGGAACAGGAAGTTCTGGAACGGCCCGAGTTTGAGAAGCTGATTTTCAGTAGCTGACGGAAAGTAGCTGATTGCTTTTGAATAGCGGCTAGTGCGGGGGGGGCTCCCTGTCTGGCCGCTATTTGTTTTCCACTATTCACTGTCCAATGCCACTGCGATGGCGGCGGCTACGCGGGCGTTGTTGCGCAGCAGGGCCAGATTGGCACGCAGGCTGCGGTCGCCGGACAGTTCGGCGATGCGGCGCAGCAGGAAGGGCGTCACCTCGGCCGAGCGCAGGCCGGCGGCGTCGCTATCTGCCAGTGCCTGCTCGATCTGCGGTTCAATCTGTGCGGCGGGAATCTCATCCTCTTCCGGTACTGGTACCGCCACGAGCAATCCTCCCGCCAGGTCCAGCGCCCGCTTTGCCCGCCAGATTTCGGCGACCTCCTGGGGAGAGTTACAACAGACATCGACCGGCAGGCCGCTGCTGCGACTGTAAAAGGCGGGGAACTCCTCGGTGCGGTAGCCGATGACGGTTACGCCGTGCGTTTCGAGGTATTCGAGGGTGGCCGGCAGGTCGAGTATTGCCTTGGCGCCGGCGCAGACGACGATGAGTGGAGTCTGGGCCAGTTCCTGCAGGTCGGCGCTGACGTCGGTGCTGGGGCCGGGCTCGCGGCTGCGGTGGACGCCGCCAATGCCGCCGGTGGCGAAAAGCTCGATGCCGGCGCGGTGGGCGATCCACATGGTAGCGGCGACGGTGGTGGCCCCGTCGAGCTTGCGGGCGACGACGACTGGCAGGTCGCGGCGGCTTACTTTGCCCACAGGTCGGTCGGGCGCTGCGGCCAGCCGCTCGATCTGCTGCGGGCTGAGGCCGGCGATCAGTTCGCCGGCGATGACGCCGACGGTGGCCGGTTCGGCCCCATGTTGGCGGATGATAAGCTCCATTTCATGGGCCAGTTTGAGGTTGTCGGGGTAGGGCAGCCCGTGGCTGATGACGGTGGATTCGAGTGCGACTTTTTTCATGTTTCTAGTTTTCAGTTTTTAGTTCTTAGTGGGCGCTGCAATGTACCGAAGTTGGCTGCTGAGATTTGGGTGGGGGGCTGTGTTTGATTCTGCGTTATTGGTTGGGATGTGTCAATTTGGTGGGTAGGGAAGGGTCAGTTTCAAATTGTTGGACGAAGGATGTCAGAATCAGGATTGCTGTCGCAGGGCTCTCATGCGGGGGGCCGGTTCTTGCTTGCGCGTTACGCGCAACAGCTTGGCATTCTCCCGTGTAGTCGACCGCTGACAGAAGTCATCGACATGACAGAACAGTTTGCGTATACTCACCACTGAGCACCTTTCTTCGCTGGGAAATTTTGGAAGGAACAAGAATTCGACGCTGGTCGACGACTACCCGATTTGGACGGAGGGCGAGGCGGCGCTGGAGGAGAAAATGGAGACAATCAGGCGGGACAAGCCTGTCAGACAGCCTTCAAAGGAAAGGCTAGACTACGATCAGAGCCGAGACGAGCCTGCCGACGAGAACCGGTTGAACACGAGCAGTTCTATCTACTGATGGCGACTGGGCTCACAACACTCCATAAAATACGAATCAGCACCACTTCGATGCTTCAGACGTGGGCATATGTCTTGACTAAGACCGGCGAAAAGACCTTTGCCGCCGAACGAATCACGTCCTCAGCCACCTTATCAACTGCACTCGCGTGGATTTTTCTGGCTTCCGTGATGGCAACACTGCTTGGCTTGTTGTGGACGAAGCTCGAAGCTATGTGGGTAATGCCATCGGTAGAACTGGATTGGCCCTATGTTGATGTATTCAAAGATGAGGTATTCAGATTTACTAGCATGATCGGTGAGGCCCATGCTCAGTTTGTAAATACGCGAATGATGGTGGATCGGGAAGTCGAACGGTGGTTCAGCTACTTATGGCAGCATTCTGGCAGCGTCTATTACTTTATTGGCACCATAGTTTGGCACCTCACTCGTTTTCTGATGGCCGTATCTATGTTGGAATGGGCCCTCCTCATGAGCCGAATCTTGCTGAGCCCTGTATTCTTCCTAGTCAGTGTGGGCATTTACCATTACATAGCCACCCTTCTAGGCGGGCAAGGACAGGTCGGTCGTTACGCTTACCTTGTTGCCACGTTTGGTGCCCCGATAACCATTCTCAAAGCGCTTTTCGGTTTTTTGCCTCTGGTCGGGGCCAGCGGAGCAGCCTTCTTACCAGGTGCTTCGGTACTGATTGTTCCGATTTGGCGCCAGGCGTTTGATCTCTTTGTTGCTGTTGGCATCCCAGTCATTTTTTCTGTGTGCTGGCTTTCCCTGACTTATGGAGCAACGAAGGTGGAGCATGGGCTGACAGGTAGACGAACAATTGTCAGCGTCGTGGTTTCGAGCCTGTTGGTTTTTGTCGTAAGAAACAGCATCCGATATGCGTTCTGGGGGCTGTAGGCTAGGAGTTTATTAGCCAGTGACCACATGGCAGTATTCGATATAATCCCTATGTAATTCCCTTCCACAGTTGGAAGACTACGCCGCGGTCACGCGCAACTGCAAGAAAGGAGAGACGGACAATGCAAAAGACGCTGCACATCAGAACGACGGTGTTGCCTGGGGGCAGGATTGAAATAGTGGACCAGGAGCTTCCGGTTGGGGAGTCTGTCAGCGTCGTCGTTCACTCTTCGGTGACTAAGCGGCGGTCTAGTCGTTTTGGTTGACCTTCTCAGAGAAGAGAACCAAGTTTGACTGTCTGGTGTGTAGGGCTGTTATTGCTATACGATGCCACGTCGTCACGATGGCCTCTTTATTGCGTGCCGCGTCCGCCTCGTCGATGTATCGATAGTCGATAGGGTAGGCCTCGCTCAAGGTCGCGAATTGATTATGGCTGAGTAGTTACGCTGCAACTGAGAACTGAAAGCTGACGACAACAGACTAAGTGAGGTAGATGAGATGACGAATGCAGGGCAGTCGCTGGCCGGGAAGGTAGCTCTGATCACCGGTGGCGGGCGGGGCATTGGGCGGGCTATTGCCATTGCTTTTGCGGGCGCGGGGGCGGCGGTTTGTTGCGCGGCGCGCACTCGGTCGGAGATTGAGGCCGTGGCCGGCGAGATCGAGGCGGCGGGTGGGCAGGCGCTGGCGGTGACTACGGACGTGGCCGACCTGGCATCGGTGCAGAGGGCGGTTGACGAGACGGCGGCGCGCTTTGGCGGCCTGGATATCCTGGTCATCAACGCGGGCGTCTCGCCGGGGCGGAGCGAGGTGGTCGAGAGCGACCCGGCTGCCTGGAGCCAGACGATCGCTATCAATCTGACGGGCGCTTACCACTGCGCGAGGGCGGCCATTCCCCATCTCAAGGCGCGCGGCGGGGGTAAGATCATTACGATCGGGTCGGGGATGGGGCACCGGGGCGCGCCCGGCTCGTCGGCCTACAGCTGCTCCAAGGCCGGGTTGTGGATGTTGACGCGTGTGCTGGGACAGGAGTTGCGGGGCGACAATATCAGCGTCAACGAGCTAGTTCCGGGGCCGGTAAACACGGCGATGATGCCCGGCGCGGACGCGCGCGCGCCCGGCACGTTCGATGGCGAGTGGTTCAAGGAACCGGAGGAGGTGGCGCCGCTGGCGTTGTTCCTGGCCGGCGCGCCGGACGGCGGTCAGACGGCGCAGAGTTTCAGTTTGATGCGCCGGGATAATTAGGGGTGAGGAGTGAGAGGAAAGGCAGTTCCAGTCACTCCTCGTGCATCTTCGCGCATGTCTTCTACTGGGGGGTCTCTATATTGGGGCGGAACGCGTTCACATCGCCGCCATCGTAGAAAGCGTAGACGACGCCCTTGTCAGCGGTCATGAACCTCATTACGCCACTTTCCGTCTCATAGTGGAACAGTTTTTCTCCAGTCACGCTGTCCACACCGAAGATGAGACCCCTATTCGTGCCAAAGTAGACGACACCATCGACAATTCTGGGCGTGTCAACCACACTAATGTCCGTTCCGTAGCGCCAGAGGTCCTCACCGGTCTTTGCATCCAGTGCGTACAGGGGTCCTTGAATGGAGCCGCCGTACAGAACGCCATTGACCAGGAGCGGGGCAGAGAAAATATAGGCCAGTGCGTCACGGTGCCAGAGTTCTTGCCCTGTGTCGACAGCAAACGCGTGGTAGTGACCGTCATGGGAAACCGCAAAAACCACATCATCGGCGACCAGCGGAGCGGCGGTGACCGTACCTACTGTGGCGGCCCGCCAGATAAGCTGTCCGGTGGCGGTGTCTAGCGCGTAGAGGTAATCGGCGTTAGTAGTAAAATAGACCATGCCTTCCTTGGCGCTGAGAGCCCTCAGCCGTTTGTCTGCCGCGTAATTCCATTTCAGCTCTCCTGTAGCGAGATCCAGCGCATATAGTTCGGCCCCGGCATACGAATACAGCACGTTCTGGTCCACCTCACCCAGATATAGAAAGTAAGCATCAAATTGCTTATGCCAGATGATGTTGCCGGTGGAGAGTTCAACTGCAAAGATATGGCCGCCTTCCGTATTAAAGTAGACGACGCCTTTTTCGACCAAAACATGGTACACGGGGTAGTTGGTTTCATGCAGCCAGAGCAGTTCACCGCTGGCCGCGTCGAGTGCATACATGTTGCCGTCTTCCGAGCCGAAGAAGACGGTGCCACCGACCTGGGCAGGGGAGGCATGCACGTTGTCGCCGGCCTGGAAGCTCCAGAGGCGTTCGCCGCTGTCGGGATGCAGGGCGTGGATGTAGCCTTCCGGCGCGCCGACGTAGACTGTTCCGCCGACGAGTGCGCGTGCCAGGAGAAGTGGTCGGCCGTCCTGGGAGAATTCCGGTTCGTCGGGTCGATAGATCCAGAGAAGCGGGGAATCAGGAGCAGGGGGGAGAACCGGCTTGACCTCCAGAGCGTAAACAAGATCGGAGCCGACGTAGATTCTGCCATCTGCCACTGCCGGGGTGGGTACCGGTTCGTGCCCCACTCGATAGTACCAAAGTCGCTTCCCGCTGACAGCATCCAGCGCGTACAGGACGCCATAGTGGGTGCCGACGTAGACGGCGCCATCCGCCACCACCGGGGAGGAGATCTCGTAATTGTAGGGACTGTAGGACTTGGTCTCGCGACGCCAGAGCAGTTCTCCGTCGGCGGTGTTGAGGGCGTATAGGTACCCATCGACCAGGCTGAAGTAGACAACGCCGTTTGCCACCGCTGGAGATGAGTTGACCCCAAAGATGGCAATAAAGCGCCAGAGCAGTTCACCGCTGGCAGCGTCGAGGGCGTACAGGTGGCCATCCGATGAGCCGATGTAGACGACGCCTTCAGCCACTGCCGGGTTTGATCTCATGATGCCCCCGGTCCATGCCCGCCAGAGCAGTTCACCGCTGGCGGCGTCCAGGGCGTGCAGGTGGCCATCGCCGGAGCCGACATAGACGACGCCTTCAACCACGGTTGGAGAGGATTCGACCGGGCCGGCGGTAAAGTAGCGCCAGCTTAGTTTCCCGCTGTCGCCGTTCAACGCGTAAAGATAACCGTCATTTGCGCCAATGAAGACAATACCATCTACGACCGTGGGGGAGGAAAAGACATCGTCCCCTGCCTCAAAGCGCCAGTTGACCTTTCCGGTGACGGCGTCGAGCGCGTAGATATGGTTGCTGTCATAGTACGTGCCGATGTAGACCTTCCCATCAGCCACCGCCGGAGTGGAAATCACCCAGTTTCCTGTATCGAAGCGCCAAAGCGACTCGCCGGTGACCGCATCCGCTGCGTATAAGAAGCTGTCTAAACCGAAGTACACAGCGCCATCGCTGAAAACCGGTGCGGTCGTCTCGTGGCCAAACCATTCGCTTTCGAAAGTCCAAAGAAGCTTTGGAAGTACCTTCTCTGCTTGGTCAACTGCCGAGGCAGATGTTTGGGGGGCCTGCACCGTAGTTGTCTCCGGAGCAGTTGGTAGCTCGGCTTCCGGTTGGGGCGAGGCCGGGTCGGCTGCGGGCAGGGCATAGATGTTCCCGTCTCCAGAGCCTACGTAGACGACGCCATCGGCAACCGCCGGAGAGGAAAGTACTTTCCCTTCTGTCCCGTAGCGCCAGACGAGTGTGCCATCGGAAGCATTGAGGGCGTACAGGTGACCGTCATCGGAACCGATATAGGCTACGCCGTCAGCGACTGCTGGAGAGGAGTTCACGGCGTCGTCTGTGGTGTACTTCCAGCGAACGTCGCCACTGCCAGCATCCAAGGCATAGACGTAGTTCAGCCCGGAGCCGATGTAGAGAACACCGTCAGCGACCAAAGGTGAGGAATGGAGACTGGCCGTCAAGGATGCCGAAGATGAAGAACCGACTGAATCATCGTCGTTTGTCGTGCTGGCCGCAAAACGCCAGCGAAGCTCACTCGTCTCAACATACACGGCGTAAAGGAAGCCGTTGGCAGCGCCAAAGTAGACCATGTCTGCCGTCACTGCAGGCAAGGACGACACCCAACCCCGATAGATTCCATAGTTCCAAATTCGTGTACCGCTCGCTGCGTCCAAAGCGAGCAAGCCATCTTTCGCCATACCGACATAGGCGATTCCCTGTACAACGGCGGGTGAGGAAATGACGCTTTCTTCCGTGTCGTAGCGCCAGCGAAGCACTCCGGTGGCCGCTTCCAAAGCGTACAGACGGCCATCCATTGAGCCGATAAAGAGGACACCATCCGCAATGGTGGGCGAGGAGTAGAGGGGGCCTTCGGTGGCATAACGCCAGAGCAAATCGCCGCTGGCAGCGTCAATTGCATACACGTTGCTGTCATGGGAGCCGATGTAGACGACTCCCTCGGCTACAGCCGGGGAGGAGATGAAGCCTGGGCCGGTAGCGTAACGCCAGCGGAGCTCGCCAGTCGCGGCGTCTAGGGCGTACAGGTGCCCGTCCATCGAGCCGACATAGAGGACGCCGCCCGACACTGTGGGTGAGGAATGAACAGAGCCGCCGGTGGCATAGCTCCAGAGCGGTTCGACGAGGCCATTCTCGTTTTCGGCCTCTACTGTAGGGCGCTGCGCAGCAGAGATGAAGATGGGCGGTGTCGATTGGCGATGGGCGTATGCCGTGCCAGCAAGAGAACTATACACTGCTAAGGCAGGGACGACCCCTCGCAAAACCTGGCGTATCATCCTACGTAGGCGTTTTGCTTTTGTATACATGAGGGGATCACTCTCTTTGTTTCTGGATGTCTCACGTTCGCTTTCGGGCGAGCGCCAAGGCCTTCTGAGGACTGAGAGCAGATTGGGGCGGTCCTCAGGCGGACTGGTTACCGGCAACGCGGATCATCGAGATGTGACCAAGCTTCGATGGCTTCTACTGAACCTGGCCACGGCCTGACTTGACAGAGTGCCAGGGCCGTGCCGAGTGGACTGAGACCTTCGGCATAGAATCCGGGGGCTGCTTGCCCTGGCGGCGTTGGAGCCGTTACACGAAAGCCATCGATCCGAAATGCAGGTTCGACAGGATGGAAGGGCGCGATGAGGGTGTAGAAGTCCTGGTGAAAGGAAAGACCTTTGTCCGGGTACCATAGTTCCAGATTGAGTACGGCTTCGTGGTGGCCAGAGCTGTAATAGGCGCTGTAGAGCCTTGGGGCGCCCAAGCAGTCGAGCACCTGGGTTATGGTAGCGGGGGGATTCCACGTCACGTCAACGCTTTCAAGTCGCCGCTCTACGTTGAAAAGCACTGAATATATGACCTGGCGTTGGCTGTGGCTGCCCTGCCACTCAAGCAAGAGATCGTCCCCGTACTGGTTTGCAAATCGAAACTGATCCTGTTCACTTGCCCCGGAATTGACCGCAATTGTGGTGAAATCAGCGGGGGAATCGACGCCAAAATTGAGCTTTTGCCAAGGGAACTCGGCAAAAATGTCGCAAGATAGAGGCCTGGGAGTCCCGTACACCTTAAACGACTCCTGGGCCCCGCAGCTCGCCAAGATGGAAAGGAATAGCAGCATACAGGCGACGGGGAGGAGAGGGCGGACAGATCGGCTCCGTATACGTTTGCGGTTCATACTTGGAGATGTTGTGCTTCCCCAAAGAACTACCCTGCGAAACAGTTCCATGACTGGCGATCCTCTTGTCGGCGGATAGGACATTGTGGTGTTGCCTGATGGCTTTTTAGAGATTATACCTCTATCGGCATGGTGGCGTTGGCGGCTGTTCGGCAGCCGTGGAAAGAATTACACTTACGTGCAAAGTGGAAAGCCGTTTCTTCCGGCATTGCTCATTGTGCAGATGCGGCTATGACGCCTGTGTTCCCAAGATGCATCGTGTGCGAAACGTCTCGGTTTCACGAGGGATCCACAGTTAGAATTCGAAACGATCAAGGCACAGACACCCACGACCCCTCGTCTGCGGCTTTGTACATCGCCTCCATGACGGCGCTGCGGTAGGCGGCTTCGCGGGCGCCTACGAGCGGGACGGAGCCTCTTGCGGACGGGTCCTGGGCGTTGAGGGCGTCGAGGAAGAGGTCGAAGGCGTGGGGCCAGGCGGGGGGCAGGTCGGTCCAGGGCTGTTTGCCGTCGGCGCCCTCGAGGTTGGCGCTGGTGATGTAGAGGTCGCTGCGGTTGTGGATGTAGGCGTGGCCCTGGGTGCCGCTGATTTCGGCGGTGATGGGTTCGGCCACGTCGACCCAGGCGGCGGCGAGCGAACCGATTGCGCCGCTGCTGAAATTGAAGAGCGCCTCGCCGGTTTCGTCACAGTCGGGGCCGTACTTTTCCAGCACGACATTCAGGGTGGCGGTGACTCTGTCGACATCGCCCAGAATCCACAGCATCAGATCGAGGGCGTGCGTGCCGAGGTCGCCGAAAGCGCCGACACCGGCCTGCTGCAGGTCGGTCATCCACAGGTAGTCGGGCGTGAAGATATCGCGCATGGCGCCGGAATGGCAGTTGATGAAACGGGCGCGGGTGATCTGGCCGAAGACGCCCTGCGCGACAAGATCCTTGAGGGCCTGGTGGACAGGGATGCCGCGGCTGAAGTAGCCGGTCTGGAAGAGGACGCCGGCCTGTTCGATGGCGGCGGCCATGCGGTAGGCGTCCTGCGCGGCGATGCCGAGCGGCTTTTCGACGAACATGTGCTTGCCTGCGGCCGCGGCAGCGGTGACGAGCGGCTCGTGCTGGTCGGTTTCGGAGCAGATGATGACGCCGTCGATGGCGGCGTCGTTCCAGATGGCGTCGACGTTGTCGAGGGCGGGCGCGCCGAGCTGGTCACTGCAGGTTTTGGAGCGAGCCGGGTCGCGGTCCCAGACGGCGGCGGTGTTGACATCGGCGCGGGCCTGCAGGCGCTTGACGAAGCCGGGTGTGTGGATGTGGGCGCAGCCGACGAGTGCTATGTTTGCCATGAAGAGATTCTCCGGGTGAGTGTTTGGCTGCCGCTGCGGCCAGCGGTTGGGACGGTTGGCGGCAGCGGGTCGGGGCGCCCTCAAGGCGCGCCTCCATAGTTTAGCGGATCGGTGGGCATTGCGCTATCGCGCGGGGGAGTTGCGCGCGTTCAGGGGCGCGATAGCGACGGTGCCGGAGACGGCTGAAGGGGCATGTTTTGCGGGCGCGGCTGGGGGTGATAGCATCGGTCTTACTGCGTGCAGGCAGAGTAGCGAATCAGACAGTCTTCTGATCGGGTAGATCAGAGTTCTAATGACAGGAAGGTGTGAACTGTGGCTGACAGCCGTCCAATATTGGCAATAACGTTAGGCGACCCGGCCGGCATCGGGCCGGAGGTGGTTCTGAAGGCGCTGCAGCATGGGGAGGTGTTTGCGACTTGCCGGCCGCTGGTGATTGGCGACCGGGGGGTCCTCGACAGGGCGGCGGCGTGGCTGGATGTCGGGCCGCGGTATGAGCGCATTGCTGATATTGGCGGCGGCAACTATGGAGAGGGGACGGTGCCGCTGCTGGATCTGGCAAACGTCGAGCTGGCTGAGGCGCCGGTGGGGGAGGTGAGCGCGGGCGCGGGGCGGGCCGCGGTGGAATATGTGATGCGGGCGTGTGACCTTGCGATGGCGGGGCAGGTGGAGGCGGTGGTGACGGCGCCGCTGAACAAGGAGGCGATGCACCGGGCCGGTTTCCTGTACCCAGGTCATACTGAGCTGCTGGCGGAGCGCACCGGGGCTGAGCGGGTGTCGATGCTGCTGGTGGGGCCCAATTTGCGGGTGGTGCATGTGAGTACGCACGTGGCGCTGGAGGAGGCGATCCGCCGGGTCAGGCCGGCGCGGGTGTTGGAGGTGATCGAGCTGGCTTACCGCTCCTGCCGGATGCTGGGGGTCGAGGCGCCGCGGATCGCGGTGGCGGGGCTGAACCCTCACGCGAGTGAGAACGGGCTGTTTGGCGTGCAGGAGGAGGAGCAGGTCGAGCCGGCTATCGAAATGGCGCGGGCGCGGGGCTGGACGGTCTCTGATCCGCAGCCGCCGGATACGGTCTTTTTGCGGGCGACGCGGGGTGAATACGATATCGTCGTGGCCATGTACCACGACCAGGGGCATATTCCGATGAAGCTGCTGGCCTTTGACAGCGGCGTCAACGTGAGTATTGGACTGCCGATAATTCGGACTTCCGTGGATCACGGCACGGCATTTGATATCGCGGGGACGGGAAAGGCCAGCGAGGAGAGTATGCTGGCGGCGGTGCGTGTGGCGGTGACAATGGCGAACAGCAGTGGATAGTGGTGAGTGGTTAGTGGTCAGTCAAGGCCGCCAGGTCGCTGGCCACCACTGATAACTGGTGTTCGCGGCGCGGTGGCGGGATCTGCGTTATCGGCGTGATGCTGGGATCGCGGCGCGTGATGGGCTGGCGGGGCGTGTTTGGCGGTATCACACACACGCTGGCGCCGTGACGTGACTGGTTTTGGACGGGGGCGTTGGGGGGGCGGAGCCCCTGCACAAGGGAGGCCGCTTGCGGCCGGCCGCAACTATTCTACACGCTGCTGGCGGGGACCAGCAGCCGGCCTCGGCCAGGAGATTGACGCCGTCAGCCGGGATGTGTATGATACTTTGAACAGTCCCCTCTCCACGACCGAGTGGGATCAACCGCGGCGGCGCGTTGCGGGAATGCGCTTTTCTCGCAGCAACGACTCAGGACACCGAATATGATGCGCATTCTGAGGAAATGGGGTGTGATCGTAGCAGTTGTCGTGGTGTGCGCGGCGGTCGCCACGTTTGGCCAGACGAATAACGCAAACGCTTACATCAGTGAATTGCGTCAGACCCTTCGTCTGCGCCTGGAGCCCGACAATGTCAATGCCTACGTCAGTCGGGGCAATGCCAAGTTCGAACGCGGCCAATATCAGGACGCCATCGCCGACTATGACCAGGTTCTCCAACTCCTGCCCGACAATGCCTCCGGTTACAACCTTAGGGGCCTTGCCAAGTTAGCGCTCGGTCATTTCGAGGATGCCATCGCCGACTATGACCAGGCCCTCCAACTCCTGCCTGACGATGCCAACGCCCACCTCTATCGGGGCTTTGCAAAGTTAGAGCTTGGTCAATTTCAGGAAGCTATCGCCGACGCAGACCAAGCTCTCCAACTGTGGCCCGACGATGCATTCGCCTACATCATTCGAGGCGAGGCCAAGGTCTGTCTAGGTCAATACCTGGAATCTGTCGCGGACTTTAACCAGGCCATCCAACTCCAGCCTGGCGATGCCCGAGCCTACGTTGGTCGGGCCAATGTCAGGACCCACCTTGGTCAGTACGATGACGCCATCGCCGACTTGGACCAGGCTCTCCAACTCCAGCCCGACTATGCCCGAGCCTACCTCGTTCTGGGCGGTGCCAAGTCTCGCCTTGGTCAATACGATGACGCCATCGCCGACTATGACCAGGCTCTCCAACTCCAGCCCGACTATCCTGCTGCCTACGTCGGTCTGGGCCATGCCAAGACACACCTCGGTCAATACCAGGATGCCATCGCCAACTATGACCAGGCTCTCCAGTTGTGGCCCGACTATGCCAGAGCCTACTTTTTCCGGGGCCGTGCCAAGGTTGAGCTTGGTCAATATCAGGACGCCATCACCGACTATGACCAAGCTCTCCAACTCCAGCCTGACGAAGCCGCTGGCTTTCTCAGGCGGGGTATTGCCAAGGCCCATCTTGGTCAATACCAGGACGCCATCACCGACTATGACCAAGCTCTCCAACTCCAGCCCGGTAATGCCAGCGCCTACCACTATCGGGTCCTTGCCAAGCTCAACGCAGGCCAAGACCGGAACCCCATCGCCGACTATGACCAGGCTCTCCAATTCCTGCCCAACTTCGCTGCCAGCTACTAGGGTTCGTTGGCTTTTTCCTCGAGAAGGACGATATCCGAGTACTTCCGGGTTTAGAATCACGCCACAGTAGACGTTTAAAGCCTTGAGCTTCACGAGTCGCCTACAAGAGGGGCAATCACGAGGGCACCCACAAGGGGTGCCCCTACCTGATGTAACTGTCAACGATCCCTAGTAAGGCGGTGACTCACGGGGCGTTCTGGAAGGTGTCAAACACTTGGCCCAGGCGACGGATGCCCTCTTCGATCTCCGGGATGCCGTAGTGGGCGAAGCAGAGGCGCAGGCAGTGGTCGAGGCCGCCGACGCTGGAGCAGCGGGGACCGGGCAGGAAGCCGACTTTGGCGCCGGCAGCCGTGTTGAGCAGTTCGGTGGTGTCGATGTTGTCGGCGCAGGTTAGCCAGAAGAAGAAGCCGCCGGCGGGCACGGTCCAGGTGGCGCGGTCGCCGATGTGTTTGTGCAGGGCCGCGTCCATGGCCTCGACCCGCTGGCGGTAGGCGCGGCGCAACTCCTCCAGATAGTCCTTCTGCCCTCTTCCTTCCAACGCAACCCGCACCAGATTGGATGTGAAGTGGTTGAGTCCGCCGCCGCTGTCGACCAGGCCGCTGGCGGCGAATTGACGCGCCTGCTGTGCGGATGTCTGCACCCAGCCGAGGCGCAGACCGGGCGCCAGGATCTTTGAGAATGAGCCGAGGGAGAGCACTCTGCCGCTGTCTGCATGGGCGGCGAAGGGACCTGGCGGCGGCGATCCGAAATCGAGGAGATGATAGACTTCGTCGGCGACGATCAGGAAGTCATGCTCCTCTGCCAGGGCGAGCAACTGCTGGCGGCGGTTGTGGGGAAGGGTGCGGCCGGTGGGGTTCTGGTAGGTGGGGATGGTGTAGAGAAGGACGGGGCGGTGGCGGGTGAGGGCGTCTGCGACGGCGGGCAGCGACAGGCCGTGCTCATCGGTTGGGATCGGCACGGCGTTGAGGCGGTGATCCTCTTGGAGGATGCGGAGGGCGAGGAAGTAGCTTGGCTCTTCGACGAAGACGGTGTCGCCGGGGCGGGTGAAGAGGGTGCAGACCAGGTTGAGGGCCTGCGACGCGCCGGCGGTGATCATCAGTTGCTGCGGATCTACGACGGCGCGGTAGCCGCGGCTGAGGAATTCGGCGAGCGCCAAGCGGAAGCGGCCGTCCCCCTGGGGGAAGCCGTAGTTGAGCAGCTCGGTGTCGCCTTCGGCGAAGCGTTCGGCGGCGACTTGGCGCATCAGGGCGTGGGGCAGGAGTGCGAAGTCGGGCTGGCCGATGCCGAAGTTGATACTGTCTGCGCTGCGGTCGACTTGGGTCGAGCGGTCGTGCATGGCTGTGTGGCCCCGGTGAGCAGGAATCGTCGTCATTTGTTGCGCTCTGTTTTATTTGCGACAGAGGCAGAGCGTCTCTCTTAATCCAGGAGGTACATCCGGGTGACGGCTTATTCTCCCACGAAGGTTGCGGTCGCGCCCAATACCTCGTCATCGTTCTTCAGGTCCACGGAGTGGACTATGGTCCATTCTCCGTGGAGGCCCTCCGGGGTGACGGCAGTCGGCAGTCGCTCCTGGCCGCGCAGGACAGTGACAACGGTTTCGCCGTTCGCCTCCTGAAGGGCGGAGGTGGGGACGAGCCAGCGGTCTGCAACCGGTTCGTTTCTCAGGGTCGCTACAGCTGTCATGCCCGGCAATACCGGGCCCAGATCGTTATCGAGAAGTCGTATGGTGACCGGATAGTTGATAATACCGCTTTGGGTCTTGTTGAACGGATCGATGCGGCTGATCTCACCGGCAAAGGTTTCGTCGGGAAAGGCGTCGATGACGACTTCTACGGGGCGGCCGCTCTCGATCCTGGGGATGTCGACTTCAGCCACTTGTACGGTCAGCTCGAGGCGGCCGGGGTCGGCAAGCGTGGCGACAACGGTTCCCGACGAGACTTTCGTTCCCGGGGCGGCATTGAGGGTCAGAACGGAGCCGGTGATGGGGGCGGCCATCTGGGCGGCGGCCAGGTCCTGCAACGCTTTCTGCAGGTCCAGCTCCGCCTGTGCGACGCCCAGTTTGCCCAGTTCCAAATCGATTTCGTCGGCGCTGGTGAGGAGCCGCCTGAGTCTGAGTTGGGAGGAGGCCAGGTCGATGCGGGCCTGCTCGACTGCGCGCTTCAGGTCTTCCTGGTCCAGCGACAGAAGGGGGTCACCGGCGTTGACGGTGTCGCCGACTTCGACCAGCAGTTCCTTGACGAAGCCATCGATGTGTGCGACTACCTGGGCTTCTTCGATGAGGTTGATGTTGCCGGCAGCCTTCAACTGGCCAATTGAGGCGTCCGCCGGCCGGATGCGGGTGGTTACTGCGCTGCCTTCCAGTTCGGACAGATTCACGGCCCGGGCCGCGTCCGAGGTTTGGAAGAGGCGAAGATAGGCGGCGACGGCAGCGGCCGCAGCAATAAGGACGATAGTAGTGAGTAAGAGATGCCTGCGGTTCATTTGGATGCTCCTAGTAACTACTAAGCCACAGTGGTTGACCAGCCAGTCATCCTTGGAACCATTCAGGCTCTTGGTGACGCAACTAGTGTACAGCCGCGGCCATGCTCGCCAGCCGACACGTTGCGAAGAATGCACACGGTCGGTGAGGGATGGTTTTGTAGGGGGGCGTTGCGGGG
>MKWU01002786.1_pt1 | contig 24910 bp, 50 predicted proteins | sample 809101 | NCBI WGS metagenome assembly MKWU01 (sample SAMN05860141, study PRJNA318959) | sponge metagenome | host: Aplysina aerophoba | place: Slovenia: Piran, Adriatic Sea, Gulf of Piran | collected 2013-05-07 | reverse complement strand
GGCGGCGGCAAGTGGTGGCGAGGCGGCGCGCGAACTGGAAGTGATGGCCCCGATCCGTGTTACGAACACGAACGGGGTGGCGAACGTCGTGTGGCCCGCAGACTACGCGACTTACAAGAATTACGAAGTCGTTACCGGCGACGATGAAGGTGTCACAGATACCATTCGCGGAACGACCGCGTTCCTCGCGTTGCAGCAGGACGGCGACATTCGGATTTTCGTCGGCGACAAGGACGAGGCTGGTAGCCGCAAGTGGCTGACCTGGACGCCTTCGACCCGGACCATGACGCCGGGCCAGCAGGGGACCAATACCAACGTCCGCATCAAGTCCGCCCGGCTCTACGACGATGGCGGCGGCGGTTCGGGCGAGGTCGCCGACAACAGCCTTGAACCGATCAAGGCGAAGGCCACTACGCCAGCGGAGCAGGCGGCATGGCGCGCTCGTTTCATGTCGGCGCACATCTCCGTCAGGACCGATCTCCCGCCAATCGCGGACGCGAACATCGGCAGCGATGTCGTCATCCTTAGAGCCGGCATAGCGGACGGCATTTCGATTGTGGACATTACCGATCCGAATACGCCGATCACGGCGGCGGAAGTCGGTGATGTTCTTATGGCTTTGACGTTCCGGGAGGCGGTCTGGACCCGCGTCGGCAACATCATCACCGGCCGGGGGGATGCCACGGCACGGGCCGCGATCCAAGAACTGCAACTCCGATACAACTATCTGGCAAAACGCGGCGGCGCCACTCTCCAGTTGTACCATCTGGGGGCCGGCAACGAGCAATACACTCAAGACGCATTCGTGGCCCTGGCGGGCCAAAACCTGACGATCACAGGTCACATCGACGATCCCGCTTTGCTGCCGGATGCCGGCAGGTTTTTCCTGCGCATTGCGAACGGCGCCGGCGGGCATACCATCAAGACGCAAGGCGGCGCGGGCACCGCCGAGTTGCAGGTGTTCCAGCTAAACGCGGTAGAGCGCACCGCCCGGAATCAACTGACCGCTGGAACGGTGCAGTTCACCTTCCAGATTACGGCCGCAGAGATGGCCGCGATCTTCACGGATGCCAGCAGCGACCCGATTGACGCTGCGTTCGTCGCCTTCGATGTCGGGATGTCAGAAGCCGACGCCGGGACCAATGAGGCGGACGTTCTCGCGGTCTTCTACGAGCATCTGGTCGGGTCGGCGGGCCTGACCCCGGAGCAGGCTGCGGAGATTCAGCGCGACGGGCAGGGCGTGCAGACGGCTCTGGCCGCCACGAGGGCCAACGCCGCTCGCCTCAACGCCGTTGAGCCTCGGACCACTGCGCTGGAGGGGAAGGTGTGGCCCGGCACCGTGGCCGTCACACCGCACGAGCTTCACGCCAGCATCGGCGCGTTCACCATGCGCGCCACGTTGACCCGCACCACCGGAACATTCCCCAATGGCGCGAGGATGCGGATCGCGGCGGGCGCGCGGAACGGGGCTTTCGTCCACGCCACCGAGGACAAGGCCGCACCGGCGACGTTGGCGTTCGATGCGGCTCAGTCCAGGGCGTTGATCCAGAATACGTCTAACGGATGGATCGGCGGGACCCTCTACCTCGACGTGTACGAGAGCGACGAGGCCACGCGGATCGTGCGCATTCCGCTCTACATCCCCGTCGTGCAAGGATCGGTGGGGCCGCTCATCACGAACATCGCCGCCTATGACGCCGCGCAAGACCGCTTCGAGGACTCGACCGGCGGGCAGGTGACGCTGCATCCCGGCTCCATCGTGCTGACGACGCAGGTGATTTATGACGCGGCGGTGGCGGACTCGTTTGCGTTCCCCGCCGAAGTCGTTTTCCTGACGAGGTAGCGCGATGGGCATCTACGTCGCAGGGCAGGAGTACAGCAAGATTTACATCGGCGGGGTCGAGTTCACCGGCGCGCTGGCCGGGGGCGAAAGCTATCTGGCTGCCGCGCCCACGGGCCTGCTCGGCTACCCGCCGGACTCCTGGGCGGAATACCGCCGCTCAGACGTAGGGGCGGCCTTCTCCGCTCTTTCGTCAGGGGCGGCGGTTTGGCTGTTTACCAGTGACGGCGAGCCGTTGGAGCAAGAGTTCAAGGGCGGCAGTCAGCCCGACACTTGGCGAGCGGTGACTGCCGACACAGACGAACCCGACCCCGTGACATCTGTTACGATATCAGGCTTCAGTTTCCGCTTCCGCAAGGCGGGCTTGCCGTGGCTGCCGTCCGACGACGGCTTGTCGGTTGATGACATTAACTGGCAAGCGACCGGCGTCTACCGCTTCTTCCCCCCCGATCAGCCCGGCACCATCACCCACGGCGTGACGCGCCGGCAGGGCGGGGGCATCGACATCGCCGCCGTGATCTCCGACCCCGACGGCATCGCCACGGTGGACTCCGCCCAACTGGACGCGACCGATGGGCGCACGAACGACATCAGCGCCGACTGGGTCCGCCGGGACGCCAATAGCTTCACTCATGCGGACGATCGGACCGGCAACCGCTGGCGCAAAGCCTCGATGTCCATTACCTACACCGGCGGCAACGGCGTGCAGAGCACGCTGACCGATAGCTGGGACGTCTAACCGAGGAGAAATCGGGCATGAGCAAGTGGAACTACGAGGGCGAAGACAAGGACGACATGTTCTTCCTGACCATCCGGAACTTGCCGACATCGCAGATCGACGCCCTGCCTTGCGTGAAGGCCATGAAGGACACCTTCGACGAGAACGTGGTCGACCGGAACCACATGGACCACAGCCGCGACGCGCTTTCGAATCGCCGCTGGTTCCCGGCGGTCATCAACTTCGGCGGCGAGATGATCCAAGTCGCGAGCGTCTATCCCGTCGACGGGTTCTTCGCGCTGACCTGCATGGTCCTCGACGGCGAGCACGATGCCGACGCCATGCGCGCGGCCGTGCAAGAGGTCAACAACCGAGCGCACTCCTAGCGCTCGACGCGATACGGGGCGGTCTTCGGGCCGCCCCACTACCACGGGAGGAAAGTCGATGAGCGAGCCAGACGAGCACAGCACGATCTACGATAAGGCATGGCTGATCGAGCGGCCCGATGGCGACATGACGCCGTTGTATCTGACGCTCGGCCCCGCCGGCACCGGAGAGTGGCAAGACGATGTTGACGAGGCGTTCCGGCTTTCTCGTCAGCAGGACGCGCTCGACTTCCTCGAATACTCGGGGATCAGCAATTTCGCAGACGTGACTGTCCGAGAGCACGTCTGGAGCGACTAGGGGAAGCCGATGGGATACAGGATCAAGGAGCACCGCTGCGAGGGCACTTTTCAGCCCATCGCAATCGACGGCGACGGCGCCAGGAAGTTCGGCGCGAAGTGGCCCACAAAGGCCGAGGCGGTAGAGGCGATCCGCTTCCACATGCGCAAGGGCTTGTTCCCCAGCGAGGTCGAGGAAAAGCCGGTCGATCTCTGCCACGCCTGCGGCCAGCCTTTGCCGGAGTAATCTCTATGGAACCGACCAAGACCCGCCGCGAGACCTACGCCCAGGGCTGGAAGCTCTATTTCTTCTCCGCTCTGGGCCACCATCTCCAGGGCGCAGGGGCGGCCGTGGCGATCCTCGGCGGCCAGACTCCCGTCCTCGTAGCGGCGCTCGTCTGGAGCGCGCTGTACGTCGCCTATCAGGGCCTCAGCGTCATGCGGAAGGACGACTCTCCGGGGCTCGACATCGCCGACTACATCGCGGGCTTCGGCGCCGGCTGCGTCGGCTTCACGGCCTGGAGCCTGCTCGCGTAGCGCCCCATGCTCGACCAGCATCCTTTCATCCGCAATGCCGGCGTCCTCGTCGGCTTCATTTCCATCGTAGGCGGTGCCGTGATGATCGCCTGGAATATGTACGCGGAGTCCGAGCGCAGCGTCGATCAAACTACTCGTCTGGAGAGCATCCAGAAAGAGCAGGTCGATATCCGAAAGGAACTGAACGAGCAAACGCTACGGCTAAGTGAGATCGAAGGTCGTCAGACCGCCATCCAGGCAACTCAATGGCGGTTATCCACGCAAATGAATCAAGGATCACTCTCGATGGCCGTGGAGATAGGACGGCTGTTAGAAAGGACGGAGAAATGAAAATCCTCGCGGTGCTTATGGTCGCCGGGCTGGCCCTCTCGGGTTGCGCCCTTTTGTCCGGCGAGCACTACGTCATGTCGTATGGCGTCGAGGCCAGCGCAGACGGCGGGCTCGACGACGCCACCTTCGGCGTCTCCGCCACGATCTCCCGCCGGTAGGTCGCCGTGGGCTGGTACAACTCGCTCGACGATACGACGCAGGACTGGATAACGTTCTGCGGGGTCGTGTTGGTGCTGGCCGTCATCGCGCTATCAGGGCTCGCGGTCGTGCAATGGGTCAACTTCGATCACGCGCACGATCACACTCACCCGGCGCACACGCATTCCCACGAGCACGATCCGCACAAGCATCCGCACCCGTGGCCGGAGCACGGACATCCGCACAAACACAACATCGAGGGCAAAACCCGATGACCGACCGGGTCGGGTTGACCAGCAACAGGCTGGAAGCGGATGACATGCAGCCGAGGATCGGCGAGTTCATCACGCGCGTCCGCCAAGCGCACCCGCAGATGATGAACATCTTCACGCGGGGGTCATGCTTTGATTTCTATCTCATTCTGCAAGAGGTCTGGCCGGAGGCGATTGCCTTCTACGATACGGTAAACGGCCACGTCGTGACGGAAATCGGGGGCGTGTTGTACGATATCGCAGGCGATGTTTCTCACAAGCATGATGGAAAGAACCTCGTCCGCCTACCGCATCCTCAATATAACCCTTGGGACTGGATCGACTCCGCTCGCGGGAAGGGCTTTCCGCTGCTCAAGCCCGACAGGAAGGTCATCAATCTCAACCAGAAGCGACGCCGAACGAAAAAAGGGAAGCTGAAGACATGACTGGCCAGATCATAAGTCTCGTGGAAGCCCTGACGCCGCGCGCTTGCCGCACCGCCGAACTTCTCGCCGGGCGGCTACCCGATGCTGGCCTCTGGGCCGGCTATCGCGCCGAGGAAGGGCTTATCGCGGAGCTTCGCTACGCCGGGCACCTGGACTTTCGTCGGCGCGGTGCGCCGAAAGCCGTGCTCGTGTTCCGTAACGCCCAGATGGTGGGAATGCGGCAAGTCGAGTGGGGCGAGCCCGTTGTTCTGGAAGCGAATGTCGGACAGCGGTTCTCGTCGCACATCCTGCTCGATCAGCCGGTGCGCTACAGCAAGACCCTCTCGCACACCTTCGGATCGGTTCGAACGCTCGCCGAGCAGGTCAAGGCCGGGCTCGAAGCGACGCTCAAGGTTGGGGGAGAAGCGGGCACCCAGGGCGGCATTCATGGCGTGACGGCGAAGGTCTACGCCGAGTTGGCCGTCAAGTTGTACGGCGAATATCAGCGTCAGTGGGGCGGTTCCGAGAGCAAGAGTGATACGGTGAGCGATCAATTCGAGCGCACGGTATCGCCTCCCGAACTGGAAGACGGCCCGGTTCGGATCGACTACGTGGCCAACCGCTCGCTGAACCGAGAGGAAAGCACGGTGCGCGCCGACTGCGATTATGAACACACCGTTGAGTTGATCGATGAGACCGGTGCCGGCGAGCGCCCCCCGAAGATTCAATTGGTCTGTGATTCGTGGGGTGCGTTCCGTCAGGTCGTCCAAGGTTTCGCGCCGCGCAACTACCATGTGGAGATCGACGGCAGGCAAGAGCGCCGTCCGACCGCCTTCTACGACGAGTTCATTCACGATCCGATCCGGGGGGAAGCCCTGCAAGCTCTTTCCGCCCCGGCCCGAGGGGCGATTGAATTTATGGTTCAGTACGACAACGTGATCGCCCAAGACATCAAGGTTTTGTAACTCCGAAACAGGTAGAGGATCACCGTCATGGACGGCATTACCGATCTCCTGGACCGCCCCGGCTTCTACGTGTTGGAGTTCATCGCGTTGGCGCTGGTCCTCTACGTCTTCGTCGATCTCAAGAACACCCGGAAGATGCTCTTCGACAAGCTCGAAGAGATTCGGAAAGAGGTCTTGGCGGAGATCAAGGAAACGAAGAAGTCCATCTCCGATCACGAGGAAGGATGCTCCGAGCAACGGGTGAAAGACGCTCGGTGGAAGGGTCGAGTTGCCGAAAAGCTCGGTCTTGGTTCCGACGAATGATTCAGAAGGTTCTCTACGCGGTTGTATTCGCCATTGTCGCCGTTCCGCTCAGCGTATCCCTGGCCAACCCTGAGCCCGGCGATGCCGCTGACAGGTGCCGCGCCCTAGTCAGCGCGGCGGTCCTTCCCGCGCTCCAAACCATCGGGAACCTTCAACGGGAGAACTCGGCGCTGAAAGGCGAGAGGGACTTACTGAGGCTGCAACTCAACGAGGCCCTAGCCGAGTAACGCGCCGAAGTTCTTCTGGACAACCCGCCGGGGCGGTAGTACGCTCCGGTGGGTTTTTCTTTGGGAGGTCAGGATATGCCCAAACAACCGACCATGACGGAGCGCCTCGCGGCGGCTGAGCGCGAGCGGGACGAACTCCGTGCGGAACGTGATTCTCGTGTCGGTCTGTCAGAGAAGTCCGGTGCACTCTCGAACCTTCTGAGCCGCAAGTGGTGGCCGACTGTCGCAAGCCGCATGATCGGGCCGGCGGTCGTCGGTGTTATCGTTGGCGGGACCGTCGTCCTTATCTCAAACGACGAGGGTGAAAAGAACTCGAAGGGTGAAATCGTTACGGCGGCGGACAAAGCCCAGAATGATTTCATGTCGCTCATCGAGCACTTGCCGACCATCGGCATGATTATTCTCATTTCCCTTCTCGCCGATTACATCGCGAAGTGGGTCATGTCGCAGTCGTGGTTTGACCGGCACGGATCGGCTCAGGAACTCGATACGATCCGCTCCCGGATTGGCACGGCGAAAGAGAAGGCGCAAGACGGCGCGGCAGCTGGGCTCGGGTTCATCGGAAACCGATTGTTCGCGGCTGCGGTTGCCCTGGCGCTGCTGCTGCACTTCAGCTAATGCGCTCGACAGCCGGCCTTCTAGCCGGGTGCGCCCTTCTTCTCGCGGGGGCGCTGGGCGCGTGTGCGCCGGAAGTCTATGCACCGCCGACTCCCCCGGAATCACCGAAGCTCGCGCCGAAACTCGCGCCGGAGTTAGACGCGCCGGAATCCGTACCGACGTTTTTCCCGGAGTCCTGTGCGGTGCAACCACCGCGAGAGTTTGCCCCACACTTCGTCGGCGCGTCCTTCCGGCACCGCGTCGGCGCGTGCGACCTCGCGAAACAGACTCGCGCGGAAAGCGCTTTCGATCCCAACGCGGTGAGTTACACCGGGTGCTGCGTCGGGATATCTCAATTCGATCCCGTCACGGCCGCCGAGCTTGGCTTTGACCCGTGGGACCCGGAGCAGGCGATTTATGGGCAGGCGCGATACGTGCGCTGGTGTCGTGACCGCTGGGACCCGGACCTGGAGGGGCGCACAGCGGATGACATCGAGGCGCTGGGCCTGCTTTGCTACGTATTCGGCCTCGGTAACGCCTACGAGAATCAGAGGCGCTGGGGGTGGGTTACATGGGCGCAGGCCGAGCCTTACGCGCCCGCCGAGGCGGGGGACTACGTGCTGAAGATCATGGGGCCGTGGTGGCGCGGCGGCGAGGCCGTGCAGCAACTCTCGGCGGGGCAGTAACTCATGCTTTTTCTGATTCCGATCCTGCTTTTGGTCGGCGCCCTTTTCTACGCGGTGACGTGGATCGAGAGCGGCGCTGTCGCGCGCGTCGAAGCCTCCAATATCGCTAAGGCGGCCGAGGTCCAGCGTCACTCCAGCGCTGTCGCAGAAACCCTGCGGATTCAGGCGGAGCAGATAAGCGCGCAACGCGACGCAGATGCCCAGGTCGTCGTTGCGGCCGTCCGGTTGGCCGAGGCGCGGGCGAAAGACGAGGCCGAACTTCACGCGGCGGCAGCCCAGAGCGCCCTCGCTCTGGTTGACGAGATCGAGGGTCAAGTATGCCCGCCGCCGCCCAAGCCTACGGACCCATGCTCATGGCTCTGTTCGATTCCCGAACTCGAATCGCAATAATCGGGGTGATCGCGCTGGCGGTGGCCGCGTGCTCACCTTTTGGCGGCAGCGTTGAATCGAACATCGCGGTGCGCTGCCCCGAGCGGCTGGTAACGGTGGACAAGGGCGAGCGCCCGGTCAAGCCCCGGCCGGTGGAAGACAACTTCGCCGACCTGTATGCCTTCGCCGAGGCGCTGGACGCCTACACGTCGCGGATCGAAGTGCAGGAAGCGGCGCGCGACGCGCAGATCGACGACTGCGAAGAGATTGCGGCGAACTGACAATCAACGCTTGACTCCTTCGACCTAGCCCGGTATTGTCGCCCAGCCTGATTGATGGTGACGTTCTCACCTACAGGGAGGAAGCCATGAAGACGTAGCACAGACATCCACATCTCCCTTCGTTCAAGGTTGTCTCGCATAGAGGCTGGGTCGACGCCCTTCGATCCAGCCTCTTCTCGTTTCCTAGGAGTGTCCGAATGACTGACCGCAAGGGATACCTGATCTCGATTGAAGGCGGCGAGGGCGTCGGCAAGACGACCCAAGTCTCCCGCGTCGTGGGCTGGCTGAACAACCACGGGATCGAGGCTGTTGCCACCCGCGAGCCCGGCGGGTCTCCCGGCGCCGAGAAAATCCGCGATCTCTTCCTCTCGCAAGAGTGGCGCGACTACCGGACGGAGATCATGCTGTCGATGGCGGCACGGATGGACCACTACGAGAGCACGATCCGGCCCAAGATACAGAAGGGCGTTTGGGTCGTGACGGATCGTTTCACCGATTCGATGCGGGTCTACCAAGGCACGAGAGCCCCGGCAGTCCGATTCATTCTTTCGCTTTTAGACCTATGCCGGTGTCCGATGCCCGACCACACCATCTACTTGCGGATGGACGTGGAGAAGGCCCTGGCCCGGATCGCCGATAAGAAGGGCAAGAACCGTTATGACACCTACGGTCTTGCCTTCCATAAACAGATTGTTGATCGGTTCGATTATCTAGCCGAACGAAATCCCCGTCGAATGTCTACCGTGAACGCGGATCAAGATTCCCATCTAGTAACCGGGGACATCATCAGTGTTCTCGACCACGAGGTATTCCCGCTGGAGGGTTTCTGATGTCCGATACGGTAGACGCCTTTGTCGAACTTGACGAGTTCATGGTTCGGCACTCCGACATCCGGGCTTTCTTTCCCGTTCGAGACGACGACGGAAAGAAGATCGGAAAGACGATGGTGGCCTGCACGAACTTTCACTCGCCGGTCATCATCAACCTCCCCTACGAGACCGTGAAGGCTCTCGTCCTCCCTCAATAGCTTGGAGAACTAGCTATGAAAGCTGAACGACCTGTCCGCATATACGTCTCCGGCCAGATGCGCGGCCTCGAAGACCACGGCAAGACCCGCTTCGACATGGCGGAGAACTACCTGACGGGCCTCGGCCACGAGGTCTATGTCCCCGGCCGGGGATGCAGCGAGACCGTCGATCTCCGCACGGTGTTCCTCATCGACATGACCGTGATCCTCGGCTGGGCCGATGCCGTCGTGCTGGTCGAGCGGCAGGTCTATCGGAAGTCCAAGGGCGTGCTCGCCGAGATGACCACGGCTCTCGCGGCCGGCGTGCAGGTCTGGCAGCCTTCCTACGGCCCCGAGGGCGGACTGCTCGATCAGATCGAGGGCGGACTGCTCGATCAGATCGAGGGAACCTATCGCCGGATCAAGGGCATCTCCAGCGACGAGGCGGCGAAGGTCATCGAGGGTATGAGTCAAACGTTGACTGTCGATGCCTTCAACGATACGATGCTGTACGCCTGAATCCAAACCTCAACCCCATAACGAGAAGGAAAATCCTATGGGAATTATCGTGGGGGCTTTCGAGCCCTATCTGGTGGCCGTTCCGATCAAGATCGAGGATGCCGGAATCACGACCATCGAACTCAACGTGCTCGCCTGGGAGATCGATCCGACCGGGCCGCTCACCCCCTACACCGTCGAGGGCAAGGTCCAGGGCCACTACGCCACGGTGCCGAACGTCGAGAACGGTTCCTATATGTCCGTGGCGACCGGCAAGCTCTACGACACGACGGAAGCCTGGATCGACGCGGAAGGCAAGATGTTCGATTCACCGCTCCCCGGCCGCTCGCCCCTCACAATTCCGACTTTCCTGGACCGCCGCAACGCCGATATGGTGCAAGGAACCACAGCGGCCGCCGCTGGAGCCCCAGACTCGCCCGGGGGCGAGCAGGAAGAGGTTCCGGTGAAATCTCCTACCCTGCGGGAAGTTTCGTCGCCTCCGCGCGCCTGTACGGCGCTGGAGAAGGCCGGGATCACGACAATCGACGATCTCCGCGAGCGGACTCGCGAGGAAGTCGCCGAGGTCAAGGGCGTCAGCGAGAAATCGATGGAGTTCTTCGACGAACTTCTCGCCGGGATGCAATGGACCTGGAAGGGCATGGAGGCTCCCGAAGAGCCGGAAGAGCCCGAGGACGGCGAGACCAACGACGACGATATGTTCTAGCCGATGGCTCGTCGGCAGCGCGGACAGACGCCCGGCCCCGGACACAATTCCGCTGGGGCCGGGCAGGAATCGGAAACGCCGGACGAAAACCCGCTCACCAAGACCGAGTTTGCCCGGCTTCTCAAGGACTCTGTCGATCAGATCGAGAGCTTGCTGGCTGAGCGCAAGCAAGTGAACGATTTGATCGCCGATGTCTACACTATGGCCAAATCTCACGGCCTCGACACCAAGGCGATACGGAAGATCATCTCGATCCGCGCGGCCGACAAGTCACGCGGTAGGGATGCGCGGGAGGCGGAGGAAGCAACGATTTTGAACTACATGAATTCGCTAGGCATGTTGGGATAAGTCGCTTCCGAAAAATTTTTTAGGGTTCAACTGAAAACCTCTTCTGGGGAGACAGACATGGATATGCTTATGGTCGCCCATCCTGAAGGCGACAAGACCGAACGGTTCAACTCCGCCGGGCTCGACGAATGCCTCGGCATGACGTGGCCGGTCCTCGACCACGGGTTCGTCCGGGCCGTGGACTACATGGGCAACGACAGCAGTATCGTCCGGGCGGCGCGCGTGTCCTACGGCGATGGCACGACGACGCTCCGCGAGGACAAGGGGCTGATCGACTACTTGCTGTCGCATAGCCATTGGACACCTTTTGAAATGTGCGAGATCAAGTTCCACGTCAGGCTGCCGATCTTCGTGGCCCGCCAGTGGGTCCGGCATCGGACGGCCTCGATCAACGAGGTCTCGGCCCGCTACAGCGTGCTCAAGGACGAGTTCTACCTGCCCGACGAGAAGGACATTGCCTCGCAGTCCAAGTTCGACAAGCAGAGCCGCGATCCCGACGCGCCGCTTGCTTCGGACGTGGCTGAGGCCGTTCAGGCGATGATCGAGACCAGCTGCCGGCTGAGCTTCGACACCTACAAGACGATGACTTCGGAGGCCGACGAAGACGATCTTCAGCCCGGCGAGTTCAAGGTCGCCCGCGAGCTTGCCCGCCTGCCGCTCCCCGTGGCGACCTACACGTCATGGTACTGGAAGGTGAACCTGCGGAACCTGCTCCACTTCCTGCATCTGCGGATGGACGAGCACGCCCAGGCGGAGATCAGGGCCTACGCCTACACGATGGCCGTCATCACGGCCAAGTGGGTGCCGTGGGCCTATGAGTCCTGGCTGCGACACGTCAACGATGCCGAGACCTTTTCGGCCGACGAGATGGACGGACTGAAGTTTCTTATTGACGAAAGTTCGGTAGAGATCACCGCCGAAAACTTGGGTCTTTCGAAGCGCCAGTTCGCCGAGTTCCAGAAGAAGCTCGGGCTCAGCTAATGACGCAAGCTCTTCTCCAGCGGAAGGCCAAGCATCCCCTCGACCAGTTCTGCCTGATCGAAAAGTGGACAGGAAAGATTCTGGTCAAGGGGACTCGGGCCTACTGTCTCCAGTGGGCGACCGGGAACAACGTCGAGATCACGAATAAGGCAGACGCATGGCGCTTATAGACATCCTGCGGGATCACAGGTTCGCGGAAAACCTCCAGACCCTTTCCGTCTACAACAGCGCGGGTCTCAAGAGCGGAAAGTTCCAAGCGAGCTACCGCCTTCCGAACAACACATGGCTGTTCGAGTTCGGCGAAACTCCCGAGGAAGCTCTGGAGAAAGTCGCTCGGTCGGCCTACGACTTCCTCAAATCAAGCTATCACGCCGCGCTTTATGCCGGCGATACGGATAGCTCGACCGAGGACGACGGGGGAGACCTGTTTTGACTTCACGGAGAGAACGACCCCGAGGGAGAAGGCTAACCCCGTTTCCGTGGTTCGGGGGGAAAACCGTACACCTGAAGAACATCCTCCCGCATCTCCCAGAGGACGCAACGTGCTTCGTAGACCTTTTCGGTGGGAGCGCGGCGGTTATTCTGAACGTAAAACCGTATCCCGTAGAAGTCTATAACGATTTAGACGAAGACGTAGTAAACTTTTTCAAGGTTCTTAGGGAGAATACCGAAGAACTAATTCAAGCGATATCTCTTACTCCCTACTCACGAAAAGAGTTTTCTCTAGCTTTGGCACGGAGTTCTACCGGGGGGCGTATCGAAAGAGCCCGGCAGTTTTATGTTAGAATTATGCAATGTCGATCATCTAGCCCGACTGCAACAAGAGATTCAGATTGGAGATACAGCAAACTAATATCGGAACGAGGAATGGCCGCGCCGGCTCAGAAATGGGGTAATAGGTATACGTCCCTATTTCTTATAGCACAAAGACTGAAAAGAATTATGATAGAGAACAGAGATTTCTTACATATCTTGCGTCAGTATGACGGGTCAGAAACTCTCTTCTACGTCGATCCTCCCTACGTCCATGAAACTAGGCAAAGGAAACGTGGATATACCCATGAGATGCCTACAGAAGATCATCTAAATCTTATACATGGTTTATCCACAATACTCGGAAGGTTTGTTTTGTCGGGATATGATAACGAAATATACTCGGAGGCAATTCATTCTCTGGGGTGGAGTAAAGTAAAATTTCCCCCGGCGCGGGCTACCACTTCGTCAAACTCTAAAACTAGGAAAATAGAGGTTTTATGGAAAAACTTTTCAGATGATACGGAGGACCTGTTTTGACCGACAGCCGGCATTGCCCGGAGTGCGGCGCCGGGCTCAAGCTCGACTTCGTAGACGGGTCGATCCGTTCGGTCTCGTGCTCGAAGTGCGAATATCGGGTTGGCCCGCACCCGGACATCCTCCCGGTGTGGAAGCCCGAGGACCTTCACATCATGGACTGCCCGAACTGCGGGGGCAGCGGAAAGGTGAGTTATCCGAAATGAAGACCCTCTGGAAAGCCATGCTGGTTCTGTTCGGATTGTGCGGCATGTTGGTTATCATAACGGTCGCTAATCAGGTCATGGACGAATCGTTCGTTCCGACGCGAGATATTATGATGATCTTGCTGTCGTATTCTTTCGCGGGAACTTGCTGGGCTTTCGTCTCTGTTCTGGTTTCGATGGGACCGAAGAAATGACCAAGCGAGACCCCGGCAAGTTCGAGAGAGTCGAGCGGGACTTCTACCGAACGCCGCCCAAGGCGGTTCACCGGCTCATGCCGTGGATACGGAAGGACCTGACCTTTGCGGAGCCCCTGTGCGGCGACGGCGCTATCATCGAGGCGCTATGCCGCCACGGGTGGAAGTGCAATTGGGCCAGCGACATCGAGCCCCGCGCCAAAGTCATGGTTGTGGTCAAAGACGTGCTCACGGTCACGGAACAGGACTTGGCCGGTTGCCAGATCATCGTCTCGAACCCGCCGTGGCCCAGGCCGGGCAAGTCCGGTCAGCCTACGGTCCAGATCATCGAGCACCTGATGAAGCTCCGCCGCACATGGCTCCTTCTGTCGGCCGACTTCGCCCATTGCGGCTATGCGCGGCCCCTGTTGGCGAAGTGCCGCTGGATCGTGTCCGTGGGCCGGGTCTCGTGGATGGGCAACAATGTGAGCGGCCTGGACAACTGCGCTTGGTATTGCTTTGATCGGACGTTCGATCAGGGATATACACAGTTTGTAAATACGCCCTTGACATCTTCTTTCCCATATGGTTTGATTGACGACATCTTCTGATACGGAGGGATGTCTGATGTGCTGTCTGTTGGCTGCTTCTTCGGTTGTCATGTGTGGGGTCGGTCAGGGTATCGGTCTGGCGCTGAGTTTCGCCCAGACCGCTACGCTCTGGTGGGCGGCAGGCATCGGGCTCGTCCTGTACGCCTGCATCGCGGGGTGACGGGATGAGGTTGATATGGTCTCTGCTTGGCTTGGCCCTGATATGCCTCATTTCGTACTTCATGGCTGGAGGTCACAATCCCCCGGTATGGTCTCTGATTGCGATTTTGACCTACTCTTGGGTAAACCTGTTCAGGGATGACCTATGACCAAGATCGTTCGCGTTCCCAAGGACTGCCCGCACAACGGTCACAACGGCGGCTACTATGTCGTCGATGAGGAAGGCCGGCGCAGAGGTCATGTCCGCCGAGATCACTACATGGGCGGATGGCGGGGCGACACCTGCAACGACTCGGGCTTCTACGTTCACACCGGAAAGCCCGACTGGACGGGGATCAACCGTCTCGATGTCGTGGCTTCCATTTGCGATCACCTGGAACTGGAGATGCCCGCATGAACATCATCACGAATACCGGCGAGTTGCATGTCTCTTGGGCTGAGCCCGACGCTGACCGGAATCCCTATGGGTTCCATCTGGTCTTGCGGCTCATCTCAATCTCCGGCCGCAACGTCGGCCCCGCCGTGGGAACGATCACGTACAGCCCGCGCGGCGCCTATTCGGCTCAGTGCCAACTTCCGGGGTGCGAGCCCGTCAGTTTCGATACGGAGCTTGAGGCCCAGAAGTTCCTCGAATCAACCGTGGCCTCGTGGTTCAACCTCTTCGTTGAGCCGCTGACCGACCTGACCACGGCGTTCGCGGAAGGGCGGCTGGCCCATTCAGAAGGCAAGAGTAGGGACGATAATCCCTACGGCGGCAATCCTCGAATCTTCGACCTGTTCCAGCAATGGGCTGAGGGATGGGAGCAAGGGAGCTACTACGCATGACCAGTAAACTGACCGATACTCTCGATTCGGCAAAGATCACCGATAACGGAGTCATATCGGTGACTGGAGAAGTCTGGGAGATCGGAAAAATCCGTCTCGCGTTCCAGAATGAGTCCTCGTCGTGGCAAATCGTTATGCCGATCAGCGACGCGGAGAAGGTTCACCGACTTTTGGGCGATTTGATCGTAACGGCGCCCTCGGGAGGACGCTGACATGAGTACCCTTCTCTACACACCGACGCCGGCCCGCTCGGTCGAAATGCTCTGGAAGATTCGGTCGCAGAACCATATGTCCTGCTATCTCGACGACAAGATCGTCGGCTACGTCACCCAGGATCGAGTTCTTCGGGGTGGCGAGCGGGACGACTTTGACGTGGTGTGGGTCGACAAGTGCCAGCTGCCCGGCGTCACCCGCAGTAAGTGCTTCCCCACGGCGAATGAGGCCAAGGGCCACGTCGAGGGCGCCGTGAAGGGCTGGCTTCTCAGCCTCGACCTGATCGCCGCCGGGTAGGGAGACGGATATGCCTACCGTGGAACTTTCTGAAGAAGAGGTGGCGGCTCTTTATCAAGCCGCTCGGTATCCCATCTCTATGGAAACTGGCCTTACTGACGCAGCAAAGTCGGCTTTGGAAGTTCTCCAGGAAGAGATACTGGTCAATAAACTCGGATTCCGTCTTACCAGCGGGTCGTGTCTAACCCGCAAGGCACGGATAGAAATCCTTCTGTCTGCGGCCAAGGACGAGGGCTTGGAACTCATGGAGGATTTGCCGATATGACCGTCGCTCAAACGAGAGCCGCGCGCCGCCGTATGCGGCACGAAGACGCGAACCGAAAGGTCGCCAATCGCAAGACCAACGAGGCGAACCGCTCGAAGCGCGTCAAGGATCGCAAGAAGTGAAGTACGACTTCGTGCAGGTCGATCTGTTCGACCGTCCCCTCTTCGGGATCAAGCATCTGTTCCATTTCCGGGGCTGGCGGGTCGATCTGCACGTCTTCATTCACGCCGATCTCCCCGACTGCTTCCATACCCATCCCGCAAACGCCATTCGGATCATCCTGTGGGGTGGATACCAAGAAGAGTATTGGGACTGGCAGCGGAGAGAGGGCGAAGTCGTTCTGCGGTATATGCCCCGGCTCTTCAAGTGGTGGAAGCCGGGGATTATCGGAAGAGTTCGTCCTGACTTCTGTCACCGCATTTCGTCCTTGCGAAATGGCAAGAAATCTGTATCATTGTGGTTACGGGCTCCCCGTACCCAGGAAATCCGCCTCGAAGGGTCGGGCTGGTATCGATACGAAAAGGAAAGGCGGAAAGCCGAAGGGACTTGGAACTAATGCGTGAAGCATTCAAGACGATCAACTTCCGGGGCAAAAGCCTGTGGACCATCGACGAGGCTAACCGGATCATCGAAGAATACCAAGCCGATGACATGAAGCTCACGCTGCGCCAGCTGTACTACCAGTTCGTGGCGCGCGATCTCATTCCGAACGCTCAGCGGGAATACAAGAAACTCGGCGAAACGATCTCGAACGCCCGGTTGGCCGGGCTGATCGATTGGGACGCCATCGAGGATCGCACGCGCAACCTGGAAGAGAGTTCGCACTGGACGAACCCGGCGAGCATCATCCGCAGCGCGGCCTACGGCTACGCCATCGACAAGTGGGAAGGCCAGCCCGTCCGGGTCGAGGTCTGGATCGAGAAGGAAGCGCTCGTCGGCGTGATCGAGAGCGTGTGCCAGCGGCTCGACGTTCCCTTCTTCGCCTGCCGGGGCTACGTCTCGCAAAGCGAGCAATACTCCGCCGAACCCGGCCAAGGTCACGGACTCGCGCTTCGAGGGCTACGTCTCGCGCTACGGCGACGAGTCCTGGGAACTCGACGCGCTGGAGCCCCGCGTCTTGCGGACGCTGATCGAGAACCGCGTCCTCGACCATCGCGACGACGTTCTCTGGGATCAGGCCGAGCGGCGCGAGGAAGCGCAGCGCTCGATCCTGACTTCGATCAGCGACAACTATGACCGGGTGGCCGAGTTCCTGGCCGATACGGATTAGCAGCCGATGGCGGCGCGGCTCGATTGGTCTCAGTTTCTCGGGCCGCACGTCTTCTGCCCAACGGAAGATTGCGAGTACGTGATCGCGATCTTTCCTAGTCTCTACTATCACGGAAAAGTCTGGTGCCCGCTATGCGGGTGGGAACTGAAGGAGGACAAGGATGTCCCGAGCGACTAGCAAACACGACGAAAGCACTGTCGAGGATCGGCGGCGCCGGCAGACCTACAACTGGCTCACGAACAGGGCCGAGCGCTTCGCCGCGCGGCTGCCGAAGCTCAAGGCGGAACTCGACGAGGCCAAGACGGCTTACGAGAAGGCCCCTGCGCGCTCCAGGGAGCGCGGCAGGCTCGCGCGGGCTCAGAAGTCCATCTCTCGCCAGATGAAGCGCACAGCGTCCCGCAGGCGGTGGTGTGAGCGCCAGATCAGGGCCTTCGACGAGCAGAACGAAGCGGAAGCCGTGATCGCCCGCAATACGGCGCCTCGGCCGATGGTCGATCCTTCCGTGGCGATGGCCGTGGCCGACGCGCTGAACGAGTTCGGCATCAAGGGCCTGCTGTCGCGCGGCAAGCTGAAGAAGACCGAGAAGGGCCGCCTGACTCGGGCCTAGCGAATCCGCTACGGCGGATCACAAGCCGGCTGGATTGGCCGGCCCGCACAAGAGAGGGCTGCAAGTGTCGGCTAGGGCGGAGCGCAAGGGCGGACACCTACAGCGCTCCGCCGCTCTCTCGATACGGACAGAGTGCCGAGGGCCTTTTGATTTTCGATATGGCTGATGACCGGCTTCAGGTTCTCGTCGCTTGCGAGTTCAGCGGCATTGTCCGGGATGCCTTTCGGGATTTGGGCCACGAGGCTTGGTCGTGCGACCTTGAGCCGACCGAGGCTGCCGGCCCGCATATTCTCGGCGACGTGCTTGACGTTCTCGACGATCCTCGATGGGACCTGCTGGTCGCTCACCCGCCGTGCGACTATCTCGCCAACTGCGGAGTCAGATGGCGCGTAGAGCGCGGTGAATGGGCGGAGATCAGGACGGGCGCCGAGTTCTTCAAGAGGTTTCTCGATTGCGATATCCCGTTCAAGGCCATCGAGAACCCGGTCATGCACAAGTACGGAGTCGATATCGTTGGGTGTCGCCAAGACTTCACCTGTCAGCCTTGGCAGTTTGGCGACCTGTTCCGCAAGCGCATATGTTGGTGGACCCTCGGGACCTTGCCGCCGCTGGTTCCAACCTCGGCAATAACCTCCAAGGAAGCGCTGGAGATCGCTCGGCCGGCTGCATGGCTTGAGGCACCCGGCCCGGATCGCAAGAAAAACCGATCCAGGTTCTTTCCCATGACAGCGGCAGCTTTGGCCGATCAATGGTCCCGATATATTCTTGGTCAAAGATGCGTCGATGAACTTTTTTGATATGGATAGGTTGCCGATGTCCTTTTGATTTTCGATATGGATAGGTTGCCGATGTCCTTTTGATTTTCGATATGGATAGGTTGCCGATGTCATTTTTATGATATGGATAGGTTGCCGATGTCATTTTTATGATATGGATAGGTTGCCGATGTCCTTTTCTCGTACCAACTTCTCTGCCCAGGTCCCCCGAGAAATCGCCAAGCCGGCCTAGCCCGGCCAGATGGTGGCGAGCGGCGGCCGAGCGGCCGGCCCGGCTTCCTTGGAATCGTTCTAAGTGCAAGTTAGACCTATTCTAATTCCAGATTGCCGGGCTGCCGGGCTGCCGGGCTGCCGGGCTCGCGAGTTGCCGGGCTGCCGGGCTCGCGAGTTGCCGGGCTGCCGGGCTCGCGAGTTGCCGGGCTGCCGGGCTGCCGGGCTCACGAGTTGCCGGGCTGCCGGGCTGCCGGGCTCGCGAGTTGCCGGGCTGCCGGGCTGCCGGGCTCGCGAGTTGCCGGGCTGCCGTTCAACTGGCCAGCCTGGAAAGCCGAGAATCGGCCGCACGCGAGCGCTCGGCAGCCCGGCTAGGCCAGACTAAGGGCAAGCCGCGCGGCGCGTGCTGACGGGCTTCTAGCGGCCGTGGCGTGGCCAGTCTCTCGGCAGGATCAACACGAGGGCGCCACGGCGCCGCTAGGGCGCCCGGCCGGCCGCTCGGCTACCCTTGGCAGCCCGGCTTGCCCGCTCGCGTGCTGACGGCGCCCTAGCGGGCATGGCGTGGGCAAAGAGAAAGCCCGGCAGGGTTGAACCTGCCGGGCTTCCGGGTTGCCAGCTGTACGCTGGCCTAGTCGCGCGCTGGCCAGTCTACGCGGATAGCCTCGTTTTCAGAGTCCGCATAGTCGCGGATTAGCCGGCTGCCATCGGGAAAGTGATAGGTAAGCCGCTTATCCACAAATCGCGCTTGCGATGCGACTCCCCACCAGAAAAGCAATCCACGCTGGCCACGCTCAATTTGCTTTCCGATTCTTTGCGCCAACGTCATGCATCGGACTCGATCGTGTCGGCATTGCGACTCGCCACGAAACGCGAGTAAGCCGCATCCTTGTAGCACTCAGGAACGTACATAACTTCCCGACTGAAGCCGGCTTCCCTGGAGTCCGATATTGCCACGATGCGAGTCGCGAGCGCTGCGGACATCTCAGAGTCGATTACTTCCTTGATGTTGTTTCGGTCACGGCCGCTTATCGTGATGTCGGTATAAACGAAGTTCGGCCGCACTGTCACCTTGTGTTCCGTCCAACCGTCATAGCTGCCGAATTCGTCCATATGGTGATATGAGGTTGCGAAAACGAGTTTCGCGCCGTCGGACTCGTCTGGATGAAATTCCGTCCCACTATTGAATCCGCTGCCGCTCGGCAGCACGGCCGCGCAGACTTGCGCGATAGCATCGCGAACGGACTCTACCACGGAGTCATAATGCTCTTGTGTCCAACGTTCGGACTCGAGGCTTTCCCGGCAGTTCCGCAGCTGTACGGCGCGCGTTGCCAGGAACTCCGCAGCCGTGGATTGATCCTTAATTTCAACTTTCATTCGCTTGCCCTTCCTTGGCTTAGGTTGTCTCGTGTTGTGATCCGCGCCTAGTTGACGCGGTAAACGAAATAGTCGCCTATCTCGTTTTCAGCATGGTCGTAGTGTGCGAGGAAATGCCCGCGCCCATCGGCCGATATTGAGCGCTCGCAGAAACGCTCAAAAGCCGTCGGGATTCGTGGGTCGGGCTGCAAAAGCCCGTCGTTTGCATCGCCCTTGGAATCGATGCAAGCCCGAATGAACTCGTTTGCAGCCTCATACTCGGCTTCCTGGATTGCGCGGAAACCGTTAGCCGGCAAGCCCGTAAACTCGCCAAGCCATTCGGGCCGGAATGCCCAAAGCGATTCCGCGATTTGCGCTTGCGCGCATTCGTCGGCTTCCCGGTCAGTCAAAACAACGTATTCCGGCCCGTGCTGACTCCCGGCATGGCGAAACAAGCAGTCATCTACTTCCATGTAGGACTCCGGCCCGTTCAAATCGTCGGGCTCGCACTCGGCATGGTGCGCTGCAATCCCGCGCCGCACGTCGTTTTCAAGCTCATAGTTGGCGCCGTAGTATTCGCGCCACTCTTTGATGGTATCGGAGTCACCGTCTTTCCCGTTGCTTGTTTCATGCGCCACGATGGCGGAAACAACGTATTCGACTCCATCATCCGTTAGACTGTTTTCCAGAAACTCTCCGCAGCTGTCGCAATGCTGAGGCGAGTCCGCTTCGCTGGAGTCGGCGAATGCCGGGCTAGGCGCGTTTCCCTCCCTGTCGCGCGCCGTACCATTCGCGAGCGCTTCCTTGCCATGCGCTTGTTCCGCGCAATGGCAGCAAAAGAGCGCAGCCGAGTAAGCCCATGCTTGAATGTCTGACATTGTGTTTGCCCTTCCTTGGCTTGGTTTCTCGCATTCGGGCGACCATTGCTGGCAATCCGGTCTAGTTAATAAGTGCAGAAATACGCGGGTCGATCCTCAGCAAAGGCGCAGCCTGTCAACCATATGAGTCGTTGCATGTTGGTGCGCCTATCTTGCAACTCCGAATCTTCCCACGCGCCGTAGCCACGCAAATAGTCACGCATAGTGGAATCGTCGCCAACAACGTAATGGGTTTCCAGTACATAGTTGACGCTTTCCGTCGCATCGGCGCCCGGAGTGAAACAGTCTAGCAAATCCAGGTTTAGCGGAGTCGGACAATCGTCTTTATGGAATTCAAAGTCACTCCCCGTAAAAATTATGTCGGGAATACGATTGTCGGGAATCAACTCGCATTCCTCGTAAATCCGAGTCAACTCCGCGTGCAACTCCGCGTATTCGTCGGGAGTTGCCGGCCGGGTTTGCTCGGCTACGTATTCCCAGCTGCCGGCCGAATGTTGGCCAACCCGAGCGTACGCCGTGATATAGTTGCCGTTGTCTTCAAACGGCATAGTCGGGAAGAAAGCGGCTACGCTGCCGTCATCAGTGTCGGCACGGTAGAAAACGTCAAGAGTCTCTTTAGGCGTGGAGTCTGTCATAGCTTTGCCCTTTCTCGGCTTAGGTTGTCTCGCGTCGGGCCGATGGTAGGTTGCCCGCGAATGGCGCCTAGACGGCCGCATAAGCCTCATAGGCGCCATCGGCTGGCAGCCTAGACGCTTTGCCACCCTTCCCGCCATGCGTCCACTATGGACAGTTTCCACGCTTGCCACGGGCTTAGGTAATCGGCTTTCCAAGCGTCATACCAGTTGGCGTATTGCCCGATGGGAATCTGCCATTCGGGCTTGTGTTCCCGAATCTCCGCAAAGATGGACTCGCGAGAATCGTCGGCATGATCGCGGAGTCGGCAAGCGACATCGCGCAATGTGTCTACGGTTTGCCAGCCCGTGCGGCAGACTTTGCTGACAACTCGCAACGGGATTGCCCGATTGTAGACAATCCCGCGGATCGCCGACTCTTGTTCGCGCGCTTGCCGTTCAAGTTTGACGGCTTCCCGTCGCTTGTCGTTTACTTCCTTCAACGCCAAGCGCAGCCGAGAGGCTGCGGACCAAAGCCGATTGTATTCGCATTCATATTCCGCGAGTCTTTCGCCGAGTGAGTCCGCAGCGCAAGCTGCGTCATGCGACGAATTATGCACGGCAGGATCAAGCCAAGCGCAATCGGTATCGCTAGACTCAATCATCGCGAAGAAAGTCAAGCCGGGCTTTGTGTCGCCGTCGCCGTAAACTCGCGAGCATTGCGGACAGTAGGTTTCTCCGGCCGGAATTCCCATATCCCAGGAATCGCCAGAGGATAGAATTGGTGCATCGTCGGAGTCGCATTCCGGGCATGTCGCATCGTTGTGCAACTCATAGATGTTAGTCAAATAGGTTTCGTGCTGAAATTCATCGGCAAAATAGCCTTGCACGAAACTTGTGCGGCCGTAAGCCTGACGCTGCGCCCATTCTTCGCAAGTTCCGATAAGCCGGGCTTCGGACTTATCAATATCATCTTTCGTGCCGTGACTGACCATGCGGCCGCAGACAGACATAGCCGCTTCACTGAATCCCGGAAACGCTTTCCGCCATTCCGGCAAGTCTGCCGGGCTATCAAGAGTCGCCATTGGTTTGCCCTTTCGTGGCCCAGGTTGATACGGAATCTCCGGCCGGTCAGCACGCGGCGCCGTTGCCAGCGGAGAAACGGCCGCGCCGCAGAAATTCCGGAATCTCCGGCGGATCATAATCCGCGTCGGCTGCGGACTCGGACTCGAGTAGGACGGACTCGCATTCGTCGACTCCCATCGCTCCGCCGTCGTTCATGTAGACCGTTTCGCCGTCCACATAATCGACCGTCCGAATTGCGCCGTCCATTGGGTCTACGACTCTGTCGCCAGTGTGGATATCTGACATTGCTTTGCCCTTCCAGGTTTGGTTTCTCGCATTCGGGCTATGGTTGCCCGCAGATACGGCCGGCAATGCCAGCCGCATCAACTGGCAATCGGGTTAGCCGATGGACTCGCGTTGCATACGGTATTCTTCGGCAGCCCAATAACGGTCTACAAGCGCCGCGATACCGTTAGCCGTGGGATGATTCCGGGAATGCCACTGATTCCTGTCGCGCCACACTGCGACATAGCCGTCAGCCGCTTGATATCGACTCCAGTCTTGGCCAGCAGGAGTCATCATTGCGAGGTGACCGTCGCCCACGTCCACACTGTTGCCACGTTTCAGCGCGCCGATAATAACGCCTTCCAACCGCGCCCTATCCGTGCTGACAATTTCCGCGTCAATCTCTTCGTTGGTCTTGGGCCTATAGCCGTCGCTATCGTCAAGCCGATAGCCGAGTCCGCATCGCACACAACGTGCGACAGGTCCGCCAGAGTCTTCGCGGCGCTCATATTCATGGTCGCAAGTACGATAGTCGGTCATAGCTTTGCCCTTTCTTAGGCTCAGGTTGTCCGCGGATGGCGCCTAGAAGCCCGTATAAGCCTCATAGGCGCCATCGGCTGGCAACCCGGCTACTTAGGAAGCCCGGCCCGGCCGCGTTTGATAGCGGCGCGGATTCGGCGCTTCGCGCGCCGCATATGCCGGGCATGATCCGCAGCTGCGGCGCGCCTTGCCTTGCGATTGTTGGTCATGGTGATTCCTTCCTTGGGTTTGGGTTTAGCGGAGTGCGACAAGCCGCTTGAGTCTCTTGTCGGCTTGGCGTAGCCGCTTCCTTGCGGCGCGAAGATTCTGAGAATCAAAGGCGCCCGGAGTCCACACGGCTTTTGCGTTGTGAGGATCAAGCCCGGCCGTCCATTTGCTCTTTTCTCGCATGACAGATTGCAAAAGCCTGTACGCGGCTTCCACATCTTCAAAAGCACGATCAACTGTAACTCTTGGCGAACTCATGTTGGGTTTCCTTCCCGGCTTGGTTGTCCGCAGATACGGCCGGCAATGCCAGCCGCATCAACTGGCAACCTACATGCCCAAGCTATACGTAGCCGCTACCAAGCCTGCGACTAGGGCAACCATACCGCCGCAGATAATCATCAAGGCAATGTCACCATCATCGCTAGTGCGAGCGTAGCGATTACGGGCATCGCGCCGATAACGGTTTCTCTCCCGGTCAGTCATGGTCCTACTCCCCGTCCATTGGCAGCGTGCGGGCAATCCACCGAGTCGCGTAGACAGCGCCCGCGATTGCGGCCGGGCTGAATACCGCCCATACCGCGATTAGTTCAATGATATCAGTTGCTTGCATGGTTTCTTTCCTACCCGTGTTCCCGCGCCATGAATGCGGCCCAGCGGCGCCGCTCCCGGCCGCGATTCTCACGCGCGTCGCGAATAGCGTCTACCGCCACCTTGACGGCGAATGCGGTAACGATGATTGCGATTGCGATTGCGATGGTCATTGCCTTGCCCTTTGCTCTATCTGTTATGGTGAAACCTTTGTAACATGCGCTTTGCCCATCTGTCTAGCTTTTTCTTTCAATCAATATCAATGGCTTATGCGATTGTTGGATTGATACGATATGCGGCCGCATCGGCTAGGCGATAGGCCACGCCAGGCCCACTAGGGCGCCGTCAGTGAGCGCTTGCAGCTGGCCTAGTTCCTATGCCCGGCTTGCCCGTGGCGCGTGCTGACGGGCTTCTAGCGGCCGTGGCGTGGCCATTCTCTCGGCATGGCGTGGCGCCCTGGCGGGCTCACGGGCTCACGGGCTCACCCGATGCCGGGTGGCGGGCTCACGGGCTCACCCGATGCCGGGTGGCGCCCTGGCGGGCTCACGGGCTCACCCGATGCCGGGTGGCGCCCTGGCGGGCTCACGGGCTCACC
>MKWU01002785.1_pt1 | contig 24912 bp, 23 predicted proteins | sample 809101 | NCBI WGS metagenome assembly MKWU01 (sample SAMN05860141, study PRJNA318959) | sponge metagenome | host: Aplysina aerophoba | place: Slovenia: Piran, Adriatic Sea, Gulf of Piran | collected 2013-05-07 | reverse complement strand
CGCGCGCGGCGCTCTTCGGGCTCACCATCGACCAGGCGATGCAGGAGGTCGAGAGGCTGGCCCGATTCGAGGAGCTGGTTGAGCGTCTCGATCCCTGGCTGGAGGCGCGCGCCTTCGAGGCCGACGCGACCATTGTGACGCAGGGCGAGGAGCAGGAAGGCATGCTGCTCGTGACCGAGGGCAGAGCGATCGCGCGCGAGGGCGACTCCGGCGCACGAATGGCCGAGCTCGGCCCCGGCGATGCGCTTGCCGCCGAAGCGGCGTTCGTCCCTCACGTGCCGCAGGTCTCGGTGGTGGCGGCGACGCCCTGCCGCACCGCCCTGATGACGCCAACCGCCCGCCGCGCGCTGGAGCGCGACGACCTCGCACTCGCCGTCGAGCTGGACAGGTACCTGATCGAGACGATCTCGCCGCATTAGAGCGTCTCCGCTTCGCTCGGATGCGCTCTGATGCGCTCTGATTCTTTATCGCTCACGGCAGCCGGCCGTCCTGCGATCTCGCGCGCCTACCGGCGCGACTGGCCGGCGCCGGCGCGCGACCGTCAAGAGTCGTGCGCGGCGGCGTTCTACAGTCAACCCCGCACCATGGTGCGGTGGATTGCGCGCGGCGGGCGCGGCAGCATCGCGGCATGCAAAACGCGAACCGACCCATCCGACTCAGCGGGCGCTCCTCCATCGACCGCCTGCCGTCCAAACTCCGCGAGGCCGTCGATCAAGCCATCGCGGACGGCGCCACCATCGACGACATAAGCGCCCTCATCCGGGCCGAGGGCGGCTCTTGCTCGCGTTCGGCCGTCGGCCGCTATTCCAGGAATATGCGCAACCTGATCCGCGAACAGCAGGAGTTCGACCGCGCGATGAAGATCTGGGTGCGGGAACTCGGCGAGCGCGCGGAAGGCCGCGCCGGGCTTATCCTGATCGAGACCCTGCGGACGATGGTGCTCTCTACCATGGCCCAACTCAGCCAACGCGGAGAGCCTGCGCCCATGCAAGAACTTGCCCGCCTCGCCCTCACCCTCAAGCGCATCGAAGGCACCGACAAGCTTCGCCTCGAGCGGGAGCGCACGACGGCAAAGCCGGCACCCGTCGGCGGGACCAAGCCCCAGGGCGGACTCTCGCCGGAGACCGCCGCCGCCCTCCGCGAGGTCGTAGAGGGGAGGCCCGGGCCGCCCGACCGCGCCCTCACGTCGGTGCCGGTGGACCCGTGGAATCCTGCGAAATCCCGCCTAATCCCGGACAAAAATTCGAGTCTCGCCTGGGACGGACGGCGAGAGCGCGGCGTAACCCCGGCCGCAAACCTGGATCAGGCGTCCGGCAGCCGGTAATCCTGAAACATCTCGCGCAGACGTGATTTCTGAATCTTGCCGGTGGCGGTGAGCGGCAGCTCGTCGACCAGCACAACGTCGTCGGGCAGCCACCACTTCGCAACCCTGGCCGCGAGGTAGGCGTTGATGGTGTCCTTGTCCGGCGCGCAGCCGTCCCTCGGCACCACCACCATGAGCGGCCGCTCCTCCCACTTGGGATGGAAGATGCCGATGACCGCGGCCTGCTTGACGTCGGGGTGGCCGACTGCCGCGTTCTCCAGGTCGATGGAGCTGATCCACTCGCCGCCCGACTTGATCACGTCCTTGGTGCGGTCGGTGATGCGCATGAAGCCGTGCTCGTCGAGGGTGGCGACGTCGCCGGTGGGGAACCAGCCCTCCTCGTCGAGCCTGTCCCCGCCCTCGCCCTTGAAGTAGCCGCTGGCGGCCCAATTGCCCCGCACCCACATGTCGCCGAAGGTCTTGCCGTCGCGCGGCACCGGCGCGCCCTCGGCGTCGGTGATCGTGAGCTCCAGGCCGAACTGCACGCGGCCCTGCTGGCTCAGCACCGCCTGGCGCTCCTCTTCAGTGAGCGTGTCGATTGCCGGCGTCGCCGTCGCCATGGTGCCAAGCGGCGAGGTCTCGGTCATGCCCCAGAGCTGGTGCACCGTCACGCCGTAGGGGTCGGCCAGCCGCTCGATCATCGCGCGCGGCACCGCCGAGCCGCCGATGGCGACCCGCTCCAGGCTCTCGACCCTCTTGCCGCTCTCGTCGAGGTGGTCGATCAGCATGGTGAAGACCGTCGGCACGCCGAGGGCGAAGGTCACCCCCTCCCCTTCGATCAGCTCCTGCAGGCTCTGCCCGTCCATCTGCGTGCCGGGCAGCACCAGGCCCGCGCCGGAGAGGCAGCCGAGGTAGGGCAGCGACCAGGCGTTGCCGTGGTACATCGGCGCGATCGGCATCAGCACGTCGTGGGCGGAGATTCCCATGGCGCTGTTCTGGCAGGCGGCCATGGCGTGCAGCAGGGTCGAGCGGTGGCTGTAGAGCACGCCCTTGGGATTGCCGGTTGTGCCCGAGGTGTAGCAAAGCGAGGACGCGGCGCGCTCGTCGAAGAGCGGCCACGCGTAATCCTCGCTCTCGGCCGCGAGGAGGGTCTCGTAACAGAGGACGTTGGGAAGCGCGGTCTCGGGCATGTGGTCTTCGTCGGCCATCACCACGACCTGCTCGACCGTGGTGAGCTGGTCCGCGATGCGCTCCACCAGCTCGACGAAGGTGAGATCCACGAAGAGCACCCGGTCCTCGGCGTGGTTGATGATGTAGACGATCTGCTCGGTGAAGAGCCGCGGGTTCACCGTGTGCAGGACGGCGCCCATGCCCGAGACCCCGTAGAAGAGCTCCAGGTGCCGGTAGCCGTTCCAGGCCAGCGTGCCGACCCGGTCGCCGTGGCCGATCCCGAGCCGTGCCATGAGGTTGGCGACCCGTCGCGCGCGCCGTTCGCACTCGGCGTAGCCGTAGCGGTGGATGGGCCCCTCGACGGTGCGCGAGACCACCTGGCGGTCGCCGTGATACTCCGCCGCATAGCGAATCAGCGACGAGATCATCAGCGGGATCTCCTGCATCAGGCCATGCATGGCTCCTCCCCTCGATCGGTCGGCCGGGGCCGCTCCCCTCGCGCCATTATCGGCTGCCGTCGCGCCGGTCGAAAGACTTTCCCACGCCCGGCTGATATTCTCGCCGCCCCTACGGGGGACGGAATTCGTTCACGCCGTGGCGTGAGAGACCGGGGAGGAGAGGATCGTGAAACTGGAGGGAAAGACAGCGCTGATCACCGGCGGTTCCTCGGGCATCGGCGAGGCGATCGCGATGAGGTTCGCGGCCGAGGGCGCGCGTATCGCGGTCGTGAGCTCCTCGGACCTGGCCAAGGCGGAGCGCGTGGCGGAGCAGATCGAGGCAGCGGGCGGCGCGGCCCAGGCCTTTGTCGCCGACGTGCGCGACGTGGGCGCGGTCAAGACGCTGGTCAGCGACGTGAAAGACGCGTTCGGCCGGATCGATATTCTGGTCAACTCGGCCGGCATCTTCGAGCCGACGCCCATCGGCGAGACCAGCGAGGCCGAGTACGACGCCACCATGGACATCAACGTGAAAGGCACCTTCTTCGCGATCAACGAGGTGGCGCCGGTCATGATCGCGCAGGGCGGCGGCAAGATCGTCAACCTCTCGTCGGTGACAGGCGTCATGGGGTTCAAGACCTTCTCGGTCTATTGCGCGTCGAAGGCGGCGATCAACTACCTCACCCGTGCGCTCGCGCTGGAGCTCAGCCCCCATAACATCGCGGTCAACGCGATCCTGCCCGGCAACACGGCGACGCCGATGAACGTGAAGATCCGCAGCGAGCCGCAGTTCAAAGAGATGCTGGACGGCATGACCGCGGTGACGCCGAGCAACCGGACCTATTCGGAGGCCGACGACATGGCGTCCGCCGCGCTCTTCCTCTGCTCCGAGGACGGTCGCGCGGCCCACGGCTCGCTCATGCTGCTGGACGAGGGAATCTCCTGCGGCCTCTGATGAGCGCCCACGCAGAGGAGGCCGTCCCAGCCGGCAAGCTCTACACGGTGATAACCCATCTCGCGATGGAGTCGCCGCCGGAGCGGGCGGTTCCGCCGCCTCCCGTCCCTGGCCTTACGCTCGATCGGCGTCGGGACATGGCAGTCGCCGATTACCTGCGTCTCTATCATGCGATCGGGGACGACTGGCTCTGGTGGAGCCGGCTGACGTGGGATGAGTCCAAGCTCGCCGCCAACCTCGTCTCGAACGAGACGGAAGTCTACGTCGCCGAGGCCGACGGCGAGGAAATCGGCCTGATCGAGCTGAACCTGCGGCCGGCACCGGATATCGAGCTGCGCTACTTCGGCCTGATTCCGACGTGGATCGGCAAAGGGCTCGGCGGCTGGCTGCTCGCCCACGCGCTCGCCGCCGCCGGGCGCCACCGGCCCCGCCGCATGATCCTCAACACCTGCACCCTGGACCACCCCGGCGCCCTCGCCTTCTACCAGCGGCACGGCTTCGTCATCACCCACAGCGAAGTCGATATCGTCGACGACCCTCGGCTGATCGGCCTTCTGTCCCGTGACACGGCCCCCCATATCCCCCTGGCCCGCCCCGCCGACGGCTGATCGGGCGCGCTTGTCGCGCAGCACTCCCACTCGATAGATTGGAGCTATGACTGACACGAAGAGCGACACGGCGGCACGGGCCATCTGGAAGGCCTGGAGCGGCCATCACCTGATCGACGGCCTGCCCGAGGGGTGCCGGCCGAGCACCACCGCCGAGGGCTACGCAGTGCAAGATGCGCTCGCGCGCCTTGCCGGCGCCACGCCCGTGGGCTGGAAGATCGCGGCCACCAGCGAGGCCGGCCAGAAGCACATCGGCGTGGATGGCCCCCTCGCCGGGCGCCTGTGGCAGAGCAAGCTCCACCAGAGCGGCACCAAGCTGCCGGCCGGCCACCTGCACATGGCGGTGGTCGAGGCAGAGTTCGCCTTTCGCATGGGCCGGGACCTGCCCGGTGGCAACGGCGACTACACGGTGGACGCGGTCGTGGACGCGGTGGCGGCGCTGCACCCGGCCATCGAAATTCCAGATTCGCGCTTCAGGGACTTCACCGTTGTCGGTGCCGCCCAGCTCATCGCCGACAACGGCTGCACCGAGTACTGCGTGCTGGGACCGGAGGCGCCGGAGAGTTGGCGTGAGGTCGATCTCGCCGCCCATCCGGTCGTCGTCTCCATCAATGACGAAGAGGCCGCCACCGGCAAGGGCGCAAACGCGCTTGGCGATCCGCGCATCGCGCTGACCTGGCTCGCCAACGACCGGGTCCGCCACGGCGTGCCCCTCGCCGCCGGCGACGTGGTCATCACCGGCACCTGCATCGTGCCCGCGCCGATCGCACACAAGAAACACGTGCGCGCCGATTTCGGGGCGCTGGGCGCGGTCGAGGTGGCGCTGGCCTCCTTCTAGCTCGTGTCAGGCTCGGCACCCACCGGCCGGCGGGCCTTGACCAGCCAACCGAGCAACAGGGTCGCGACCACCGCGCCGATCAGCTGGGCGACGATGAAGGCCGGCATGTGCAGCGGCATGATCCCGGAGAAGGTATCGGTGAGCGAGCGGGCGATGGTTACCGCCGGGTTCGCGAACGACGTGGACGACGTGAACCAGTATCCCGCGGTGATGAAGAGACCGACGCCGTAAGGCACTAGCTCGGGCCGAAAGCGCAGGCAGCCGAGGATCGTCGCGATCAGCCCGAATGTCGCCGTGAACTCGCCGAGCCATTGGGAGAAGCCGGTTCGCTCCTTCAAGGACGCGGCGACGATGGGCTCCTCGAACATGCCGTGCGCCAGCATCGCGCCGCAGATGCCGCCGGCCACTTGCGCCAGCAGGTAGAGCCCGGCATCGCGCAGGCCGATCTCGCGCCGGATCACGAAGCAGAGCGTGACGGCGGGGTTGAAGTGCGCGCCGGAGATCGGGCCGAAGATCACGATCAGCACCACCAGAATCGCGCCAGTTGGGATTGTGTTGCCGAGCAGAGCGAGCGCGACGTTCCCGCCGGAGAGCGTCTCGCCCATGATGCCTGAGCCGACGACGACGGCGAGCAGCAGCAGCGTCCCCAGCCACTCCGCGAAGAGCCGCCGCCCAAGGTCGAACCGTTCCATCCCCTCCCCCGGATTCCTTCGACTTGTTCGCGCGAATCAAGTGGCCCCGGCGATCCAATGCCAGCAAGGCCGATGCGGATGTCGAACCGCTCAAGCCCGCTCGTCCGTCATGCCCTTGGTTCGGTATTTCCCGAAATACCGAAATACATTCGTGACAACCACGTTGCAGTTGCATGACAACCCATGTGCGAGCGCCCGGGAATGCCCCGTTTGACCCCCGCCCGCGTCGGTGAATAATCGGCGCCGATCCAAGCGGCAGGAGCGCGCGGTGGGCCGACTGGCAACCGACATCGGTGGAACCTTTACCGATCTCGTTTACTTCGACGAGGACACCGGCGCGCTCAGCCTCGCCAAGTCGCTGAGCACGCCGGACGATCTCACGCGGGGCGTGCTCGACACCATCGATCAGGCGGAACTCGACGCCGATGCCGTGGACTATTTCGTTCACGGCGGGACAACCGTCATCAATGCCATCACGGAGCGAACCGGCGCGAAGACCGCGCTGGTCACCACCGAGGGCTTTCGCGACGTGCTGGAGATCGCGCGCGGCAACCGCCCCGATCTCTACAACCTGCGCTACCGCAAGGAGGTCCCCTTCGTGCCGCGCCGGCTGCGCTTCGAGGTGCGCGAGCGAGTCGATGCCAGGGGCCGCGTCCGCGTGCCGCTGCATCTCGAAGATCTCGATCGCGTGATCGAGGTATGCCGCGCCCAAGGGGTGGAGGCGATCGCGATCCAGTTCCTCCATTCCTACGCCGCGCCCGCGCACGAGGAGGAAACGGCGGCATATTTGCGCGAGCGGCTCAACGGCGTCGCAATAGCCGCCTCTCACGAAATCACCCGCGAGTGGCGCGAGTACGAGCGCGCGAACACCGCCGTGCTCAACGCCTACGTGCAGCCCATCGTGCAGCGCTACTTCGACACCCTGGAGGCCGGCATCGACAGGCTCGGGCTCGACTGCCCGATGATGGCGATGCAGTCGAACGGCGGCACCACGAGCTTCGGCTGGGCCCGTGAGCATCCGATCACGCTGCTGGAATCGGGGCCGGCGGCGGGCGTCAACGGCGCAGCGCTGATTGGCCGGCTCTGCGACGAGCCCAACGTGATCTATCTCGACATCGGCGGTACGACCGCCAAGTGCTCCACCATTGAGGGCGGCGAGCCCAAGGTCACCACCGACTACCGGCTGGAGGCGACGCGCATCCGCTACGGCTACCCGGTGCGGGTGCCAGTGATCGACATCGTGGAGATCGGCGCCGGCGGCGGCTCCATCGCCTGGTTCGACGAGGGCGGCACGCTCTGCGTCGGGCCTCGCAGCGCGGGTGCTGATCCCGGGCCCACCTGCTACAGCCGCGGCGGCACCGAGCCCACCGTGACCGACGCCAAGCTCATCACCGGCGTGCTCAACCCGGCGAATTTCGCCGGTGGGCAGTTCTCCCTCGACGCCGAACTGGCGCGGACTGCCATGGGCAAGATCGCCGAGGGATTGGACTGCAGCGTCGACGAGGCGGCGGTCGCCGTGATCCGCCTGGTGGACGCCAACATGATCAACGCACTCAAGCTGGTGTCGATCCAGCGCGGCCACGACCCACGCGACTTCGCGCTGATGGTGGGCGGTGGCGGCGGCGCCATGCACGGCGCGAGCCTCGGCCGCGAGCTCGGCGTGAAGGAGATCGCGGTGCCGCGCCATCCGGGCCTCTTCTCGGCCTGGGGAATGCTTGCGACCGCGCCCCGGCGGGATTTCATGCGGACGGCGCTGCAGCGGGCGGACACCCTCGACATCACGGATGTGCTGGCGCTCTTCGCGGAGCTGCACGAGGAAGCGGAGCGTTACTTCAGGTCCGAAGGTGGGCGCGGCACCTTCAGCGCCGCCTGCCATCTCGACATGCGCTATGGCGGTCAGGAACACGCGGTGACGATCCCGATCGACCTCGACGGTGCGAGCCGCGAGTCGATCCTCGATGCGTTTCACGCCGCGCACGAGCGCGCCTACACCTTCCGCCTCGCTGACACGCCCGTCGAGCTGGTCACCTTCCGCCTCAGCGCCTCCGCCGATGTCGCCCGGCCGGAACTGACCCCGTGGACCGCCGACGGGCGTTCGGCCGAAGCGGCGGCGCGGGACGGGCGCACGGTCGATTTCGGCGAGGACGGCCGGCACGAGACTCGCGTCTACGATCGCGACCTGCTGCCGCCGGGCTTCGAGGCAGACGGCCCGGTCATCGTCGAGGAGCCGTCCTCGACCACTCTGGTCTGCCCCGGCCAGCGCGTCCGGGTGGACGATCTGGGCTTTCTCAGAATCACCGAAGCATGAACCGGCGGTGACCGGGGCTGTCGCCATGCGCGCCATGGTCTATCGCGGCGACGGCCCCGCACTCGCGCTGGAGGAGCGGCCGGTGCCAGAGCCCGGCGCAGGCAATGTCCTGGTCCGTGTCTCGGCCTGCGGCGTTTGCCGCACCGACCTTCACGTGGTGGACGGCGACCTCACCGAGCCACGGCTCCCGGTCGTGCCGGGGCACGAAATCGTGGGGCGCGTCGCGGCGCTCGGCGCCGGCGTCGAGCGGTTTCGCGAAGGGGAGCGCGTCGGCATCCCTTGGCTGGGCTGGACCTGCGGCTCGTGCCGCTATTGCCGGAGCGGCCGGGAGAACCTGTGTCCGGACGCGCGCTTCACCGGCTACACCCTGGACGGCGGCTACGGCGATTACTGCATCGCCGACGAACGCTACTGTTTCCCGCTGGCCGGCAAGCGCGACGACGCCCATTCGGCGCCACTCCTCTGCGCTGGCCTGATCGGCTACCGCGCGCTCATGATGGCGGGCGATGTCGAGCGCCTCGGTCTCTACGGCTTCGGCGCCGCGGCGCACATTATCGCCCAGGTGGCGCGGGCCCAGGGGCGCCGCGTGTTCGCCTTCGTCCGGCCGGGCGATGGCGCGGCCATGGACTTTGCCCGGAGCCTCGGCGCCGAATGGGCCGGCGCATCGGACGAGGCACCGCCGGAGGAGCTGGACGCGGCGCTGCTGTTCGCGCCGGTGGGTGCGCTGGTGCCGGCGGCGCTCCGCGCCATCGTGCCCGGAGGCACCGTGGTCTGCGCCGGCATCCACATGAGCGACATCCCCGCCTTCCCCTACGAGCTCCTGTGGCGGGAGCGGCGCATCGTCTCGGTCGCGAACCTCACGCGACGCGATGGCGAGGATTTCTTGGCGCTCGCCGCATGCACGGAAATCGAGATGCACATCGAGCCCATGCCGCTTGCCGAGGCCAACACCGCTCTCGATCGCCTGCGCGCGGGCCGCCTTCAGGGCGCCGCGGTGCTCAGCATGGATGAGGGCGGCTGAGGCTCAGAGAGAGACGCCCATCTGTGCCATCGTTGCCCGCGTGAGCTCGCTGTCAGGCTCCCGCAATTGGTCCGCCATGGTGAAGTGATTGAAGCCGGGGAGTTCCAAGCGGCTAAGCGGGTAACCGTGCGCTTCCCACACCGCCGCCATGGCATCGGCCTGGCGTTCGTATTCCTCCGACTCGATGTCGCCCGAAACCAGCATGAGCGGCGCTTCCACCGGGTAGCTCTGCAGGATCGGACTGTTGCGTCGTGCCTCGGCCTCGTCCATGCCGAGCTTGTCATTGAGGTAGCAGAGCCGGATGGGCTCCAGGTCATAGATGCCCGAGATAGACACTGCGCTCTTGACGAGATCGGCGGGCAAGGCGGCGCCGAAGCCCGGGCACGCGGGGCCGCGCAGCAGGGCGGGGGGGGAGCAGCGGGGCGGCGGGGCCCCCCCCCGCCGATTGGCCGAGCGTATGGATGCGGGACGGATCGCCCCCGAACGAGGCGGCATTACGCCAGACCCACGCCGCAGCAGCGCGGTTCTGCCGCACGATCTCGTCCATGCGGTATTCCGGCGCGAGGCCGTAGTTGACGACCACCGTGGCCACCCCGTGAGGCCGGCAGCCCTCCGCCACGAAACTGTCGTGATGCTTGTCGAGCGAATACCAGTAGCCGCCGTGGACCATGATCAGGATCGGCGCGCCGGGCCGCTCCGCCGGGAAGATGTCGAGGGTCTCGACCGGAAGATCGCCGTAGTCGACATCCCGCGCGCCCGGAAGGGCTGCGCGGGTCTCCGCGCTCCAGTCCAGCCAGCGCTCGAAATAATCGACGTATTCGGGGATGCGCGCGCGGTTGTTGTACTGGGCGTCGAGCGCCGCCCGATCGTAGCCGCGAAAGATGACCTCTCCGCTCATCCCACCCTCCCTGTAGCTGTCTCTCTCAAGTGTAGCCATTTTCCGCCCCGGCCATCGACCGCAGCGGTGCGGCGCACTACATTACGGTGCCGGCAAGTGAAGCGAGAGGAACGCGCCCATGCACCGCTTGTTCCACGTGATGATCGCCGCTGCCGCCGCCATCGGCGCAGCACTGTGGATCGGACTGCCGGCCGCGCAAGCCGCCTCCATCGGGGGCTCCTTCGAGCTCATCGACCACACCGGGAAGACGGTCACCGAGGAGAGCTTCGACGACCGCTACCTGCTGGTCTATTTCGGCTACGCCTACTGCCCGGACGTCTGCCCGACGGAGCTGCTGATCATGGGCCAGGCCGTGGACGAGCTTGGAGAGCTCGGCGAGGAGGTCCAGCCGCTCTTCGTCACGGTCGACCCGGTGCGCGATACGGTCGAATACCTGGCCGACTATGTGCCCTCGTTCCATCCGCGCCTGGTCGGGCTGACGGGCAGCGACGAGCAGATTCATGCCGCCGCAAGGGCCTACCGGGTCTACTACCGGCTCAACGAGCCGGACGAGGACGGCAACTATCTGGTCGACCACACCTCGTACATCTACTTCATGGACCCCGACGGCGATTACTTGACCCACTTCGTCTTCGGACAGGGGCCGGAGAAGATGGCGGAGATCATCCGCAAGCACCTGGATTGAGCCGGCAGAGCAGGGCGGGCGAATGGCGGATTCGGGGGACAACACCGCCGTTATCGCCGCGGCGCGGGAGCGCGAAGAACGCCTGCGCTCAATCACCCGGACAGCTCCGGACGCCGTCGTCATCATCGACGAGAGCGGCATTATCGATACGGTCAATCCGGCGGCGGAACGCCTGTTCGGCTATTCGAGCGCCGAGCTTGTCGGTCAGAACGTCAAGATCCTGATGCCCTCGCCCCACCGGGAAGCGCACGATGCCCACCTGTCGCGCTACCGCGAAACCGGCGAGAGGCGCGTCATCGGCATCGGGCGCGTCGTGGTCGGCAGGCGCAAGGACGGCACCACGTTCCCGGCGCGTCTCGCGATCGGCGAAATCGAGCTCGATCAGGGGCGGTTGTTCACCGGGTTTCTCCACGACGTCACCGAGCGGGAGAACATTCAGCGCCGCGCCGGCATCCTCCAGCAGGAGCTCATGCACGCCTCGCGTCTCTCCGCGATGGGGGAGATGGCGTCGGGCATTGCGCATGAGCTGAACCAGCCGCTCACGGCCGTCATGAACTACACGCGGGCGGCACGGCGGCGGCTCGACCGCGATGAAGTGGACGCGGCGCCCATCGCCGACCTCGTGGACAAGGCCGGACAGCAGGCCGAACGGGCGGCGGAAATCATCAAGCGGCTGCGGGGCTTCATCAAGAAGGACGAGAGCGAACGCCGCCTCGAGCCGATCAATGCAGTCGTGGAGGAGGCGGCGGCGCTGGCCCTGATCGGCGCGAGCGACCGCGATATCGAGCTGATCTTTTCGTTGGACGATGCGTTGCCGCCAGTCCTGATCGACCGCATCGAGGTGCAGCAGGTCGTGCTCAACATCCTGCGCAACGCAATCGAGGCGTTCGAGGGATCGGGCGAACGAGAAATTCGCATCTCCACCAAGCTGACCGGCCCGCACGAGGTCCGGGTCGATATCAGAGACAACGGCCCCGGCCTCGCGCCAAGCATCGTGGACAATCCCTTCCGCCCCTTCCAGACCACCAAGGCCGATGGCTTGGGGATCGGCCTCGCCATCAGCCGCACGATCATCGACGCCCACGGCGGGCGCCTCTGGGCGGAGAACGCCCCGGAGGGCGGCGCCGCGTTCCAATTCCTGTTGCCGGTCGGGGACGGGGCCGATGAATGAACGGGCCGCCGTCGTCGCGGTCATCGACGACGACGATGCGGTGCGCGATTCCCTGGGCGCATTGCTGGAGGCTGCAGGCTACGACGTCGATACCTACGACTCAGGCCGGGCCTTCCTGAGCGCCCTGTCGCAGGCCTCGCCTGCCTGCGCCCTCGTCGACGTGCGGATGCCGGAGATGGACGGGCTGGAGTTGCAGCAACGGCTGGCCTACACGGCGCCGTCACTGCCCGTCATCATCATCACCGGCCACGGCGACATTGCGATGGCAGTGAGAGCGATTAAGGCCGGCGCCGTCGATTTCGTCGAAAAGCCGTTCACGGACCGCACCATTCTCGACGGAATCGCGCAGGCGCTCGCCTCGCGCGAGGAGGCCCTGAGCCGTGAGACTCGGCGACGCGAAATAGAACGCCGGCTCGGCCGCCTGACTACGCGCGAGCGCGAGGTCTTCGAACGGCTCGCCCGCGGTAGCTCCAACAAGGTTGTTGCCCGCGAGCTGGGTATCAGCCCACGCACGGTCGAAGTGCACCGCGCGCGGGTCATGGAGAAGTTGCAGGCGCCGAGCCTCTCGCACCTGGTCCGCATGGCTGTGATCGCGCAAGTGGACATGGGCGATATCTGATCGGCCCATCGCGCCGCTTCGTCCTATCGCGTAAGGGAAACTCCCTACGCAACCAACCGAATTACATGGTGCGGCCAAACGCACCACATTCCGCGCCGGAGACCCGAGGCGGACGCGGGGAGGAATGCCCACGATGAGGGTTGCCGCGACATATCCAATCATCGATTCGGTCGACGCTCGCGCGACTGACACCGCGTTCGACCGGCTCGGCGCTGTCGGCGTGATCAAATATCTGGCGCCGCATGAATCGCTCGCGCTCGAAGGCGATTCGGCCGATCGCCTCCACCGCGTGCTGAGCGGCACCATCGCCGGCTACAAGGCAACGGCGGACGGGCGTCGGCAGATCCTCGCCTTCTTTTTCCCTGGCGATCTGGTGGGCCTCACCGTCGGCGAGCGCTACGCCTACAGCGCCGAAGCGGTCGATCACGCCAGCGTCCGCTCGGTCCCACACGTACGGCTGAGAGAGCTCGCGGCGCAAACGCCGGCGCTGCAGGAAAGCCTGCTTTCGGCTCTACGCCGGGAGGTTGCGGCGGCGCAGGAAAGGCTTCTCTGGCTCGGACGCAAGACGGCGCGGGAGCGACTGGCCGGCTTTCTCCTGGAATGCGATGGCCGCATCGGGCAGCGCGACAAGGATGGGCGGCGCTCCGTCCCGTTGCCGATGAGCCAGCTCGAGATCGGCGACTATCTGGGCCTCGCTTCCGAGACGGTCAGCCGGACTCTCGCCGAGCTGGTGCGCGACGGCGCCATCGACATCGTGCGGCCCTTCGCCGGCGTCATCATCCGCAACCACCGCCATCTCGAACGGGCGGCGGACGAGGGCGCGCCACCCGTCAACGCGAGGGTCTGAATAGCGGCAGTGCACCGGGGGACGCCCGGCGGCTCGGGCCACGTCCGACCCGGTGATAGACTCGGACGATGACCGCCCTCCCGCTCCGCCTGGCGCGGCTGCTTTCGATTGCCGTCTGCCTGCTCGCTCCGGCCGCCGCCTTGGCTGAATCGGACCCGCCATCGCCGACCGACGTCGAGGAGATCGAACGCAGTGCCGCCATGGCCCTCGGGCTTACGGCAACGCCGGACGCCGGCTTGGAGGGCCGGTCCGTTCTGCTCACAATGGCGGTTCAGGGTCACGCGTCGTCCCAATACCAGTTGGGGCTCATGCTCCTCGAAGGTATGGGAATCGATCGCGACCACGCGGAGGGCATTCGATGGCTTGAGCGCGCCGCATCCCGGGGCCACGAGGGCGCACTCACCCACCTTGCCAGGATGGCCGCGCGCAGCGACTTGGCGGCGCACCTCGCCCTCGGCTTGATCGCACGCGACCACGCCCGCGGCGGCAGGGCCGCCTTGCAGCACCTGGGCGCAGCCGCGGCGGCCGGCGATCCGCAAGGGCTGCTAGCACTGGGCGAACTCTACCGAGCGGGCGAGGCGGTCGAGACCGACGAGGCATACGCCGCTATCCTGTTCCGCGCCGCCGCGGAAGCCGCCATGAATGCGGTGCAACGCGCACGGCAGGAGGCAACAGCCGGCATCCTCGGCCCTGACTCCGACGAATGGCTGGAGGTCGCCGTCGCCCGCACGCGCGCCGCGCATGCCTCTCCTTCCGGACGTGACGCGACTCGGCCGGAACTCTTCGCACGCTACTGGGTCGGACTGGCGCTCCTGGTCGGCGCCGGCACGATGGTCGACACGCCGCGCGGCATTGCTCACCACCGCGCTGCCGCCGAGAGCGGTTTCGGTCTCGCCGAGTACAGCTTGGGGGTACTCTACGAGCGGGGCCACGGCCTGCCCCGCGATCCCGATAGCGCGCATCATTGGTTGGCTCGTGCGGCGGCCCACGGCCACCCGCTTGCCGACCCGGCGCTATAGGAGGGAAATCAGCCGTCGCGGTGGGTGCGTTCGTGGCGCTCGTGGCGCTCCTGCGCCTCGACGCTGAGGGTCGCGATCGGGCGGGCTTCCAGGCGGCGGATGCTGATGGGCTCGGCTGTTTCCTCGCAATAGCCGTAGGAGCCGTTATCAATTCGCTGCAGCGCGGACTCGATCTTGGAGATGAGCTTGCGGGCGCGGTCTCGGGTGCGAAGCTGGACCGAGCGCTCCGATTCGACGGCGGCACGATCCCCCAAGTCGGCCTCGTGCCCGGTATCGAGCCTGAGCTTCTCAAGGGTCGCATCGGTTTCGTTGAGGATATCCTGCCGCCACATTTCCAGCTTGCGCCGGAAATACTCCCGCATCCGCGGCGACATGAACTCCTCCCTGGTCGTTGGCCTGTACTTGGCCGGGAGCTCTTCTCGCTTCTGCGCCACTGCCTTGCCGCATCCCCCTTGAAATGGGCGCGGAGTATAGGAATGCACCGGCGCCTCGGCAAGGCATTCTGACGCTCCTCCACGACCACGATGGCGATGCCCGCTTGGCGCCAGTTTTTTATCTTGTTCAATATCTTAGATGTGATTCTTGGCATGGCCCGGAGAGCGCTGCCGACCGGAAATGGTCGACGGAGCATCGCGCGGCTATCATGCGGGAGGCGCAGGTAGGACGCCGCGGCGAGCGATCGGAGTGAGGAAGGCGATGGTCGAAGGCCTCGCACCGGGCGACTGGGTCAGGAACCCGCAGGCGCCGGACTGGGGGCTCGGTCAGGTGCAGTCGGTGATCGGTGATCGGGTGACGGCGAATTTCGAGAACGCCGGCAAGCGTCTAATTAACGCCGCCGTGGTCAGCCTCACCAAGGTCGAATCGCCCGCGCGGCCGGATGAAGACCTGTTCTGAGCGACCCGTATCGCCGCCTTGAGGTGGCGCGCACAGAGGCCGAATTTCAAACTAGGTCTCGACCGTTGCCTGGCTAGGTGTTAGGCATCGAAGCCAGTTCGTCACACTGCCCGCCGTTCCAGGCGGACCAGCATCGTCGGAGACCGTGAGTGGCCCTATCGGGCGGAAATCAGGCACCCAGACACCCCGGCAGCGGGCGGCGCAGAGCGCGCTACACCGAGAAGGGCCGGCAGGTGGAACCAGCAGCGCAGAAGGAAATTCGTGCGTTGTTGGGGGACGAGCCCAGGCGCCACGACCTGCTCATCGAGCACCTGCACGGGATCCAGGACCATTACGGCTGCCTATCCGCCCGCCATCTCGCCGCGCTCGCGGCCGAGATGCGCCTCGCCATGGCTGAGGTCTACGAGGTCGCGACCTTCTACGCTCATTTTGACGTCGTGATGGAGAGCGAGAGCCCGCCCCCGCCGCTCACGGTCCGGGTCTGCGACAGCCTTACCTGCGAATGCCTCGGCGCGCCTGCGCTGCTGGATGCGCTCCCCGGCGCGGCGGGCGACGGCGTGCGGGTGGTGCGCGCGCCCTGCATGGGCCGCTGCGAGGAGGCGCCGGTGGCCGAGGTCGGCCATCGTCACGTTACCGAAGCGACTGTCGATTCGATCCTCGCCTGTATCGAGGGGGAAGAGCACTCACCGGCAATTCCCCCCTACATCGATTTCGACGCCTATGTCGCAGACGGCGGCTACACCGTGCTCAAGGAGTGCCTGTCGGGCGCGCGCTCCGTCAACGACGTGATTGCGGCACTGGAGGAGAGCGGCCTCAAGGGCAAGGGCGGCGCGGGCTTCCCGACCGGGCGCAAGTGGCGCTTCGTCCGTGCCGAGACCGGCCCCCGGCTGATGGCGGTGAATGCCGACGAAGGCGAGCCTGGCACCATCAAGGACCGGGTCTACATGGAGCAGGACCCGCATCGCTTCCTCGAAGGCACGCTGATCGCCGGCTGGGCCGTGGAAGCCGCCGAGTGCTACATCTATCTCCGCGACGAGTATCCGGGCATTCGCGAAGTGCTGCTGGAGGAGATCGCGAAGCTCGACGCCGCGGGCCTCACGGTCCAGACCAAGCTCATCCTCCGCCGGGGCGCGGGCGCCTACATCTGCGGCGAGGAGTCCGCGATGCTGGAGAGCATCGAGGGCAAGCGGGGAGAGCCCCGGCACAAGCCCCCCTTCCCGTCCCAGGTCGGCCTCTGGGGCCGGCCCACGCTGATCAACAACGTCGAAACGCTCCATTGGGTGCGCGACATCCTGGAGCAAGGGCCGCACTGGTTCGCTGATGAAGGCCGCAACGGGCGCTCGGGTTTCCACAGCTTCTCGGTGTCGGGCCGGGTGAAGGAGCCCGGCGTCAAGCGCGCGCCGGCCGGCATCACCATGAACGAGCTGCTGGCCGAATACTGCGGCGGCATGGCCGACGGCCACAGCTTCCGCGCCTACCTGCCCGGCGGCGCCTCGGGCGGCATTCTGCCCGCCTCCATGGCCGATCTTCCGCTCGACTTCGGCACCCTAGAGGAACATGGCTGCTTCATCGGCTCGGCCGCAGTCGTGGTGCTTTCCGACAAGGACGACTTGAAAAGCGCGGCCCTCAACCTGATGCGGTTCTTCGAAGACGAGAGCTGCGGGCAGTGCACACCCTGTCGAGTCGGCTGTGAGAAGGCGGTCGGCCTGATGAGCGGCGACCGCTGGGATGGGCCACTCCTGCGTGAGCTGAGCGCAGCCATGGCCGACGCCTCGATTTGCGGGCTTGGGCAGGCGGCGCCGAACCCGTTGCTCTCCATCCTGCGCTACTTCCCGGAGGAGCTCGCATGAGCGACGTCATCCGCTTCACCCTCGACGGCCAGGCGGTCACCGCACAGCCGGACGAGACCATCTGGCAGGTCGCCAAGCGGAACGGGATCGACATTCCCCACCTCTGCTACACGCCCGAGCCCGGCTACCGGCCAGACGGCAACTGCCGGGTCTGCATGGTGGAGATCGAGGGCGAGCGGGTGCTCGCGGCCTCCTGCATCCGCAAGCCGGCGGACGGGATGGTGGTCCGCGTCGATGCGGAGCGTGCGGTGCGCTCCCGCGACATGGTGATGGAGCTGCTGCTCGCCGATCAGCCTCCGCCAGAGTCCAGCCACGACCCGTCCTGCGAGCTCTGGGACTGGGCGGGGACCATGGGTCTCTCGACCAGTCGCTTCGAAGCGCGGCAGTCGCCTGCACCCGACCTCACTCACGCCGCGATGGCGGTCAATCTCGACGCCTGCATCCATTGCACGCGCTGCGTGCGTGCCTGCCGCGAGGTGCAGGTCAACGACGTGATCGGCATGGCGGGCCGGGGCGTGCGCAACAAGATCGTCTTCGACTTCGACGATCCGATGGGCGAGAGCACCTGCGTGGCTTGCGGCGAATGCGTGCAGGCCTGCCCCACCGGCGCGCTGATGCCGGCCAAGGAGGTCGGCAAGGAGACGCCGGCCAAGCAGGTCGACAGCGTCTGCCCCTACTGCGGCGTCGGCTGCCAGCTCACCTTCAACGTCAAGGACAACAAGATTCTCTGGGTGGACGGCAGGGACGGCCCGGCCAACCACGGCCGGCTCTGCGTCAAGGGCCGTTTCGGCTTCGACTACGTCAATCACCGGCACCGGCTGACCACGCCGCTGATCCGCCGGGAAGACGCGCCGAAGTCGGCCGATATCGACATAGACCCGGCCAACCCCTTCACCCACTTCCGGGAGGCCAGTTGGGACGAAGCACTTGAGGTAGCGGCGGCGGGACTCCGGCAGATTCGCGACCGGCACGGCCCGGGCGCGCTCGCCGGCTTCGGCTCCGCCAAGGGATCGAACGAGGAGGCCTATCTCTTCCAGAAGCTGGTGCGCGCGGGCTTCGGCACCAACAATGTCGATCATTGCACAAGGCTCTGCCACGCCTCGTCGGTGGCGGCGTTGCTCGAATGCATCGGCTCCGGTGCGGTCACCGCAAGCTTCAATCAGGTCGAGCATTCCGACGTCATCATCGTGATCGGCGCCCAGCCCACCGCGAATCACCCAGTCGCCGCAACCTTCTTCAAGAACGCGGCAAAGCGCGGCGCGAATCTGATCGTGATCGATCCGCGCGGCTCGGCGCTCTCCCGCCACGCGAGCCACTTCATGCAGTTCAAGCCGGGCACGGACGTGGCGCTGCTCAACGCGCTGATGCACGTCATCGTCGAGGAGGAGCTTTACGACCGGCAATACGTCTCGGCCCACACGGAGGGATTCGAGCAGCTCCGGAACCACCTCAAGGACTACGCGCCGGAGGAGATGGGACCGCTCTGCGGAATCGAGCCCGACGTCCTGCGCGAGGTCGCGCGCCTCTACGGACGCGCCGAGGCGGCGATCATTTTCTGGGGCATGGGCATTTCCCAGCACATCCACGGCACCGACAATGCGCGCTGCCTGATCTCTCTGGCGCTGATCGCCGGCCAGGTGGGCCGCCCCGGCACCGGCCTGCACCCGCTGCGCGGGCAGAACAACGTGCAGGGCGCCTCCGACGCCGGGCTGATCCCGATGATGTACCCGGACTATCAGCGGGTGTCGGACCCCGAGCCGCAGGCGAAATTCACGGAGTTCTGGGGCACCGAGCTCGACCCCAACGCAGGCCTCACCGTGGTGGAGGTGATGAACGCCGCCCACGAAGGCCAGGTCAAGGGCATGTACATCATGGGCGAGAACCCGGCGATGTCGGACCCCAACCTGCACCACGTGCGCGAAGCGCTGGCCTCGCTCGACCATCTCGTCATCCAGGAGCTCTTCCTCACCGAGACCGCCTGGCACGCCGACGTGGTGCTGCCGGCGTCTGCGTGGCCGGAGAAGGACGGCACCGTGACCAATACCAACCGCCAGGTCCAGATGGGCCGCGTCGCGCTCACCGCGCCCGACGGCGTCAAGCAGGACTGGTGGATTATCCAGGAGCTCGCGCGCCGCATCGGGCTCGACTGGAATTATGGTGGGCCGGCCGATGTCTTCGCCGAGATGAAGGGCTGCATGCCCTCGCTCGACAACATCAGCTGGGAGAGGCTGCGCCGCGAAGGCGGCGTGACCTATCCCTGCGAGGGCGAGGACGAGCCCGGCCGCGACGTGATCTTCGAGGACGGCTATCCGACTCCGAGCAAGCGCGGCAAGCTCGTGCCCGCCGGGATCGTACCGCCCGACGAGACGCCCGACGATGAGTTCCCCATGGTGCTGACCACCGGTCGCATGCTGGAGCACTGGCACACAGGCGCGATGACCCGGCGCGCCACGGTGCTCGACCACCTGGAGCCCGAAGCGGTCGCCCACCTCGCGCCGGCGGAGCTGGAGCGCATGCGCATCGAGCCGGGCGCGCCGATCACGGTGGAGACCCGGCGCGGCGCCATCGGCCTTCGCGCCCGCGCCGACGCCGGCGTGCCTGCCGGCGTGGTCTTCGTCCCCTTCTGCTTCGCCGAGGCCGCCAGCAACATGCTGACCAACCCGGCCCTCGACCCCTTCGGCAAGATCCCCGAGTTCAAGTACTGCGCCGCCCGCGTCACTCCGACTGAAGCCCCCGCCGAAGCGGCTGAGTAGGGCTTGGCGCGAAAATTAGCGCGACGCTGCCTGGCCACCTGAGCCTGCCGAAGGGGTCAACCCAAGGCCCCGGAACTTGGTGCGGTGCACGGCGCACGCCGCCAGCCTCAGTGTCGCGCCATGAGGCACAAGAGAGAGCGGGCCGAGGCAGGCGGAGCCGGCATGAGCGGACGCTCGTCGCCGGGGCGGCTGCTTCCCGCACTTCGCTCTAGCGCCGTCGACGCCGCTATCAAGGACGGTGGCGGCGACTACTCGGGACTCCCGTTTATCTCGCCAAATCCCGGCGAATCCCGCAGAGAAAGTTGTGTCGCCGTCTCACTCCGTGCGCGACGAGCAGGGCATGACGCAGGCCGCGACGGTGTTGAGAAAGCCCGGTCGAGGGCAGCGGCGGGGCGGGGGCCGCCCCCCCCTTTCCAAGGCCCGCCCGTGCCGGAGAGAGGCACGACCGTCGTGGAGACGGGCTCGGCGGGAACATTCTCGTCGGCCTCTTCGGCGTCATCGGGCGCACACCCGCCCTCCTCCCCCAAGGGCGGTCTAGCGGGCGCCTCGCCTGCTCCCTCTGCCTGCGGATCGATGTCATCCAGCAGTCCGGCGGCCTCCAGCTCGTCGACGCCGGGAAGGTCGCCGAGGCTCTCCAGGCCGAAGTGTTCCATGAATGCGGGCGTGGTGACCCAGGTCACGGGGCGACCTGGCGTGCGCCGGCGCCCTTTCGGCGCGATCCAGCCGGCCTCCAGCAGGATGTCGAGCGTGCCCCGCCCCAGGTGGACACCCCGTATCTCCTCCACCTCCGCCCGCGTCACCGGCTGGTGGTAGGCGATGATCGCAAGCGTCTCCAGCGCCGCTCGAGAGAGGCGCCGGCGGACGACTCGGTGCACGGCCAGGTGATCGGCCAAGTCCGCTGCGGTGCGGAAGGTCCAGCCGCCCGCGACATTCACGAGCTGGATACCGCGGTGCTCGTAGTAGGCCGCGAGCGTGGCGAGTTCCCCTTCGATGTCGGTTCCCTCCGGCACCTGCGCCGCGAGCGTCGCGGTATCGACCGGCCGGCCCGCCACGAAGATCATGGCCTCCATGATGCGCCGCGCCCGGGCCGCGCGCTCCTCGTCCTCGGTGGGCTCTGCGGACAGCGACGATTCGTGGGGATCGGTCATGTCTCTTCCCGCCTCCGGCGGAGGTAGATCGGGCCGAATGGCTCCATCTGGCGGATCTGCAGGTGGCCCTCGCGCGCGAGCTCCAGGGACGCCGCGAAGGTGCTCGCGAGGCCCGAGCGGGCGGACGCCTCGCTCTCGGGACCGGACCCGCGGGGCAGGAAGCGCGCCAGGGTCTCCCAGTCCGGCGTGCTGCCCAGCAGCTTCGAGAGACGCTTGTAGGCGTCTTCCATCGAGTGGTAGGCGCTGAGCTCGATCAACAGGCCGCGGGGTTTGCGCCGAATTCGGTGGACGGCGTAGGCCCGCAGCAGCTCGACGAGGGTGCTCTCGTGCAGCGCCTCCTCATGGACCGGCAGGCCCTCGGCGGCGCCGGCGGCGAAGACGTCCCGCCCGAGCTGCGGGCGTTCCATCAGGGCAGCCGCGGCATCGCGCATCGCGGCCAGGCGCCGCAGCCTGAAGGCCAGTGCGGCGGCCATTTCGGGGCCGCTCGGCTCCTCGACGTCCTCCTCCTCATCGGGCAGGAGCAGCCGCGACTTGAGGTAGGCGAGCCATGCCGCCATGACCAGATAGTTGGCCGCAAGCTCGAGGCGAAGCCGGCGGGCTTGCGCGACGTAGTCCAGATACTGCTCGGCCAGCGCCAGTATCGAGATGCGCGCGAGGTCGACCTTCTGGTTGCGAGCAAGAGTAAGCAGCAAGTCGAGCGGTCCCTCGAACCCGTCGAGATTGACGATCAGCGTGGGCTCGTCGCCGGCGGCACCGGGGCCTCGCGCGGGCGAAGTTTCCGCGTTCGCGTCGTCTTCGAACGGTGTCAGATTGACCATGACACCAGTGCCTCCACGCCGAACAGGCCGACGATCAACTCGAAACCCGCCGCTGTCGGCGGCAGCACCACTTCGGCCAGCGGATTGAACGCGCTGCCGAACTCCGCCGCGACCAGCGGCACGATAAAGAACGCGACCAGCACGGCAACTATACCGAAGCGCTCGAGTCGCGCGAAACGCTCTGCGTGGCGCGGCGGCAGCAGCCCGTGCACCACGCGGCCGCCGTCAAGCGGCGGCACCGGCAGCATGTTGAAGATCGCCAGCACCAGATTGATGACGATTCCGAGGGTGAACGTGGCCTGCCACCATTCCGCCAGAGATGCGGGAAAGACCGTCGCCAGGTGGAGCAGCAATGCCGAGATGCAGGCCAGAATGATATTCATCCCGGGTCCCGCAAGCGCCACCAGGACCATGCCGCCACGCGGGTTGCGTAAGCGCGCCGGATTTACCGGCACGGGCTTCGCGAAACCGAAGACGAAGGGTGCGCCGAGAGCAATCAGGGCCCCTGGCAGCAGGATCGTACCCACGGGATGAACGTGCTTGATCGGGTTGAGGGTGATTCGGCCGAGCCTCTGCGCCGTGTCGTCGCCGAGCCTGAGCGCTGCCCAGCCGTGCGCCGCCTCGTGCAAGGTGATGGCGAACAGCACCGGTATGACCCAGACCGATGCGGCGAGGAGCCACGCCTCGATCATGGGGGAGTCACCCGCACGAGCAGGTCGTCCAGTTCGCGGCGGCCGGCCACTGCGTCGAACGCCTCAGGTTCGTGTCTCGACGTGATCATGCACTCGAACCGCTCGCGGGCGCGGCCGGTGAGCCGCGGAACCGCTGCCGCGACCTCCCTCATTTCGTCGCGCTTGCCATTGCAGTGAAGGGCCACGTCGCAACCGGCAGCGAGCGCGGCAGCGGCCCGGGCGCCGACCGGGCCCGTCAACGCTCCCATCGACAGATCATCGCTGATGAGCAGGCCGTCGAACCCGATCGCGCCGCGGACGGCTTCGCCGATCACGGCCTCGGACAGCGTGCCGGGCCGGTCCGAATCGAGTGCCGTGTAGCAAACGTGGGATGTCAGACCCGCCGGCGCGTCCCGCAACGCCCGGAAGGGCACGAAGTCGCGGGTGCTGAGCGACTTGAGCGACGAAGCGACGCGTGGCAGGACCGCGTGGCTGTCGGCAGTCGCCCGGCCGTGCCCTGGCATGTGCTTGATCGCCGCTACGACACCGCCTGCGCGCAGACCATCCGCGACCGCGCGGCCGAGCCGGGCTACTGCGTGAGGATCGGCGCCGAGCGCACGATCGCCGATGACCTGACTCGCTTCGACGAGCCGGAGGTCCAGCGTTGGCGCGCAGTTGACCGTGATCCCCAGCGGGTGAAGGTCCGCCGCCACCAGGCGGGCGCTCAGCCAGGACGCGCGGACGCCGGCGGTATTGTCGATCCCGGCCAACGCACCGAGCAGCGCCGGCGCCGGCGGTTCGCGCCAGTGCGGCGAGCCGAGACGGGTAACGCGGCCGCCTTCCTGATCGACCAGAACCGGCGCGTCGGGTCGTGCGACGGCCTTGCGCAGCGACGCGACCAGCGCCCTCACCTGTTCCGGGCTCTCGCAGTTCCGCTTGAACAGGATGAAGCCCGCCGGATCGGCATCGGCCATGAAGCGGCACTCGTCTGCGTCGAGCACCGTGCCGGCGCAGCCGAGCATCATCGCCCGCGGCGCAGCGCGCACCATCACGCCGGCCTCAATCGCGCGCCACGAAGCACTCGCGCCCGTGCGCCTTCAGCTGCGCGCAGACTCGCTGCGCCGCGGACCCGGTGGAGAGTGGGCCTGCGCGCAGCCGGTAGAAGATGCCGTTGTCGCCACGATCGACCGGCATGATCAGCGGGCTGAGACCGATGAGCGTATCGTCGTGTCGGCGACGGAGCGTCTCCCAGAGCGCTTCCAGCGGCCCCCTCGCGTTTGCGGTACCGAGCTGCACGTAACGCCAGGCGCGGGACTCCGATACGTCCGCTGCCTCCGGCTCCGGTGAAACTGGTGCGTCGCGCGCCGGCTCGACCCGGGCGAGGCGGACCGGCTTGTAAAGGGGCAGCGGTACCACGTCGTCAGAGTCATCCGGTTGCGCGGGCGCGGAAGGAGAGTGCCGGTTCAGCAACTCCTCGACCAAAGCCAGTGTCTCTGGCTCCAGCTCCCGCGGTGCCTCGGCTGCAGCCGGCGGCTGGGCTTCCGGCGACAAGATTTCGACCGTGACCGGCTCATCGAGCTCAAACAGTCGAGCTTCCTCGGCCAGTATGGCCGCCAGAGTTCCGGGCTTGGGCGGTGCCGGCAGTGGGACCACCTCGCCATCCGAAGCCTCGGTTTCGAGCGGCAGCGTCTCCTGGACCGGGACGGGCTCTGTCGGCGCCTCGGGTTCGATCAGGCGTGTTTCCTCAATCGCGACGGGATCGGGCGCCTCTGGCTCCGGCGGCGTCACCTCCAACACAGGCGCCGGCTGTTCGATGCTGTGCGCGTCCGGTTGCAGCGTCGCGACATCGCTCCCACCGGACGCCGCCACAGCAAGCTCCTCGGCGCGGTCGGTCTCCGGCAGTGGCGGGCTCAACGGCTCTTCCGGCGGCGGCAGTATCCGCTCCGGCGCCTCCTCCGGATCAGAAGTCGTCAGCGTCTCGTAGATCAACGTGCCCTGGTTCGGGATTTGCATTCCGCCTGGATCGTCGGGCCTGACCTTCCACGGCTCGGCCGACGCGGTGATGAGCCGCACCGAGGCTTCATCGGTGGACGATGGCCCGCCCCCCATACGCTCCGTGACTGCCCACGCACCGCCCGCGAGCGCCGCAGCACCGAGGAGTATCCACACCGGAAGCAGGCGGGGGCGCCTGCTCTCGGCCTTTTCCT
>MKWU01002781.1_pt1 | contig 24949 bp, 21 predicted proteins | sample 809101 | NCBI WGS metagenome assembly MKWU01 (sample SAMN05860141, study PRJNA318959) | sponge metagenome | host: Aplysina aerophoba | place: Slovenia: Piran, Adriatic Sea, Gulf of Piran | collected 2013-05-07 | reverse complement strand
CCGATCTTACACTGGAGGATCGGATCGACACCGATTTGAAAACGCTCTATCTGGTTGATCCCACTCCAACCGGAGACGACCTGCTCGACCCGACGCTCAAGGAAATCGCCGAATCCCAGGAGACCGCGGACACGCAATACTGGATCGAACGCAACACGGGCCGTTCCGACGAAATCGTCATGTCCACGCTCGATCGCCTGGTGGAGAGGAAGATCCTGGACTACGAGAGCGGCGGGTTTTGGGGGCTCTCGCGCTCCGTTTCACGTTCTGGAACATACCAGACACACGACTTGCAGATCCGCCAAGAAGCCAAAGCAAGAATCCTGAGCGTCATCTTGAACGACGTCATCCCGGACCCGCGCGATGCCATCCTCATTGCCTTGATGCATACGTGCGGAGGTTTCAAGCTGCTGCTTGAGCCGGAAGACTATGAGGAGAAGCTGGAGCGCATCGAGACGATCGCCAAGCTGGATCTGGTAGGGCGGACGGTTGCCAGTGCGGTGAAGGATAGTACCGCGAAACCGAAGACCCGCCGTGTTCTTCAAACCAAACCCATTCCGAAGCTCCGAATCTTCGACGCCCTGCGACAGCGTGACTTTCGCACAGGCAATATTCCAAAGGCGATGAACGGCATCTTCCGGAAGTACGGGCCGGTCGTCGAGCTTCCATTCAAAATGCGCAAGTCGACGTTAGTGGCCTTGATGGGGCCGGACACCAATCAGTGGGTCAACAAGCACGGGCGGTTCTACCTTCGCTCGAAGGACTACATCCAGGATCTGGAACGCGTCTTCGGCGCTTCGCGAACCTTGCCGGGCCTGGATGGCGCTGATCACTACAAGATGCGCAAGTCTCTGCAAGGCGCCTATTCCCGTGCCGCCCTTACGCGACGGCTACCGGAGTTGGTCCACCTCTGCAGACGGTCGCTGAGCCGATGGAGTGAAGGCGAAGTTTTCGGCGCAGCCGAGGCCTTCCAGAACCACGTCAGCAGTCAAGTCTCGCATCTGATGATCGGAGTGGATTGCAGCCATTACGTCGACGAACTTCTTGAATATGAACATCGCGCGTTGGTGACGCAAGTTCAGGGCGCACTGCCGAAATTCATGCTGTCGACGCCAAAGATGAAACGCTATAGAAAGCGCGTCCGTGAACTCCATGAGGCGATAACCGCATCGCATACGCCGGCGCAGCGGAGGGGGAAGCCGCCGGATATTGCCGACGCAATCCTCGAACTCCACAGGAACGACCCGCAGTTCCTGCCGGAAACGGACATCACCTTCCCGTTTGTGGCGGCAATGGTGGCTAGCATCTATCTCGGGAGCGGGCTCGCCTTCGCCGTCTATAACATGGTTCGACACCCGGATCTGTACGAGAAGATTCATCGAGAAGCCGAGTTGCTTTTCGGTAACGGGCGTGAACCGGAAGCGAAGGATTTCAGCCTCGATAGCCTCGACGTCACTCACCGCCTCTGCATGGAGTCCGCGCGCGTGTACCCCGTGATTCCCTGGCAGTTGCGAACGGTCATGAACGAGTGCATTGTGAGTGGCTTCCAAATACCGCCCAAGACGCATCTATTGATTTGCCAGACCGCAACGCACTACGCCGACGATCTGTTCAAAGACCCGCTGGAATTCGATATAGACCGTTATTTGCCGGATCGAGCCGAGCACACGAAGCCGGGCGCCTATGCTCCTTATGGCCTGGGCACGCACACTTGCCTTGGAAATCGGTGGGTGGAACTTCAGATGGCCGTCAATCTCCTGCTCGTTGCGTACCACCTGAAGCTGGAAGTGGTGCCCGTAAACTACAAAATCGGAATCAATCCGTTCCCCACATCCGCCCCCAACAAGAAGATGAAGTTCCGAGTCGCTGAAATCACGAATCCGATCTGAGCGCGCAAGCGCGCATCGGGGCCGCCTCTTTAACCGGATGGCTCCAAGCGCGTCACGCCGGGCTTGATCGAAAATGCTTGTGTACTCTGGTGTCGGCAGTACAGACTCGGCTCAAGCGGATAGCTTTAGGTGGCACAAGTGGCGCCAGCACGTTCACATGGCTGCCGCTGCCCTGCGGCGTGGCGAGTTGGCACGCAGATAGACAGTGATCAGCGCCGGCACGAGCAACATCAGGATCCCGGTCGTAATCATGATGCCGACCCCGAGAGAGGCGGCGAAGGGGACCATGAACTGTGCCTGGATCGCTCGTTCGAGAATAAGCGGCGTGAAGCCGAGAAAGGTGGTCAGCGAGGTCAACATGATGGGTCGGAAGCGTCCCTTGGCGCCTTCGATAATCGCTGTCTTCGTAGAGGCACCCTGCCTGCGCCGCTGGTCGATGAAGTCGATCATGACCAGCGAATCGTTGATGGTGACGCCGCTGAGCCCGAAGAAGCCCATGAACGATGCGGCACTCATGGGGACTCCCAACACGAGGTGTCCGAGGACGACGCCGATGAAGCCGAACGGAATGATGGACATCACGAGAAACGGTTTGATGTATGACCCCAGGGAAAGAGCCAGCAGTGCGTAGATCGCGAGCATGGCGAGAAAGAAGCCGCGGTACAGCGCGTCCAGCGACTCCAACTGCTGCTGCTGTTCTCCTCCGAAAGAGAAAGTCAACTCAGGGTTGGTTGCGGTCAGTTGCGCGAGGATCGTATTCTCGAGGATGTCATTCGCTTGGCCGCCCGAAATCACATTCTCGTCCACATCCGCAGTCACCGTCACGACGCGCTGACCGTCCTGGCGCCGGATCGCCGGCGGTGACCTGCCCATTGTCATTGATGCCGCGTGGCTGAGCGGGACCTCCCCCCCCCCGACCGGGTGCGGATCAGGTAGCCTTCTACGTCCGTTATCGCATCGCGCTCGTCGTCAGGCAGTCTCGCGTAGACCCGCACCTCTTCCCGGTCGCGCTGCATTCTCAACGCCTCCACGCCGAAGAATGCCGCCCGCGCCTGCCGTGCCATCTCCTCGACCGTGAGGCCAAGTGTTCGCGCCTCCGGCCGCAACTCGAGCTGAATCTCCCCGACGCCCGGTGTATGATCGGACCGGACATCGAAGACGCCTGCCACGCTGCGAAGGCCTTCAACTACCGAGTCCGCGATTTCCACCAGGCGCTCCGGGTCCGGATGCGACAACACTGCTTCCACAGGACTGCCGAGATCGATGACCTCTCCGCTGAATTCGATCCCCCGAACGTAGGGAAGAATCCCCACCTCTTCCCGCCAGGCCTGCACGATCGCGATAGTGGACATGTTCCGTTGATGGGCGCTCGAGAGCTTGAATTCGATGCTGGCGATGTTTGCTTGCGGATTTTGGGTAGGAGTCGGGTCAAGCCCTCCTCCTTCGACACGGGGTCTCTGCCCCACGGTTACGTTCACGCCCGAGAGCAACGAGGAAGCACTGTCCGGTCGTTCCCGATCCAGGCGTTCCAGAACCCGCCGTCCCGCACGCTCCAGTTCCATTGCCACTTCATAAGTCCGATCGGCCGGCGTCCCGTCCGGCATTTCAAGAGTGGCGGTGATGAAGTCGCCCTCCACGACGGGGGCGAAGGTAGTTGGGACAATACCTGCCGGTACCAGGGACAGGCTGACAACGAATAGGCCAACGATCCCCGCCACCACAATGCCGGGATGATTCGTCGAGAAGCGCAGCGCTCCATCCAGGGGGCCGTCCAGGAATCTGTTCAACCATCGATCAACGAAGTCTCGGATCCACGCGAAGAAACGATCCACCAGGTTGGACGGCTTCCACTCCGGTCCGTGCAAGTGGGATAAGTGATTCGGCAGTATCAGGAGCGCTTCAACCAGCGAGATCAGCAGCATGCCGATGACGATCACGGGCAATGCGCTCCACACTTCTCCAATGCCCCCGGGGATGAAGAGCAGGGGCGTGAACGCCGCCACCGAAGTGAGAACCGCGAAGATCAACGCCTTCTTGATCCGTCGCGTGCCTCGAATCGCTGCGACGACTCCCGGCACTCCCCGATTGCGTTCGTAGTGGATGTGCTCGGCCACGACGATGGCATCATCGACGATGATGCCGATAGCCAGAACGAACGCGAACAGTGAAATGGTATTGATCGCAAGGTCGAGCGCCAGCATCACCGCCAAAGCCCCGATGCCCGAGGTGATCAGGCCGGCGACGACCCATAGTGCGAGCCGTATCTCGAGAAACAGGGCCAGCGAGATGAACACCAGAACGATGCCCATAAGACCGTTCCGGAGGAGGATGTCGGCCCGCTCCGAGTAGGTCTGAGAGTCGTCGTTCCAGATGGTGATCCCGACGCCATCGGGCAGGGATGGAACAATCACGTTCGCGATGTGCTCGTGTACGGCTTCGGCAACATCCATCACCTGCTCGCCCTCGGCCCGGTAGACTTCCACGAAAACCGCCGGGCGACCTTGGTGCCGCAGGATCAGGTCGGTATTCTGGAAGGCATCACGCACATCGGCGATATCTCCGAGGCGCACAACTGTGCCGTCTTTCCGGGCAATGACGATGATCTCCTCGAAGTCGAGCTGGTCGTAGCTTTGTCCGATGGTCCGGACTCGCACCTGGGCGTCCTGCGTATCGATACTGCCGGCCGAAAGGTCGAGGGAACTGCGGCGGACGGCATCCGCGACATCGTCGAGCGTCAGCCCGAGGGCTCGCAGACGGATGATCGGCACTTCGATCGAGATCTCATAGTTTCTCGTCCCGGTGGTCTCGACCTGGGACACGTTGGGCAGCGTCCCCAAGTCGTCTTCGATCTGGTGGGCCAACTCCTTCAGCGAGCGCTCGGGGATGTCGCCAAAGACGATCAGACGGATCATGCTGGTGCGGTTGTCCATTTCCCTGAACTGCGGGCGCTCGGCTGCGCCGGGAAACGACTGAATGCGCCCGACCGCGGACTTGACCTCGTCCATGGCCTCGCCGATGTCCGCTCCGGTCTTCAATTCGACCCTCACGGATGCGAGTCCCGGGGCCGCCAAGGACTTGACCGCCTTGGCATCCTCCAACGCCTCGACCTGCTCCTCGATCTTGACAACGATCGACTCCTCCACCTCCTCGGGTACGGCGCCGGGATAGACTACGGACACTTCGATGGTATTGAAGGGAACGGTCGGCCAGGCTTGCCGCTCCAAGGCCCCCAGCGCCACCAGACCGGCCGCCAATATGACGACCATTGACAGATTGGCGGCAACGCGGTTGCTCGCCATGAAGGCAATGGGACCTGCCGGCTCCCCCTGGTAGGCGTCGTTTTGATTCATCGACTGCACCTGCTGCATGTGCGGGAGGGCTGCGAGCCTAAGCGGCTGGAATCAGCTTGTACTTGAACTTCCATTCCTTTCAATTCGGTGGCCGGGTCGCCGGTGAAACCAGCCATACTACGTTCGCATGGCTCGAACGGTCCCTGGGACTCCGATTCCACGACCGAAAACTCCTCTTCCCCGGTCCGTACGAAGCTTCCGGTCCACGAGTGTTTGCGCCGGCCGAACTCGATCCCGGAAGGAGGACAGCTTGGGGCTTTCCGGAGCCTTCGCCAAGACTTCCGAGAGGAAGGCCCACGCAGAAGCGGCGGAAAAGGAGCCACGGACGCAAAAATGGTAGGCGCAGCTTGATCAGTTCAGATGCTCTTCGGCAAGGGTTGGCGGAAGGAGAGCTTCAGGGCTGCCCGCTGGGGCGCTCGGATCAAAACCGCCACCCAGCGCCAGATGGAGGTCGATCCGAGTATCGAGCAGGAGACGTTGCAGGGTCAGGATCTGACTCTTGGTGTTGAGGATTCGGCGGTCGGTCTGCAACACCAGCAGCATATCCCCCTTCCCATGGCGATAACGAAGCCGGGCCTGGTCCCGAACCACTCGGTCCTCCGCAATCGATGCTTCCAGCTTTCGCAGCCGATCTCGCAACAAGCTTTCTACCGACAGCGCCGTCTCCACCTCGCCGAAGGCCTGCAGGACGGCGCCGGTATAGGTCTCCAGGGCCTCCAGGGAACGGCCTTGCGCGATTTCGACCTCACGCCTGCGGCGTCCTCCTTCGAAAAGCGGCTGAACCAGGTTGCCCAACAAGCCCCAGACGGCGTATTCCCCATTCACCAGACTCAGCAGTGATTCGGTGGCCATTCCACCCGTTGTGGTGAGACTCAGTCGGGGATGAAGGGCCGCTCGAGCCTGGACAATGCCGGCGTCGGAGGCCAGCAGGCGCCGCTGTGCCGCGATGAGATCGGGTCGGCGGGTCAAGAGTTGAGAGGGAATACCGGCCGGAACAGCGGAGGAAATCCCGGGAAGGTTTTCCCGAACCCTCAACTCCCCTTCCGGATAGCGCCCGACCAGGAGTTCCACTTGGCGGATGCTGCGTTCCAATTGCTCGCGTCGGAGATCGACGACAGATTCAGCGGCAGACAAGTCCGACAGCACGAGATTTATTTCCAGGGCCGGTAAGAGACCTGCCTCGATACGGTTTCGTACCCACTGGGATGTCGTCTTGTAACTGGCAACGATCTCACGGGCCAAGGCCATTTGAAGACTTGCCTCCGAGCAGGCAAACCAGGCCTTGGCCGTCTGGCCCGCCAACGAATGCCTCGCTGCCGCAAGGTCCGCCGAATTCGCGGAGGCAAGCGCCCCGGCCCGAATCTCGCCGCTTCGGATTCTCCCCCAAACGTCCGCCTCCCAGTGGATGTCCAGGCCGACACCAAGGTTGGTAAAAGTGGCTTGCGGGACCCGGCCCTCAAAACCCGGCAAGGGAAGCCCGATGAAATTTTGACGTTGGCGGCGGCCGTTGATTGCGAGTCCCAGTGCCGGCATCCGCTCGGCGCCGGCGATCCGGGCTTCGATGAGAGCCGTCTCCAATCGGGCGGCGACAGCTCGGAGTTGGGGATTGTTGCTGAAGGTCTCTTCGATCAACGCATCCAATTGCGGGTCCTGAAACTGTTTCCACCAATGGATGTCCACCGTTCCCTCTACCGCCTCTCCCGCGTTCCACGACGGTGGAATCGGCAGGCTGGGTTGACGTTGGGGCGGCGCTGTGGGGCGAACGCACCCGTTTCCCCAAAGGAGCAGTGCCAACAGAAGAAGGTGAGTGGATCTCATCCGTAGTGTTCCCACGATGGAATCGGAGTTCTGGCCCCGGGTTCCTGGATCAGCGGTCCCTCATGATCCTCCAGATAAAACAATTGTTTGAAATGTAAGATCATTCTAAAAAAATTGGCGCGACTGTGAAATCAATGCCGTACCGCCGCGAATGGTCGAAACTCATGTCGGCCGCCGCCGGTAGGCGTCTCCCCGATAGGCGATGCGAACGACCAGCACGACGAGCTCATCACCCCGCACTTCGTACAAAACGCGACGGTCGCCGATGCGAAGCCGTCGCAGCCCACGCATGTCGCCCTTCAGAACCGTACCGAGATGGGGGGTCTCCGCCAGCCGGTCGATGGCCGCGACGATTCGTGTCCGCTCTGGCTTGGCGACACGTTTCAGCTCCTTGGCCGCACTTTCCTTAATCCGTATCGAGAAGCTCACGCCGGACCTGGTCCCAGTCCAGCACCGGATCGCTGGGATCGCGGAGCCGGTCGATGGCAACGGAGAGATCGTCGAAATCTTCGAGGTAATGTTCGACTGCCAGGCGGATGACATCCGCCCGACTGCGCCGGAGTTGTTGCGCTGCCGTATCCAGCGCATCGACCATAGGGTCCGGTAAGCGCGCAGTCACCTGCTGGGGCATGGAACCTCCAAAGTCGCCCAATGTCACTCACATCAATTTACTGCAAGACGAGTGAAGGATCAATCCGGCTTTCGTGCGATTTGGCGCCGGTCGTTCTCGCACCGGTTTGATCGCGCAGATTCCGGACACTCCCGATGAACCTGGTCCGGTCTGCCCTGCCGATAGGGAGATCATCTGGGGCGGTGTGCTCCCTGCACCGCAGCGACCTCATTTCAGGATCATCCTTGGATTGGAAATGCTGTGATGGCGTCGTACAGATAGAATGTAAAGCGGCTCGCAGAGGATGGTGGAGAGTGGTGGTCCAAAGGGGTGAAGGCGGATGGAAAGAAATGGGTTTGTCCTGCGCATCGCGCCAAGCGGGGAGGATCGAGTCTCCGAGGCGTTGGAGAAAGATCACCTGATTATCGGATGGGCGGAAGCGGAAGGCCTTCTTGCCCCAAAGCTTGAATGGAAAGGATTCCGGGAATCATTCGCAAGCAATACCACGCCCATGATAAGGATCTGCGGGGGGTTGGCAGCGCGGGCGGGCACATGTGGCGTTTCATTCGCGAAATGAAGGCCGGCGATCTGGTTGTGGCTCCGCACGGCGCGGAGTGAGGAGGATGGCGATCCGGCTGATCTCCGCCGACGAACGACAAAGCCGACGAGCGCAAATGTCCGTCGCACGAAGGGTTACGCGCCACTTCCTCTCGGCTGCGCGCAGAGCGAGGTGCCGCCTTCCTGAAGCGGCTGGGCAGTACGCAATCGGTCCAGAGGCGCGTAACGCCGCCTGCGTGACTTTTACCACGGGCTGCTACGTGGGTGAAGTCACGGGCGACGCTTTTTATGATCCAAGCAAGGTAAAAGAGGACTCGGCATACCGCCGACCGGTCAAGTGGCGGAACGGCAAGATCCCCATTCCGAGAACGTACGCCACGTCTACCCTCCTGTCACGTATGAAGACGCGCGGGACAAGTGCTGCTCTGATTTCGTGGTCTATTGGGATTAGCGTGCAGTCCGCCTCTTCCGGACATCGACCACTTACTGGATGAGACAGGCAGGTACCCGAAGATGGCTGCGAAAAAGACCCTGTATCTGGCGAATCCCTATGGTTTCTCCGCGCAGCAGCGAGAAGGGCCACTGGCGGCGCTGGTGGCTGCCCTGGAAGCGCTGGGGGCCGAGGTATGGGAGCCGTTCGCCCGCAACAGCCAGATCAACCCGGCAAGCCCCGGTTGGGCCTACCAGATCGGCCAAGCCGACCTCCGCGACGTGCGCAACGCCGACGGCTTTTTCGCGGTAGTGAACGGATGTCCTCCGGACGAGGGAGTGATGGTGGAGTTGGGCATGGCGATCGCCTGGGAGAAGCCGGTCTTCCTGTTCCGGGATGACGTTCGCCGATGTTCGGAAAGTGAGGCCTATCCGCTGAACCTGATGGTGTTCACAGGATTGCCGGGGGAGGGCTGGCAAGCGTATTGGTACACCTCGATTGAAGAGATCGCCGATCCCGGCAAGGCGCTCGTGCGCTGGCTGAACGACGGGGCGCCATCACGCACGAAAAGGTGAGAGCCACCTAGTCGAGCTTGGCCAGACAGTAGAGTCCCCAGTCCGTGCGGAGATAGATCTTGTTGTCGACGATGGCCGGCGTGGCATAGGCGGCGGCGCCCATGTCATTCGTCTGGATCACTTCCCAATCGGGGCCGGATTTGAGCACGGAGACTTTGCCGGCTTCGCTGAGCATGTAAATCTTGCCGTCGGCCGCCACCGGGGCCGAGAAGTATCTGTCGAGCGCTTCCATCAGCCTTGCCTGCTTGAGGACTTCCCCCGTCTTCTTGTCCAGAGCCGTCACGATGCCTCCATCCTTGACGAGGTAGACGATGCCGTCGTAGAGCAGCGGCGACGGCACATTGGGCAGGGTCTTGTAATGACGCCAGCGGAAGGCGCCTTCTGTCATGTCTCCCTTGCCGCCCAGGCGGATCGCGTTCATCGCGTTGACGGAGGCGCGCTTGTTGCGGTAGTGATGCCAATCGCGCGCTCCCATGAAACCGTTCAGGTCTAGGTCGTAGTTGTTCCAGGTTTTCCGCATCGCAGGGTCGGGGGCTTCCTCTTGGCTGAACTTTCCGTCACCGTCCTTGTCGTACAGCTTGAGGGCCTCCTCGAAGGGGATCACGTCTTCTTGCTGGCCGAGGTCGGCGCGTCCGGCCCAGTTCAGCAGGTATATGGTGTCCTCATCCATGACGGGGGTGGGTTTGAGCTGCCAAGTGAGGCCGCGCACCCACCAGGACTTCTCGCCGCTGGCGACTTTGTAGGCGATGAGCTCGTAGGAGCCGGGGACGATGGCTTCAATCCCGCTGCCGTCCTTTGGGTCATACAGGACGGGCGTCGAGAAGCCGCGCGTCACGAAATCGCGTTCGTTGCGCCATAAAATCCTGCCGCTGTCTTTGTCGACGGCGATCATGAACGAGTCCGATTCGGAATCGCAGATCAGGATGATCTTGCCCTCGGCGAGAATCGGCGATGCGCCCATGCCCATGGGGTTGTTGAAAGGCCCGAGTGGAATACGCCAGCGCTCGTTGCCGTCGGGGCCATATGAGAGCAGGCCGACATCCTGAAAAAAGACGTAGACGTTCCGGCCGTCCGTGGTGGCGCTGGGCGAGGCAGGGCCGTTCGATTCGTGCAGCTCGCCTTCGAGATCCCGGACGATCTCGCGGCGCCACTGGATGCGTCCGGTCTCGCGGTCGAGCGAAAACGTGAAAACGCTTTTGCCCTCCCAGGCGGTCAGGAAGATGGCGTCGCCGCCGAAGACCGGAGATGAGTGTCCCCTGGGGATTGCGGTCTTCCAGACGACGTTCTTGTCGGGCCCGAACTCCACGGGCAGATGGGTGTCATTGGCGACACCGGCTCCGTTGGGTCCGCGGAAGCGTGTCCAGTCGACTGCGTACAGCACCCCGATGGTGAGCGAGAAAGCAATGACGAAGGCGAACGATCGAATAAAAGTGCGCATAGTCACCTCGAATCCAAGACTATAGCGCAGGAGTTGGCGGAGGCGGAGATTGTCTATGCGCCGAGGGCGGCGAAGAAAGCGAGGGCTTGCTCTTCGGCCCAGAAACGGGGCCAGTGCCGAGACAGAAATGCAACGTGACCGCCGTAACGCGTGCGCAGCAGCTTGACGTGCGGGTTCTGTTCGAAGACGGGTTCCGCATAGCTGTCCGGTGGTATGAAGGGGTCATCGTCGGAGTGGATCAGAAGCGACGGAACACGCACCCGCGGCAGGAACGAGGCGCAGGAGCACTTCTCGTAGTAGTCGTCGGCATTACGAAAGCCGAAAGCGGGCGCGGTGACATATTCGTCGAATTCGTAAATGGATCGAACGTGCTCGGTGGAGAAGGCTCGATAACGCTCAGGCATCAACTCCTGCTTCTTCCGCAGGGTCTGCCGCAGCATCCTCATGAAGCGCCACTCGTAGACGCGATTGTGCAGACGGCCGAGTTCGCGTGCACAGAGCCCGAGGCGGATCGGTACGGAGATTCCGCAGATCCCCCGAACGTGCGGCGGCGGCTCGTCACCCCATTCTCCAGCCAGTTTCAAGGCGATGTTGCCGCCCATCGAGAAGCCCAGGATGTACAGTGGCGCGGGCGCGAGTTCGTCAACGATAAAGCGCAGATCCCAGGTGAGCCCCGAGTGATAGAGCGTGGGCGAGAGGTGCTCGGTGCCGCCGCAGTTGCGGACGTTGGGGCGAAGGACGTTGTACCCCGCGCCCGCGGCAAGAGCGGCCTGAGTCGACCGCCTCACGTAAGGCGCGGTACTGGAAGCGGCGAGGCCATGGAGGATGAGCAGGGTGGGGACGCTTTCAGCGTCTTCAAAACGGTTCTCGTGTGCGAGCACCTGAACGTCCGGCTCGGTTCGAAACAGCCGCTCGCGCGCCGGGAATCGCGGGTCTTCCTTGGGCAGGGGCCAATAGCGTCCGAGGACGGTTTGCACGTGTCCGCTACGTAGGAGAGGCCGATACGGCGGCTGGTCGAGGGTCACTCCGAAGTGGTGAGGACGACGTTTCCCCGAGGAGGCTTTCTGTCAGGAGGCCGGCTCTTGCAGATACTGCTCGAGCAAACGGCGCAAGTTCGTGTAGGAATAGTAGTTGCGCTCTCTGCCGGTATGTTCCTCACGAATCGTGCCGGAGCGATCGACGATCAGCATGTGAGGGTAGAAGGGCGGTCGCGCCATCACCGAGAAGCCCCCGAATTGCGCCCATAGCGCGCGGGTGCCGACGGTAACAGGGAAGTTCGGTTCGAACCGCTGCACGAAGGATCTCATTTCCGTCTTGGCCTGACGGTTCGTGGCGATTCCGATGACCTCGAGTCCACGCTTCTTCGACTCCTCGTAGATGGCTTTCAGCGCCTGAGTAGCCGCGTGGCAACTCGGGCAACTGGTCGACATGAACATCACGACGACCACCTTGCCCTTGAGCTGATCGAGCCGCCACTGCTCGCCTTCCCAGGTCCGAACCTCGAGGGAGCCGGCCGCTCGCGGCAGCTCAGCGGCTTGCAGCACAAGAGAGGCCCCTGCGAACAGAAGCAGAACGGTACTGAGAATCCTGAACACGGCTGTCTGCTGAGGGACGGTCCGCAAAGGCTTAGCTGGTCTTCCCGGCGGGCTCGTTCAGCAGTGCTTCCAACTCGGCCTGGATGTTCACGGCCTGGTTGCTGTAGAACTGCCGGTCACCGCCTTCGTGTTCATGCCGAATCCGTCCGTTCCGGTCGATAAAGAACATGTAAGGGACATAGAAGCGTGCCATCAGCGAAAGGCCGGCGAAGCGAGCGCACTCGAAACGGCTGGAGACCGTCAAGGGAAAATTCGCGCCGAAGGTGCGCCGAAACTCTTCGATATCGGTGGTTGCCGATTGGTTGGTAGCCAAGCCGATGATCTCCAGCCCCCGAGGCCGCAGCCGCGTATAGATCGGATTCAGGATTTGCGTGGTTTTCTGGCAGTGAGGGCAGGTGGTGCTGAAAAACATCACGGCAACGACTTTGCCCTTGAGGTTCTCCAGGCTCATGGTTTGGCCGTCCACCGTCGTGAACTTGAGCGACGGCGCGGGGCGGGGCGCTTCGCCGGCCGTCAGCGAAACGCACAGGATCAGGGCAATTAATGAAACTTTCAGAACTCGCATGATGCTTTCTAGCGCCTAATTCGCAGCATGGAAGGCGAGGGATCGTTCTCGAGCGGGTGGCTTCACTCTATCATCCGGCAAGCCTTCGATGCTAGTAAAGACGGTATCCATACGGGCAAGACGGAACGAACCTTCTTCTGAGCGTCCCGTGACCTCGCTGTCGGTCTCGGTATCGAACTCGACCTCGCCCCACTTCTTCTTGCAGATCATCTTGTACAGATCGAGGTAGCGAGCCGCGTCTTCCGGCCGCTCCCAGCGCACGGCGTAGGCGAGCACTGCCTGTCCGGTCTTCCTGTGCTCGAGGATTTCGTAGCGTCCGCCGCGCCATCGGGGCGAGAGATCGTCGGCGATCTCCCGGGTCAGGAACTGCTTCAGAAGGATACGGTGATCGAGTTGACCGATCTCTCCGTAATGGATGCGCCGGAAGCCCTTCGGGAGCTCGAGTTTCGGCAAGCCAGGGTGGTTGGCGAGCCGCTTCTCGAGATAGCTGTCCGGTTCGAGGATGTGCTGCGACGTGCTCGGCGGACGGCGAAAGATCTCTGAGAACGCCTGGGCCCCCAGCTTGTCGATGATCTCCTGTTGGAACAACAGCCCCTCGGCGTAGGGGAAAAGCATGGTTTCGCGCAGGAACAGGGGTGCTGCCGAGAAAACCGGGAACTGGTCCGCCTCTACCTTGGATGCGCTCGCGGCGGCGATCGCGAGCAGCCGGTTGCCGACCATCGAGCGGCCGCTTTGCCGAAGGACGTGCTCGGTCATCAACCAGGATGCCTGTCCTTCCATGACGGCTGAGCGCGCGATGTCCTCTTCTGAACTCCTGGCTCTCTTGACGAACCGCTTGAGATTGAAGTGCTGGTCGGCGAGGGCGTGAGCCAGCTCGTGGACGAGCGCAAACTCCTGCATCTCCTCCGGTGTCCATGTCGCGAGGTAGAGGCGGCGGGTTTTGAAGTCGTAGAGCGCAATGGCTTGCTCCGTCAGGACGTCAACGACCTCGCCCTTCAAGTCGAAGTCATCGCCAACGAAGCCGAACAGCTTGAGAAACAGCTCCTCCCGACGGACTTCCTCAGGATTGCTGTTCTGGGCGATGCGGGATTCGATGAGTTCCCGGATCTCGTCGCGTGTCAACAGCTCCCTCGGGACCGGCTTTCGGACCTCGAGGCCGGGGGTCTCGCTCAGACTGGCGAGCATGCCGTCGACCTGCGAGAAGAGTTCGGTGTTTCGCTTATCGGCAAGCTCGGTTTCCTGGCCCCATATCGGATATCCGACCGCCAGCACGGCCACGGCGATTGCGCCGAGCAGTCTGCCGAAGAGGATCTTACTTGAAGATGAGTTGAACATCCACGGCCTTCTCGACTTCGTCCGTTTTCATCTGCCAGTCGGTCGTTTGCAGGTTGTCGAACATCTGCTCGGCGCGTACACGATTGAGAAAGATCGCAGGGTAGTGCTGGTTGAAGTGATCGCCTGCATTCAGCGCCCAGCGCTTGCGGACGGCCGCCTCGGCCACCAGATCGAGCCCCTCGATCTCCAGCTTGCGAAAGACATATCGATAGCCCGGGTCGAGTCTCATGACGATGTCGACGGTTTTCTTCTCGGGGTTCGTTGTCGAGTCGTATTGTGAGCGGATGTTGATGAACCCGTTGCCCTTGAACTGCTCTTCATAGCGCTGGAGAGCCTCGCTGACGAGCATGAGGTTGGCCGTGTCGCCGGGCTGAAACTTGATGAGCTTCGCCATATCCTCCGGCTTGATGAAGGAGGTTTGCGGAGGTACGACCTCGCCGAATTTGTACTCCGGCCCCTCGTCCACTTGAATCGTGACAATCAGTCCCTTGGATGCCGTGTCCGGCTCGATGCTGCACGGGCAGAACTTTACTTCCAGGCGTCCGACCTGCTCGTACAAGGGCTTGATGTTGTACTTGAGCAGCTCCAGCAAGCGCCGCTCGCTGTAGGTGACCCCCATCGCCACGCTGTTGAATTTTTGCTGCAGCGTCAACGCCGGAACCACTTTCGCGTTTTCGAATCTCGTGAAAGCGATATTCTGGATCGTACCCTCCGGACGGTACAGTATTTCGAACTCTTCGTCGCTGAGGAGGTTGAGGTCGCCGATGATCTTGGTCTGATTGCCTTGTTCGATCCAGAGTTCCTGCAGCAGATCGCCGATGCGGCGCGCCATGATGCCGGTGGGTGGGACTTTCGGTCCGAACAGCGGGATGTTCTCGCGCAGGCGGGTTCGGATCTCCTCTTCGGAGATATCGAAGCCTTCGAAGCGCACCGCATAGAGTTCCGGCGCTTCCTGAACCGTGAAGGTCACGGTATAGCCATCGTCCTTGGGGCCGTAGCGAAACGCGTACCCTTCGAAAACGCCGGTCTTGTCGAGTCTGCCGACCGCGCTCTCGAAATCCGCACGGTTCACCATCTGACCGCTGTCAAGGCCGAGCACCTCGATGATGTCTTCGGTTGCGAAATTTTCGTTGCCGTCGATGAGGATCTCGCGGAGCGGGAACTTGTTGTTCTCGGGAGCTTCCGGAGATTCTCTCGCGGCCGTGCCGGTGGTCGGTTGCGCCGCCGCAACGATGCCGAAAACCACGATGAACAAAGCCGAAGAAAGCGCTTTCATTGCCGCGTGGGGAATTGCTCCGAGTCCATCCAGTATGCCAGAATTCAGGGCCTTCTCAAGAGAAGACGGGGTGCAGGCAAAACTCGTTGCGTTGCCGGGCGGATTGCATCCGGGGTCTGACAATCGAGAGCGATGCGAGAGGTCGAGATGAGCGAGAGTCTTCAGGAGTTCGGTCGGAGCTTGTTTGGTGAGTTCGGGAATGGGGAGTTGAGCGATGCGGCGCGCCATCGCGCTGCCGCGAGGGTCGGAGCCGATGTCGAGGGGTTGCGCCTCCACCTGCCGTCATTGACCCGGGAGCCGGGCGATCCTCGCGTATTGCATCTCGTGGCGGATCGGGACGGAGACGAGCGTCAATCCACCCTGCTGACATTTACGCGCGTCACGGATGGCGAAGTTCAGGTTCGTGAACAGTCCTTCCTGCCGACGGACCGCGAATCCGTGCGTACGTTGGCCGCCAAAGACCCCCTGTTCCTGCCCCGTCCCCAAAAGGATCTACCCGCCGTGGCGGTGGGCAACCGTCATCCCGAGATCGCTCTGCCGGCTGTGTTTGACGCGTTCGAACGCATCCTCGGCGAGACCGGCGTCAACATGGCCAGCACGGTGCAACTTTCCGCAACGCGGGAGATGACCATCGACGAAGAAATCGCGGCTCGCGACGGCGAGGATCCGACCGCGATCGGCCACACCCGCGTATCGATCGAGCATCTCTACCACAGTGGTCTGTGGGCTGCGATTCGGGCTGGCTGGAGGAACGGCTACTCCGCCGAGGCCGACCACTTCATCGTCAACGGCGCAACGCCCGAGGAATCCTCCCGATCGATTGAAGCTACCCGGGAAGCCATTCGCCGGGCCTCCGGATATACCAAGTTCACGACCGATTCTTCACGGCTTTTCGAGCTGCGGGCGGATACCCGGCACCCGAGCGCCTGGACGGATGCGGAGGTGGAGCAAGCTTTTGCCGGGACGCTGACGCGGGATGAACGGCGCTGGCTGCTGAACGAATTCGCCGCTCCGCTGCGGGTCGAGAATCGCGAATATCGCTTTTCTCCATCGGAAGTGCGCCGGCTGGCGGTCAAGTTCGGCGAAAGCCTGAAACTGAACGAAGAGTTGTACGACTTCATCCGCGAACAGAAATCCGGTGCGGACTTCGACTTCGAGCCTTCGATTGACGAAGCGGCAACGCTTACTTCGCCGAAGGAGTTGTTCTTTTACATGCACTGGCTGCGGCAGCGGGGACGTCCGGCAAGCCTTGTTCCGCCGAACCTGGGATTCAAGAAGAGGCAGGCGTATCCGGAAGCGCTCGACGAGTTGAAAGCGTATGCGGCCGGCAAGATGTGGCCGGAACTCGTGCCGGCCGTAGAAGGCGGCTTCGGAGGCGATCCGGTAGCCGAACTTGAAGGCCGAGTGCGCGAACTGGCGGCGGTGGCGCGGCACTTCGATGGCACTCTCAGCATCCACTCGGGAAGCGGAAAGCAGGCGCGCGTACTCGAGATGATCGGGAACGCGACAGCCGGCCGGGTGAACTACAAGATATCCGGTGAACTGCAGTTGCAGCTTCTCGATGTGCTGTCGGAGCAGCCGCAGGGGAACTCGTGGCGGGGACTCTATCGAAGGATGGTCGATCGCTGCCATGAATTCGCCTCACGGAACGCATTCGGTGAGGAGAGCGCCTTGGCGGACCTCTATCGCGGCAAGGGGCTTGGGTACTATCTGGGTGATCGCGGCAAGGGCCGCGTTGACGGCAACCTGTTCCTTGTCTTCTGGATAGGCAACCTGGTGGGTACGCGCGACCGCGATGCCCCCGGCGGCGGCATCCGGTTCTTCAAGGAAAAGATCGACGAATTGCCGGCGGATCTTCTGGCCGAGATCCGCCGCCGCAACGCCGACTACATTGTGTGGTTGGCGCGCCGTTTGCAGGCTTGATGATGCCGCTCGATCAGCCGTGGCCGAAGTACATCAGCCAGCCAAGCCCGAAGATCGCTGCCACAAAGTAGCCGAATACGGTCACGCCGTACCGAATGCGCTCTTTGTCGGTGTTGCGTCCGACTACGCCCAGCACGATCGAGGCGAAGAAGGCGAACAACAGCGCCGCTTGGAGATGGGAGAGGCTTAGGAACATTATGGTTTCTGGCCGGCCGCGATCTCGTAGGCGTCGATGACCGCGAGGATGTTCAGCAACCCGGCGCAGGCCAGGAACTTCGTTCCGTAGTCCGCCACCGCCGTCGCCATCTGCTGTTGTTGGTAGCCCAACCAGGTCGCCAGGAAGTAGAGCGCGCCGTTGGCGACATCCGCAAGGTAGCCTCCGCAGTGGATGACCGTCGTGAAGAGGTCGCCGGTTTGCGGTTCGAACATCCGTCCGCGCATCAGCAGCCCGAAGATGAACATGCTCGCAATCGCGAACAGCAGCAGGCCGCCGTGGTTCCAGCGCTTGAGGTAGAAATGTCCCGCCCCCGGCACGAGCCAGCCCAATAGCACCGGCGCCGCCCATTGCTGGACCGGCGGCATCGCCTTTTTCTGCTTCGGCATCGGTTGAACCTGATCCCAAAATATCACACACCATGACGGTTGCTTGTTCACGGCCTGTGCGTCCGGAGAGAAGCTTTAGGGGGTTCGTCGTTCCGGCAAGCACGAGCAAGGTTCTCCAAACGGAGTCGGCGTGGAGTCGCATTGCGCCGGTAGATGCCGCCGTGGGGCGTTCCCTCCTGCGGACTGCTCGCTGGCCGTTACGGTACGGATCGCCGTGCCTCCGCTCGGTTGACTTTGTCTTCGTCCCAACGATAGCCTGCATGTCTCACCACGCTGCGTGGTGAGACATGCAGGCTAATGTGACCGCAAGGCTTCCGGGACTCCGGCGTCCCGGAAGCCTCTCGAGCGAGGAAACCATGAAGATCGTCGTCACGGGCGCCACCGGTTTTGTTGGCCGCAGGCTGTCTGAAAAGCTCAAGCAGGCGGGCGGTCGGGTGGTCGCTCTCACGAGGGACGCGGAGGGCGCCGCCTCGAGGGCGCCCGCTATTGATTCAGCCTGCGCCTGGAATCCTCTTTCGGATGCGCCTCCCGCCGAGGCTTTCGACGGCGCCGATGCCGTTGTCCATCTCGCTGGCGAGACGGTCGTGGGCCGTTGGACGCGGGACAAGCGCGACGCCATTCGCGACAGCCGTGTCATCGGCACGCGCAACCTCGTCAATGGACTGCGCGATCTGCCGGCCAGGCCGCCGATGCTCGTTGCCGCCAGCGCCGTCGGTTTCTACGGAGACCGGGGCGACGAGGAGCTCGACGAAACCTCGGCTTCCGGCGGAGATTTCCTGGCCGAGCTCTGCCGCGCCTGGGAAGCGGAGTCGAGCAAGGCGCGGGAATTCGGGATGCAGGTGGCTCAAGTGCGCATCGGGGTTGTCCTGGCCCAAGGCGGCGGCGCGCTCGACGCCATGCTTACGCCCTTCCGGCTCGGCGCCGGCGGGCCGCTCGGGTCGGGTCGTCAATGGTGGTCTTGGATCCATCGCGACGACCTCTGTGATCTCGTCCTGCATTTGATCCAACGCGGCGAGTCGGGTGTCTACAACGGCACTGCGCCGCATCCGCTGCGCCAAAAGGAATTCGCGCGCGTCCTCGGCCGTGTCCTGCGCCGGCCCAGCTTCATGCCCGCTCCGGCGTTCGCGCTGAAGATCGTGCTCGGCGGATTCGCCTCGGAGCTGCTTTCCAGCAAGAAGGTCTTGCCCACGGCAACGCAAGCGGCCGGTTTCTCCTACCGGTTCGCCGATTTGGAACCTGCCTTGCGCGCGGCGCTCGATCGCTGAGCGCACGGGGGGTCGTGATGCGGGTCGAGCCCCCCTCGCCCCAGATCTCGCGGAAGCCTTTCGCGTAGGGTAGCCTCGGCGCGCTAGTCCGCCCCCGCCCTGACCATGCGGACCAACCGTTACGAAGTGATCCCCGTCGCGATGCTCCTATACGAGCAGCTTCGTTACGCCTGGAAAGAACTGCCGCAGCCGCAGGTGGAGGAGACGTTCGGGTTCTCGAACTTGAAGCCAGCGCCTTCGAGGGTCTCGATGTAGTCCACACGGCAGTTGTCGAGGTAGAGCATGCTCGCCTGGTCGACGAACACCTTCAGGCCGCCGTTGAACGTGTAGGTCTTGTCGAGCGGCAAGCGGCTGTTCTCGAAAGCCATCGAGTACTGAAAGCCGGAGCAGCCGCCCCCGACCACGGAGATGCGCAGTCCCTGGGGCTTCGGGTCCTGTTGGCCCATGATCTCGTGGATCTTCGTGACAGCCATTTCAGTTAATTCGACCATGCTCGTGTATCTCCTTCAGTTCTCATGTACCGGGAGGAAATCCCTTCCCGGAACGGTTGCTCCTGCCTTCCACTCTAGATTATACGACATTCGTCCCAGCAATGCCGTCCCGTAGACGCTTTCGGAATTCTCCCTTTCGGTGGAACGATCCTGCCAGGTACAGCTTAGTAAGCCCAGCGCCACAACGACGCGCCGGCTGTCAGTCCGGCGCCGACGGCGCACATCACAACCAGGTCGCCCTTCTTCAGTTGACCGTTGTCGAGGACCTTTTGCGCGGCCAAAGGAAGCGTCGCTCCGGTAGTGTTGCCGTATTCCCCGATGACGTTGACGGCTTTGTCTGCGGGCATCCCCAGCTTGCTGGCGACTGCCGAGATGATGCGGCCGTTGGCTTGATGGAGCAGAAGGTAGTCCACATCTTCGGGCGTGAAGCCGTTTCGCTCGATGAGCTGCGTGCATACGTCCGTCATCTTCCGCACGGCGTACTTGAAGACCTGCCTTCCGTCCTGCTGGACATAGTGCATGCGCTTCTCGACGGTCTCGGGACTCGCGGGGCGCCGGCTGCCTCCGGCGGGCATGCAGAGCCAGTCGCCGCCGGAGCCGTCAATTTCATTGATGTAGTCCAGCAGGCCCAGTCGGGGGTCTTCGGAGGGCTCGAGCAAAATCGCGCCGGCTCCGTCGCCGAACAGCACGCACGTGGCGCGGTCTTGATAGTCGATGATCCTCGACATCGTGTCCGCGCCGATGACCAGGACGCGTTCCTGCGCTCCGCTGGCGATCATCTGTGCTCCGGTCGTCAACCCGTAAAGGGTTCCCGAGCAGGCCGCAATCAGGTCGAAGCCCCAAGCGCCTTTCGCCCCGAGCCGGTCCTGGACGAGGCATGCCGTCGAAGGGAACATCATGTCGGGCGTGACCGTGCAGACGATCACGGTATCGATGTCGCTGCCTTCGAGGCCTCGCTGTTCGAGCACCCGTCTGGCCGCCTCCACCGACATGTCGGACGTGGCGACCTCGTCGTCCGCAATGTGTCGACTCCGGATGCCGGTTCGCGCAACGATCCATTCATCCTTCGTGTCGACGATCTTCTCGAGGTCGGCGTTCGTCAGCGTCTTCGGCGGCACGTAGCAGGCGATCGCTGAAATCTTGACCCGGCGGACACGGCGGGAGTTCTGCGAGGGTCCTGCGGTAGGCATGGGAAGGGAGGGTTGATCGGCGGCGGGCTCCCGTGGAGGGCTGCCAAAGACCCTTTATGATACAGCCAAACGACTGCGGCTTTGCCGTCGGGGCAATCGTTCGCCTCCGTCCTCGATGATTCAGACCTCGTTGCTGTTCGAGACCGTTGAAGAGATCTATCAACGGGTCTTCCGCGAAATCAAGCCCCGCACGATTCTGCCGGAGATCGTGGTCCGCTTCTGCTCCTACGTCCACATGGACAGCAGGATTCGCCTCGACGGCGATCACAAGCGCATCGAAGTGCGCATCAGCGACCAGTTGGCGGGAGCCCCCGCGCCCGTCCAGGAGGCGCTGGCGCATATCCTGCTCGGCAAGCTGTACCGCAAGAAGATCGCGCCGAGCTACAACCGCCGCTACCGCCTCTACACCCAGCGCGAAGACGTGCGCCGCAAGGCCTTGCTTGTCAAACAGCTCCGCGGCCGCAAGCAGATTCTCGCCGCGCGGGGCAAAGCCTACGACCTCGAAGAAATGTTCGACCGTCTCAACGAACGGCTCTTCGACAACCTCCTGGCGCGTCCCCGATTGACCTGGAGCCTCCGTCGCTCACGACGCTCGCTCGGTCACTGGGACCCGGTTCATAACACCATCGTGATCAGCCGCATCTTCGACGAGCCGGAGGTCCCTCGCTTCCTCGTCGAGTACGTCCTCTATCACGAGATGTTGCATCTCAAGCACCCGGTCGAGTACGCCCGGGGCCGCAAGCGCGCCCACACGAAGCAGTTCCACGCTGACGAACGCAAGTTTCCCAGCTACCAGGAAGCCGTCGCGCTACTCAAGCTGCTCTGATGCGTTCCCGTCTCCGCAACAAGGAGCGCGCCCTTCGGCGCCCGTCAAACAGTCCGAGAAACCCCGGCCCGCCGGAATCCATCATCGCGGGACAGGGTTTGAGGCCATGACCGATTACTTTCTCGGACGCAGGGCGTCGTTCCTGCTCTTCTGCTGGCTTCACCCGGATCACGGGTTGTCCAGCTTCCACTGAATCTGCCGCAGCATCCCCTGGAACATGCGGGCGTCCTTCGGCGCCAACCGTAGCCGGCTGACCCAGCGCCGCAGCTTGCGCAACTGCGCATCACGGTTCTCAGGGAGGATGAATCCACCCGCCTCCAGCATCGGAACGAGCATCTGAGTAATGCGGTCGCGCTCATCCGCGCCGATCGACGCCGGCGTCTTCAGGCCGGGCACCGTCCTGGAATGGCGAGTGAGCTCGTAGCAGCATAACGCCACGGCCTGGCCCAGATTCATCGACGGGCATCCCTCTTCGGTCGGAATGGTCAGGATCCAGTCGCAGTGGCTCAGGTGGTCGTTGCTCAGGCCGAACTTTTCCGATCCGAACAGCAAGGCCGCCGTACGGTCTGCCAGATGGGTTCGCAGGGGGAGGGCGCCCGCGGCTAGCAGGCGCTGCACGTGATCCTCGGCGCGGCCTCGCATCGCCGATGTCCCTACGACGAGAGAGGCATCGCCGAGCGCCTCCGGCAGGCGCGGCCTCACTTGCGCCTGCCGCAACACCTCCGCCGCTCCTGCGGCCGATCTCGCCTCGCGAAAGGCCTTTTCATAGGGATCGACCAGCCAGAGGTTCGAGAAGCCGAAGTTCAGCATGGCCCGCGCGGCAGCCCCTATGTTCAGCGGGTTGCGCGGCTGAACGAGCACGATGCGCAATCGTTCTTGCCAACTCACGGACGGTGAAATCGCTGTTGCGGCAACAGCTTCGAAACCAGCATCGTCTTCGAAGCCCACTAGTATAATGATCCGAGTATGTTCAACCTCTTCCGGAGTCGCAAACGGGCTGTCCGCTACGTGCTCGGCGGCATTCTGACCCTCGTCGCCTTCTCGATGGTGATCACCCTCATCCCGGGTTTATTGAGCAACCCGGCCGAAGCAACGGATGTCACGCTCGGCGAAGTCGACGGCCGGCCGATCACGGCCCAGAGGGTCGTCTCGCATATGGCCACGATGGGCGTGTCCTCCGATCTGCCCTTCAATAGCATCCTGCTGTCGTCAACCAACGCTTTGGATGAGCTTGTGGAGAGAGAAGTGCTCCTGACGGAAGCCGAGAGGTTCGGCCTTTATCCGGATGAGCAGGAAGTGGCCGAGTGGATGCAGTTGCAGATGCCGTTCCTCTTTCCCGAAGGCGTCTTCGTCGGCGCCGCTGTCTATACGCGGTACGTTCGACAGAGCTTCAAGCTCGGCATCCCGGAGTTCGAGCATCAGCTCGCCCGGAGTTTGGCGGTCGACACCCGGCTGAAGCGGCTCGTGACCAGCGACATTCTCGTCACGACTCCCGAGTTGGAAGAGGTCTATCGCGCCCGCAACGAACAGGCGAGCATCGAATACATCAAGGTCTCCGCGGCGGACTTTACACGGCAGGTCCGGGTCACGGACGAAGAGTTGCGGGACGCCTACGAAGGCGAGAAAGCGCAGCACGGTATTCCGGAACGCAGGACCGTCAAGCTGCTCTTGGTGGACGACAGCGGCCTTCCCGTTCCCGAGGTGCCGGAATCACGTCTTCGCCAGTACTATGCGCAAAACCGCGCCACCTACCGCGACTCCCGGAAAGCGCGGGCGAGTCACATCTTGTTCACGACCCTCACGGAATCGCCCGGTGGCGAGAGTCCCGATCAGAAAGCCAAGGCCGAGGACGTGCTCCGGAAGATTCGTGACGGCGCCGACTTCGCGCTTATGGCGAAGGAGCACTCGGACGACACGAATGCCGCGGACGGGGGCGATCTCGGCTTGTTCAGCGCGGGAGAGTACCCGGCGCCGTTCGAGAAAGCCGTATTCAATCTCGAGCCCGACGCCGTCAGCGATGTCGTCAAGACCGAGGTTGGCTACCACATCATCAAGCTGCACGAGAAGGTTCCTGCGAGGACCCGGCCCTTCGATGAAGTGCGGGACGAGCTGCTCGCCACGCTGCGCCAGGAGACGATACAGCGCGATCGCTTCGCGCTGACCGATCGCGTCTCGGCGGCTGCCCGCGAAGCCGGAACCGACTTGGAGGAGGTGGGGCGGCAGTTCGACCTGGAAGTCCGCACCCTTCCGCCCTTCAGCCTCAACGAGCCGCCCGCCCTCTTCCGCCCCAACGCGCCGCCCGCCGAGCTCTCCGGCGACCAGGCGTTCCTGAACGCGCTGTTCGACAACGAGCCGGGCAATCCGGCGTTGAGCACCGCGGGCGGCATTACGAAGATCGGTGTCGTCAGTGCTGTCGACCCCACCAGGCCGGCGGAGTTCGAAGAGGTGCGCGACAAGGTTCGGGAAAGCGTGGTCACACAGAGAAGTATTGACCTTGCGCAGCAGCGCGCCCAGCGGATCGCGGAAGAAGCCCAAGAGCCCGGCGCTTCGTTGCGGCGAGTGGGGTCGCGTTTCGGGTCCCGCGCCCAAAGCAGTGAGTTCTTCAAGAGCAGCGATATCGTGGAAAACATCGGGCGCGCCTCGATACTCGGCCCCGATCCTTTCAGCGGCGAGCCCGACTTGGTTGTTGGGCCTCGCAGGGTCGGGAACGACTTCGTCGTCTTTCGCCCCCTGGAGCGCAAGGAAGCGGATATGGGCCGCTTCGCGAACGAGCGCGAAGACATCCGCAAAACTCAGCTCGACACGAAGCGGGAAGCCGCCTTCCGCGTCTATACGGAGGCCAAGGTCGCCGCCTATGAAGCGGCGGGGCGCGTTCGGAAGCACCAGGACCGCATTCGCGACTTCGCTCGGCTCTACTCCCGAGGCAGAACGTAGTTCTCTCTTCGCACTTCCTTGGTTGCGGCTTTAGCCTGCATGTCTCACCACGTGGCGAGGTGAAGTGCGTGAGAGGGCCGTCAGGACGAGGCGCGAGCCCCTTGGCGCGCACAAAACACGGCCCTTAAGGTTTTTCACGAAACACGAGTCACGAAACACGAGTCACGGCCTTTTTATCGCGTGCTCCGACCGTCGGGTGGTGAGAAATGCAGGTTAGAAGCTGGGTACGCCCATCTTTACGACGTCGTCGACCCTCAACATTTCGCGCACGACGAAAG
>MKWU01002780.1_pt1 | contig 24949 bp, 16 predicted proteins | sample 809101 | NCBI WGS metagenome assembly MKWU01 (sample SAMN05860141, study PRJNA318959) | sponge metagenome | host: Aplysina aerophoba | place: Slovenia: Piran, Adriatic Sea, Gulf of Piran | collected 2013-05-07 | reverse complement strand
ACAACAGACCACGCATCTTGAGGCGACGGATGAATTTCATTGATCTATCTCCAGAGATCACACGGTTGTTTGCGGCAGGGGGCGGTCGGGAGGTCGCGAGCAGTTGATGGTGTCGGGTGTGGTTGTGCACATGACCAGCGTTGCGAGCGCGGTGGCGGTCTTCATGCGGACTCACCTCCGCGATGAGGCCGCGAACAGGATCAAGGGCCTCCGACGGGACTACCAGCGGCACCCCGTACCGGTCGAATTCATGCTAAGTCGATAAGTGGCTCAGTTTCTTGGTTCAACGGCCCACCGAGAGGCGACGTCAGAGTACCGTGCGGCTGCAATCGACTCCAATGGTCGCGAAGGCGGCGGAAAGCCAGCCACGACAAACCCGTGATCGTCGTGACCGGCTCACAACCCACCCCGCATCCCGTGATTCGCCGGCTTTTCGTCCCGACAACCCCGGAAGTATCTCCTCGAAATACAACACGGAGGTGAGGAGTTTTCAGGACTGCAGATTCCATGGGCCTCGTCGGCTACGCCCGCGTCTCCACCGCCGAAGGCCGCCAGATCCTCGACCCCCAGCTCGACGCGCGCGATGCCGCAGGCTGTGAACCCGTGTTCGAGGATCACACCTCCGGCGCCGCGGCCGATCGGCCCAACCTGGCGGCGGGCCTCGACTACCTGCGCCGTGGTGATGTCCTCGTCGAACTCGATCGGCTCGGCCGCCGCGCCAGCGAGCTCATCAGCCTCATCGACGACCTCGACCAACGCGGCGTCGGATTCCACGCGATCATCTCACCCATGGACACCACCATGCCGGCGGATCGCGCCTTCCTGCAGATCCACGACGGTGCGGTGGTCATACACGAGCGCTCACACGCCCTCAACGGCCCCGGTACGGTGGTGATGGTGGCTGGCCTCGTTTTGCGGGATTTCGAGTCACGTGACGTTGAACCCCTGTCCGCTCTCCAGTAGCTCCAGCGCGCGTAGTCATCGGAGGGAATGGAGCAAAGCCACCTGCAGGGCTCTTCCTCCGACCCCTCAAGTTTGTCTGCGGCTTACGCGGAATCGCATAGAATCGCAGCATCTGTGCGCAGGCCCAGTCAACTGAGCGTGGAACTCGATCGTGGAGTCTGAATCCGAAGTCCGGCCGGATACCGCCAGAGCGTCCATTCAGTTCCGTGACTGGACTGGTGATCGATCGATCTCGACGGTGGGGACGAACGCGGGCGCCCGGTCGTTGCCGTTTCAGACTTGGCGACCGTTCAAGGAGGCGTTCGCTCCCGAGATTGTGGAGCGTGCGATCAGCGATTCGGTGGGGCCCGTCCGTCACTTGGCCGACCCCTTCGGGGGATCAGGGACCACAGCGCTCGCTGCGCAGTTCCTGGGTGTCAAGCCGACGACCATTGAGGTCAACCCATTTCTGGCGGACCTAATCGAGGCCAAGATCTGCCCGCTCGACTTCGATCTGGCGGCCGACGCTTTCGGGCAAGTCATCGAGTGCGTGGCCCGAGGATGCGAGCCGAAGCAGCCCGTATTCGCGGGCGCACCAGCCACGTTCATCGAGCCGGGGCGTGACGGTCGGTACATCTTCTCCTGCGCTGTCGCGCGCCGCCTGCTTGCGTACCGCACCGCGATCGAACTCGTGCCAGATGAGGCATGTCAGCGCCTGTTTCGCGTGGTCCTGGGCTCAACCGCGATTCCTGCGAGCAACGTCGTCGTCAGCGGCAAAGGACGCCGATACAGACAACGCTGGCGCGAGCGGGAAAGTCCGCCGCAAGTCGTGGACGAACTGTTCCGCGACGGCGTTCTTCGGGCCCTTCACGACCTGCGCCGGTTCGCGGCAAGGCGCTGCCTCGACTATCGCGTCTTGCATGGTGACGCCCGGCGTTTGGCCGAGGAGATCGGACCCCATGATCTTGCCGTGTTCTCGCCGCCGTACCCCAACTCGTTCGACTACACTGACGTCTACAACGTCGAGCTCTGGGCTCTGGGCTACCTGCGCAGCCCCGAAGCGAACAAGGAGCTGCGCCATGCCACGTTGCGCAGCCACGTGCAGCTGTTCCGGAATTTCGGGGGCGGCGCTGTTCGCAGCCCCACGCTGCGCACCACCATCGACGCGTTGCGCGACGTGCGCGACGCATTGTGGAATCCGCACATCCCCGAGATGATTGCCGGCTACGCGGGAGACTTGGCGATCGTGCTGGCTGGGCTCTTGAAAGGGCTGCGTTCGCGCGGGCGCGTGTACACCGTGGTCGGCGACAGCCGCTACGCTGGAGTCGACATCCCCGTCGCAACCATTCTCGCCGAGACAGCGCAACCCCTCGGCTACGACGTCGTCACGGTGGAGCCGTGTCGTTCGATGCGCTCCTCGCCGCAGCAGGGGGGGCAGCACGAACTCGGCGAAGCACTCATCGTACTGGAACGACGTTAGACGACGGTGTAGCGGGCGATACGTGCAGTTCTGGCGCTTCCGAATAGAGGCCACACGCGGATCCTTGGAGGCGGCGCACAAGCGTCCTTGACGGCCAATACCTCTTCTCGCGTCGTCAGGTCGTCGCTCTTATTCTGGCGAAGGTCGTAGATCTCAAGCAGGGCCTCCTCGGCCGAGCAATCCTCTCGGTACGCCGCAGCCTGCCTCACGCCCTCGACGATGGCGTCGACGTTGTTGCTCTCCCTGATCGGTGACGGGTCGGCACCCCACCTTGCATTCGTGAATGACTTGATGATCTTCAGCTCAATGACCGTCCAGTATGCGAACGGCTCGCCCTCCCGTCTCTTCAGCAACAGCAGGTCGATGCGCCCCAGGGTGGTCGTCTCTTCGCCGCCTGTCCTCAAGACGCCGTGAAACCAGGAGTCGAGAGCGACCTCAAGTGGATATTGGATACTGCGTTCCGGCTGCGGGCCGGGAATGTACCGACCCGCGCACCTCGGCTCCCAGACGCCGCTCGGACACCGACTCGGCGCGATCAACCACTTTCTGTGGAAGTGCCTGAGCGCTTTGCTCAGCTCATAGAGCGTAGCCGTCGGCTCCGCATCGCGTATTGGATCATCTCTCGCGAAATCGCTGGTGCCGGCGCGCCGAGTGACCATCTGCTTCGAATTTCGGTACGCGATCACGAGCGGACAGCGGCCCAGGCCGTGGTCTTCTATCCAGTCGAGGATCGCGTTCGGTTCGGTCGGCAGCGAGATGACCTGGCCGCGCGTCGCATCGCCGTTGGCGAAGAACAGGCGGCCCAAGACCGGCTCGCCTTGCGCCGCCGGGTCAAGAAACGAACGGGCCTGGTGCTGCTGCCCGACCTGCCGTGGACGGTCGACCATGACGAACACGGCTAGATCTGCGTCGCCTTCATTGGGCCATGCGTTCCGGGCACGCTTCTCGACGAGCGCGCGTACCGCCTGAGCGAAGCGATCGGCTGCCTCGGCGCGAATGTTCGGCAATTCCGGGAGCAGACTGGCAACGGACGTAAGCTGCTCGGTGTCGACGCCGGGAATGTTGTCGTGCACCTCAGCGGGCATGCATCGCGCGTCCGAGGTACGCCGCGTACAGGTACAGCTTCTCTCCCGGCATCATCCGGGCGTGCTGCGGCAGAAACGACTGGAATCGGTCCGCAGCGCGCCAGGTCGGATTCGCCTCTCTCCGATCCTCTGCCCACTGGGCAAAGTCCACAATGTTGTGCAGTCTCTTCTCTGCGCGGTACGTGACATCGACACCGGCCGCCGACTCGATCTCGTCGTCGGGCAGCGTCGCCAGCGCGCCCGCGAGCTCGACAAGGAAGGCGTGGAGCCTGCAATCCTCGGGGTCGATGGCGTCCTCCGGCGCCCCCGCACCCAGCGCCGCGAAGATCGCCTCCAGGTGGTCGGATTCGAAGCTCAATCCGTAGGACCCGCTGATCCGCGCGCCGCCGTGGGGGGTGGCGCCATAGCGCAGGTCGCTCGCCTGGACCAAGCCGAGAACCACGAGACTGTCGAGCTCGTCCTGCAGATCTGGGTAGTGTGGTCCCCCCTCCGACTTGTAGACCTTGCCCTCAAACGGCACGAGATCCCACACGGGGCTCAGTACGTCGGCAAGATACGCGAAGCCATGCAGCCGCGGTGACGAGAGCGGGGCAATCCCGACCCGTTCGGCAGCGTCGAGCAGCAACAGAACCCGGCACCGCTGCTTGAGCTTGGCGAGGCATCGGTCGGTCAGCTTCTGCGCAGGCTCCGCGCCGCTCATGAACTGGCTCCAGACACGGCTTCGTTGAGCAACACCTGGTAGCGTTCTCGATCTGCTACCAGCGCACGATTTGGCTCGGCGACCTCCAGGAGGTTCAGTACGCGGCCCGCCCGGTCCTGCGAATCGACGTTGGCATCGGAGCCATTGAACAGGGCGGTAATGATCCCGGCGTTCGTCAGATTGCTCGTGACCACGAGACGATTGTCGCCCTTCGCGCCAAATTCGGCCAAGGCACGACCGACACGGTCCATGGCCACGCCGTCGAGGCTCGCCTCCGGCGTTTCCATTACGAACGTGCAAGAACCCCCGAACACCTGGACGAGGGCCAGACGGAAAGCCAAGTCGATGAGTTCACGCTGCGACTCGGAGACGTGGCTCGCGTCGCCGCGCAGGATGAAGCCCGGGCGGTCCGTCGCCATCATCTCAGCGGCGTACGCTGGAACCTGAACACGATCCTCGTGTTGCCCCGGCGCTTGCAGGTACCTGGGTTCGGCCTCTACCTGCGCCAGCCGCACCCGCTCCACGAGAAGCGTCTGAATCAGTTCGGCGAAGGTCTCGACTAGCTCATCCGACTTCTTCGTCATGGCCTCCTTTCTCTCGGTCAGGAGAGAGCGGAGATTTCGCAGGTGGATGGCTCGACGTTCTTCCCATTCCCTTAGCTCGTTCGTCAAGGTGTCCAGCACGTTCTCGTATTGGCGGCTGGTCGTGTTGTCAGGCAACTCGTCGCGTAGGTGCCTCTCTTTCCTCTTGCGCTCCTCAATGGACGTGCGGATTTTTTCCAACTGCGTGAGCGTTTCGTCATATTCGGCAACAGAATCATGTAGTTGTTGTAGCGTCGTCTCCTCTTCTCGCTTTGCTCGCTGTGCCCGTTCCAGCTCCCGATCGCGTCTGGCCCGATCAAACTCGTGCGGTCCGATCACGTTGTCTTGCGCTTCGGGCTCTGCGCCACAGATGGGACAGCAACCGCGTGCAATCTGGTCTTCGAGTTCGGCCTGCCTTTCGGTTGCGGGAGCGTTGCAGGCCAAGCACTGCCCATCGGACATGATTCGTGACATCACCAAGCATGCCGTTTCGTCCATGTTCGGAAAGTGCCTGAGAAGTGCGGCGTACTTCAGCTGCTCAATCGCGCCGGCAGCGTCTTCGCGTTCAAGCTTCGCGCGCTCGTGAGCGAGCCTGGCCTCCCTGCGCTCTTCGTCCAGCCGCCCGCGGAGCTCTTGAAGGCGTTGGCGCTCCTCACGCTCGGCGTCCAGGAGTTTCTGCTCCACCTCGAGCCGTGCGAGGACGCCCTCTTCCCCAGCTTCGCGTTCCAGCGCCTTGTCACGCTGCCTCTTTGTCGCGGTGATGCGCGTGTGGAGGTTGCGGGCTTGGCTGTCTGCGCTTTGCAATTCCCGCTCCAGAGCGACGACGCGCAACGCATCTTCATCGTCGAGACACAGTGCGCGCAGCAACTGGCGCTGCGCGTTCGCGTCCCAGAGCGCCCCCGGCCGGTTCTCGTGAAAGAGGATTACGTGGTGCAGGACGAGCAGGACATCGACGAAGCTGCTGAGGCTCATCAGCTTGGTCAGCCTGTCTTGAAATGCGTCCTCCCGAGCGAATGACCGTTGCGGCAATTCCACCGACTGTCCATCAATGGTCAGTCCTTCCAGATGCAGGTCGGTCAGCCGTCGTGAAATGGTTATGGCCGTATCGCCGATGTTCGCCGAAAGCGTGACCTTCCCGTTCTGCGCGTTGTCGGCCACCCGTTGGCGAAAGAACCTCAACTGGTTCCGATTCAGGCGCACAGGGTCTTCCGGAAGAATCACGCGCAACGATTGCGTCGCGCCCTCGGCGGTCAGATCGTAGGGCCCGGTCAGCGACCGCAGGATCATCGTGAGCAGCGTCGTCTTGCCGAGACCGTTGATGCCTGCAATCAGGGTGAGCCCGGGTTGGAACGACCACGTGATTCCACTGCCGCGCGGATCACCCGGGAACAGTCCGTAGTCTGTGACCCTCAGTTCGGTGAGAATCGGTAGTTGGACCATGCTACGGGCTTCCGGGGGCACCGCGCTCGGTACGACTGGCCCGGACAGCGAGAGTGACCGGGGATATGGATGGAGCAGATCCCACAGCCTCGCCCGCCGAACAGCCGCCGGATGTGCCGCCGGCACCGGGGCCTAGTCTCGAGGTGAACAGGAACGTGTCCACCACTCGATGCATCGTGCATGCGCGCTTCATACGCTTGGCCTGTATCGGGCGAGTAGCGTTCTCGCCGATCGCTGTCTGCTCCGCTTCATATCGGATGCCTCAATCCCGGGACAGTCCCGTTGAACCTCCGGACCGTCCGTTCGGAGGAGCCTGCTGGGTTTCGCAGGGGAGTGTGGGTGGACTTCGATCCCGCCGAATGTCCGTCCCCCTTCGCGTCAACATAGCGGGCGTCACTTCGGCGGGCAAGCCACCGCTGCTGCTGGCGGTGAACAGCCGTGCATCACCTGTGCTGCCTGCTGAGGCTAGGCGCCGACCACCTTGAGGCCTCCATCGCCCGCCTGCGGAGCGGAGGACGACTACAGCAATCAAGCGTCCGTTGGGGGATCGCTCTGCGGACGGTCCGCCACGGTGCACTCGCCTCGCGAATATGCTGGCTTTACCTGTATCAGAAAGATGGTACGATATTTTTCTCAATGAAGGTGGCTTTAACGTACAGTTGAATCATGGCAGCTGTCCGCATCGGATACGCCCGCTGCTCCACCGACAGGCAGGACCTCACGGCGCAGCGCTCTGCCCTGGTCGAACTGGGAGTGCCCCCGGAGCGCATCTACACCGATCATGGCCTGACCGGGCGCACTCGCGCACGCCCCGGTCTCGACCAGGCCCTTGCAGCGGTGCGCGCCGGCGACATGCTCGTCGTGACGAAGCTCGACCGGCTGGCCCGATCGGTTCCCGACGCACGTGCAATCGCCGATCAGCTCCTGGCTCGCGAGGTCAAGCTGGCTCTCGGCCCGACCATCTATGACCCGACCGACCCGATGGGGAAGATGTTCTTCAACATCCTGGCCACGTTTGCCGAATTCGAGAGCGACCTGATCCGCATGCGTACGCGCGAGGGGATGGCCGTCGCCCGGGCGAAGGGAAAGCTCCGAGGCAAGAAGCCCAAGCTCTCCGACCGACAGGCCCGCGAGTTGCGACGCATGTACGACACCGGCGAGTACAGCGTCAGCGACCTCTCCGAGGTCTTCTCCGTTTCCCGTCCCACCGTTTATCGCACTCTTCAGCGGCAACCTACGGCCACGTAGCGATCAACAGTCCCGCCAGACGCCGATCAAGCGTACCTCGGGACGAGCGTCCCCCGTGTCTTGGAAACCATCGGTTGGCAGAATGCGTGCTCGTCCCGCCTGCGCTCGCAATCGGCTTCATCGGCCCCTGTGCGCCCGTGTGAAGGGACCGTGTCAACACCTACCATCGGGTCTTCCTGACCTTCACCGTGGGCAGCTTCGCCTTCTTCCACGCGTCGATCCCACCCCGGTACCAATGGACGTTCTCATAGCCGAGGCGAACCGCCCGCAGCGCTGCGTTGTATGACAGCCAGCACTCGGCGCTCAGGCAGAAGATGACGATTCCCCGACTCTTGTCGCCGCCGGTGAGTTCGTCGAGCTTCGCATTGAGCCGGGCGTCCACGTCGTCCTCTCGGGTGTCGTCGAGGCCAGCGCCTTTGAGCCAGACTGCGCCGGGCACGCTGCGGTGTCCCTTGTGCTTCGCCAGGTCGATCTCGATGGGCTTGTGCACTGGGTTGTGGCTGTCGGGACGGAGTTCCACGTGCCGCGTGTCGATTCCCAAAGACCGGCCGGAACTGCCAGAGCGAGTCGTTCCTGTTGATCTTGCGTGCCTCGTTGCTGATCGCTGCCATGCACCGTACCGCTTGCTGCACAGCCACCGGGATCGGGATCTGTTCGTATTCTTGCGTGGTCTTCGCGATGTAGACACGCATCCAGTGCCCGCCATCGTCGTCCTGGTACCCGACACAGCCATGCAGTCAATATCGTGGGAAAGCGCGGGAGGCCGATAGGCTGAACTTCAGCGATACGCTGCGCTGAGCAACGATGGAAGTATTACAGCAGTGAAGCCAAGGCGGGATGATGGGGGTAATCCTCAAGCGCGGTTCGAATCAGGGATTGTCTGCGAATTCCTGATCCCCCTCCACCGAGGCGAAGTGCGCGCAAGGCCCTGAACCAGGTGGTCCGGCCGATTTCGTTGAGGTGCAGGCGGGAGGGGTCGCCGCCCGCGCGCGCCCAGATTTCCTGATCCGTCGGTCCTGCCGGATAGAGATCTGGCATGATGTCCTCAAGCTGGCTCCAGATGTCGGGGTCGGCTGCGGATACAGGCGGAGAAGGAGTCGATTTGACCCCGCCCCGATCGAGCACGACTGGGAAGTTGTCCTCAAGGTCGTTCGACTTGAAGACGGGGTGCTGTCGGCCCGGGACCTGGCGTTTCACCATCTCGGAGACGTGGTTGAAGATTTCGAACACGCGGATGAGACCGTCGCCCCTCGTCCACGCTTGGCCGCGTAAGGCGTCAAGGAGATGGGAGGTGAACACGCTGTTGCGGGCGCTCGAGAAGACGAGGGATTTTTCGCTCGCTCGCGATGACGCGATGAGAACGCGCCCGGTTCCCTGGGCCAAGCGTCCGAGCGACTTCTCGCTATAGCCGAGAGCCGGTGGCTCCGCCGCATGAGCTGCCTTGAAGCTTCCGGCTCCTGCGGAGTGGCAAGCGTCGATCAGGACAAGCAATCGCTGTGCGTCGAACCGCTGAAGTGCGGCGGACAACTCAGGCTCGGACAAGCTCGTGGTATCCAGCGTCCGTGGGTCGCACTCCACCGGAAGAAGGGCACTTTCAGGGTCGACAGGATCGCCGAGGCGCGCGCCGTGGCCGGAGAAGAAGATGGCGACGGTGTCGTCGGGTCCGCTGGCTCTGGCTACGGAGGCTAGGGCCGCCCTGATGCGTTCCAGCGTGGCGTCGCCGTCGAGCAACAAGTGGACGTTGCGTTCATCGTAGCCACAGTACTCCTTGGCTTTCAGGACCGCCGCGACATCCCGGGCGTCGTTCAGCACGGAATCGGGCAGTGGCCGCGCGTTCCTGTAGTTCGCGACTCCGATGACGACGGCATGGCCGCTGGCGAACCCCCCCGTCGCCTTCGCGGCCTTGGGCAAGACATCATCCACGTGTTGCGCCTCCCATTCGGGCCGGTTCATGCATCTCCCAGATCATGAGCGACGGTCTCAGCGTATAGGGGATCGCCCGCAAGGTGGGGAATCCGTTCGTTGTGGGGGAAATCCTCCATCATCCTGGCCAAGAGCGCCGAGGGAGTCGGTCCTTTGCCATAGCGCACTTTACGCAGGGCGTCTCGCCATCGCGTCCGGCCGTCTCTGCCGGAATACAGATCGGCGTCATATCCGCCTGCGCGCTCCCACAATGCGTCGTCGTCCGGACCGCCGGGGTAGAGTTCGGCGGCCAGTTCCTGGAACGCCTCCCACTTCTCGTACTCGGAGATGGGTACCAGCGCGTAGAAGAAGCGGTCCCACCAGGCGAGCATGTCACTGCAGGTGCGGAGCGCAGGCTTGAGGTCGCGGCGGCCGTGTTTGAATTGACCGAGCAGGTATGCAGCCGAATCTTCCCATCGACGTTGCAGCACCAGACGACCGATGCTCTCGGCATCCGGAGTGGCCAAGGATGTCGTGCGGGACGTCAACGTGCCGAGGAGTTGCAGGAATCGTTGCTGGCCGTAGCGACTGAGAGCGGCAACGATTCGTACAGCGATGCCGGCACGGGTGGGGATCAGTGCATCAAGTGTCGGATCGAGCTCGTCGTCCTCGAGGATCGCGGTTTGCAAATCCTGCTCGGGGGCAGCGGGGGCGTGTGCGCCGGCCGCGTTCTTGAGCCACGCATTGGCGGTCTTGGTCAGCATCTTGTGGCGTGCGCTATCTCCAATGCGAGACCAGATTTCCGGTCGGCGAGGATAGCTCCCGAGGTCGGCGAGGGGCGTGTCCGACAGTTCTTCGAGCAGCATTGGATCGGTCTGGTTGTCGTCCAGGAGTCGGTCGAGTATCGAATGAAACGCCGCTGCCGGATCGGTTGGGCCTTGCCAGGACGCGGGCTCGATCGCCAGCGCTTCGCGCCAGATCGCCTGCGCCGCGGTCGGCGTGAGATCGAGCCGGGCCAGCAGCTTTGGATCCTTGGCGACGGCTTCACCTGCCAGCGGCGGCATGCGCGGGTCTTCGATTTGCAGCGCGCATTCGACCAGTTCCGTAGGCTTCGCGCGTCGCAGAGCGGCCCGCAGACCCTCCAGGAACGAAGGATCGGTGTCGACCGCGACCTGCCGGCGCGCGGCATCGGACGGTGAGGCGCTGGCCGACAGGACGGTGCCGTGGAGGCGAAGCCAGCCGCGAGACAGGGCGAACGGCTCGACGGTCGCGGCGGCTGCCTGATCGAGAGTACGCGGCGTGGCGTGCGCCAATCGTTCCTCGACGCCGGAGTTGGCCGGGACATGGGGGAATACGGCTGTGACGACCTCGGGACGCATTCTTGTCCAGCGCCAGAAGGCTCTCGGGAAGCAGGACTTGGCCGACCGTGCCGCGCCTGCCAGGCCATTCAGAATTGCACCTCGCCATTGCTCGACAGCGGCGTCGCTGGTTGTGGCGTCCTTGAGGACGGAGAGCATTTCGGTGTCCTGATCCTGGGCATAGCTGTTCTCGGCCACCCATGTCGCGACCGCCTTCCAGACCCGCTCGGGCTCGGGGAATGCGGAAAGCTGGAGGTTCCGCAGTCGCAGAATCTCATCAGCCCTGGCGTCCGACAGGGCATCGCAAAACCGTTGGGCAAGGAGCCTCTTGCCAGCGCCGCCGGCATCGGAATTCGGCGACAACTTTTCGATCAGCCTCATGACGCCGACGCATCGCTCCAACGAAGGTTCGCCGATGTCGAGCTGATAGGCCTGCTCGGCCAACCGCAGGTCGGAAAACGTGGCGGGCCGTATTTCCATCCGCTGCAGGAACTCCATGAGTGGGGTTGCACCTGCACGACCGCTCAGCATCGCTGCCGCGAGGGAGTCTGGTTCGTGAGGGGGTTCGGTGCGGATGACCGAATACTCGGACCAGCGGCCCGCGGTGCCATGGGGGGTGCATACCAGCGCCGGCTTTCGCTGCTCGACCAAGTCGGGCGGGCCGAAACTCAGCCGGAACGCGAAGCCTCGGCGGATCCCGGGCGGGAGATTCGCCCACAGGGCGACAACGAGATCGTCGAACCCGATATGGCCGAGCCGCACGACGGGGAAGGTTCCCGTCGCCACGAGGGCCTCGGCTGCATCAACCAGGTCGATGGCTTGAGGGACGGGTGTTTGGGTGCAGGGGAGTCGCACCGTGATGGCGTCGGGGCGTTGCCCGTTGGAAGTGGCCAGTAGTCGCAGGACCGGTTGCAGGTCCGGGGTCTGCGCCAGTTCATCCAGGGGAGCCAGGACGGCATGAGAGAAGACCATTCCGCCGCGCGACGCGGCCGTGTCGTGAAAGGTCCGGGAGAGCACATATTGGTCCTGGAAGGGAAAGCCGCGCAGGAAGGGTGACCATTCGGCATCGGGCGGGGCCGTGTCGGGGAGGTCGAGGCACTGGACAAGCGCCATCGCAATCGCGTCGTCTCCGCTCGAGGCCAGGAGGGAGTGCCCGCCGTGCGATGCGCCGTACAGCGCTTGCTCGATCTGCATGTCGGGCGCGCTCGATGTTGCCGTCACGAAGGCCCGGCGAGGAGTTCTTGGATGGGGAGCGTCAGGTCAGGGGACTGAACGGCGTCCTCGAGAACCACATAGCCGAATTGCTCCGAACCTTTGGCGATGTAGTCGTTGTCGGGTTTCTTCCTGTCGAGCGAGCGCGCGAGTGCGGACAATCCGAGCACGGAACAATCCGTCCAGTTGCTCGCGACAAAGTCGCTGAACATGGGCAGGCGTTCATGCAACACGTCGATCGGTGTTCCGGGATTCTTCATCTCGTCCCAGCAGGTCAGGAGAACGACGAGACGGGGCAATCGGCCTATGCGCCTGCCTGATGTCGCGTGGGCGTACGTGAGAATCTGAAGCAGCTCGATCAAGCGTGCCTGATCCGAGAGTTGCGCTTCCCGGGCTTCCTTGCTGTTCCCCTTCAGCGACGTCAGAGGACGCGAGAAGACATCGTCGGCCGCTTGCGCGGTTTGGAGGCGGATCATCAGCAGCCATGCCGAGGACTCGGCGATACGCGTCAGCCAGGCGCGGGGAAGCCGTCGGTCGTCGATGATCTTCTTGACTTGCTCGCCGCCGTAGTCGGGCCAGATCAGATCAGCCTTGCGTTCCTGGTCATCGACAATTGGCCAGCGGCTTTCTTGGTAGACGGAGGTGGCCGTATGGTCAGCCGACAGTCCGACATCGAGACTGGCCATGACCGCTTCGAAGGGCTGGAGATTCGTGGCTGCTCCGCGCATTCGGATTCGTCCGTCTTCTCGCATGAGGCGCTTCAGGAGCTGAGCTCCGTAGTGGGTCTTGCCCACCCCGGACTCGCCGATCAGCAGGATGGACTTGTCGAGCACTTCCATGGCCTACCTCGCGCCTAGTCTGAAAAGGGGATCGGAATTTTCGGCGGCGGGTTCCGGGAGTCGAACGGTGGGTCGCCGGATGTTCAGAACCCAGCGAAGCAGATCCAGAAATCCTTGAATGTTCTCCGATTCATCGGGGTTGCGCATGATGGTGACCGCAAATTCGGGTGTGTCCGGCATCAGCTTGAGCACTGCGGATCGCACTGCTTGTTCCATCTCATCCGAGATCGAGACATCGGATTTCGTCCAAACGAGGGCGACGGGTCTCCCTCGAAGTTCGTGGGTCAGGCGTCGGGCAAGGAGTTGAATGCCGGAGCGCGCTTTGCCCATGTGTTCTCCTGCCAACGCTTCGCGATCTGCGACCAAGACGAAGGCATCTGCATGTTCCGCAGCCCAACGGGCGCCTTCGGCTTCCGGAGCGTCGCGTTCGACCGCCCATTTTCGGAACCATTCGCCGGGGGCATCGGTGATCACATAGTCGGTGCGATGATCGTGGTCCTGCTTGAATGCCAAGTGGAGCAGTCCCGGGTTTCGCGCAGTCGTGCTGGAGGTATGCGGCGGGAAGCCGGGGGCGACTGGACCGGCCTTCCAGCGCAGAGGACTTGCGACGTTCTCCCATCCGGCAAGCGAGTAGGAGCCGGCAAATCGCAGGTCATGGTTCGGTCGCTGGCCGCGTCCGAGTAAGAGATAGCAGGCCCCGAGCAGTGTGGTCTTGCCCGCATTGTGCGCGCCCATAACCGCCAGCACGATGGGCTTGCTCCGGCCCGCGACGAAACCGAGATCCGTGAGGCCGAGCACGCTTCCCGACCAGGGCATGGACACCGCCTCGGGTGACGGTTGCTCATCCTGCTTCGCTGCTGGTGCCGTCTTGAGCGCCGGACAATCTGAAGGGTAGAGGTAGCCCAGACTGCATCCCGCGCCATCGGACCAGAAGCATGTCTCCTGGGGACATTCTGCCATGGCGTCTACTTCCTGGATGTCCGCTTCCTTGAGGTTCGCCCATTCGGCGCTGAGGCTTCGGCAACGGCCCGAGCGGCCTGAAGCTCCCGGAATATCCAAACCGACCAGTCGGGCAAGGTAAGTGCCGTGTCTGGCTTGACGCCGATGCGATCGCGGAACCCGCGGTCGTCGAGTCGAGGTATGGCGTCTGCGTGGCCGATGATCGCGAGAACGGAGCAGCGTCCCACCGGGGCGCCGACGAGCTTTGCCGCCTCCGTTCTGAGCTGGGAAAGGACCTCGGTACCGCGGGTTTTCTCGAGCAGTTCCCGCATCGAGGACGATTCCTCGTGATCGAGGGTTGGTAAGGAGACAACCGTTTCCCGCAGGAACGCGGCGACGCTCGCGGGCGAAAACGTGGGGATTTGCTGATGCATGTCGAAGGCCATCAGCACGGCTGCGTCTGCCGGGGAAAGCTCGCGATAGCTGATTCGAGCACTCGGCGAGAACAGCGTCTCCTTCCACCAGAGCAGGTTCGTTCGCCGCTGAAGACCGGCTGTAGCGGTACTGACAGCTTGCAACGTCTCGGTCAGATGGTCGGAGATCGCGCGCGCCGTTTCTGTAGTGAACGCCGGGAGGTCGATTCCTTCGACGGACAGACCTTCAACCGCCCGAGTGATGGCGTCCCCAACGGTCTGAGCGGTTCGCTTGCCGAACTCGTAATTCCAGACCGGGGGATCGTCTTGTGGCCATTGAGGATTGCCCTCGGTCTCCACCTCTCCTCGGTCCGGCATAGTGGCCTGAGGGCCTGCCGCTGCCATGAATTTCGAGGCGAAACTGGTCCTGTCCACCTTCTTGGATGCAATGCGAATTTCGTCTGTTTCTGGTGGCTTGAGCTTGATGTCCGGTACGGACATCGAGGCGGGGGTCGCCCATTCTCTCTCGGAGCGTTCCTCTACTTTCTCTTCGACGCTCACGACGATATCCGCCCAGAGCTCTTGCTCGTCGCCAACCTCCATAAACGGGAGGACATTGCGGGCGGATGCAACGAACGCTGCCGCGACCGTGTCGTTTCCACGGCAGGCGCTGATCAGTGCGTCGAGCAGCATGGCTCGAAACACGGCGACTGGCGTGTCAGAGAATGTGTTGACGTAGGTCTGCCAGCGCCTACGTAGAGCGTCTTCGACCTCGACGACAGTCGGGTCGGTGGTCGGGACCTGGGGATCGAATGCGACAAGGGCGAATGGGCAGGCCTTGGCCGGGCTCTTGTCGAGAATACCGGCCAGGTCGGCTGCCGTTTGCCTGAGATGCTCGAGCTTGTTGTCGTCACCTCCTACGTTGATCAGGCCTTTGTTCAGGAACTTGAGCAGCACGTCGTCGGTCACCACAGCTCTCCTGTCAGATCCCACGCCACGGTCATATCCCCGATGGCGAACAAGTGCCTGAATCATATACGAGGTGAGGTAACCGGAGGAGTCGTAGCGGTGTGTTGCCGCTGTGAGCCGATTGACCGGCACGGCCAGCGCGAACTCCCCACGCGACCCGCCACACGGCTGGAGAGGCTACGGAGTTCCAGGACGCGATGCCGCGTTTGCGCAGGCGTCTCGTACCGCTGTCGTCGCGCTTCGATCTTCAGAAGTTCGCGCTCACGGGCGCTCAGAGAACTCCTCGACGTACGCGTACAGCGTCGCCCGCGAGATCCCCATCAGGGCGCAGATCTCCTTCACCGTGTGCTGGCGTTCTTGGTACAGATCTACCGCGTGCGCTCGCTGCTGTGGATTTAGGCGTTTCCGCCGACCACCCAGTCGTCCTCGTGCCCGGGCCGCCTGCAGGCCGGCATTGGTCCGCTCTCGGATGAGTGCCCGCTCGAACTCCGCCAGTGCTCCGAAGATGTGGAAGACCAGTTTGCCCGTCGGCGAATCGGTGTCGATCGCCTCCTTCAGGCTCTTCAGGCCTACGCCTCCGGTCCGGAGCTCCTCGGCTTGTGCGATGAGGTCCTTGAGTGATCGCCCAAGCCTGTCGAGGCGCCACACGACGAGCGTGTCACCTGTACGCAGGTGAGAGGGCCTGTTCCAGGTTCGGTCGCTCGGCCGTCCCGGCGGCGGTGTCCTCGAAGATCCGCTCGCAGCCCGCCTGTCTCAGCGCGTCGCGCTGCAGGTCGAGGCTCTGGTCGTCGGTCGAGACGCGAACGTACCCGATCAGCATCGGTCAGTGTCTGGTAACCCATCGTCGGTCCCGGTGACCACACCATGATTTCCGGACGCGATTTCCGGACACTCCATGTTCCTGTTCTGCCGTGCCGCCGGCGTCGTTTCGTCGCTGTCCGGAAACCGTCCGTTTCCCGTACTGATGCGCCCCGTACTTGCACTCCACGAAATTCCTCCAATTGGCGGAATTTCCTCCTCACGGACCCCTGTCCGTCTGGACAGCATGTGCTCGGAGTACGCCCATCCTCCGCCGTCGTCGTGACGGCGGAGCACCCTGTTCTTCGCGCGGTGTTCATTTCCGGTCCCGCGTGGCCGCGAGGGCGGTTTTGAGCACGGCATGGTCCGCCTCGCCATTGTGCGCCGTCACCAGCGCGCACCAAGCCTCACCCCGATGTTGTGCTCGGCGTCTGCATCGTCCCCCGCCGCATCGCGCCGCGCCGCTTCCAGGCGTAGCTCGAGGGATTCCGTGCCCTTGCTGATGAGCTTCCAGCCCGCGCCGACGCTGAGGCCATGTTCGGCGCCCGTTGCATCGGTTCGTTCTCTGCGCGTCCCCTCGACCCCGAGCTCGAATGCGAGGCCCGCCGAGCGTCGCTCGGCAAGGCGCCATCCGAGGCGCATTTCCCGTGCGCTCTCGGAAAGTCCGAGCCCGAGCTCCGGGATGGCCGTGTAGCGGTCTTCGAAGACGCCGAACCCGTATTCGACGCGCGCATCGAGCTGCCGGGCGTCGAGCCCGTCGTCATCATCGGAGCCTAGCCCGGCAAGCGTCGTACGTCCGAGCAACGCATCCGCACCGCCCGTGGCCGGCCCGCCCATCGTCTGGGTGAGGCTCAACGCAAGCCCCCGATCGTCACTTGGCCTCGGGTCGAAGGAGAGCGTCCCGGACAGGCCGCGCTCGCCGAAGCCCTCGGCCTCATGGGTCAGCAGCCCCCGGGCCCGAATCTCCGAGGTGATTCCTCGCGCGGCGTCCGACAGCGCAAGCCCCACCCCGATGTCCGCCCCGAAGCCGGTCTCCGCATCGCCGGCGTCGTGACGCAACCCCACCTCGAGGCTCGGCGTGAGCACGGTCGACTCACCGAGCGCCACCGGGCGCGAGCCCTCGAGCGCGAGGCGGAGCCGCGTGACGTCCGCCTCGCTCGCGGCGAGATTGCCCCCCTCGGGGTCGGTTACCGCATCGGTGCTCGTGCGCGCCGCCATCGCGTCGGATTTGAGCGCGAGCATCGCTTGGCCCTCTCGTCCGGCGAGCACGCTCCGCGCCCCGACCGCGCCCATGAGGAAGGACAGGTCCGGGCGAAGCGCGGGCTCGCCGTCGGGCGTGAGCGTGAGCGTTCCTTCGCCGTACCCTGCCATCGCCCAGAGCGACAACCGCTCGGAGGCCTCGATGCGCCCGTAGGGGAAGAGCGTCGTCAGCGTCGACTCCACCTCGCCATCGCCCGCGGGCGAGCGGTAGCCGCCCTCGCCGCGCGCGTGCGAGAGCATCAGACCCGCAACCAGCGCATCGCGCGAGAAGTCCGTCCCCAGCATCGCGCTCGACACCTCGCCGTCGAGGGTCATCTCCCCCTCGCGACCGTCGAAGCGCGTCACCGCGCCACGGCCCCAGAACGAGGCGAAGCCGGCCTCCGCACTGCCCGCCGTCATTGCAAAGGACGACCCCGTCAGCAGGTCGTGCCCGGTGAGCGTCCGCGTCTCGGGCTCGCCCTCATCCTCTCCGGCAAGCCAGTTCGACAGCGCCGTGACGCCATCCTCCACGTCCGCTTCGACCGCCTCCTCCGCGTCCGCTTCGCCCGTGAGCCCGCCAAGGCCCAGCCCCGCGATGCTGCCCGAGAGCCCGGCCGCGCGCGGCGCCGCGAAGCGCGACTGGACGGCGTCCATCGCCTGCTCGGCCACCGTTCGCCCGAAGCGCGCGATCCAGGCCTGCGGCATCCGGTCGTCGTTGGTGATGCTCCCCTGCGCGCTCGCGTCCGCGAGCTTCACCCGCGCCGGGCTCGGGTTCGAGAGCGTGAAGCCCACCGTCTCCGAGCCCTCGTCATGCGCGTCGTCGAGCACCGGCACCGACACCGTCTTCGCGGTCTCGTTCGCCGCAAAGGTCAGCGTGCCCGAGGTCCCGGTGTAGTCCGACCCGGCCGCGGCGGTGCCGTCGGCGGTTGCGTAGCCGACCGTCACCGTTTCGCTGAGCGCGCGCGAGAGCGTCACCACGAAGTCGAGCACCGCGCCTTCGGCCTCCTCGACCGTCGCATCGGCGACCGAGAGCGTGGGCGGGCCCACGATGGTCGTGCTCAGGTTCCCGTCGAATTTCCGCCCCCAGGGGTCGCACGCCGCGTGCGCGACGTCGCAGTCGGTGGTTGCCCGCGCTGCGAGCGTCACCGGGTCGAACCCTTGCGGGGCCACCGTGATCTCCCAGCCGAGGCTGCTGCCCCGCACAAGCCGGCGCGCCCGCTTGATGGTCCCACCCGTTACGTCGAACAGGTGTTTGTGCACCGTCCTGTAGCTGTATTCCGGCATCTCGTGGCTGAACGCGAAGCGCAGCGAGAACGTGCCCGACCCGCGGTGCTCGTCCACCACTTCGGTGAACCATGCCGTGATCGGCGCGAGGTCTTCGCTCTCCACGTAGCCTTCGGCCGTGCTTGCATCGGCGTCGACGGTATAGCCGCTCCCTGCGGCGAGCGTCGCCGTCACCCTGCTTGTGTCCTCTTCGGTCTCGTCGTCCACCGTCGCCACGTTCAGCGTTGCCGTTGCGGCGCCCGCCGCGAAGGTCACCGATGTGGGCGGACTGCTTGCGAGCACGTCACCGTTCTCGCTCACCGTGACGTTGACGGCCAGTGCCGCGTCGGTCGGGCCTGTGCGCGAGAGCGTGAACGGCAGGTCTGTTCCTTCATTCACCAGTGTCTCGCCTGCGGCGATGCTCACCACCGTCGGCGTCACCGGGGCGGGCCCCGGCACGGTGTGCTCGAGTTCCCCGTCGAACATCCGTCCTTCGGCGTCGCACACCGCGTGCGATGCCTCGCAGTCGTTCGTCGCGCGGGCATCCACGGTGACCGCACCGTCGCCGTCGGGCTGCACGGTGAGTCGCCAACCGAGGTTCTCGCCGCGTGTCAGCCGTTTGGCGCGCACGATGAGCCCGCCGGTCACGTCGAACAGGTCGTTGTGGACCGTCCGGTAGCTCAGGCCCTGTGGCGCGTGGCTGAACTCGAAGTCGATCTCGAACGCCGCGCTCCCGTCATGCGACGCGCTCGCCGCCGTCACCTGCGCGGTCATCCGGCTTCCCGCGATGGTGACCTCCGCCGCCTCCGGGAGCGCCCGCCCGCCGATGCACACCGCATGCGCCTCGCCGCACGTCTTTGCGGGCACGCGCACCGTCACGGCGTTACTGCCCGATGGCGTCACCGTCAGCTCCCACGTCCCGGCCGACTGCTTCGGCGCCTGGCGCGACTTCGTGACCGCGCCGCCCTCGACCTCGAACGTCGAGCCGGCGTCGCGCTTCGGCGAAAGCCCGTCGGGAGCGCCGCCGAACGCGACCGTCAGCGTGAACGGGGTCTCCCCGTCGTGGCTCTCAGGAACGTCGTGGAACCCGACCTCGGGCGAATTGCGGCTACCGCCGCCGCCTGCGCCCTGCACCAACGTGCCCTGGTGCCCGAGCAGCGCATCGAACCCGGTCTCGCTGCTGCGGATGGTCCCGCTGTCCAGCGCGAGGCTGTCCGGGGTGACCGCCATGGAGCTGTGCTCTCCATCGGCTGCCACCAGCGTGTAGGCGAAGGTCAGCGTCGCCGTGCCGCTGCCGCTCTCGTAGTCGGCATCGCGTAGCGCGCTGCCCCCGGCCCCGAGGTCGATTTCGACCGTCGGGGTCCCCTCGCTCGTGTCGACGTCCACGGCCTCACTGAAAGTCAGGGCGACGCGCACGGTTTCGCTCTCGCTCCACCTGCCGTCTTCGCCCGCACCGCTCAGCACCGGCGTCCCGGCGATGGTCGGTGGATCGACTGCCTGTTGGCTGCTCGCAGCCGCGCCGTTGATCCGCAGCGACATGAAACTTCCGGTGGAACTTCCGGTGGGCGTTTGTTCCCAGGAACTAGGTGAATTGGACCCAAACGCCGTCCAACGCCGATACGTGGCGCGATCAATGGCCCATCCAGCGGCGGAGCCGGCGTCAAGGGTGGTCCAGCCGGTTGTATATACTCTGGCAGAACCACCAGCGACGACGAGCCAGTAAGTCTCGTTCGGATCCAGGGTTGTCCCGGCCGGGACCGTGTAGCGATAGATCTTGTGCCTCGACTCGGCGCGGGACGGGGGTGTGAGGGTGGCGATCGTGGAGCCGTTGGGCTCGTTGGCCGAACCGCTACGGATACTGACCGTTGGGAAATTGCCCGTGCTGCCGACTCCGCTTAGCGAGAGATCCACGCTCGTGACAGCGTAGCCGTTGCTCGCGCCGCCCGTCGTGAACTTCTGGCCAAGATTGATCCACTCCATATTCCGTCCAGCCGTGCCGGGGCTTGCGAAGTTGCTGACGAGCCCGGCATCGCCAATACGGACGGTGAGACCGAACGTGATGGTGGCGCTCCCGGTCTCGCCCGGACGCTTTTTGCGGACCGTGATCGACCACTTGCCGTCGCTGCCGGGTAACGGTGACCCGAAAAAGGTTCTCGTCGAAGCATCGAAAAACAGCCAGCTTGGCCGGTATCTTCTGGCATGTCTGTTCGGCTGGACGAGATTCAACGACAGGGGCCGGTCAAGCGCACCCGGTCCATTCAGCACCGCCGAGAAGGTGTCTCCGACGCGGGTGTCCGAAAAGGCGTTCGCCGGAACGGTGTACGTGAAGGGCTCGGCGACGGTCGCCGCCAAGCCCACCGCCGGGTCGACCGGCAAATTCACGATGACCGTATAGGTCTTCATCGTCGTGCCGTCCTCCGCCGTCACCCTCACCTTGATGGGGTTGTCCCCTACCGAAAGGTTGACCTGGAAGCCGTCGGTGTTGGCATCAGCATCGGCGAGGGGCCGGTCGTCGCCATCGAGATAGGCAACGGTCGGGCCACTGATTGCCGTTCCGGCAAAATCGACGATGCTGGTGACATTCGTTGTCGGGGTCACGGTGATGCGCGACACCGGAATCCCTACAGACGCCATGTAGTCCTCGACCGGAGACGAGAAGGCCGGGCTGAGCGTGCCGTCGCTCAGCGCCAGCGCGCTCAGGGTCGCGTCGGAGGACGGCGACCTGCTCGGTGCTGTCCTCCCCCGGACGGCAATTCGGAGCGTTCGCTGGGAACTCGACATTCTCCACTCTCCGCTGGAGTGGTAGAACTCGTACCGATTGCCAATCGTCCATCCTGAGGCGGACGAGGAGTCCTCGGCACTGCTCCCCGTTGCGTCGTATTTGACTCTGCTGACGCCACTGCCCTTCAGGAGAACGAGCGTGTAGGTGGTACTTGGCGCAAGGCGCGTGTTCGAGGGGGCCGCGAAGGTGAGTGTTCCGGCCGCAAAGCTTGCCGGAGGCGTGAGCGCCACGCAGCTGCTTTGGGCCGGGACCTCCGTGGGCGGAACGCGAGGAAAACCGTCGTCGTCGGTCGGGCACAGCGTGGCGGAGAAGCTATCCTCCTCCTCGTCCTCGGAAATGATGCCGATGCTGCTCAGCCAGTAGCCGCCATTACTCGAGCCCGTGGAGAAGCGCATCGCACGCGGGTTGCTCGTATCGTTAGAACTATCTTGCCCCTGGTTGAAGTTGGTGACGAGGGCAGCTGATTTGGCCTCCGGCGGCGACACACTCACGCGCACGGTGCGCGAGGTTTCACTCGACCAGTCGAGGCCGGAGTCGGTGTCGCCAAAAAAGTAGCTGTCTCCGCTGTAACCCGCCTGAACCAGGGAGAACGTTTCGTCGCAGACGTGCACCTGGAGGCGGCGTTCGTCCGATAGGCCAAATTTCCGACCCACAGAGAAATAGAACCTCCCGTCTGAGACGCCGCCGTCGTTAACCCGCATCCCTTCGATCGTGTAGCTCGTCAACCCGAGGGTGAAGCTGCTGTCGCCGGATAGGCTTCCGAATGCGGCGTTTCTAAAGCCATAATAGGTAGTGGGAGGGATATCCTCGATGGTTAGACTTCCAACCGTTACCGTGGTCGTCGCGATTACCGTCCTGCCCGGTAGTGCCGGTATGTTGCATGTGGTCCCGCTCGGGGGATGCGCCGCGCTGGTCCGCGCCTCGGCGTTGCCCGCGCTATCCGTGAAGGACACCCGCACCTTCACCGTCTTCCCCGCATCCGCGGGCGCCAGCGCGTAGGTGCGCATGGTCGCACCGCTGATGTCGGTCTCGGTCCCGCCGTCCACCTGGATCCACTGGAAGTTGTAGCCGGTCGGGAAGGTGGTGGACGGGAGCCTGTCCACATCGGCGATGGTGCCGAGGTTCGCGGTCAGCGTCTGGCCCACGGTCGCCGTGCCCGTGATCGTCGGCGCGCCCGTGGCAGCGTCGTTCACCGCGATGACGTTGATGGTCATCGTGTAGGCCGCGGCGCTCTCGTCCGTGCCGTCGTTCACCTTGAAGCCGAAACTCGCGTAGCCCGTGCCGTTCGCGTTCGCCGGCGGGGTGTATGTCAGGCTGTTCGCGTCGATCTGCGCCTTCGTCACCTCCTGGTTCAAGGTCACCGCCGTGCCGCTCAGCGCCAGCGTGCCCGTGCCCGCCGCCGGAAGCGTCGTCACCTTCACGCTCGCCAGCGGGTCGCTGTCGGAGTCCGAGTACCCGAAATCCGACGCCGCGAACGTGTAGGCCGTGTCCTCGGTCGTCGTCACCGTGCCGTTCGCCGCCGTGGGGGCGGCGTTGGCCGCAGCCACAACGGCCGCCGTCATCCCGCTCGCCCGCGTCTCGTTGTTGCCGGCGCCGTCGGTGAAACTGACCCGCACAGAAATCGTATGGTCCACGTCGCCCGCCACCACCGTGTAGGTGCTGGACGTCGCTCCCGGGATGGCGACAGAACCGGTGCTACCGGGAGCGCGTCGTCTCCACTGGAAGCTGTAGTCGTCCGGAAAGGTCGCAGCCCGCCCGTCCACATCGGCGATGGTGCCGAGGGTCGCGGTCAGAGTCTGGTCCACCTGCGCCGTGCCCGTGATCGCCGGAAACCCCGTGGCAGCGTCGTTCACCGCGGTGACGTTGATGGTCATCGTGTAGGCTGCGGCGCTCTCGTCCGTGCCGTCGTTCACCTTGAAGCCGAAACTCGCGTAGCCCGTGCCGTTTGCGTTCGCAGGCGGGGTGTACGTCAGGTTGTTCGCGTCGATCTGCGCCTTCGTCACCTCCTGGTTCAGCGTCACCGCCGTGCCGCTCAGCGCCAGGGTGCCCGTGCCCGCCGCCGGAAGCGTCGTCACCTTCACGCTCGCCAGCGGGTCGCTGTCGGAGTCCGAGTACCCGAAGTCCGACGCCGCGAACGTGTAGGCCGTGTCCTCGTTCGTCGTCACCGTGCCGTTCGCCGCCGTGGGGGCGGCGTTGGTACTGGCCATCGCCGGTCCGTAGACCGCAATTCGCAGCTCTTCATTTCCGGTGGACCAACTGCCGGAGTCGGAGGTTCTAAAGTGGCGAGAGTCGTTGATGGTCCACCCGCTCGCCCCGCCGGCATCCTCATTGTTGGTAATCGTTCGGCCCATAGCGAACGAGTTGGACGTCGCCTCCACGACGACGAAGTAACTCGTGCCGGCGGCAAGGGTTGGGAGGTTCGCCGGGGCGGTGAAGGTGTTCAGGCTGTTGTTCGTGATCGAATTCGGGTTGTCCAGCACGGCAAGGCTGCTGCCGGGACTGCCCGAGGAGTCGGAGTAGATGCTGACACGCGCCGCATCGGTCCCAGTGAAATTGTTGATGTAGACCTGAACCGAACCGAGCGCGTACCCGCCGCTGTTGCTTCCCGTGGTGAATCCTTGTGCCTGTGTGTACTGGTTCGAACCACTGGTCCCTACCCTGTGAAACAAACCGCTGAGTTCCTGGCCCGTATTGCTGACCAGCACCGTCTGCGCCACGGCCGTTGCGGGAACAAGGAGCCCGGCGCAGAGGACCAGGAGCAGTCCGGCGAGCAAGGCGGATGCAAACGAGTCCCGTCCCCGTACAGGCGCCTTTGCCGGACACCTCTTCCGGCTTCGGCGCCGGTCCCGGCGCTCGCGCCACCCGGGATCGAGGAGGGCGCGCGCAACGGGGAATCTCCCCCCGGATTGCAAAGCCGGCAACGGGCAGCGACCCGCAACACCGTTGCCCAACTCGTGCTTCGAGACCGATGCCGCTCCGCGACCCCGTATTGCGCCGTGCGCCCGTTCGTTGCTCGCTTGCTTCTGAGCTTTCGTTCCCACCTGCGCCTTCTCCGTCATTGCGTTTCTCCTCTCCGTTATCTGCGACTGCGGCCATCCCCTGTCGTGTCGGCGCACGGTGATGGGCGGTGTTTTCTGCGCTTCCTCTTCAGCCGCTCTGAGCGCTGTCGCTCGCACGGCGCCGGCGCATCGGTGGCCTGTCGGGCGTTTGCGCGCCGCTTCGTTTTCGGTCGAGGGATTCGGTTCGGTGTCGTGGGGCTGGCGCGTGCGTCGGCCCGACGTGGGCGTTGCGCCAGCGGCCTCCGGGCGGCCGCGCTGTTGCGATGGGCTGTCGTTCGACTTCGAGGTCGGCAACCCTCAGCCATCTGAGGCCGAGGGAGATGTCCCTTGTTCGCCTGCGCTGGCTGGAGCCGAATGCGAGTCCTCGCCTGAGCGAACCCCGCGCGTCGGCGGGCGCACCTGCCACCATGCGGAGCAGGGCCTGCGCGGCGGTTTCGGCCAGCACCCTCACCGCGGGCCCGGCGCTGCAGCTGCCTTCGCTGGCGCTATTTCGCAATCGGCGATAATTGTGGTTATCGACGATGAATCCCCCGATTTCGCCTTCCAGCGCCGACTGCGGGGTGCTCGATGACCGTAATCCTTCGTTCGTCGGGTGATGGGTAGTCCGGGTTCATTTTTGGCACCACGCGCGACCCTCTGGTAACAGCGACCGGGATTCGCTATCGTCGCGCAGATGGCAATGCGCGACGAGGATTTCGGG
>MKWU01002779.1_pt1 | contig 24959 bp, 25 predicted proteins | sample 809101 | NCBI WGS metagenome assembly MKWU01 (sample SAMN05860141, study PRJNA318959) | sponge metagenome | host: Aplysina aerophoba | place: Slovenia: Piran, Adriatic Sea, Gulf of Piran | collected 2013-05-07 | reverse complement strand
AGGTCGAGGGCGACCGCCTCCGGGGCGCTCCGAGCGACGACCGCGCCGCGCCGGAGCACGTAGAGCCGCGTCGCGCGGAGGCGCACTGCCTCGACCGGGTCGCGGGCCTGGAGGACCACCAGGTCCGCGTGGCAGCCGGGCTCGACGCCGTATCCGTCGAGGTGCAGGGCGGCCGCCGCGGTGGTGGTGACGCCGGCGAAGAGGGCGCCGATCTCGTCCACCCCCGTCATGTGGCCGACGTGGGCGGCCATGTGCGCGACCTCCAGCATGTCGTGGCTGCCGAGTCCGTACCAGGGGTCCATGACGCAGTCGTGGCCGAGGGCGACCGGAATGCCGGCTGCGACCATCTCCTTCACCCGGGTCATCCCGCGGCGCTTCGGGTAGGTGTCGTGCCGTCCCTGGATGGTGATGTTGATGAGGGGGTTGGCGATCGCGGTCAGCCCCGCCTCCAGCATGAGGGGCAGGAGCTTGCTGACGTAGTAGTTGTCCATCGAGTGCATGGAGGTGAGATGCGACCCCGCGACCCGGCCCTGCATCCCGCGCCGCTCGGTTTCCCGCGCCAGGGTCTCGACGTGGCGGGACGCGGGGTCGTCCGTCTCGTCGCAGTGCATGTCGACGAGGAGGCCCCGCTCGGCCGCAATCTCGCAAAGCGACTTCACCGACGCCGCGCCGTCGTCCATGGTGCGCTCGAAATGCGGAATGCCGCCGACGACATCCACCCCCCGGTCGAGGGCGCGGACGAGGTTCTCGCGGGAGTTCCGGTACCGGTAGAAACCGTTCTGGGGAAAGGCGACGAGCTGAAGATCGATCCAGGGAGCGAGCTCGCGCCGGAGGTCGACGAGCGCGTCCACTGCCATCAGAGAGTCTTCGGTCACGTCGACGTGGCTGCGAATCGCGAGGCACCCGCGGGCGATGGACCAGTGGCAGAGCTCGCGGGCCCGGTCCTTGACGTCCTCCGGAGTCAAGGTCGGCGCGAGGTCGCCCCAGATCTCGATTCCTTCGAGCAGGGTGCCGCTCCGGTTGATGCGGGGCCGCCCGGCGCTCAGGGCCGAGTCGAGATGGAAGTGGGGGTCGACGAAGGGCGGGGTGACCAGCCAGCCGTCGAGGGCGAGGGTCTCGCGCGCCGGCGCCTCGATCCCCGGACAAACCTCCGCGATGCGGCCGTCTCCGATCGCGATGTCGATGCCCTCTCGTCCGTCCGGAAGGGTGGCGTTGCGGATGAGGAGGTCGAGCATTGTGGTCTCCGTTCGGGTTCGGTCTCGGGGTCAAGTCCGGTCGGCACGGTTCGGGCCGGCGCGGTATCCGGGCCACATCGCGGCTAGGCCCGCGCGCGCGCGCGAGCGCCGCGGCGGGCTCTGCGCCCGGCGGTGGACCCATCGCGAATGGGAGGGTTCCGTGGCCGGCCGCAGCCCGCGCCGCCCTGGTGCGAAGAGCTTCTCCCTGCACGCCGCCCGCGAAGCCACCCGCGATTCGCTTTATACTCGACCGATACGGTCGCCTTGTCGGCTCCGCCCGCGCGGTGACCGTCGATCCGAACAACCAACAAAGGAGCCGCCCCCATGAGACGACTCGCAACATCAGCCCTGACTGCCCTGCTCTCGGGCGCTCTGGTCGCGATTCCCGCGGCCGCCGACGACCTTCCGGAGGTCCGGGTCAAGGTGATCGGGAACTACAGCACGGTCCAGCACGTCGCCAAGGTCGAGCAGGAGTTCTGGAACAAGATCGTTCCGGAAATGTCCAACAACATGGTCTCCGCCGATTACGTCCATCAGGACCTCATGGGCATCAAGGATTTCCAGGTCCTGCGGCTCATCAAGCTGGGGACCACCCAGTTCGGCGTCAGCGACATCAGCAAGATGGCGGGCGACGACCCGACCTTCGAGGGTTGCGATCTCGCCGGCCTCGCCCTCGACATCGGCATGGCCCGAAAGGTCTGCGAAGCCTGGAAGCCGGCGATGGACCGGGCGATGCAGGCGAAGTTCAACGCCAAGCTGCTCGCCCTCGGAACCAACCCGCCCCAGGTCTTCTGGTGCCGGGACGACGTGGCCGGGATCGGCGACCTCAAGGGCCGCAAGATCCGTGTGTTCAACAAGACCATGGCGGACTTCATCCAGGCGATCGGGGGCACGACCATCAGCATGGCGTTCGGCGAGGTCGTGCCGGCCTTGCAGCGCGGCGTGGTGGACTGCGCGGTCACCGGCACCACCAGCGGCAACTCCGCCGGCTGGCCGGAAGTCACCACCCACATCTACCCGATGTACCTCGGCTGGAGCATCAACTTCCAGGCCGTGAACCTCGACGCGTGGAACTCGTTCACGCCGGAGACGCAGGAATTCTTCCTCAAGGCGTTCGCGGTGCTCGAGGACAACATGTGGGCTACCGCCGGGCAGTCCACCGACGAGGCGGACAACTGCAACACCGGCCGCGATCCCTGCACCATGGGGACCAAGGCGAACATGACCATCGTCGAGGTGAGCGACGCCGACCGCGAGGTGCACAAGGGCTTGATGGAGAACGTCGTGCTCGTCGAATGGGGCAAGCGCTGCGGGAGCGAGTGCGCGGCCGAGTGGAACGACACCATCGGCCAGGTCACCGGCCTTCAGATCCCGCTCGACAAGCTCTGACCGATACCGCCGCCGACACCGGCCGGACCGCGGACGGTCCGGCCGGTGTCCGTTCGGCACCGGCAAGCCGATATGGACCGCCTGCTCAGCCTCTCGTACCGGGTCGCCCGGGCCGGAACCTGGTTCGGCTGCGGCCTCCTCATCCTGGCCTCGTTCCTCATCGGAATCGACGTCGTCATCCGCAAGCTCTTCAGCCTCTCCATCGGCGGGGCGGACGAGCTCTCCGGGTACGCGCTCGCCATCGCGAGCGCCTGGGCCTTCGCCTACGCGCTCCTCGAGCGGGCGCACGTGCGCATCGATTCGCTCTACGTGACCCTCCCGCGGTGGGTGCGGGCGACGCTCGACGTACTCGGTCTCGCGGTTTTCGTCGCGGTCATGGCCCTCGTCGCCTGGCGGGCGTTCGGCGTGTTCAGCGAATCGGTCAAGCTCGACGCCCACTCGATGTCGCCGATCGCGACCCCTCTCGTCTATCCGCAGGCGCTCTGGGTGGCGGGGCTCATCCTGTTTGTCCTCATCGGGTGCCTGCTCCTCGTTCGCGTCGTTGTCGCCTTTGTGACCGGCGACACCGCCACCGTGCACCGCCTCGCCGGGTCCCGCTCGGTGACGGAGGAGATCGAGCACGAGACCCAGCATCTCGGCCAGGCCGACGAGCCGGAGCGCGGCGCATGACCGTCACGGCCGGCGAGACGTTCGCGGGGCCGAGCGCCTCGGGTTGCGACCAGTGATCGCCACCAACAATCGTGCGCTCGACGCGCTTCCCCGCCCGGGTAACGGCCAGTGATTGGCACCACGATCGCCATCCTCCTCGGGCTGCTCGCTCTCAGCATCCCGGTCGCGGGGGTGCTCGCGGTCGTCGGGCTGTCCCTCGACTACCTGTTCTCGTTCCTGCCCCTGCGCTTCGCGATCGGCGAGCTCTCGTGGGCGGTCTCGACGGATGTCATCCTCGTCGCGGTGCCGCTCTACATCCTGCTCGGCGAGTTCCTGCTCCGTTCCGGGATCGCGGAACGGATGTACGGAGCAATGACCCACTGGCTCTCGTGGCTTCCGGGCGGGCTCATGCACTCGAACGTCGGGACCTGCACGATGTTCTCGGCCGTGTCCGGGTCATCGGTCGCGACCGCGGCGACCATCGGCACGATCGCGGTCGGGGAGATCCGGCGCTACGGCTACAACGAGCGCTTCTTTCTTGGCACGGTGGCGGCGGGCGGGACCCTCGGGATCCTGATCCCTCCCTCCATCAACATGATCGTGTACGGGGTGCTCACCGAGACCTCCATCCCCCAGCTCTATCTCGCCGGAATGATTCCCGGCCTCATCCTCGCCTCGCTCTTCGCGCTCACCGTCGTCATCGGCTGCGTGGCGAGGCCGGAGTGGGGCGGGCGGCGGCCGGAGACGAACTGGTCGATGCGCTGGCGGAGCCTCCCAGACCTCATCCCGCCCCTCATCATCTTCGTGGTGGTCATCGGCTCCCTCTACCGCGGCCACCCCGCCCCTCATCATCTTCGTGGTGGTCATCGCCTCGATCTCCGGCGGCATCGCGCCCCCGACCGAGTCGGCCGCGCTCGGCGTCATCATCGCGATGGCGCTCGCCGCCCGCCGGATTTCCTGGAAGATGCTGCGGGCGGTCGCCGAGGGCACGATGCGCAGCTCCGCCATGATCATGGCGATCCTCATCGGCGCCTACTTCCTCAACTTCGTGCTGAGCTCGGTGGGGCTCGCAGGCAAGGTGAACGATTTCGTCCTGGACGTGGGGCTCACCCCCATGGGCACCCTGCTCGTGGTGGTGCTCTTCTACCTCGTGCTCGGGATGTTCATGGAGACCCTCTCCATGATGATCGCGACCGTCCCCCTCATCACTCCGGTCATCATCGGGCTCGGGTTCGACCCGGTGTGGTTCGGGGTCCTCGTGATGCTGCTGATCGAGACCGCCCTCATCACCCCGCCGGTCGGCGTGAACCTGTACGTGGTGCACGGAGTGCGGGGCCGCGGCCAGCTCCACGACGTGATGATCGGGGCGTCCCCCTTCGTCATCGCCCTGCTCGTGATGATCGTGCTGCTGATCGTCTTCCCGCAGATTGCCCTCTTCGTCCCCGAGGCGCTGATGCGCTGACGCGCCGGGTGGGGGCCGGTCAGCCGCACACCCCGGGGATCGCCCAGGCGATCGCGCGCGCCGCGACCACGAGGTCGTCGAGCCGCACCCGTTCGTCGGGGGTCGGCCACTCGTCGTAGATGCGGATGTCCCCCGGCCCGTACTGGAGGCTCGGGATCCCGGCCGCGGCGAGTATGTTGCCGTCGCCGACGTTGCCGAGGCGGCCGTAGCCCCCGATGTGAGGGGCCTCGCCCGAGGCGCGCTCGTGCCCCTCGGCAAGATGGACCACGAGCGGGTGGTCCTTCGCCATCTCCATCGGGTCCTGGCACCAGCTCGTCTCGGTGCCGGGCGCCGGCAGCTCGAGCTCGTACCGGAACGCGGGGTGGTCGCTCGCGATGCCGTCGAGGAGCCGTTCGACGTCGGCCCGCACGCTCTGCACCGTCTGCCCCGGCACCGTGCGCACCTGAAACACGAGCTCGCAGTCGCGGGTGGACAGCCCGGTGAAGTTCGGCTGGTAGTAGTGCTCCTTGTGGATGACGTCGACGTTGTGCATCGGGAATCCGGACAGGTCCGGGTGGGGGGTAAAGGTCATCCACGAGTCCTCGCCCGCCGGAGTGAGGCTCGGGCCGATGCGGCGCAGGATCTCGCCCTGCTGCTCGACCGGGTTCCAGAACGCGGCCCGGGCCTCGTCGCTGAAGCGGAAGAAGAGGTCGGGGGAGGTGGTGCGCACGCGCGCCATGACGATGCCGACGCAGACATTGGCGATGGTGTTGGCCGAGTGCTCGAGGTTGATGCAGATGTCCGCGGTGACGCCGTGCGCGAGCAGCGCGCGGGTGCCCGCGCCGCCGTACTTGTGGGCGACCACCGGGCAGACGAGCACGTCGCCGGCGAGCCGCGCGCCCGAGCGGATGACCGCGTCGACCGCGCTCACCATCGCCGCGATGCCGCCCTTGTCGTCGTGCGCGCCCATGCCCCAGATCCAGCCGTCCTCGAACTTCGCGCCGTAGGGGTCGACGCTCCAGCCGCTCATCTCGACCCCGGGGTCCATGTGGCCGTTCAGCATGAGGCTCGGGCCGCCGCCGGTGCCGCGGAGCCGGCCGATGGGCTGGCGGCTGACGACCGCGGGGTCGCGCGGACTCGGGACGTCCATCATCTCGACGTCGAGCCCGATGCCGGTCATGTACTCGGCGAGGAAGTCCGCGATCGCCTGCTCCTCGAACGAAGAGCTGGGGATCTGGATGAGGGACCGCTCGAGGTCCAGCACCCGCTCGGGGTCCACGAGCCGTTGGGGGTCGCCGCTTCGGGCTTGCGATGAATCACTGGTCATTTCGATCAACTCCTCGTGAACATTTCACTCCAAGGCTCCCCGCCCGGCGGTCGCGCAAGGCTCCTCGCGACACGGACCGCGAATCGACGGGGTGTCGGAGGTTCCATCCTGGAACAGGATGCCGTGCACGACAATCTTCGACGCCGGGGCCGGCGGGCCATGTCCGTGAGCCGCCGGCGAATCGATGCGGTGCGCTCACCACGCCTTGGCCAGGGCGTCGCCGTGGTAGTCCGCGAGCGGTTGCGGCGGGGCGTGGAACTTGCGCACCTTCGAGTGCGAGACGCCCATGCCGACGAACGCCTCGGCCATCTTGACCCCGGCGACGACCGGATCGATCACCGGGACGCCGGACGCTTCGGTGAGCTCACGGTCATAGTCGCAGAGGCCCGCGCAGGCGAGGATCACCACCTCCGCTCCGTCCTCGGCGACGAGGGTGCGCACCTGTTCGGTGAGCTGCCGGAGAGTCTCCTCGCGCTCGATGACCGCCCGCTCGACGTTGACGTCGATTGCGCGCACCGACGCGCACTTCGCCTCGAAGCCGTAGAGCCGCACCATGTCCTGCTGGTAGGGAATGAACTGATCGAGCATCGTCAGGGTGGAGAACCGGTGCCCGAGCAGGCAGGCCATCGCCATGCTCGACTCCGAGATGGAGCAGACCGGAATGTCCAGGATCTCCTTGAGCGCGAAGACGCCGACATTGCCGAAGCCGCAGAGCACCACCGCGTCCGGGCGGTCGTCCGCGACCCGCCGGCGCACCGCCTCGATGAGGTGCGGCGCGCTCATGTAGTCGCCGTATGCGCAGTCGATGTTGCGGGTTCCGCCCGGCGAGCTGAGCCCCGTGATCTCGGTCCCGGACGCGGCGGCCCGCCGGGCCGTTCGCACGATGACGTCGAGCACGATGTCGGAGGTGTTCGGGTTGACCGCGAGGATTTTCATGTATGTCTGGCTCCGGGTTGCTGCGCCCGCGGCGCGGCGTGTCCAGCCGCCGCACGCCGTTCGCGTCCGGCGCAGGTCGCCCGGGCGACGCGTTCACTCATCGGTGGGGCCGCCTTCGTCATCCGCGGGCGACCCGAGGGTGGCGGCGAAGATCGCGAGCGCGTCGTCCAGGGTGCGCGAGGTGTCGACCGTCTCGCGGGTCTCGGACGCGATCGGGGTGCGGGCGAGGAGCTCGAAGACCGCCGCCGCCCCCCGGTGGAAGTCGGCGGGGAGTCCGGCCGCGGCGAACGTCTCGCTGATCTCGTGCATCTCGCCTACCCAGCGCTCCGCGTCGAGGGGGAGGCGGGGCACCCGCCGGTTCATGTCCGCGAACGCGGCCGGCCGGCTCTCCTCGAGCTCGGCGTGAAAGGGGTCCGAGAGTCCGTAGGTCCGGGCCGCGATGAGGGCCGCCGTATTCAGGGTGAACGCGCCCTTGGTAGTCGCCGCGTACACCATCTTCATCGCCGACGCCCGGCCGAGGTCGCCGCCGAGGCGGCGCACGCTCAGGTTCGGGCCGTCGAGGGCCTCGAGGGCAGCGGTGTCCGGCCCGCTGCAGTAGAAGCGGGTCGGAAGGGCGCTCTTGCCCGGGGCGTTGCCGATGATCCCGGCGTCGATGACGGTCGTCCCGGTCCCCTCGAAGCGGGCGGCGACGCGAAGAGCGGTGGCGGGCGAGATCGCGTTGCAGTCCGCGAACGCCGGGCGGGCTCCGGTACGTCGGAGCGCGGCCGCCGCTTCGTCCGCGAAGCTCTCCGCCGCGGCCGGCGGAAGGATGGACAGGAGGATGTCGGCCGCGTCGACGAGCGTGTCGAGCGATTCGACGAGCTCGAGCCCGGCCGCCCGCGCGAGCGCGTGCGACCGCTCGCTTCGTCCCGCGAGGCAGGTCACCGCCCGGAATCCCCGGGCGATGAGCTCGCGGCCCACCCCGGAGCCCATGTCCCCGGGACTCTGGATCGCGACCGTTCGTACAGTCATGACGTGGTCCTCCGGTCTCCTTCCCGCCGTGCCTCGTCCCGACCCGTCCGCCACCCCACGTTCCCGCCAGGGCCCGCGGCCGCGGCCGCGCTAGAGGAGGAAGACGCCCTTGCCGGTGGTCTGGGTATCGAAGAGCCGGTAGGCGTCGTCCGCCTCGTCGAGGCTCGTGTAGCGCTGCGTGAAGAGGTGGTCGACGTCGATCCCGCGCTCCGCGACGAAGCGCGCACAGTCGGCCTGGCCGAACGCGCTGAACGTCCACGATGCGATGATGGTGAGCTGCTTGCGGATGAGCTCCCGGGAGACGTCGACGGTCATCGTGCCGCCCTCGCCGACGAGACCGACGGTGCCCCAGGTCCGGGTCGAGCGAATCGCGCCGAGCCGCCCCGCTTCGCTCCCCGAGCAGTCGATGGCGATGTCGACGCCGCGCCCGCCGGTCAGCTCCTTGACCGCCGCCACCGGATCGTTGCTACCGGGGTCGACGACCTCGTCCGCCCCGAGTTCCTTCGCGAGCGCGAGGCGCTCCGGCACCGTGTCGAGGGCGATGACCCGCGCCCCCATCGCGTGTCCGAACTGGGTCGCGCTCAAGCCCACCGGACCCTGGCCGAAGACCGCGATGGTGTCCGAGCCGGTCAGGTTCACCCGCTTGAGCGCGCCGTAGGCGGTACCCGTACCGCAAGCGATGGCAGCCCCCGTCTCGAAGGAGAGCTCGTCCGGCAAGGTCACCAGGGTCGAGGCCGGCACTTTCATGTAGTCGGCGTGCGCGCCGTCTCCCGTCGCGCCGTACACGATGGATCCGTCGGGGCAGAGCTGCTGCCACCCGACCCGGCAGTGCTCGCAGGTGCCGCATCCCTTGTAGTGGTGCACCATCACGCGCGCGCCGTCCGGCGCCTGGCTTTCGGTCACCCCGGCGCCGCGCGCCACGACGACGCCGCACGGCTCGTGCCCGGCGATGTTGGGCTCGCCGTCCCCGCCGAGACCGAGCGCACGCGTAGCCTCCGCCCGCGAGGGCCGGTAGAACTTGAGGTCGCTGCCGCACATCCCCGACGCCTTGATCTCGATGACGACCTCGCCCGGGCCGGGGGTCGGGTCGGGGAACTCCTTCAGCTCGAGCCTGCGCTCGCCCAGGAATACCACTCCACGCATCGCTTGGGTCTCCTTGGTTGTCGGAACGTGCGCCGATCACGGGCCGTTCGCCGCGGCGATTCCCCGCCCGCCGGCTGCCACAGGACCGTTCCCGGCCGCGAAGGCCACGGTATCCAACCGGGCGCTCGCCCGCAATGCGTCTCGTCGCACCCACCGCGCGGCCTCAACCCGATTCGCCCGCCGGCTGCCTCCGTTCAGCGCGTACGCCACGGCAGAGCGGAGAATCACCGAAAGACACGTTTCGGCCTTCCTTGCGAACCTGACGACTCCTCCAACCATCGAACACGCAAAGTTGATCCCGGGTCCGAGGCCGCCACCGGAACTGCCGAACGCGCGTGAATCGGCCACCTCCGAAACACCGAAGCCATGGAGTGAACCGTATCTGGTTTTCCGGAGGCCGTCCCGCGTGAGTCGCGCGGCCGGGGCGGGGACGCAGGTGGCGTGCCCGATGGCCGGGAGCTACCATTCGGCCCCACTCGAATTCCACAACATCCACCTGGAGTGAACGAAATGAACAAATGGACGGTAGCGGCGGGATCGATGGTCCTTGCCGCATTCGGCACCTTGCTGGCCGCCGGCACCGCGGCGGCCAGCCCTTACGAAAAGTACGCGGGCTCAACCATCGTCGTGAGCTGGCCCGCCCTCAGCCATTTCAGGAAGGCGGAGACCCTGGTCCAGGAGTTCACCGACGAGACCGGCATCGAGGTCGAGATCGACGCCCTCCAGTACCTGAAGCTCCGTGACCGCCAGCTCCTCGAGATGTCGAAGGAGGAGGGCGAGTACGACGTCGTCTCCTGGGTCGTCATGTGGAAGGGCGAGTACGTCTCGAAGGGGCTGCTGACTCCCCTGAGCCAGATGTTCACGAGCGGCGCTCTCGTCGACCCCGAGTACGACGTCGACGACATCGCGGACGCCTACCTCCAGAACGGTGGGGTCGTGGGCGGAAAGAAGGGCTACATGCCCGGCAAGTCGGGCGGCCTCTACGGCGTCCCGTTCGGGGCCGAGACCTCGATCCTCGCCTACCGGATGGACCTCCTCGAGCAGGCCGGGGTTGCCCCGCCGACGACGTACGACGAGCTCCGCGCCGCGCTACCCGTCATCAAGGACAAGACCGGCGTCGGCGCCTTGACCTCGCGTGGCAAGACCGGCCACCAGGTGACGGCGGGCTGGCTCCTGCACCTCGCGCCGCTCGGCGGCAAGATCTTCGACGACGCGTGGAACCCCGTCTTCAACAACGCGGCGGGGGTCGAAGCGGCGCAGATCATGCGTGAAATCACGCAAACCGGGCCGACGGGAATTCCGTCGTACGGGTTTTCCGAGGCGTCCGCCGCGTTCCTCCAGGGCGACGCCGCGATGTACATCGACACCCTCAAGATCGCGGCGATGTCGCGCGACCCGAAGCTCTCGAAGGTCGACGGCAAGGTCGGGTTCGCCCTGCATCCGGTCGGGTCGCGCTGCGGCTCCGAGACGGGCGGCTTCGCGGTGGGGATCCCCGCCAACAGCCAGAACAAGGAGGCGGCGTTCCTCTTCATCCAGTACATCACCTCCAAGGCGGGGGACCGGCGGATGGTGGAGCTCGGGGGCGACCCGGTGCGGATGTCGACCATCGCCCACTTCGCCGACCAGTTCGCGGAGTACCCGGTGGTGCTCGAGCAGCTTCCGTGCGCGGACCCGGACTGGCGCCCGCTCATCCCGGAGTGGAACGAGCTCAACATCGACGTGCTCGGCCAGGCCTTGACGCAGGTGATCACGACCGACGAGCCGATTCAGCCGATCATGGATGCGGCGGCCGAGAAGGCGCGGGCGATCATGGAGCGCGAGGGCTACTACGCCTGGACGCGGTACCGCGGGCAGTAGCGGGCGGGCTTCCGGCCTGACGGCGGGGGAGGGGGTCGCTGCCGCCTCCCCCGCCCGCGGGTCCCCGTCCCGCGGCACCCATGGCCGAAACCGCCACCGGCCGAATTCCCGGGCATCCGCGCCCGAGGCCGCGCCCGCGCTTCGACTCGCGGGCACTGACCCCCTATTGGTTCATCCTCCCGGCCGTCGCGGTGATGGCGGCCGGTCTCGTCTACCCGGTCCTCGACGCCCTCTATCTGTCGTTCTTCAACTGGAAGATCGCGACCCCGTTCTCGAAGGCGGAGCACGTCGGGCTCGCGAACTACGTCCGCATGCTCGCCGACCCGGACGTGCGCGAGTCGCTGTGGGTGACGATCCGTTTCGGGTTCTGGACGATCACCATCGAGATGGTGCTCGGGGTGGCGCTCGCCCTCATGCTGGAGAAACCGATCCGGGGAGCGAGCGTGTTCCGGACCATCTTCATCCTGCCGCTCATGGTCTCACCGGTGGTGGTCGGCCTCATCTGGCGGTACCTCTTCGACGCGCGGGTCGGCTGGATCAACTACTACCTGGGACTCTGGTTCGGGATCGAGCCCCAAGTGTGGCTCGGGGTCCCGGACCTCGCGTTCTTCGCGATCGTCCTCACCGACATCTGGCAGTGGACGCCGTTCATCTTCATCATCGTCATCGCGGGCCTGCAGGCGCTGCCGAGCGAAGTGCTGGAGGCGTCGCGCATCGACGGCGCCAACTGGTGGCAGCAGACGTTCCTCGTCAAGCTGCCGATGATCCGCTCCATCCTCATCATCGCCCTGCTGATGCGCCTCATCGACGTCTTCCGGGCGCTCGAGGTCATGTACATCATGACCGGGGGCGGACCGGGGAGGGCGACGGAGCTCCTCTCGCTCCACATCTACAACCGCGCCTTCGACGCGCAGCTCCTCGGGTATGCGTCCGCCATCGCGGTGCTGCTCATCGTCATCGTCTTCGGCTTGAGCGCCGCCATCCTCGCCCACGGGAACCCGATGAACGAGAAGACGGATGTGTAGCCTGCATGTCGCCCCAATCTCCTGCTGCGGGCGCCCGTCCACTCGCGGTGGCGAGACGTACTCCCTCAAGCCACTTCGAAGTGGTGTCGACTACGTCTTCAGCCAGCGCGAAGCGCTCTTTCGATCCGTGCGCCCCGTCACCGCGTCGCCTCGACGCCCGGACCCGAAGTACGCAACGAGTCGTTCGGGTGAGGCACCAAGCGCGAAGAGTTCGCAGAACGTTTCGCGCTGGCGACGTAGATTGGTGAGACATGCAGGCTGAGCGGCGGTTGGAGAGCCCCGCCGCGGTCTGGAGCCGCTATGGCGCCATCATCGTCCTCGCGGGTATTTGTCTGCTCCCGATCTGGGTGATGGTCGGCACCTCGTTCAAGAACGAGGTGCTCATCTTCGACGGGCGCCCGGTGTGGTTCTTCTTCGTCCCGACCCTCGACAATTACGAGTACATCCTGACCCGGGGGAAGTTCGACCGCTATCTCGTCAATTCGATCATCGTGGGGACGGCGTCCACCTTCTTCACCCTCTTCTTCGGGGGCCTTTGCGCCTACGCCCTCGCGCGAACGGAGTTCCGGGCGCGGCGCTTCGTCGCCAACGCGACCCTGCTCGTTCGCATGGTGCCCCCTGCGGTCCTCGCCGTGCCGGCGTTCGCGATGGTGACGATGTTCAGCCTCAAGAACGACCTCGCGGTGCTGACCTTCTTCTATACCGCCCTCAACCTGCCCTTCGCGATCTGGCTCCTCTTCGGCTTCTACAAGCAGATCCCGATGGAGATCGAGGAGGCCGCGATCGTCGACGGGGCGACCGCCTGGCAGGTGTTCTACCGGGTGCTGCTCCCCCTCATGAAGTCGGGCTACGCGGTGGCCGGGATCTTCGCCTTTCGCATCGCCTGGAACGAGTTCATCCTCGCGCTGCTGCTGACCGGGCGAAGCACCCGCACCCTCCCGGTGGGGGCGGCCGGCTTCATCACCGACACCGGGGTCGAGTGGGGGCGCATCATGGCCATGGGGACCCTCATCGCGATCCCGCCGCTGGTCTTCACCTTCTTCGCCGCGCGCCAGATCATCTCCGGCATGACGGCGGGGGCGGTCAAGGGCTGAGCCGCCGCGCCGGTACCCCCGGCCCGCCCTCGCTCGCTCACCCGTCGCACCCGGGACCCCTGACGCCCGGGGTGACCGGGGAATCGGCATGAGGGCTCGAAGGCCCCGTCGATGGCCTGCGGCGCGATTCCGGGCCCCGTGACGACGTGGTTGCCGTTCTCTCTTCTCGGCCCCTCGGTGATGCGGGCTGCCGTCAACGCCGCAAGCGTTCGATTCGAGCCCGGAAGTCCGCCGGGTCTTCGCACTCGAGCAAGGCGTCGATGATCGCTTCGTCCGCGACGCCGGAGACCTCCGAAGATGCCAGGAGCGTGCGCCGGAGTGCGGCCATGACTTCGGCCCGTCCTTCAGCCCGACCCTCCGTGCGGCCCTTGGCCCGTCCTTCGGTCCATCCGCGGGCGTGTCCCTCCCTGCGGTGCGCGCGAAGCCAGAGCGTGTCGTCGGGGCCGGTGCCGTCGCGGGCGCCGAGCGTCCGCCCCACCCGGTCGAGGACCCGGCTGGTGAGCGCCGAGCGAACCGGCTCGTTCAACGCCGTGTGGATCTCGTTCGCCGTCCAGCCCGGAAACGCCCGGCTCTCGCGCGCGGACCGGTATTCATCGCCCTCGAGGAGGTGGATGGTGAGACCGGGCCGCTTCCCCGTGGGACAGCTCGGCGACTCGCGCTCCGGCACCTCCACCCACGCCTCCGAGAAGCCCCATTCCTCGTAGAACCACAGCTTCCCGCGATGGACGTCCGTGGTGTGGTCCACCTCCAGTACCACGTCCGGGAAGTCGTGCTTCCCCACTACCATGCCTCTTGCGTCCGGCAGCCGGGCACGTTCCGGATACAGGTACACCGACTGATCGGCCTGGAGAATCCGCCGCCGTTCGCCGTGCTCGTCGAGAAGCTCGAGGTCCATCGAACCGAAGCACGTGATCGGCGAGCCGCGTACCGAGGCGATGACCTCGCCCAGGGCGGGGATGCGATGGGACGCGAACTCGTGGATGGCGCTCGTCGGCTCGCGCACCACCCAGGCGGTTTCGGTGGCGGCGTCCCAGATTTCGAACCGGCCCTCGTAGGTGGCAATCTCGTCGCACTTGAGGGTGACCGTCCCGCAGCCGGGAAACTCCGGCCGCCCGCGCCGGATAGTCGGATACGCTCGCGACCGGCCGCCGCGGCCGGCCGTCTCGGGGCGTGCTTCGACTTCCATCTCGGACCTCCCTCGGACCTCCCTGCCGCTCGTTCGTGCCCCGAATCATAACGCCGAGCGGCCCCGGTCCCCGCGCGGTACGGCAACGAGATCCGCCCCCGTGCGTTCGATGCCCCGGTGATTCCCGTTCAGGGAGCGGACGCGCGTTCGTGGGTCGGCAATTCGGCCGGAGAGCGTGGAATTCATCACTGCCCGTGCTGACTTTCCGAGCAACTGTCCGCGTTCCTCGTTCCGACGCGGACGCCGAAGCTCGTTTCGGTGGACGTTTCGCCCTGAATTCATCTCCAACTGTTCGTGGCCGCTCTTGAAGTCTTCGCTACCGAAGCCCATCGCGGGCCTCGCGGCGCCGTGTCCGCGATTCCGGGTTCCGCATGGCGGCCCGGTGCCGGTGCCGTTGCGAGGCGAGTGAAGCGCCGACCATCTGCTCGATGTCTTCCGGTTCGATTCCGATGTCCGCCAGAAGCGCCGGGCTCAAGCGGCGCAGCTCCCGCACCGTGCAGCGCCGGTCCCGTGCGTCGCGCAGTCCGTGCAGGGCACGGACGACGACACGCTCGATACTCGCGAGCACGGTCTCGACGTGCCGCGTGCAGCGCGCACGAAGGTCGCCGGAACTCGCCCCGCCGTGTTCGAGCGCGAGCCGCCCCCGAGGCCCGGCGGCGGGCTCCGCAGTCGCGAGGCCAGTGGCGAGACGGCCCGCTTCGAACGTGCTGGATGAGGCTGCGTTCATGATAGTATTCCTCCGGTCAGGAAAGTTCGAACGGGAAAGCTCCCCGGTGCGTATACGTGCCAATATATGTCCGATATTGGGGATGAACAACGCATGATCGCTAGGTCTTCAATAAAGAAATACTTTCCAATGTGAAGCAGCGTCTTCCTTCCCTCAACGCTCTTCGGGCCTTCGAGGCGGCGGGCCGGCACAGGAGCTTCAGCCGGGCGGCGGAGGAGCTTCACGTGACCCCCGCGGCGGTCGGGCAACAGGTGCGGGCGCTCGAGTCCTATCTCGGGGAAGCCCTCTTCGTGCGCCTGAACCGGACCGTGGACCTCACCGTCGCCGGACAGACCTTGCTGCCCGGGGTAAGCGACGGATTCGACCAGCTCGCGCGCACCATGGAGGCGTTCTACCGGCGTACGGTTCGCCGCCCTCTGACGGTCAGCGTCGAGCCCGATTTCGGTGCGAAATGGCTGGTGCGCCGCCTCGATCGTTTTCGCGAGCGGCATCCCGGAATCGAAATCAGGCTCGACGCGACCGCACGCGTCGTCGACTTCGCGCGCGAGGCCGTGGATCTCGCCATTCGCTACGGCGACGGAAGCTACCCGGGGTTGCGGTGCGACGTTCTGTTCGAGGAGGACGTGTTCCCGGTTTGCAGCCCGGCTCTGCTGGAAGGCCCGCATCCCTTGAAGCAACCGGGAGACCTCGAATGGCATGCGCTCCTTCGCCAGGAATGGGCGGCCGGGAATCCCACGTGGCCTGACTGGGCGATGTGGCTGCGGGCGGCCGGAGTCGAGAACGTGGACCCGAACCAGGGTCCCGAGTTCTCATTGGGAAGTTACGGGCTGATGATGAACGCGGCGCTCGCCGGCCAGGGGGTCGCGCTCGCGAGCAGCGTGCTCGCAGCCGACGACATCGAAGCCGGACGACTGGTGAAGCTGTTCGATCTCTCCATGCCCCAGAGCCTTCGCTACTACCTCGTGGGTCCGGAGGCGACGGCGGATGAGCCGATGACCACCGCGTTTCGCGAGTGGATCGGCAGCGAGGCGGCCGGGGAGGTCGCTCCGTGACGGGGCGCCCTTCGGTCGTCGTCGTCGGGGCCGGAATCGTCGGCGCGACGATCGCCTACCATCTGGCGTCCGCGGGCTCGGCGGTGGCGATTGTCGAGAGGTCGCAGCCGGCTTCGGGCGTGACGGCCCGGTCGTTTGCGTGGATCAACATCGTTCACGGCAACTCCCGCGCCGTCGCGCGCCTTCGCAATGCGGCGATCGCGGACTACCGTCGCCTGGACCGGGAGTTGAACGGCGCTCTCGCGGTCGAATGGAACGGGGCGCTCATCTGGTCCGGGAATCCGCTCGACTCGGAGCGATTGGTGGCCGAGCACACGGCCTGGGGCCATGACGTCAGGCTGGTCGAAGAGGACGAGATTCGCCGCCTCGAGCCCCGGCTCGCAGCGCCGCCGCCAGTCGCGGCTCATGCCCCGGGCGAAGGAGCGCTCGACCCGGTTGCCGCGACCCGGACTCTCGTTGGTGCCGCAATCGAGGCCGGGGCACGGCTCGTCGCGGGATCCGAAGTGAAGGCGCTTGCCACCACCGACGGGCGCATTTGCGGTGTCGTTCTGCTAGACGGCGCAATCGAGGCGGACATCGTGGTGGTCGCCGCCGGGACGGGCTCGACAGCGCTCTTTGCCGATATCGGAATCGAGCTTCCGGTCGGATCGTCGCCGGTGACGTTGCTGCGCTTCGCGGGACCCCGGGGTCTCGTGGGCCGAATCGTCTCCGCTCCCGACCTCGAGATACGCCAGGACTTTGCCGGGCGTCTGATCGCGACCGACCACTTTGTTGAAGGGGAAATGCCGGACCATCGGGCGGCGAACGTGCTCTCCCTGATCCGGCGACGACTTCGCGGTGCCGAAACGGTCTCGTCGATCGACGCGCGGGTCGGTTGGCGGCCCATGCCGGCCGACGGCATGCCGATCGTCGGGTTCACACGGGATGCGCCCGGTCTCTACCTGGCCGTCATGCACGCAGGGGTGGTGATGGCCCCCGTCGTGGGCCGGCTCGCTACCGGCGAGATCGTGGCCGGCAACGAGGCCGAGGCATTGGCGCCCTGGCGCCTGTCCCGCTTCGGGTAGCGGCCGGCCACGGGCGACGGGAAACTTCCGTCACGCTGCGGACCGGGAAGCCGTATTTTTCCCCCGGTTCTCGGGTGTGCCCCTGGAAGCGGGCGGCTTCGGGTAGAAGAATGGGGACGTGACGGTGGAGCGTGCGAGCCTCGACGGGCAACGGGAAAACCTGTCCGGTCCCGAACGGACGCGCCCGGAGAAACCGAATCCGCGAGGAACGAGGAGCCGAAACATGAGAAACGAGCGCGACATGCGGTTCGACACGGAATCCGAGGCGTGGTTCGGGAAGTCGAGATCCGTCTCGCCCGAAGAGATGGAGGCCCGCGTCTGGCGATTCGACGAGCTGGTCCCGTCCCCCCGCGCCTTCCTCGACTGCACCCTGCCGGGGCACGTCCGCACCCTCTTCAGCGCCCTCGGGGGCGGAGCGGACGACGAGCAGCTCGAGGGGACCGCCGTCGAGCAGGCGACGAACTACCACATCGACTTCGTGAAGGCCCCGCCCGGAAACGGCGCGGCCCTCCACAGCCACGGCTCGGAGGAGACCTTCGTCGCCCTCACCGGCCGATGGGAGATCTACTGGGGCGACGACGGCAAGGAGTCGGTGGTCCTCGAACCCTTCGACGGCATCGTCGTGCCCGACGGTGTCCTTCGCGGCTTCCGCAACGCGTCCGACGCGGAAGCCCTCCTCCTCACCATCCTCCGCGCCTTCCGCACCGCGTCCGACGCGGAGCCCCTCCTCCTCCCCATCCTCGGCGCCCACGACGCCGGCCACTGCGTCTGGTCGGAAACCCTCCAACCCGCCTTCGCCAAGGCCACGCGGTAACGCATGGGCGGTGGCCACGTGGGAGCCCCTGCCGTTCGACGCCGAGGCGGCGCGCGCGCAGGGCCGCGTGTTCGCGGACACTCGGGCGGCGGGACGGACCAGCCGGACGCGCCTGGCCGATCTGCTCATCGCCGCGAAGGCCGCCGCGCGCGGCCTTCCGCTCAACACCAGGAACCCCGGAGACCTCCTCGGTCTTGACGGAATCGATCAGGTAGTCGGGATGTGAGAACCGGACGCCGAAGCGCGTTCGCCTCACTTGCTCGCACCCTCGTGGCTCGCGGTGATCTTCGCGGCGATGTGGGCGCCGGCGGAGATCGGGGGGTGCTTCGGCGCTTCGTTCGGGGGCACGCAGGTGGGGATCGCCTCGATGGTCGCGTCGAAGTCGGGGTGCGTGAAGTAGCCGATGGTCTGGCGGCGGGAGCGGGCGTTCCCGAGCTCGCGCGGATTGGCGACGCGGTGCAGGGTCGAGGTCCAGCGGCCATTGGTCCAGCGCGCCATCATGTCCCCGAGGTTCACGACGAGGGCGCCGGGCGGCGGGCGCACGGGTTGCCAGCGCCCGTCCGGCATCCGGACCTCGAGACCGCCGTCCGCCTCCGTCATCGCGAGGATCGTGAGGGCGCCGTAGTCGGTGTGCGCGCCGGTGCGAAGCTGCCCCGGGGCGGGCGGCGCGCCGAGCGGCGGGGAGTGGTGGGTCGCGAGGGAGGAGAAGGGGCGCCCCGCGGGGCCGGCCGAGAAAGCCCCCCGCCGGGGGGGGGGGGGGGGCGGAGGGGGGGGTAGTGGTGGCTCGAGAGGATGCAGAAGTGTCGCCCGATGGCGCCGGCGAAGAAGTCCTCCGGCTGGGCGAGGGCGACCGCGAAGGCGTGAAGGAGGCGGGCGGCGAGCCGCTCGTACGCCCGGTAGATTGCGACCAGCGCCTCCGCCGTCCCTTCGGGCTCGTCCGGGTAGATGTTCGGCGCATAGGCGTCGGCCGCGTCGGGATGCGAGCGGAAACGCTCCCGGTGGTCGTCGACGGGTCCGAGGAAGTAAGACTCGCGCAAGTCGGGCGGTGCCTTCTCGCCGAGGGTGTAGGCGAGTCCGCGGGTCGCGAAGCCATGATAGCCCCGCTGGCGCGACGGTCCGGTCGGATGGCAGCGGTCCTTCCGCGCCCGGGGCAGGTCGAAGAAGGCCCGCGACCGCTCGAAGGCCCGTTCGATGACCTCGGGCGCGATGCCGTGTCCGGTCACGGTGAGGAACCCGATCTCCTCGCAGGCCCGGGCGATGCGCTCGGCGACCGCCGCTCGGCCGCTCCCGTCGAGGAAAGGGCCGATGTCGATCGCGGGAATCCGCATCGGGTCAGGCCTCGCCGGCGGGCGGCCCGTCCGCCGACGAGAGATCCGCGTCGACGGCGAGCGCGTACGGAACGTCGTACGAGATGAGGCCGCCCGCGAGGAGCGCCGCCTTGAGCCGCACGTAGGCGGCGGCCGGAAGGGCCGGGGTGCGCGGCCAGAGCCGGGCGGCGCGAGAGGCGGCGACGATGCGCGCGAGCGCGCCCGCCGGGAGGTCGGGAAAGAACGCCGGCCCGACCCGCTCCGCAATCGCTTCCGCCGGCGCTTCGTGGATCCGAAGCAGAGCGGCCGCGATCGCCCGGACAAGGGCGGTGCACGTCTCGCGCCGCTCCTCGGAGAAGCGGCGGGTCGTGTAGAAGCTCGTGAAGGCGACGTTCCCCCGCCGGGAGAACCGGTGCCACACGTGCCCGGCGCCCGATGAGAGGAGCCGGTCGGCGTAGGGCTCGAACACCTGTACGACGTCGATCTCGCCCCGCTCGAACGCGGCCGCGTTGTCGGCCATCGGCGCGTCCGGCGTACGGTCGAGCGAGGCGGGATCGATCCCGGCTCGGTCGAGGTCGTCGAAGAGCGTCATCCACGGGGTCGGCACGTCCACCGCGACCGCGACCCGCGGCCCGACCAGGTCCTCGAACCGGAACGCGGGGTTGGGCGTGCGGCCGACGAGGATGAACGGATCGCGGGCGACCACCTGGGCGAAGCAGACGAGCGGGGAGGTCCGGCCGGCCCGATGCGCCGCGTCGTGGTGCATCATGACCCGCATCGGACCTCCGAAGGCGACGTCTGCCCTCCCTTCGACGAGACCCTCCGGGGTGAGGGCGGGGGCGGGGGCGAGTCGAAGCTCGACGTCGAGCCCTTCGGCCTCGTACAACCCCTCGATTTCCGCAAGGTAGAAGGGCGTGTAGCTTGGCGTCCTCAGGTTCTCGTAGAGGACGACGTTCTCCCTAGCCATGCGCACCCTCCGAGCGCCGCGCGCTTTCTCGGTCGGCCGGCGGCCCGGCCGCTGCCGCAACCGTTTCACGCCAGGGCCGCGCCAGCACCCCGGGCGCGAGGTCCATGATCTCCATCACCGCCCCCGACAGCCCCGGATACGGCTCGATCAGGATGCCCCGGATCTTTGACCGGATCTCGGCCTCGGTGAATGGACGGTCCGGACCTCCCCGGGCGCTCGAGCACTCGCACGCAACGAGCGACCCGTCTTCGATCTCCCAGGTCACCCGCGCCGGCCGATCGTTCGGCGGGCCAAGCTCGGGCTCGAAGGGAGCAATCGTGACCTTGTCCCGCAGCGCGGCGATCGCGGGGTTCGAAAGCGTGTCGGCATGGAATGCCGGGGCGCCCGCGTGGCCGTGGAGGGCCGTCGTCGCGAGGATGTGCTGGAGCGAGAACTTCGCCGCGAGGGTCGTCTCCGGGTGGACGTTGTCGAGCTTTCGGGCCCGCCAGTGGGTCTCGACGCGGACGCTCCGAAGGTCCCGGGCGGGGTCCGTGTGCGGCCGCGAATCGAGCAGGGCGAGGGTCGCCTCGACCGCCGCATGCCCGTACTGGCAGCAGGCGTGGATCTTCTGGTAGGCGTCGTCGACCGCCCAGGCGGCGCCGAGGCCGCGAGTCAGCCGGTCCGGGTGCGCGGCTGCGCCCAGGGCGACGGTCTGGACGTCGTGCAGGCTCGTCGCGAGCCCGGTGATGCCGATCTCGGCGAAGTCGACGGCCCGGATCCCGGCCGCCGCGCCGACTCCGGGCCAGACGTTGCGAACGAGCGCGCCCTCGACCGCGTGGTTGAACGGCCCGGGTGACACGAGGGTCGCGGCGGTCGAGATGGCGGCCGCGGCCGTGTCGGGCGGGTGCCCGCGAAGGGCCGTCACCGCTGCCGTCGCCCCGATGGCGGCAAGCGATCCGTGGGGATGGAGCGCGAGGTCGGCGCGCTCGAAAGTCCTCGCCACCCGCGCCACCGTCTCGTAGCCGACGAGGAGGGCGCGGAGCATCGCCTCGAGGGGGCTCCCCGCCGCCTCGCCCTCCGCCAGCACCGCCGGGGGGCAGTAGAGCACCACCGCCTCGAGGGCGCCCCCCGCCGCCTCCCCCCCCGCGAGCACGGCCGGGAGGCAGTAGAGCCCCGCGTGGCAGAGCGCCTTGCGATAGCCGCCGTCGAGCTCGCACCAGTCGGCGGCGCTCCCGTTAGCGAGCGCCGCGGAGTAGCGATCGAGGCGCCGCCCGCTCGCGTCGAAGAGGGTGGCTTCCGGGGGGCCGGAGGCGCGCGCGAGCCGCGCGGTGAGGGCGCCGAGCTCCGGCTCCCTGCGCGCCGCGACGATGGCGGCGAGGTCGTCCGCGAAAACCCGCGCGACCCGCCGTCGAACGGGCGCGGGAACGTCCCGCCAGGCGAGAACGCCGGCCCATCGTGAGAGCGCGTCGAGGCCCGCCGCGATCGCCTCTCCCGGTGCGCCGCGATCACCGGTGCGTTCGGTGCTGCGTCCGGCCGCCATTCCCCTTCAATCCTTCGCCCGCTGCCGCCCCGGGCAAGGATGACGCATCCCCGCCCGTCTGAGAACCCGGCGGCGCGGGAACGGGGCACCGCTCGTTCTCGCCGCGGGGCGGAGCGAGCTCGAGTGGACCAACCCCGCCGTGGCCCGCCGCCGCCCGGCGGCGGAGGTCGCCCCCCCCCCCCGGTCGGAGCCCGGGGCGGGGGGGGAGGGGGGCCCCGCTCGTCCCCGCGGCGGGGGGGAGCGAGCTGGGGGGCCCCACCCCCGCCGTGGCCCGCCGCAGCCCGGCGGTGGACGTCGCCGCGGCCCGGAGGGAGAGGCGACGGGGTCGACGGCCCGCTCCACGAGGTCCCGGAGCCTTCGAGCGGTTCTCGAGCGCGCTCTCGCGGCAACCTTGCGGGTGAGGAGATCTCCATGGGGACGTTGCGCGCGTCGCACCCGTGTTATCCGAATTCGCACTCGGGCAATCCACGGAATCTCGCCGCCTCCAGAGTGGATCGCGGATTCGCGGTCAAGCGCAGGCGGCACTCCCCATCCGCAACGCAACGGGACCGGAGTTGCGCTCATCCGGCGGCTCTCGCTCCTGCGTTCCGAAGGGGCGCGGCTTCCGCGTCGGGGACGCGCGAACCCGGGACGCGGAGCGAGTCCGCACGGAAGGAACGCCGAATCCGCACGCTGCGCCAATTGCGACTCCGCAGCAGGGGGAAGAAATGAAACGACTGCCGCTGTTCATCCTGACGGGCGCCCTGGCGCTCGCCGGCATACTGCTGGTCGAGTTCACGACCGGCAATGCCGGCCGCCACGAGGTGTCCCTCTACCAGCGAATCGGCGGCCCATCGGGCGCGACGACGATTGCCGAGGGCTTTCTCGCAAGCGTCGGGGGTGATGACCGTCTCGTCGTTCGTTTTGCCGAGGCGGACATGGACGCACTGCGGGGGCCGCTGAGCGATCTGTTGTGCGAAGCGACCGGTGGTCCCTGCTGGTACGAGGGTGACGGCATGCTGGACGTCCGCAGGCGACCGGGGGTCACCGAGGAAGTATTCGGCATCATGGCCCGGCACTTTGCCGCGGCAATGATCGACGCCGGCATCGGGACTTACGACCAGTACGCGGCCATGGAAGCGTACCTGGCCATGCACGACACCATCGTCCGCAACGGACCGCGATTTCCGGTCGACGCGCCGGGCGGCTACTTCCAGGTCTCCGGAGGCTGAGAACCAGGCGGACCGCGAAGGCCGGGCGCACCGTTCCCGGAGACACCTCCCGGCTGCGGCATTCGTGTTCGGATAACGGCGGGTTCGACGAAGAAACAAGGACTTGAAGTGGGCCACGACCTCTGATCAGATTGGAGTTGAGAGGCTTCAACCCGCATTTCCCAAGTGACCGCTTCGCCTGATGCCTGATTGGCACGATTATTTTATAAGAATCAATGGCTTGAGGGTGTCGGAGGGCGGCTCGGATGCGGAACCCGGAGGGTGAATCGGATCATGGGCCACTCCGGCCCCTTTTCGACCGCCGCCTGAAACTGGAGTTCCACGGATCGCGGGTGACCTCCGACGCGGGGTTGCTCGCTTATCGCGAACTGGACGACGCGCTCGGACTGACCGCTCTGGCGGGCGGCGTGCTCGCGGATAGCCGCACGGGCAGGAACGGCTGGCACGGCATCGTCAGTCTCCTTCGCCAGTCCGTCTATGGGCGTCTCGCCGGCTACGAGGATGTCAACGACGCCGACCGGCTCGGGCGTGATCCCGCGATGCGCTGGATCGTCGGCGGCAAGGCGGTCGAGCGCGGCGGGGCATCGACCAGCCAGATGGGGCGCTTCGAGACCGAGCTGCTGGCGAACAACGAGAACCTCGCGGCCCTTGCGGACCTGTCGGGGATGTGGATCGACCGGGTTCACGACCACGATCCGCCGAGGCGTGTGGTGCTCGACATGGACAGCTCCGTGAGCCCGACTTTCGGTGAGCAAGAGGGCACGGCCTATAACGGCCACTTCGGCTGCACCTGCTATCACCCGCTGTTCGTGTTCAACCAGTTCGGCGACCTGGAGCGTTGCGCGCTGCGCCCCGGCAACGTGCACAGCGCCCACGGATGGCGTGATGTCCTGGTACCGGTGGTCGAACGTTACAAGGAACGAGCCATCCGCCTCTACTTCCGCGGCGATGCGGCCTTCGCCTCACCGGAGATCTACGACTACCTCGAAGCCGACGGCATGCTCTACGCCATCCGGCTGCCCGCCAACAAGGTGCTGCAAGAGAGCATCGCTCATCTCCTGAAGCGCCCCGTCGGCAGGCCGCCCAAGGACGTGCGCCGGTATCATGCCAGCTTCAGTTATCAGGCCGGAACCTGGGACAAGCCCCGCCGCGTCGTCGCCAAGGTCGAGTGGCATCCGGGTGAGTTGTACCCGCGGGTCGGGTTTATTGTCACCAACCTGGGCCGCCCCGCCGAGCGGGTGGTTGCGTTCTACAATCAGCGCGGCACGGCGGAGCAATGGATCAAGGAGGGCAAGAACGCGATCCGGTGGACACGCCTGTCGTGCCGCAGGTTCGACCACAATGCCGTTCGCCTCCAGCTTCACGCGCTCGCCTACAACCTCGGCAACTTCATGCGCACCCTCGCGCTGCCCGATGCCGTGGAACAGTGGTCACTGACCAGCCTGCGAGAGAAGCTCATCAAGATCGGAGCGAAGGTCGTGCGCCACGGGCGCTACGTCCCGTTCCAGATGGCCGAGGTTGTCATTCCTCGTGACCTATTCGCCGACATCCTGCGCCGAATCGACCGGCTCAGACCGCCGCCAGCCCCGGCATGAGCGACGGCACCCCGTTCCTTCCCGTCGCCGCCGACATGATCGGTGCGCCCGGATCGCCGGCAAAAATGCCATTCCGCGCCACCAACGCCGCCAATTGGTCCTCAATCATCCGGATCGGCGCGAAGATGGCCGTCATTCGAAGGCAAGTTGCACATCGAGCGGTTTCGAACCACACTCAACGGGCTGGAAGTGTTCCATATGGGGAATCCCGGTTTAGAGAACCGCAACTTCAAACTTCTGCTCATCAAGCGCCCGTCCGGCATCATCTGCCCGCATGATGACATCTGACAGTTCTTCTTCGACTGCCTCGCCGGCCAAGAGGTCAATCATCGTGTCGAGCTTACCGAGTGCGATGCGAATACGTTGCCCGTCCCTCTCGGCGCGATCCACGATTGATCGTGCCCTCTCCAG
>MKWU01002778.1_pt1 | contig 24964 bp, 21 predicted proteins | sample 809101 | NCBI WGS metagenome assembly MKWU01 (sample SAMN05860141, study PRJNA318959) | sponge metagenome | host: Aplysina aerophoba | place: Slovenia: Piran, Adriatic Sea, Gulf of Piran | collected 2013-05-07 | reverse complement strand
AGCGGCGCCAAGACAAGGCGCAGCCCGTAGAGAATGGCGCGGCCTTGTCAAGGGCTGCAACGCCGTATTGGCGTCGCTGTGTGGCTCCCTGCGGGCGGGCCCGGGAGGGGTCGGCCGCCGCGTTTCGCCGGCTTGCAAGGACGCGCCATTCCCGGTGCGGCGTGCCTTGCGCTCAACCGCTTCCCGACCCGCTGAACATGTCAATATTAAGTTGAAAGAGTACTAGTGACTGAAAAGCAGGTTGTTATTGATCAGTTTCTCGATGCCCTGTGGCTGGAGCGGGGGCTGAGCGAGAATACCTTAAGCGCCTACCGCAACGATCTCAATTCATACTCGGGTTGGCTGGCGTCCGCTTCCCGCGGGTTACTGCAGTCCCGGCCCGAGGATATCCTGGCCTACCTGGCCTCGTTGAGTGGCATGTCTTCCCGTACCAGTGCGCGCCGCCTGTCTACCCTGCGGCGTTTTTTTCAATACCTTGCCAGGGAAGGCCGTATCGACCATGACCCCTGTGCCAGGATTGCTGCGCCGCGTATCGGCCGGCCTTTGCCCAAGTCCCTGACCGAGGCGGAAGTGGAGGGACTGCTTGGCGCGCCGGATACCTCCACGGCCATCGGTCTGCGCGACCGGGCGATGCTGGAGGTGTTATACGCAACCGGGCTGAGAGTAACCGAACTGGTCACCCTGCAGATGGGCCAGGTGAATTTGAGACAGGGCGTGGTGCGGGTCGTCGGCAAAGGCAACAAGGAACGTCTGGTACCGTTGGGGGACGAGGCCGCGGACTGGCTGGAGAAATTTATCCGCAACGGCCGCGCTGAACTGTTGCAGGGGCCGCCTTCGGCAACACTGTTTCCGAGCCGTCGCGGACGCACGATGACGCGCCAGACTTTCTGGCACGCGGTCAGGCGCCATGCCGTCCGGGCGGGAGTAACCAAAACGCTTTCCCCGCACGTGCTCAGGCATGCGTTCGCCACCCACCTGCTGAACCACGGCGCGGATTTGCGCGTAGTGCAGATGTTGCTGGGACACAGCGACATTTCGACGACACAGATCTACACCCACGTTGCCAGGGAACGACTGAAAAACCTCCATGCGGAACACCACCCGCGCGGGTGAGCCGGCAGGGTCAATTTGGGACACCCATAAATTGCGAATTAATGTCAATTCATGGGTGTCCCAAATTAGTGGCGGCGTGTGTTATGATTGATGCTGGTTATCCCATCAAAAAAGTGAGTAGGAATAGATGCCTGTGCGATTTGGATTAATTATTCTGGCTGCTGCGCTGTTCGCTGCCGGAACATACGCCGACCCGGACCGGGACAGCCGCCTGCGCGAGGCGATCAGTGAAGTTTTCCCCGACGTTGAAATCGACCGGATCAAGCCGGCGCCCATTCCCGGTCTCTACGAGGTCATGCTGGGTACGGACATGGTCTACATGAGCGAGGACGGCCGTTATATCCTGCAGGGGGACCTGATCGATCTCGGGGAGAGGGGTAATCTCAGCGAACGGGAGCGCGCTGCCGCCAGGAAGCAGTTACTGGAAAGCATCCCTGTATCCGAGACCATAGATTTTGCGCCGTCAAACCCGGAGCATACGGTTTACGTTTTTACCGATATTACCTGCGGCTATTGCCGGCGCTTCCACCAGCACATGGCGGAGTTGAACAGCAGAGGCGTAGCTGTAAGATACCTTGCCTTCCCGCGCGCCGGGACCGATTCGGAGTCGTTCAGGGAAATGGAATCGGTCTGGTGCGCCGCAGACCCGACTACTGCCATAACCCGGGCCAAGCAGGGCGACCAGGTAGCGCCGGCGCAATGCGACAACCCGGTGCAGAGGCAGTATGAACTGGGGCAGTCACTGGGAGTGAGAGGCACACCCGCCATTTACCTGGAAGGCGGCCAGGAAATGCCCGGTTACGTACCGCCGGATACATTGCTGCAGGCGCTGCAGCAGTATTCCAGTTAATTCTGTTGATCTATCCGCAGATTACGCAGATTAACGCAGATTATTTGTGTTTTGATTCCGAGTTGAAAAAGTGTTGTGCCAACGACTCAATATCAATAACTGAATATATTAAACAGCCTTGATTACATCTGCGTTAATCTGCGTCATCTGCGGATAAATGCAGTTCGCCTTGCAATGATTTGATCACCGCAACCGTCCTGCTGCCGTCTTTTTCGGTGTGTTCGACCTGTACCTGTAAAAAGTTCAGCTCGGGTGCGCACCAGAAAACGGACCTGCGGCTGCTGCCGGGTTTGTGCCTGAGCATTTTTATGGTGTTGAAGCTGCCCAGGGGCGTTTCAACGGTTTCCTCGCCCAGCCTTTCGAAACGGTAGGTCTTGATTCCACCCCCGTCCGCGATCAGGTAGGTATCGGGGGTGTGCCCGTTTTGCAGGTCGTACATGATCGCCAGCTGGTACAGCAGTTTATCCATCACGGCCGGTTCAATCGGCATATGCCAGAAATCACCGTTGATGGTGTTTTTTATCTTTCTGCCGCGCCAGTCGAACTCTATGGAGACGTCACGTTTTTTCCTGTCGCCGGTTCGTTTATAACTGTAGAGAACAGGCTGAAGCAGGTGGTCCTGGACCATAAGGTTGCTGGTCTCGACGATATGCACCTTTTTGAACAACGAGACCAGACCGACCGTTTTCGTCTCTGAACGGTACTCGTAAATGTTCTCGTCCAGCCTTTCCAGGCTGCGGATAATACGCGCTGCTTTCGTGTTTTTGGCATACAGCGTGTATTCCACTTCGAAAGTGGGCAACGCGGCAACGTTTTCTGCGCCTGCAGGGCTGGGCGCCATGAGCAGACAGGGCAAATACAACGCTGCAAATAACCGGGCAACACCTGTACAGCGAACCCGAAGCAGAGGTAAACTTGTCAGGACATGCAGACCGCGCGAAAAAAATTTAATCCCGGTGAACATGCGAATATCCTGGTAGCCGGTGACGTGATGCTGGACCGCTACGTCTTTGGTGACGCCGGCAGGATATCACCGGAAGCGCCGGTCCCGGTGGTAAAGGTGGACAGAATAGTGGAACGGCCGGGCGGCGCCGCAAACGTTGCAGCCAATATCAGCTGCCTGGGGTTGAAAGTCAGACTGGCCGGCATTACCGGAGACGACGAGCAGGCCGGGGTATTGGAGGAAGCATTGTCAGAGTCGGGAGTCCGTTATCATCTTCATCGTCAAGCTGGTGCTTCCACTATAACCAAACTCCGGGTTTTAAGTCAAAACCAGCAGTTGCTGCGTCTTGATTACGAAGGTGATCCGGCTGCAGCCGCGGCCGACCCGCTGCTGGAGATATATGCCGACCTGCTGCGCGACGCAACGGTTGTGGTGTTATCCGATTATGCCAAGGGGAGTCTGGCCCGTGTGGAGGCTTTCATCAGGCTCGCGGCCGGACGCGCCCTGCCGGTCATCATAGATCCGAAAGGCGCCGATTTCTCCCGCTATAAAAATGCCACGGTGCTGACGCCGAATTACCGGGAGTTCGAGGCCGTTGCGGGCAGCAGCCGGAACGAAGACGAGATTTGTACAAAAGGCATGAACCTGTGTGAAACATTGTCGCTGGATGCCTTGCTTGTCACCCGGGGCAGGGATGGTGTTACCCTGCTGGACAGGTCAAACCAGGAAATCGTCAACCTGCCGGCTGAAACCCGCGAGGTGTTTGACGTCACCGGCGCCGGGGATACCGTCATCGCCACGTTTGCGTCAGCCGTAGCGTCGGGTTACGGTTACCGGGAAGCCGTCTGCTTCGCCAACTCGGCTGCCGGCATTGCGGTGCAAAAGCTGGGCGCGGCCACTGTCAGTCTCGCTGAATTGAACACCCTGCCTGTCCAACCCGGTGACCGCGGCCGCGCCAGGCACCTGCAGCCTGACGCCCTGCTCGACGCGCTCAATCTCAGCAGGCGGCAGGGAGAGAAAATCGTTATGACCAACGGCTGCTTCGACCTGTTGCACGCCGGCCACGTCGAATACCTGGAGCAGGCCGGGGCGCTGGGCGACCGGCTCATCGTTGCGGTGAACGACGACGCGTCAGTGCGCAGGCTCAAGGGCGCCGGCAGGCCCGTACAGGACCTGGATAAACGCCTGACGGTATTGGCGGGGCTGGCTGCGGTCGACTGGCTGGTCACGTTTTCCGAGGATACGCCGGAGCGCCTGGTGGAACTGGTCAGTCCCGACCTGCTGGTCAAGGGCGGTGATTATGGCGTCGATGAAATCGCCGGAGCCGGACATGTGAAATCATACGGAGGAGAAGTGAAAGTACTGCCGCTGGTGGAGGACTGCTCTACCAGCCTGATACTGGATAAAATCAGCAACGCAGGACGGGGCCCGGCATGATCGTCGTTACCGGGGCAGCCGGGTTTATCGGCAGTAACCTGGTGCAGGGCCTGAACGCGGCCGGGCGTACGGATATTATTGCCGTCGATGACCTGTCCGACGGGACCAAGTTCCGCAACCTGGTTGAATGCGATTTTCTGGACTACCTGGACAAGGACGAGTTCATTGCTTCCGTGCAGGACAGGCTGGACGGCGTGGACCTGGTATTTCACCAGGGCGCCTGCTCCGATACCCGGGAATGGGACGGCAGGTTCATGCTGGAAACCAACTACACGTATTCCCGGCGCCTGCTGGATGCCTGCCTGCAGCAAGACGTTGCTTTTATTTATGCTTCCAGCGCCGCGGTATACGGCGGCAACCAGAGTTTTATCGAAAAACCCCAGCATGAAAAACCCGCCAACATGTATGCGTACTCAAAACTGCTGTTTGACCGTTATGTCCGCAGAATGATGCAGGGCCCGGCCCCGCAGGTTGCCGGCCTGAGGTATTTCAACGTCTACGGTCCCGGTGAGCAGCACAAGGGAGCCATGGCCAGCGTGGTGTTCCAGTTGAACAGGCAACTGCTGGAAAACGGTGAGGTGAACCTGTTCAGGGGCAGCGGCGGCTACGCTGACGGGGAACAGCGCCGGGATTTCATCCATATCGATGACGTGGTCGACGTTAACCTGTGGTTTATGAATAACAACGGGAACAGCGGCATATTCAACGTCGGTACCGGCAGGAGCAGGAGCTTTAACGATGTCGCCCGGCTGGTGACTGACTGGCACGGCAAAGGCAGTATCCGCTACGTGGATTTCCCGGAGGGCCTGTTACCCGCTTACCAGAGTTTTACCCAGGCGGATGTCTCGGCATTGCGGGAGGCCGGCTACCGGACGCCGTTTACGGGATTGGAAAAAGGCATCGGGACATACCTGGACTGGTTGAATTGAACAGCGGACCAATGCGGTTTCTATACAGCATCGTCCTGTACCTGTCCGTACCCCTGGTACTGTTGAAACTGTTGTTACGCGGGCGCAGGAACAGGGCTTACCTTGAGCGCATCCCGGAAAGATTCGGTTGCGTTGCGGAACCGGAGTCCGGGCTGCCGGTAATCTGGGTTCACGCGGTATCCGTCGGTGAGGTACAGGCATCCGGCGCCCTGGTGAAACGCCTGCTCAGGTCTTATCCGGGTTGCCAGGTGTTGCTGACGACAATCACGCCGACGGGCGCGGCGCAGGTTGAGAAACTGTTTTCCGGTTCTGTTGAGCACCGCTACCTGCCCTATGACCTGCCCCATGGGGTCAACCTGTTCCTGCGCCGCATCAACCCGCGCCTGCTGGTTATCCTGGAAACCGAAATCTGGCCGAACCTGCTGCATTATTGCCGGCGCCGCGGCGTCCCCGCGATCCTGGTCAATGCCAGGTTGTCTTCCACCTCGTACCGGGGTTACCTCAGGATGCGGCGCTTCACGGCGTCCACCGTGCGGCTGCTGGATCATATTGCCGCCCGGAGCGCTGAAGACGCCGGCCGTTTTCTGGCGCTGGGCGCGGAGCCTGCCGCGGTCTCGATAGCGGGCGACCTGAAGTTTGACGATGAGACGCCCCCGGAAAACAAGGGACAGGCGCAGTCACTCAGACAGTCTCTCGCACCGGGCCGTCCAGTCTGGATCGCGGCCAGCACCCACGAGGGTGAAGAGGACAAGGTGCTTGAGGCGTTCCGGAGCGTCAGGAAATCGCTTGCCGACTGCCTGCTGATCATTGCGCCGCGCCACCCCGAACGCTTTGACAGGGTATACGACCTGTGCCGGCGCCGCGGCCTGGAAGTGTCCAGGCGCAGCGACGCTGCCGGCGCCGCACACCGGGATACGGACGTGTACCTGCTGGATACGCTGGGAGAACTTCCCCGGTTCTACGCCTGTGCCGATGCGGCATTTGTCGGCGGCAGCCTGGTGCCGGCAGGAGGGCACAACGTGCTGGAAGCGGCCAGGCTGGGTGTGCCGCTCGTCACTGGCGCGCATACCGGAAATTTCACTGAGATAATCGGCCTCTTCAAGACGGCGGACGCGATCATGACAGTGACCGATGCAACGCAACTTGCCGCGGCGCTGACCCGGTTGCTGACGGACGCGGAACTGAGACGGACCTGCGGTGAACGCGGGCAACGGCTGGTACGGCAGAACCAGGGCGCACTGGACTCGGTGATGGGAATACTGGATGGATATTTGAAATATCACCCGTTGATTTTTACGAAAATACTTCTTGATTAAACTACGCGCAATCGCTAACCTGTACATAGTGGTTCGGTTTATAAAAGGAAATGATAACAATTGACTATCGGTAACAATCGCATTATAAGTAACAGGACGAACGTAGAATCAGGGACGACCGGATATGATTGACAAATATTCCCGTTAGTAACTAATATCAGTTGTACACGTAACTGGTTAATCTGCACTACTTTTTGGGGGGCATTATGGGAAACCTGACACGTAGCAAAAACGGCTTTTCCCGCACACTGGTTCTGGCATTTGCCGGCACGCTGCTGATCGCCGGCAGCGCCTGGGCACAGGTGCTGGAGGAGATCGTGGTTACCGCGCAAAAGCGATCGGAAGACCTGCAGGACACGCCGGTTGCCGTTACTGCATTTACCGGCGAGCAACTGCAGCAGGCCGGTGTATTCGATGCCATCGGGCTCAGTAATATCGTACCCAATGTGACCATAGCGACCGAAGACGCCAGGGACGCAATCTTTATCAATATACGCGGCATATCCCAGTCGGAGCGCAGGAACACCTCGGACCCGACTACCGCGTTCTACATGGACGGCGCCCTGGTGCCGCGCATGTCCGGCATCAATGCCTACTTCTATGACGTTGAGCGTATCGAAGTGCTGCGCGGTCCCCAGGGCACGCTGTACGGGCGCAACAGTACGTCGGGGGTGGTGAATGTCATTACCAAAAAGCCCGATCTGGAAGCAATTGGAGGCGATATCCAGGTCGGTTACGGCAGTTATGATGCGGTTGATGTTACAGGCGCCCTGAATGTGCCCTTTTCAGACAGTTTCGGCGCGCGTGTCGCGTTTACCTATAACGAACGGGACGGCTACCGGGACAACAGTCCGGTTGCCGATGGCGACGACCTGGATGACATCGGCGTGCGCGGCCACCTGCTCTGGGATATCAGCGATAATACCTCGTTGCTCCTCTCCGCGGACTATTATGAACACCAGGGTGTCGGACCGGTGCTGGCACAGGTGGAATGCCCTGACCTCGGGTGTAATATACCGATACCTCCAGACCCTGCCGATACCAACCCGCTTAATACGGAAGGCTTTCGCGATAATACGGATACTAATTTCAAGGTTGAACTGAACCACTCATTTTCGTTTGCCGACCTGACCCTCATCGGTTCCTACCGGGACCATGAACGGGATTACCTGATAGACACCGACGGCACCGGCGCTTCGGTATTTTTGCCGCCCGCCGGCAGACTGGTCCCTATCGACACCATTGTCGTGGAACAGACGGAATCCGAAGCTTTCTCAGGCGAACTGCGCCTGAATTCCAACACGGACGGCCGCTTCCGGTGGATCCTGGGGGGATTTTACCTGGATGAGGATATCACCGGTGATTTCCGTTACCAGCCGGTACTGCCGAACGGCGCACATCTCAATGTCCAGTTTGTCGATAAAGGTTTCAACGTTGAGTCATGGGCCGTGTTTGCCAATGCTTCCGTGGATGTCACGGATCGGTTCACCCTGAACGGCGGCATACGCTATACGGAAGATGAGAAAGACAAGGGTGGCGTCAACGACCCATCCAATCCTACGGCCGGCAGTTACATGACGGTCACCGTTCGGGAACTGGGCAGGCCTGTCGCGCCGGTATTTCCCCGCGCCCAGGTGGCGAACCCGTCCTGGAGCGAGGTTACCTATTCGTTCGGTCTTGACTGGCATATCAACGACGACACGCTTGTCTACATCAAGACCAGCAAGGGCTTCAAGTCGGGCGGTTTCAACCGCGGCAGCGTCGATCCCTTCAACCCGAGTGGCGCGCCCAATGTTGCAAACCTGATTGTCTATAACCCGGAGCAGGTGCTGGCCACGGAAGGCGGCATCAAATCCACTTTCATGGGCGGCCGCGCCCGGGCGAACTTCAGCTTGTTCTGGTATGACTATTCCGACAAGGAAGAAGCTGTCGTGCGTGTCATTGGCGGGATCCCGACCAACACGGCAATCAACGCGGGTCAGGCAACCATTTACGGAGCGGAGCTGGAGACATCGTTCCTGTATGGCGATCACGGCGGACGCATCAATGTTAACATCGGCTGGCTGGATGCGGAATTCGATGAGTTTGTCGGCCTGGACGACCCGTTGACGGCCGGCCAGGACAACCTGGACCTGGGCGGCGGTGAAATGGTCAATGCGCCGGACTGGAATATCGGCGTAACCTGGGTACCCGTCGAACTGGAAGTGATGAATGGAATTTTACATCCCATGGTCCAGTTTTCGTTCAAATCAGACTACATAACACGGCCCCATAACCAGTCCGTAGACCAGCAGGATTCCTATACCCGCACCAATGCAAGCCTGCACTGGGAATCCAACAAGACCGGTCTGTTCCTGGAGGGTTTCGTGCATAACATAGAGAACGAGGACATCCAGACCGCATCAGGATGCCAGCAGATGGTCAATGGTGTGGCGGGAACACCCTTCCCCGGGCTGGGCTGTACCCATATGTACCAACCCCCGCGCACCTACGGCGTACGGCTGGGGTACCGGTTTTAAATAAGGAGAAATAATAATGTTGAAAGCTGTAACCATACTGGCCCTGCTGGTCCCTTCATTCGCCGCGGCTGCCGGCTTCCCCACAGTCGAAACCGTCAGGATGGTCGTCGGTTGCATGGCCGGACTGGGTGAACAGAGCGAAGAAAACCTGCTGACCTGCGCCTGCCGGCAGGACGTGCTCGAAACTGAACTGAGCTTCGAGGTGTTCGAGGAAGCCAGCCTGCAGGAGCGCTACAATTCGATGCCCGGCAAACGCGGCGGCCTGTTTCGTGACGATGAAATAAGCAGGGAAAACCTGAAGCAGTTGCAAGACGCCAGGAAAAAAGCGGCGTCCTCGTGTCCCCAGGTCAGGAAGGTGCCGAGCGTACCGAGAGAGACTGAGTAGCCCCTGACAAGCCCGGTACGGACCTGTCAGGGTTTTTCCGGGTTACAGGGAACTCAGGGCAAGCTCGCTATTCACGGCAAATTCCGAAGACCACGAAGCATTCTTGGTATCCGTAGCCTGTATCGTCAATACTCCCTCGTTATCCGGAACGAAGAAGAAACGCAGGCTGGGGTCCATGCTGATGGCAAAGGTCAATATCGCTTTCATAACCAGGGTCCCGTTGTAATCGACGTTCAGCGTGTTGACGAAATGAGCGGGGGGGTGGACGTGGGAACCTATCCGCATCGGTTGCAACCCGGTTATGTTCGGGTGTTTTATCCTGAGTTGCATTAAATTCGGCTTGCTGTATTCAACATCGCCGATCAATCTCATGTTCATCTGGCCCATGTTGGCAATGGAATCACCGATGCTCTTGGGTGGCGGAGCGGAACACGCTCCCCTGGCCCGGGTGAAACTCTTGACCATGTAAAGCTCGCCGCTATTCAGTTCGGCGATAGCGCGCACAAAGGTATGATCGTTTATCCTGACGCGCATGGCCAGGTCGGCCTTGCCGCTGGCGGGTGTGAAATCAAATATGCCTACCAGCGGGACCGGGTTCTTGTCGATGAAGACATGTATCCGTTGTATATACAGTTCATCGGCCTGGGGAATTTTGGTATGTATGGTAACGGGGGCGAGCGTTGCATCTTCCGCCGCGTACGGCACTCTTATTTCCAGGACACTCTGCTCAGTGTCTTCAATGATTTCCCGGTCCTGGAACGCGGCATGGCGCGAGTTTTCCTCCCAGGCCTGGTCCGATAGCTTCTGCCGCCAGTCAGGCGGCATGGTGTCCGCGTACACTGCCGACATGGTGATGAATATCCCGGCAATAATTATGTTAAGAGTCTTCATGGTGTTCATGGTGTTGTTTAACATACGTTCCCCTATAGTCTTGTTTCAGGCTTGTCAAGCCGTTCCGGCCAATAATTATATAATATTGATATTGATATTTCCAAGTTTTGCGCGGATCAGGGGCCGTATCCCGAATATATGCTTGACTTCTTCTCCAATTAGGGTGAAATATGTGGTTGCTATGCAAAAAACTTGCTAATTGGGTGAAAATTTCCTATAGTTGGAGTTGATTTGTTATTGTGGTAATATTCGTTGAATAATAACGGGATAAAAAAATAACATACAGGATATAATAAAGTTTGACGCAGGGTTTTCACTCTGATAGTTTAACTCTCAGCTATCTTTCATGATCTCGAGATAGCGGGGAGGTCAATAAAATCGAGATCAAAATTGTTAATTAACAAAAAGAGGAGGAGGTCATGAGTAAATTTTCCTTCAGTAGATGGATAATTGTCTCTCTTGCCCTGTTTATGTCATTCCCGACTTACGCTAACGATGCGCTTAGGGAGTTGATGAATGACGCAAACTACTGGGTGTTTCCGGGCGGCAATTATAATAACTGGCGTTATTCTGAGCTTGATCAGATTAACAACAATAACGCCGGTGATCTGGTGGCTGCGTGGACGTTCTCAACGGGACGCCTGCAAGGTCATGAGGGAGGTCCTCTGGTTCTGCCGGCAAGTGAGACAGGTCTGAATTCAGACCATCTGTACATTCACGCATCATTCCCGAATGATGTTTTTGCCATAGATCTTGAGACTCTGGAAATCACCTGGGACTTCGTGCCGCCGCAGGACGAAGCAGAAACTGTTCCGAAGATGTGTTGCGATATCGTAAACCGCGGACTGGGTTACAGCATGGGACAGATTTACCTGCAAGCGGCTGACACAACCCTGTATGCCTTGAACCCGGCAGACGGCAGCATTATCTGGCAGACCAAGAACGGCGCCGATATCTCTGCTGACCTTGGCGGCCCCTACGGCCCGGCAAATGGCATGACCAACACGAACGCCCCCCATCCGATTAAGGACAAGGTCCTTACCGGATGTTCAGGCGCAGAGTTTGGCGTACGTTGCTGGTTTGCTGCTTTTAATGCAAGCGACGGCAGCCTGGCCTGGCGTGCGTTCAGCATGGGTCCCGACGCGGATATTCTGTTTGATGAGAATACCACGTCCATGGGCGAGCCGGTTGGTGCGGATTCTTCCCTGAAGACCTGGTGTGCGTTCGATGCCGAAGTAAGCACCGGCAAGAGCTCATGGGGCGAAAACGCCCTGCGCGCCAATTCCGCGGAAGAGCGTATGTGTGCAGAGACTTCCGACCAGTGGAAGATAGGCGGCGGTTCCGTATGGGGCTGGTGGCCTGCCGACTTCGATGAGAACCTGGTTTACTACGGTAACGGCAACCCCGGTACCTGGAACCCGGTTGTTCGTCCTGGCGATAACAGGTGGTCCATGTCCATTTTTGCCCGTGATATCGACACCGGTGTGGCTCGTTGGGTTTACCAGATGACGCCCCACGATGAGTGGGACTATGACGGTATCAACGAGATGATCCTGGCGGAACTGGAAGTGAATGGCGAGTCTGTACCTGCCCTGGTTCACTTCGACCGTAACGGTTTCGGTTACACCATGAACCGCAAGACCGGCGAACTGCTGGTAGCTGAGAAGTATGACCCGGCCGTTAACTGGGCAACCCATGTAGATATGAAGACGGGTTATCCCCAGGTTGTAAATGAGTACAGTACTCACTACAACGGTCAGGACGTCGTTTCCAAGGACGTCTGCCCTGCTGCATTGGGCACCAAGGACCAGCAACCTGCTGCGTACTCCCCGAAAACCAACCTGTTCTATGTACCTACCAACCACGTCTGCATGACCTATGAACCGGTCAGCTACGACGCTGGTGGTGTTACCTACGAACAGGCAGCCGGCAGCTGGTATGTAAATGCCAACCTGACGATGTATCCGGCCGGGCAGGTAATGGGTAACGGCACGACCAACATGGGCAACTTCATTGCCTGGGATGCCAGCGCAGGCAAGATCGTATGGTCTATTCCTGAGCGGTGGTCGGTATGGAGCGGCGCACTTGCAACCAATGGTGACGTTGTCTTCTACGGAACGCTTGAAGGCTATGCGAAGGCGATTGATGCCAGCAGCGGCAAACTGCTGTGGCAATTCAAGACCCCGTCCGGCATCATCGGCAACTTCAACACCTGGTCCCACAAGGGCAAGCAATACGTTGGTGTGCTTTCCGGCATCGGCGGATGGGCTGGCGCTGTTGTGGCTATCCCGGTTCTGCGTGACATGTCCGGCGATGCAGCGTTGGGTGCTGTAGGCGGCTATCGCGCACTGTGGAATTCAACACGTAACAGTGGCGTGTTGATGGTGTTCAGCCTGCCGTAGACCGACAAACTTTACACAAGTTTGTAACCATGATCCCCGGTATCTGTGATACCGGGGATTTTTTTATTGAACTTGTAAACGAATAATTAATCATAAGAACAGTTGGTTGATATCAACCACAGAGGACACAGAGAACACAGAGAAAAACAGGGATGAATGGTTCAGGACATAGCCTGTAACAGCACTGGATGTCCTTATAAGCTCTGTGCCCTCTGTGGCCTCTCATGCTACAATCCAACAAAATTAAATTAAAAGGGGAGTGTGGAAACATGCACATTAAGAAAATCCTGTTGGCCCTGATCAGTATGTTTGTAATGGGCTCCATTGAGATATCTGCCCAGCAGATGCACATCATTAATGCTGAGGCGCGTATATTCAATCCGGACGTGATTTACGTAAAGCCGGGCGATAACGTGAGGTTCGTCAATATGACGTCCCATGACGCCGTATCGATTAATCAAGTGCCGCTTCCCGACGGCCAGGTGTTCGAGGGAATGCTTCCCGAAGGCGCCGAAGGCTGGAAAAGTAAAATGGGCAACGATTTTACCCTGCAACTGGACATAGAGGGTGTGTATCCCTTTGTGTGCATTCCCCATATCGGGTTCGGCATGGTGGGTGTCATCGTAGTAGGCGAGCCGGTCAACATTGATACTGCCATGGAGAATGCGAGAGCCAACCTTACGGGCGGCTGGCGGCGGCTTATCGGCAAAATCCTCAAAGTGCAACGGGCCGCGAAGAAAGCAGGTTGATGACGATGAAAAAATATATTGATGTGCGCCTTCCCTGGCGCACACCCTTTGGGCGTTCTTCGAACGCCCAAATCCGCTCATGGCGGATTTGTCTGGCATGCCTGTTGTTGCTGATCCCCGGCGCGCCGTCCGTACTGGCTGATGCCGGGGAGAGAACCGTGTTGAAAGTATGCGCTGATCCGTATCTGCTGCCGTTTTCCAATCGCAAGGAGCAGGGCTTTGAGAACAAGATAGCCGAGCTGTTCGCGGAGAAACTGGGCCTGGAAGGAGTGCAGTATGAATTTTTTCCGACAAGGATAGGGTTTATCCGCAATACTCTCAAGGCGGAATCCGAGTCGGGACTCGGCTTCAAGTGCGACCTGGTCATGAACGTTTCGGAACGTTTCGAACTGGCTGCGCCGACAGATCCTTATTACACCAGCACCCATGCCCTGGTGTTGGCCGATGGCCGGGGGATGGATGATGTCACCTCACCGGAAATGCTGTTCGAATTGATCGAAAACGGTTTGAAAGTAAGATTCGGCGTCACCGACCGCGGCCCGGACCAGTTCTGGGTATTCAAACACGGCCTGATGGGGAATATAAAGCCGTACCAGAGCCAGACCGGCGACCCCGAGGTACACCCTGGCCTGACCCTGACCAAGGATTTGATTGCCGGTACTATTGATGCGGCGATAGTCTGGGGTCCTACCATAGGATGGTATGTCAAGACCCTGGAAGGCGCTGAGAACCTTATAGTCCTGCCGTTAAGTGATGATTTTTCACCTCCCCCGGTAAAGTTTGAATTCAGTGTGGCAATGGCGGTCAGGTACGGGGAAAAGGAGTGGAAGGACCAGGTAAATCAATTGATCGCCGAGAACCAGGCGGAAATCAATGCCATCCTGGAGGACTACGGCGTGCCGTTGCTGCCGCTGAAAAAATCCCCAAGGCGGGATGATGACGACGATTGATTTGCCACAGAGGTCTCAGAAGTCATCCGCAGATGACGCAGATGAGCGCAGATAATATGGATGTTGCTATGTGTATGTCACCGAAATAGCGCAGCTTGGGTAACATCTGCTTACACAACAAAAAATCTGAAAAATAAAATTATGTTTACAGGCTTGGGAATACGTCCTGAAGAAAAGAAAACACGTAAATGCATCTGCGTTAATCTGCGTAATCTGCGGATAACTCTGTGCGTTCTGTTGTTATTGTCTGCTCCGGCGGCTTTTGCCGAGGACACCGATGGCGGCGTGGAAGTGAAGGGGGCTGTCATCGGCAGGATGGGTGACCCTGCAGTCGTCGACCCGGATTCCTATGAGTTCGGCGAGGCGGAAGTGAAACTCTGGCTGGACAATCACCTGCAGAACATCAACAGCCCGGGACGGCTTTATTATGATTTCGTCAAACGCGGCAGCTTTGAAGAGGGTTTCAGTGACTCCGTGTACCTGGATATCACCCAGGTCAACGAGGACGGGAGCAAGGATGCCGACCTGGAATTTTTCACCGCGGACAGGCAACAAAATGCCAGCCGGGATAACCTGGTGGGCATTACCGGCAACCCGGTCCTGGTAGTCTTCATGCAGGGCGATGTCTACGAGATGAACCGCCTCACCAATGGCAGTTGGCGCTATTTCCAGAGGCGGATCAAGTCGGCATTTGCCGAGGAAGCGAAAATAGAGCCTGTTACATTTGAATATAACGGTGCGCAAATGACGGGAGAGAAGATTTCCATTGCCCCCTATCTGAAAGACCCGAGACGCAGGCAATTCGCCGAGTTTGCTCCCAAGCTATACGAGTTCATACTGTCTGAGGAGGTACCGGGAACACTGTTCCAGATCAAGACCGTCATCCCTGGCAGTTCACCTGACAAGGAACCGCTGATCGAAGAGATACTGACCCTGCAAAGCGCAGAGTTCGCTAACTGATTATTAACGTGGTGTTCACCTGGCAGCGTTGAGCAGGACCATGATTTCCCCTTTGCCGTTGTTCGCTGTGTCGCCGGTATACATACGCACTTCCGGGCCGAAATTACGGAAAAACCGGTAACGGCTTCCCATCCTGGATAACTGCTTGAAAAACAGGCGCAGGTACTCCATTTTCAGGACGCCGCAGTTGGCCAGGGTGGCGCCAATCCGGTCCGGCCGCCTGCCCAGTATGATGGTCCCGCGTTTCATCCCGTAACCGGGGAGTTTGCCGGATTTGCCCAGGATTAAAATGGTGCCGGCAACCATGCAGGCGCCGCTGAAATCCCCGGCGTCAGCGCCGATCATGATCATCCCGCGCCGCATTTTCTCACCGATCCGGTTACCGGCATTACCCCATACGGTAATCAGGCCGTCGCGCATTCCGTACATGCCGGTGCGCGTTCCCGCGCCGATATAATCGCCGGCATCACCTTCGACATCGATCCGGCCCCAGTCCATATCACAGCCAAGCCAGTCGCCGCAGTCACCGTTGACCCTGATGGTGCCGCCCCTCATCCGGTAACCCAGGTAACTGCCCCCGTGGGCCTTGACGCTGATTTGACCCTGCGTCATGTGTGCGCCTATGCGGGTAACCAGTGCTGTCGTGCGGCGTAATTCGATATGCCCGGCATCTTCGCCGCTGATTGAAAACATCTCTCCTGCCCTGACCGGGCTGGCGCCATACTCCAGTTCGATTTCGGCAGGCTCCTGCGCGGCCGCCAACCTGTCCGGCGTCAGCGCGGACAAATCCAGCCGCCGCTGGAGTTTTTTCTTCAGGGTGAAGATCAAGGGTTTCATTTCAGAGTGTAATCGGCGCTATCGGCGCACTATCGGGGACAGATTTAAATCTGTCCCCATCTCGTGTTCCCATCTCGGTGTTTTTCATTTAAGGATCTCCCGGAGATGGAAATGGTGAGGGCCCAGTTTCCCGCCGTAGTTTCCCGCGCTGATGCGGAAGATACCCTTCTCAGGCCCGTTTATACAGACCGCCTCGATACCGGCGCGCATGGCTTTGCGGATCGCCTCCTCGTTCAGGCCGTCAATAACGATTTCCAGGACGGAACCGACCTCTTCAGTCAGCGTGCTGTTCACGCGGGTTTTCAGCGTGGGGCAGAATACTTCGTTTGTCGATGCCGGGAGAAATGAATATTTCGACCCTACCTTGGAACCGGACCCGACTATGCCGCCCGGGAAGGTGGTGACCGCGCCGTCTACCGCCCGTATGGCCTTCACCGCTTTTTCGCAGGCGTTCAGGCCGTGGCGGGAAGTTTTGGCCATAACCATGAAATTACCGCCGCCGATAGCAGGGACGACGCCCGTGGTTTCTTCACAGAGGAATTCACCGTGCATGACCGGGATGCGCCAGTAACGGATACCGTCCAGGATTTTCGAGATCTGGTGGCCGTCACCGAAATATCTCAGGCTTTTACCCAGGGGCAGCATGGTATCGCTGTGGGTCCCGGCAAAGCATGCGCTGGTGGCCGTGGTCATCACCGATTGCCCGACCCGCCTGGTAAGCTGGTCGGCCAACTGCGCTTTGGACATGGCAAACATGATGATCGCGACCCCGGGCCTGCCGTCCGGGGTTTCCTCGGGCTTCAGTTCCCGTTCGATATCCGCCTCACAACCGCAGGCAATCACGGAGGAAGCAAACCCGGTCAGGGAGTTGGCCGCGATATACGCATATTTCAGCGTCATGGCGGTAATGATCAGCCGGGTCGCCTTCATGGGGAAGGCTTCCGCAAACGTATCATCGATGGTTACGCCGTTGATCTTCATAGTTAAAAGATTGAATAAATCCGCAGATGACGCAGATTATTTAATGATTTCATGTCTTTCGGGCTGTCCTGGTAAATGCAGATATAAAGTAGGCAAAAAACTCATTATGACAAGAAAGTGCTTATCTACTGGATTCCCGTCTGTGTGGGAATGGTAACCGGAGACAGGCACGAATCATACCTGAATACATCTGCGTTAATCTGCGTCATCTGCGGATAAATCCTGTTTGCAGTCATGCACAAGCAGTGAATGCTGGTTGTATGACTCGAGTTCTTCCCGGCTGAGCTTGAAATTTTCCAGGCTCATGGTCATGTACCTGTCAAAGTAGCTTTTCAGCGGTTTTTCTATGCCGGGGTCGTATTCCGGTTCGACCACGTGGGTGGACGTGGCAGGGATGGCGCAGACTTTGCCGTTCCGGACACAGAGTTCGCCGCGCTTGAACACGTACTCCGGCGTGGCGAACATGGCCTCGGCGTCGTCATCCGGTTTATAGACGGTGATATCCGCAGTTGCCCCGGTGCCCAGGTGGCCGTGGTTTCTCAATCCCAGGCTCCTGGCAGGGGCTGCCCGGGTGATAATTGCGATTTCGTATAATGAATATTCCCTGTCCAGGGTAGACAGGATACTTGCGTCTGCCGCGTCCTTGTTGATCGTGGTCAGCATGTCGTTGCGGAAGCCCTTGTCCATGAGCAACCTGATCAGGTGCGGATAGGAAGTGAACGGCGCCCCGTTGGGATGGTCGGTGGTCAGGAAAATACGCCACGGATCCTTCACGAGCAAAAATATTTCCAGGCCGATACACCATTGCAGGGCGTTGACAAAATTTCTGTCCCGGTAGCGGAACGGCACCACACCGCAGCCGGCGTCGCATTCTATATCCATGCACACCCATTTTTTTGGATGGGCGTGAATGTGTCCCTTGTGCTGCATCATGGAATCGGCGGATGTGGTGACGGTCTGGCCGAACATGATCTGGCCGACGTCTATGGACACGTTGCGGTTCAGGTTGACCGCCTCGGCCAGTTGTGCCGCCGCGGACGAGAACTTCCTGTCGCCCTCGGCGCCGTAACTGTGAAATTGTACATGGGTCAGGTGCAGGGGCCTGCCCTCGGCAGCGGCAATGGTCTCAAGCGTTGTCAGGTAATTTCCCGGCACCCCCAGGTTGCAGCCGTGGACATGCAGGGGATGAGGAACGCCGATGGCTTCCAGTGCATCGAGTAGTGCGGTCAGAACATTGCGCGGGGTTATTTCGTAGTAATTGTTTTTTTCATCCAGGTCCAGCTTCCTCTGGTTGAACTTGAATGCGCTGATCCCGCCCGGGTTGACCACTTTGATGCCCATGGCGCGCGCCGCGTGGATTGTCCAGGCGACGTAATCATTGACCAGGGGTTGTTCTTTCCCGGAATTCAGCAGGCGCAACAGGAAGTCATCGTTGCCCAGCAGCGCGTAAGCGCCCGTGTCAAGCATGGGGGTGTCCGCCATTTCCAGGTGTGACTGGCGCGCATTAACCGGCATCATCGCCGGTTCGAAACAGGTGGTATAGCCCATTTCCGCATAGCGGTAGCCGGTGACGAAACTGGACGGCGCAATGGATCCGGAACCTGACCGGGTCAGGGCGCTTGACGCCACCCGGTTATCGTCATGGTCCTGCGCCAGCAACAACCTGGCGATGCTGACCTTGCCCCCGCCGATATGGGTATGGATGTCAATTCCGCCTGCCATGACGATGCTGCCGTTCAGGCCGATTACCCGCCGGACTTTTTTCCCGGCTGCGGGTTTGACCAGCTTACCGTCCTCGATATACAGGTCCATGAGTTTGCCGTCTAGCCCGTTTACCGGGTCATAAACCCTGCCGCCTTCCAGCTTGATCATTCCGGCTTACCTTCTGTTTCAGAGATAATATCCCTGATAACCCGGGCAGCGCCCGGTAACGCGGAATCCCTTACTTTTTTCAACGGCATGTTGACGATGCTGTCGGTCCTGAACAGGTTGCCGGGGTGGTCGACGCCGGGTATTCCGACAGGGATATAGACATCGGCATCTGCCGCTCCGGAGCGGGAAGCGGATAATATAATCGTGGGCGCGTCCAGCGCCGGGGGTGGCTCGCCGGAAAACGCCGAGACCCACAACAGGCAGTCCGCATCGGACGTGTCCGCGCCCGTCGCGGACGGACACCCGTTGCGGAAATCAATTCCTGCCGGGAACCCGGTCTGCCAGGTCGCCACAGTCTGGAAGGATGCGCCGCCGTTGCTGCCGCCCAGGGACAAACCGGCGCAACGCTGCCTGGTATTCAGGTCGCGCAGCAGATCGTGTATTGAGCTTATTACCAGGTCGGCGTGATCCTGCGGCAGGGCGGCAGGGGACCACACCAGGACGCCATATTCAGCGTCTCTTATCATGCCTGCAACCTGGTCCAGTTTGCGGGTTTTTGCAGCCGGGGTACTGCTGCCGCCGGACGGACGGCCTTGTGCGAGCCTGGCGCGCAACAAGGCCAGGTTGTCGGCAATTTCGATGCCGTGGCCGGAAATGACCACTGGAGCATGGCCGGCGCATTCATCCAGTTCCCTCCTGCCGGGTCTGCCCAGGTAGGCCAGCTTCCTGTTTTGGCTGGTGAACAGTGAATGGGGGTTATTGATGAAACGTTCCATAAAACGGGGATAGTCGCCGGTAACGTTGTTGCCGACCAGGACCACCGTGTCCGCCCTGTTTTTTACCTCCGCCAGGGTGGTCATGATCCCGCCCCGGGCCTGCAGCGCGTTCAGGTTGTGCGCGCCGTACCGCTCCTGTGCGTGCAGGAGTGCGGCGCCGGTCTTTTCCGCCAGTTGCAGGGCTGCGCGAATGCCGTCAACGTCTGTGCCGAGGCCGGCGATCAGGGGTTTGTTTGACTTTTGCAGAAGTTTGGCGGCTGCCTTTACAGCTTGTCCGTCAGTAGCAGGTATGCCTTTCAGCCTTGCTTCGGCAGGAGGCAGGGGAGAGGCAAACCCCTGCCTGGCAAGCCGGCAGGCATTGGCAGACACATCAAGCTGCCCGTGGTCACTACGGACCGACAGGTCATCGCATAACAGACTGCAAAACGGGCAGGTTACATTAGTAGTCAATGCCATCCCGTTTCATGCACGGTCCAGCAGGGCCAGCATTTCATTGACGTAGGTATATTTCTCCCGGGGCTTGCCTGCAGGCTCGCCGCGATTTATCTCGGCCGCATCGATTTTTTTCCAGTCGGCGAAGTTGATATGACGGATATTGCGCCGGTCGAGGATTTCGTAACATCCCGCAACGCCGTTCCTGTTTTCACCGGTGTCCAGACTGTCAAGGTCTTCCATCAACAGGCGTACTGTTTCCACACTGTCCGCCTTATTGGTGCCGATGATGCCGGTTGGGCCGCGCTTTATCCATCCGGCCGTGTACAAGCCGTGTTCCACGGCGCCGTCCTGAATGACTCTGCCCTGTTCATTCGAAAAAACCCCGCGTGATTCGTCAAACGGCACTCCGGACATGGGTATGCCATGGTAGCCGATGCTGCGAAACACGATTCCCGTATCAAGAGTAAATGTTTCTCCGCTGCCCCTCGCCGACTGGCGGAACGGCTCTCCCGACAAGGTGTTTTTTTCTATGAGCAAACGTTCGACCCGGCCCTCCCCGATGATTTCCCTGGGGCTTTTCAGGAAGGTGAAAATGCAACGCCGCCGGCCGGCTGGTTCCTGTCCGGCCAAACCGCAGAACAGGTCATAGATTTTTTTGTTGCCGGTGTTTTCCAGTTCGGCTTCACTTGCCGGGTTCAGCGCCAGTTCATCCGCATCGATAACCGGGTCACAATCGGCCAGCACGCCGAATTCCTTCAACTCCTTTGAGGTGAACTTGGCCTGGGCAGGACCGCGCCGGCCGATGACATAGATATTCCTGATTTTACTCTCAGCCAGTACGTCCAGGGCATGTCCGGCGATATCCGTGTGTTTCAACTCGTCAACGGTCTTGGCCAGGATCCGGCTCACGTCGGCGGCTACGTTTCCCTGGCCGATAATGACGGCCGTTTCATGGGACAGGTCAAATTCCCTGTCGCGGTAATCAGGGTGGCCGTTATACCAGCCGACAAATTCAGTCGCCGTGTAGCTACCGGGCAGGTCTTCCCCGGGTATGCCGAGACGCCGGTCCGTTTCAGCCCCGCAGGTCAGGATCACGGCGTGGTGAGTTGCCCTCAGTTCATCCACGCTGATATCGGCGCCTACGGTGACGTTGCCGATGTAATTGAATTGCTCCGCTTCGGCGAGCCTGGCGTAGACCTTGATTGCCTGTTTCAGTTTCGGGTGGTCGGGCGCAACACCGCTTCTTACCAGGCCGTACGGCACCGGCAGGCGCTCAAACATGTTGACCCTGAATTCGACGCCCGCCTTGATCAGCGCGTCAACGGCGTAGAATCCACTGGGGCCGCTGCCGACAACGGCAACGTACAAGGGGTTGTCCGGGGTTCCTAATCGACTCATGATAAATACAGTAGTTGAAAGAATGGATACGTATCCCGAACGCCCGACGCCGCGCCGTTCGGGTCAGTCCGGGGATGAACCGGGGGAACTCCGACCAAGCCGGAGTTCCCCTGAACATGTCAATATTAACTGGAAAGAGTACTAGAAGCCCAGGGCGGCTTTTCTCTCGTCCGCGCCGGGCAACGGATCCATGGTATCGGTGATAACCGGCAGTTCCTTGGATTTTTCCGCGTTGATCTCTATCCACTCGAACTTGTCTTCGGGCAGGTCATCTTCCTCGTAGATAGCCTCGACAGGGCATTCCGGCAGGCATGCGCTGCAGTCGATGCAGACCTCCGGGTCGATGTACAGCATCTGGTCGTCATAGTGGAAGCATTCCACCGGGCATACGGCGACACAGTCGGTATAGCGGCAGTCTTTGCAGTTGTCGGTTACGATGGTTGTCATGATATTCTCCTAAATAAACTCTTCTCTGGGGTCAGAGCAAAGGGTCAGAGTAAAAACACTCGAATATAAGCTGCTTCCGTTTGCCGGATTGCTTGTATTTTTACTCTGACCCTTTGCTCTGACCCCAAATATCCGGTTCTATCCCGCATATAATAATACTTCTCCCCGGTTCAACTCAACACTGTCCCCGCAATAGCGTTTGTACGAACCCTCGAGGTATTCTTCAGCAACCGCAAATATTTGCGACAGGTGGAGCAGGTAAAGCGTCATGTAGCCCGGCCGGTATGTACAGGAATAGCTGAATGTGGGCAGCAGCGTGGCTTCTTTCATGCTGACGATGGAGCCTCGCTTCATTCCCGCGCCGGTGCGGATACCGAGTTCCCCGAGTACGAAAATACTGCCGGACAGCATGTTGACCCCGGTGAAGTCACCGCTGTTGCCGCCGATCGCAATCACGCCGTTGCGCATGGCGTTGCCGGCCTCGTTGCGCGCGTTGCCGTGAATGATGATCTCGCCGCCCGTCATGCCCATGGCGGCGCCCCGGTAGGCGCTTCCCACCATGTGGCCGGCGTTGCCGTGAATTTCAATTCTTCCCCCGGACATCTCCGGTCCCACCCAGTCGGTGGCGTTGCCGTTAACCCGTATTTCACCGCCGCTCATGGCGGCCCCGAGATGTTCGCCGACATCGCCGTCTACCTGTATTACCCCGCGGGACATGCCGGCGCCGATGAGTTTTACCCGGCCAAGGTGGTCTCCCTCCACGTTGATGGTTCCGTCGAATTGGCCGCTCACGCTGAAGAAGTCACCGATCCGGCGGGGTTCGCTGCCGTGCATGACGGCCAGTTTTTCCACGCCTGCCGGAGTCTGGCCGGTGAACCGGGCAGGAGTGATGTTGTCCGCCTCCATCGGCACGTCCGGCGTTGCGATCTGTTTCAGAAAAATAGCCATATCAGAATTCTACAGGGGACAGAATTTTATGGGGGACAGATTTAAATCTGTCCCCGGGCGGAGTGTCACCGGGCTGTGCAATTTGTTTCAGTAACCTAGCCATATCAACATTACGCCGTCAGGTCCAGCTCATGCAGGTCGATCTTGTATTGTCCAAGGTTGCCGCCGTAATTCCCCGCGGTAATCTGCCTGATCCCGGGTTTTGCCGCGGCCCGTATGCCCGCGGTCATGGCGTCCCTGACTGCGCGCTCCGTCAGGCCGTCGATCACGATTTCCAGGGCGCAGTTGACGTCTGCCGGGAGGTTGCTTTCGGTTACCGCTTTCAGCGTGGGACAGTAGGCGTCGTTGGTGGACGCAGGCAGGGCCTTGTAGCGCGATCCCACCTTGCTGCCGCTGCGCACGACACCGTTCGGGAAAGGCAGGATAATATCTTTTATCGATCCCATGGCGCGGGTTGCCGCGCCTGCCGCAGCCAGTGTGTTTTTCTCATTCGTGCCCAGTATTATAATGTTGCCGCCGCCTACCGCCGGCTGTACGGAAAACGATTCTTCCACGGTAAATTCGCCATCCATGACAGGAATACGCCAGAAGCGCCGTTCCGCCAGTTTTTTGCTCCCCTGGAAACCGTCGCCGAAATACCGTAACTGTGAACCGACCTGGACCGTCTCGTCACCATTGAGGCCGTTGAAACAGGCCGTAGTGGGGCATGTCATTATACATTGGCCGATGCGTTCCAGCAGGCGCTTTCCCACCGAGGCCTTGTCCATGGCAAACAACAGGATACTCACGCCGGGACGGCGGTCCGGGGTCTGGTCGGGCGTCAGGGCGCCCTCGATGCCGGCTTCGCATTTGCAGCCGATGACCGAGGTGGCGAAGCCCGTCATGGACTGCGCCGCGGCCTGGCTCCACTGCTTTGTTGCTGCAGTAACAATGACCCGCGCGCCCCACATTTTGAAAGCCTCGGCGAATGTGCCGACAATTTCCGTTGACCTGATTTTCATTATCACACCGTCGGGATCACTTCATGGTCGTGCAGGTAGCTGTCATTGACCGCATAATTGGCGAACTCGATGGAATAATAGTTCTCGAAAAACGGTCTCACTTCAGAGACGATCGACTCATCGTAGCCGGGTTCCGTGTGCAGGAATTTGCCGTAGTAATCCTGGCGGAACTCATGGTCTTCGATGATCACCTCGCCTGATTTGACCACGTAACGGGGTGCGTTGAACATGGCCTCTTTATCGTCCATCTCGTCATAGATGGTGATATCCGCATCGGCGCCGGGTCCCAGGTGCCCCTTGTTCTTCAGGTTCAGCGCCCGCGCCGGACCGGCGCGGGTGATGATGGCGATCTCGTTGAGCGTGTACTCCCGGTCCAGTTCATTCAGTATCGTGCCGTTGATGGCTTTCTGGTTGACGCGCTTTATCTCTTCCCGGCGGAATTCCCGGTCCATCAGCAGGCGGATCAGCTTCGGGTAACTCATGAATGAACCGCCGTTGGGGTGATCGGTGGACAGCACGATGCGCCAGGGGTCTTTTGACAACAGGAACAGTTCCAGGCCGATGGCCCATTGCAGGGCATGAACATAGACGTGTTCCTGGTAGCTGAACGGGACGATGCCGCAACCGCTCTCGCACTCCGTATCGGCATTGACCCATTTTGCTTTCTTGAAGCCTCTGAGCATATAGGCCAGCGGCGCGTCCGCGGTCATGATCGTGGACTTGCCGAACATCACCTGGCCGACGTCGCAGGTTATGTTCGGATGCTCATTGACGTATTCGGCGATCTGCCGGGATGCGGATTTGGGGTTCTTGCCGGGTTCGCCC
>MKWU01002777.1_pt1 | contig 24965 bp, 33 predicted proteins | sample 809101 | NCBI WGS metagenome assembly MKWU01 (sample SAMN05860141, study PRJNA318959) | sponge metagenome | host: Aplysina aerophoba | place: Slovenia: Piran, Adriatic Sea, Gulf of Piran | collected 2013-05-07 | reverse complement strand
CGGAGTGCATGCGCGTCGAAGTTGGCGGGAAGGAGGCTCACTTGAACTGCTCGAAACGGTCAACGACAAGCCGACCCTCCGAAATCATCACATCCGGCACATGGCGTCGCGTAAACGGCAAAAAGATTTCCGAGCCATCGGTCTGTCGCATTTCCAGCAGGTCGCCGGCTCCGAAGTTCTGCACGCTTTCTATCGTGCCGACTGGTCTGCCAGATGTGTCGCAAGCGAGCAATCCCACAAGATCCGCCAGGTAGTAGTGGTCTTCGTCCGCCAATGCAGGAAAGGCCTTCCGGTTGGCATACAGCCGGCAGCTGGCCAGGGTCGAAGCGGCTGTCCGGCTTTCGACTCCCTCTACCTTTGCGACAAGGCAGGTCTCTCTGACGTTGACGATCCTGATGTCCAGATGCCGGTCAAGTCGCTGGGCATAGAGAGGGCAATAGCTTGCGATGTCGCTTCTGCGAGTGCAGTAGCTGTAGAGCTTGACGTCGCCGCGTACGCCATGCGGCCCGCCAAACCTGCCCACACAAACTTGGGAAGCGTTCGCTACAGACATGTCCGGTCAGAATTGCCGACCTTGTGCAGGCGGCAAGATCATTCCCCTGTGGCGGCGATCTTCAGCTGGCTGCTTTCCAGTCGTCAGACTGCTCCTTCGGCGGCTTGTCTTCGTTCCAGCTCCTTGGCTCCGGGCAATCCCTTCTTGGGGTTTTTGCGAGACTTGGGTTCAATTACGCCGGCAGCTTCAAGCATGCGCGAGACCCTGTCGGTTGGCGATGCACCCTGATCAAGCCAGTGGCGAATGCGGTCGATCTTGAGGTTCACCCGGCTCTCGTCGTCCTTGGGCAGGAGCGGATTGTAGGTTCCAAGCAATTCAATGAAGCGCCCGTCGCGCGGCATGCGGGAATCCGCTGCAATGATGCGGTACTGAGGCCGCTTTTTCGCGCCTCGCCGCGTTAGACGAATTCTGACTGCCAAGATGCTCTCCTTTCAGTTGTCTGTAGATTGGTTTTCTTTCTTGAGGCGATGGTCCTTGACCACCTCGTCCATGATGAATCTGAACAACCGACAGGCAAACTGCGGGTCCATGTCGGTGTTGGCCGCCAGGCCTTCAATGCGCGTCATTTGCGATGCTTCGCGCTTTGGATCGGATACCGGGAGATCATGCGCCAGCTTTATCCTCCCGATTGCATGCGAGTGCTTGAAACGCTCGGCAAGAGTGTAAACCACAACGGCATCCAGCCTGTCTATGGACTCACGGTGATCCTTCAACAGCTCATGTGGCTCCTGATCGTGTTGCGACATGTCCATTACTTGGCGCCTCTACAGGGGCGAGCGATGCAGGCGGGCATTGGCAAATCCAATCGTCTCATCTTCGCCTTCGGAATCGCGGATTGCGCGTCTTTGGCTGCATTATCGAAGACAGCTTGCGCTGCTGCATTGGAGACGGAGCGCTCATTCCTTGAGCGATTCCTTCAAAGTCCTGTCCTGTCGCAAATGCATGCACTTGCTTGAGCAAACCTTTCTTGGCGGCGCGCTTGCCCATGTCCGCCACCTGACGCTGTGCCTTGAGCAATGAATTTACATCTGAGACTTTGAGGCCAGCGCCGGCGGCAATCCTACGTTTTCTAGAGGCATGTATAATGCGCGGATTTGCCCGTTCCTTGCGGGTCATCGAACAGATGAGTGCAATTTGACGCCGGACTTGGACTTCCATGTCGTCCACCAATTCATCGCTTGGCTTGGCCATCTTCGGGGAGTTTGGCATCATCGACAGCAGCTTGTGCACTCCACCCATTTTCTGCACCGCCTCAAGCTGCAGCCGAAAGTCGTTCATGTTGTACCTGCCGCGGCCGAAGCGCCTCAGGGACCGCTGCATCTTCTCCATCTCAAATGTTTCTGCTGCCTTTTCGACAAGCGAAACAATGTCACCCATGCCAAGAATTGTTCCGGCAATTCGACTTGGATCAAACTGCTGCAGATCGTCCAGCTTTTCGCCGGTGCCAATGAACTTGATTGGCTTGCCGGTCACCGCCCGCATGCTGAGAGCTGCGCCGCCTCGGCCATCACCCTCCATTCTCGTAAGGACGATGCCGGAGATGCCGATTTCCTTGGTGAACGCCTGCGCGACGTTCACCGCGTCCTGACCCGTCAAGCCGTCAACGACGAGCAGGGTTTCCCGCGGCGATGCATCGCTGTGGATCTCCGTCATCTCCATCATCAGTTCTTCGTCGACGTGAAGCCGTCCGGCGGTATCCAGCAACAGGACATCATAATTTGAAAACGTTGCCGCCTGCTTGGCACGCTTGGCTATTTCGAGAGCGGAATGGCCGGTCAAAATGGGCAAGGTCTTTACGCCTGCCTGGACGCCCAGCACCTGCAACTGTTCCATGGCTGCCGGCCGTCTAGTGTCCAGCGAAGCCATCATCACCTTCTTGCCTTCCCTTTGGGTGAGCATTTTGCCGATTTTTGCGGTGGTTGTGGTCTTGCCGGACCCTTGCAAGCCGACCATCATTACCGTCGCCAGCGGTTTGTTCACTCTGAGCTCGGCGCTTTCGGCGTCCTCTCCCGACAGGACCTCCACCAATTCGTCATGCACGATCTTGATGACCTGCTGGGCCGGCGTGACCGACCTGAGAACCGCCTGACCGGTTGCGCGCCGCTTTACGGCACGAGTGAAAGATCTTACGACGGGCAGGGAAACATCGGATTCCAGCAGCGAAATGCGCACCTCGCGCATCGCCGCGGCCACATCTTCCTCGCTGATTGAGCCCTTTCTCGTTAGGCCTTCAATTGCAGATGAGAATCTATCCGAAAGCGATTCGAACATGAAGCGAAATCCCGGTTTGCGACAGCTAAGCGAAGCACTGCGTTCCTCATCGGCGGTTGCTGCTGGTGCAGGCCGCGAAAATTCGTGCCAAGCCGGCAAGCTGAGGAAGGCAGCAAGTCGGACTGATATAGTTGCTCGCAAGATAGGCGTCAATGATTCAGGGCACACGGATCAGGGTTTTGATGCAACCGGACCGCATGGCTCCGAGCCATCAGGCACGTTTGAATCCTGGACCGGAGACCCCTGTCGTCGGCACGGCAGCCTGACTGTCGGCCATTGTGGCCGCCATCCATGACCCCAGCGAAGGAACGGTGGAAGGGGCACCTGGCGATGCTTGGCTTTTCGCTGGGAATTGCCGGTTCCTTCAGTCTCGGCAGTCAGGTGGCCAACCTCATAAGTCCGGTTGCGATAACCGCGGCGAGGTTCATGTTCACGGCGATTTTGCTTGGGGCAGTTGTGTTGCTGCTGCGAAAGGTGAAGCGCAGCCACCTTGAGGCAAGTTGGAGGTATGCGGTCGCCGGCGCTCTCATGGCTGTCTATTTCGTGCTGATGTTTGTTGCGCTCCGAACCACTTCGGCTGTTTCGACCAGCGCTGTGTTCACGTTGACCCCTCTGATGTCCGGCGCGTTTGCCTGGCTTCTGCTCAGGCAGACAATGACGCGCAGGATGGCGGTTGCGCTGTGCACTGGAGCGGCTGGTGCGATCTGGGTGATCTTTGACGCCGATGTGGGTGCGCTTCTGTCATTCAGGGTTGGAAGCGGGGAGCTGACATTCTTTGTCGGTTGCGTCGCCCACGCCTTCTACACGCCGTTCTTGCGTCGCGCCAACCGCGGCGAGCCGCCAGTGGTCTTCGTCTTTGGAATGGTTGTGACAGGAACGGTGATATTGCTGATCTATGGCTGGCGCGACGTGTCAGGCACACAGTGGTTGGAGCTGCCTTCGTTGGTCTGGATCACCATCGCCTATGTAACGATGATTGCCACTTTGCTGACCTTCGTTGCGGTCAACTATGCCTCCCTGCGACTGCCGTCGGCCAAGGTCATGGCATACACCTACCTTACTCCGTCGTGGGTGATCTTGTGGGAATTCGCCTTTGGAAATGCACTTCCTTCAATGCCCATTCTGGCCGGCATTCTGGTGACGATTGTTGCGCTGGTGATGTTGCTGGGCGCCGACGGCGAATAGGGTTCGGACCTGTTGGCCGGCACGGGAAACTGCCCTGTTGTGGTTGCCGGCGATCAGAGATGTGCAGGGACTTGGTGCAAGGCATCGTTGGGCGGTGGGTTGCCAAGCGGACAATTTGTCGGCGCGGGCGCTAGAATGCCTGCCGCCAATCATTCGGTGGTTGTTCCTCGCCAGCTCCGAGCGAAAGGCAGAGGTCGCAGTCAGCGCCAGCGTTTCAATGCGTCGGAGATCATCCTTCCTTGGAGGGGAGGTGCAGTCCCGTTCGAAAAGTCTTTCAAGCCACGGTTGCCAGTGGGCCAAAGGCGATGGAGGCATGGGCGCTGCGCCTCCCTCCCGTTGGTCAAGCCGCAGAGTTGAAGTGTTGCGTTTTGAGATTGGGTACCGGTTGTGCGAAGTGGAGAAACCCCACTGCGGAGGCGAGTGCAAGGCTGTTGCAGCGCTTGTCGATGACAGCAGCAACTGGGAAGGCAGAAGCCAATTCAGAGCAGAGGGTTGTCCTGCGGACCGTTCCTTCCCTGCATCGGGGAGTTGCTTCGAATTGATCCGACCTTGATGCTGCGGGTCACTGAACTCCATCGGTGATGCCGCTGTGCGTCCAGGCCCAGCACGCAATCCTGACATTGGTGATGGTCGGGATGAAGGCGGCGTGCGCCACTCCGATTCGGACAGCGCTGGCAGACACCGCGACAATGCTTGTACCGTCGCCTGCAGGCAAGCACGACGCCAGGACAGGAAAGCGTCCAGCGCCTTTCCCGCAGGCGAGCGGGAGTGTTGGAGAATGGAAATCAGTCTGCCACCGATTGCCCGAAATTTGAGGAAGTGAGACTCTCGGCCATGACAACCATGAGCCGGTGGAGCGAACGGGAATGTTGCGCAGGCAGGGCAGGATCCACACACGCATGAACGGGAAAGACCCGACACAGGCTGCAGCGCCAAGGTGACGGTCGTGTGCGCGATGCCGCCAAACCTGTGCCGGCCATACATCGTGCCGCAGGATGGGCATAGGCATTCGCTGTCAGGTGTGGGCGCATTTTGCAATTTTCGACGGACGAATCGTGTGAGTTGGCCGAACCGAATGGATCGGCACGGGGAACCCAAGAGCCGGTGCCCCCACCGCGATGCCGCCGACTGTCAATCCAGCGGCAATTCCTGTCAGGTCGCTGGAACGTGGAAACAGGAGACTCCCGTTGGCGCTGCGGCAAGCATTGCTCCGACTGCGACTTGGTGGAACCCAGGCGCTGTCGATGGCTGACTGGACGGCCTTTGCGCCCGTTTCCTCGGCGTTGGGTTTGGCTGCATTCATCGCTTTCCCCCGAATCCGGCGGCAAGGTCGCTGCGTTCCAGCACTCCGACCATGCCCTCATGCGAGGCGCCGACAAACGCGCCACTGAGACTTCCGGCGTCACCGCTGTACCGTGAGAAGGTGTTGCCGTCTACATCTACCTCCACCCAGTATCGCAATGATCCGCTGCCCCAGGTGTCGTCATTATCAAGGTGCTTCAGATCCTCGAAATTCAGCTGACTGGCAAGAGTTGACATGTTGATGTTCAGTTCGGCGGTTCCCACGACCTCCTCGGGGGTTTGGGTGCGCGTGAATCCAAGCAATGCGCCGGACCATGTCACGGTTCCGGAAAGGTTTGTATTTTCTGCCAAACTGCCGTTCGGCTTAGGCCCCTCTGCCCAAGGTTGCAGAAATCCATTGGCAGATGCAATGCCAAACGAGGCCTTTTCGCTGCCCTGCAAGGCAAACTCACCCTTCAAGTGCGATGAAGTGTCGCTCCAGCCGCCCAAGCTGTCGGCATCCAGATCCGCATGCTGCAATCCTGCATCGAGTTTGCCATACATGGCCAGCAGACCGTTGCGGTCAATGGGAGTAAGAATGAAAGCAGGTGGAGACATTACAGTTTCCTCGGCAAGTTTCTCAGCCATGACTGTATCATCTACATGCCCCCAAGCTCCTAAGGCGTGCATGAGTTCGTGAAGGATAACTGCTGTCATCATTCTGTCGGGATCTGAAAAGCGGGAGAACTCGTTGGGAAATATCGTCACACTCGCTCCAGTCGCTCCCTTGGAAGTAGCCACCTGATTGCCTTTGGCATCTAGCTCGTACCAATACTTCGCCTCCACAGTGCCAAGCCACGGAGATTCCCCCGATGGTGTAGCTGGTCTTGCACGATCGAAAGTCACCTTTATGGCGCCAGATTTTTGGCCGGCTGTCCAACTGGGAGACAATCTCATTCTTTTGTTGTAGGGCAATGCGGTGTTGACTATGCGGACGGCATCCTCGGTCAGGCGCCGTTGGTCAGCGGTGGCGTCGGCATGGATCTGAACCACCGTGGGATCCACAAATGGGGATAACCCAATTTTCTCCAGGTGGCTACGAACGTAATCGACGACTTCGGTTTCGGTGGAATCGCTGACATCCGCGAGATTTCCCTTCGTAATCGAAACTCCGTTGATGTCCTTGACGGGTTCAAGTGCAGATTGCGATGCGACGTCCGAACCAACATGAACTCTGTTGCGATGGACGATTGTTGGTGGGGCGAGTGGCCTGGCGGCGCCATATAGACCCTCTTGCAGTGGATTGACGCCTTGGAATGTGAATGTGTAAGTTGGCTGCGAAGTGTCCGGTGGTGGCGGCCTAGGGCTTTGCGGCGGCCTAGGGCTTTGCGGCGGCTTCGGTTGCGCTGGCGGCGCCCAAGGGCTTCCGCCACCACCTCCGCCACCGCCACCGCCACCACCTCCGCCACCGCCACCGCCTCCGCTTCCGCCACCACTGCCTTCATCTCTGTCATCGTCGCCAGGATCCGAAGGCGGAGGCTCGTTTGGTTCTCCTCCCTCGTCGCCCGAGCCCCCAACGGCGCCGGCGGGGACCTGACCTCCTCCACTCACACAGCCAGCCAAGGCAACGGTTGCAACGAGGAAAACCATCAATAGAACAGTTCTTGACATGCGAGGACCTCCAGGCTTGTGTTTGCGCAGAAAAACCATCCAACTGGACAACGATTGAACCAATGAAGTGGGGGGGGGGAAGTACACAAAAACGTGAAGACCACAAGCAATTGAATTATCTTCTTGCAGGACATGCGTGTTTGGGCTTCGCCTGTCCGGGAAAACCGGATATGTTTCGGAAAGTGGTTGGCGTGGGAGCAATGGTCAGTGGATGCTATTGGCAAGCAACACGCCGCAATGTGTCAACCAACTCTCATCCCCGAACCTGAAGACAGTTCCATTGATTCAGGCCGCTGCTGGCTGTTCCCGGAAGCTCTCGAAATGGCCGACTTGGAGAGCCTGGACATCAATCGCCGCTGTGACACCGGACGACCCCCGAAGGACGGCGTTGCCATGCCGGGCCTTTGTGGCCAAGGCGACATGGGGCATGAAGACAACCCGCGAGCTTCTCGACCGTCTCAAGTTCGACCTCTCTCTGCGTCGCATGTGCGGCTGGGTGTTTCGAGGTGAGGTTCCGAGCGAGGCGACGGTCAGCCGCGCCTTTGCCGATTTTGCCGTCAATGATCAAATTTCGCTTTGGCATTGCTTCGCATTGCTCCGGCCTTGATGCTGCGGAACACTGAACTCCATCGGCGATGCCGCCGTGCGTCCAGGCCAAGCACGCTTTCCTGACATTGGTGATGGTCGGGATTGACAGGAGGGACCGACCGACAGCGATGCCGCGAGCCGTGCCGAGCAATCGATGACGTCAGTCGCGAGGCTTGGGCGCCAATTAATTCAGTCGGGAGCGCCGAGCGATGAATTCCTGTCAACTGGATCGCTTGAGCTGTTGGTCGGGATGAAGGCGGCGTGCGACACTCCGATTCGGTCAGCGCCGCCCGAGTCTGCGACAACGCTTGTACCGTCGCCTGCAGGCAAACACGTCGCCAGGACAGGAAGGCGTCCAGCGCCTTTCCCGCAGGCGAGCGGGAGTGAGACTCTCGGGCATGACAACCATGAGCCGGTGGAGCGAACGGGAATGTTGCGCAGGCAGGGCAGGTTCCACACACGCATGGACGGGAAAGACCCGACACAGGCTGCAGCGCCAAGGCGACGGTCGTGTGCGCGATGCCGCCAAACCTGTGCCGGCCATACATCGTGCCGCAAGATGGGCATAGGCATTCGCTGTCAGGCGTGGCCGCATTTCGCAATTGTCGACGGACGAATCGTGTGAGTTGGTCGATTCGAATGGATCGGCACGGGAATCACGGGAGCCAGTGAGCCACGGCGATGCCGCCGACTGTCAATCCAGCGGCAATTCCTGTCTGGTCGCTGGAACCTGGGAACAGGAGACTCCCGTTGGCGCTGCGGCAAGCGCGCTCCGACTGTCTCCGTGGAATCCAGGCGCTGTCGATGGCTGACAGGACGGCCTTTGCGCCCGTTCCGTCGGCGTTGGGTTGGGCTGAATTCATCGCTTTCCCCCGAATCCAGCGGCTAGGTCGCTGCGTTCCAGCGCTCCGACCATGCCCTCATGCGAGGCGCCGACAAACGCGCCACTGAGACTTCCGTCGCCACCGCCGGACCGTGAGAAGGTGTTGTCGGTTACCACCACCTGGTATTGCAATGAACCGCTGCCCCAGGTGACGTCATTGAGGTTCTTCAGATCCGCGAAATCCAGCTGACCGGCAAGAGTTGAGATGTCGATGCCCAGTTCGGCGGTTCCCACGACCTCCTCGGGGGTTTGGGTGCGCGTGAATCCAAGCAATGCGCCGGACCATGTCACGGTTCCGGAAAGGTTTGCATTGTTTGCCAAACTGCCGTTCGGCTCAGGCCCCTCTGCCCAAGGCTGCAGAAATCCATTGGCAGATGCAACGCCAAACGAGGCCCTTTCGCTGCCCTGCAAGGCAAACTCACCCTTCAAGTGAGAGGAAGTGTCGCTCCAGCTGCCCAAGCTGCTGGCATCCAGATCCGCAAGCTGCAATCCTGCCTGAAGTCTGTCATACATGGCCAGCAGACCGTTGCGGTCAATGGGAGTAAGAATGAGAGCATGTGGAGACTCCAAAATGTACTGAGCCATGATTGTGCCATCTACATGCCCCCAAGCTCCCAAAGTGTGCATGAGTTCGTGAATGATAACTGCAGTCATCGTTCTGTCGGGATCTGAAATACTGGAGAATTCGTTGGCAAATATCGTCACATACCCTTCAGCTGCTCCCTTGGGAGAAACCACTACTCTGCCATTGTCAACCGTGTACCAATAGTTCATCCGCGCATGGCCAACCACAACTCTCCCCGATGTTGCAGGTGGTCTTGCATGATCGAAAAACACCTGTATGGCGCCAGTCGGGCCGCTGGTTTTCCAACCGTTAGAAAATCTCAATCTCTTGGCGTAGGGCAATGCGGTGTTGACTATGCGGACGGCATCCTCAGTCAGGCGCCGTTCGTAAGGAGTGGCGCCGGGATAGATTTGAACCACAGTGGGCTGCGCAAACGAGGCAAACCCAGCTCTCCTAAAGTGCCTCCGAACGTAATTGACGACTTCGGTGGAATCGCTGAAGTCCGCGAGATCTCCCTTCGTTATCGAAACTCCGTTGAGGTCCTTGACGGCTGCAAGTGCAGACTGCGGTGCGACGTCCGAACCAACATGAACTCTATTGCGATAGACGATTGTTGGCGGGGCGAGTGGCCTGGCGGCGTCATATAGGGCTTGCGGTGAATTGGCGACCTGGATTGTGGCAGGTGGCTGTGGAGCGGGCGTTGGCGTCTGCGAAGTGCGCGTTGTCGGCCCAGGGTTTTGCGGTTGCCGCGTTGGGGGAGCCGAGGGGCTTCCGCCTCCTCCACCTCCGCCACCACCACCTCCGCCGCCACCACCATCGCTGTCATCGTCGCCAGGATCCGAAGGCGGAGGCTCGTTTGGTTCACCCCCTTCGTCTTCCGGACCTCCAACGGCGCCGGCGGGGACCTGACCTCCTCCACCCCCACAGCCAGCCAAGGCAACAGTGGCAACGAGGAATACTATCAATAAGGCTATTCTAGACATGCGATGGCCTTCAGGCTTGTGTTTGCGAAGAACGGCAATCCAACCGGCAGTCGATTGGATTCATGATTCTCAGGACAATGCCTCAAAGGCGTGGGGGAGCACAATTCATTGAATGTCAAGCAGGACGCCATGAGTCGACTCGAGACCTTTGCGTTCCCCATTCTTGCAGGCAAGGCGGGATTCCCGTTGCAAATAGACCGTGGCGGCCGTGCGCTTGTAGCAAATGCGGCTGAGCGAGACTGCCAAGCGAATCTAGTCGACTTCAGGCGGGGCAACGAGCGCTTGACGCTTCGCGCCGGATTGGCCTGCAAAGACTCATGTCTCCTTCGACATCGGGGCTCTTCCCCATTGCGTGGGCAATGGCCAGACAGGTCTTGTTTGGACGAAGATTGCAAATGCCTTCATTGAGGTTCTGGATCTGCCGCTGTTGCGATTCCCCGAGTCCAAGAAAGGCTGGCAAGCACGCGATTTCCCTGTAGGAAGGCCCAATCTTTCAAGGTGCCTATCGAGACGTCAAGGTGGCGATCCTTTGGCAAGAATGATGGTTGTACCTGCTCCCTGACTTGCAGACAGGCGCAACCGTGGTCCTGCTGCCGCCAACTGCAATGGCCGTCGAAGCGCGGGCAGCCCAAGGTGCAGCCAAAGAATTGGCCCATCCCGTGATGACAGCGCAAGTGGCTGCACGGAGCCTTCCGCATTTGGCGCCACGTGCTGCAAGCCATGTGGAATTGCGCTTTGTCCTGTGGATGCGAATCCCGTTCAACTCAGGCCATTTTGGCCGGCAGAGGCCGGGGCGGTCGACATGGCAGCGCCGCGGATTGAGGACTCTGCATCTCAGTGTCCGAGTGCCGGCCAAGCTGAGATTGCTCAAATGGAGAGCAGACTTTTCCAATGTTCGGGGATGTCCGGTCGCGGTGCGGCGCCGAAGCTATGCCAGCGCCGAGACCCACATTTTATGCAGCATCCAGCCAGCGCAGTGCAGTCAATCCGCCGTGACGCATTCCGGCAACGAACGTTGAATGGGTCAAACCGAAATCTCCGGTGCGAAAATCGACGTGAACCTGGTTGAACAAGCAGGTGGTCAACGGATGTTGAAAATTCCTCTCAATCTGATACACTCGCCACGAACTTGTCAACTCGGGATTGCATGGGGCTCGAGAAAATGTTTTCAGAGCGACGAAGGCCGGCAGTTTTCGTTGTCATTTGTGCCTTGCCGTTGTTGGCCGGTTGTGGAGGTGGTGGTGGGCAGCCAAGTCCGGCTGAGCAAATTCTCAACTCAGCCGACTCAATGCTGTTGAGTGACTCCTATGTGTCCACCGACCAAGGGGACTACCGGGTGCAGACTGAATGCAGTGGTGAGCAGTGCTCCCTAACTGCACCTGGCCAACCAACCCAGGTGCAGAGTCTGTCGGACTACAGGGAGAGCATTTCCTCCAACACAGGCTCGCTGGATACAACTTCGTCGCCAGCAGACATGCAGCGAGGAGTCACAATTGTTGAGTATGCCGCTCGCTTGACAGTGGGCAGCGGTGACGCTGAAACTGTCGCGGAGGAGATCGGCATAGGCGGATGGATAGAGCACAGCTATTTCCAGGCAGGCGATGTTGACCTTGGAGCAGCGACAATTCAATTGTCGCTGTCCATTGGCGAGGCGTCAGGCAGCAATCCTGTGTCCGGAAGCGCTACGTGGACGGGCGCCATGGTCGGCACGGACATCGGCGCGGCAGCCTCACGTCCGGCGCTGGTCAGAGGGGATGCCGACGTCACCGTCGCTGACTTCAACAATCCACGAATTGACGTGACCTTCACAAATGTAAGGAATGTCAATGGAGGCGGCATGAAGGACGACATGAATTGGAACGGACTTGAGCTGACACTTGGTCGATTCAAGGAGGGCTCGGACGGTGACTCGATTCAAGGAACGTTCTACGGACCGAATCACCAGGAAGTTGGCGGGATTTTCGAGCGCAATGAGATGATAGGGGCGTTCGGCGCGTCGCGCTGATTGGCTCGCGTCGCAGGCGGGGGATGACCACACTTTGATGGGTTGCCTCTAGAATCTCAGGAACGGCCACTCCGGGAGGACTCGCGGACAGCCTCTGGCCAAGGACCGAGGATACCCGCTGGCGGTGCAATGTCCTGTGCCCGACAGCCAAAGGCACAGTTCCAGTTGCCAAGGGAAGTTCCCAAACTGACAATGAAGCCGTCCCAGACCGCTGGAGAACGACAGAGACGGCCAACCTATCAGCGCCTGCGCGACGGCGGCAGCCTTCGCCTCTGGCAAGATGGAAGCAGCCACAACTCCCCTTCATGCTTCCCAACGGACTTGTCTCGCCATTCCTGCGAATCCGTCCCGACTGGCAGGCTTGCCGTGCTCGCCTTCCCAGCTCTCGTGCCGGCAACGTCCGGGCGCTTGACCTGCAGCCAATCGCCTCAACCGAGCGCTTCCGACATCGCAGGACACTTGTCCGTTTCAGGCCTCCACCGAATTCGCAGGCTGCATGCGAAGACCGTCGAGCGCCACTGAAATCCATTCCAACTCCAACATGATGCGGGGCGGCGTCGCAATGCCCCGCTGGGCTGCGTCCTGCGGCACATGCCAATCCAGCCAGCCTGCGCCTCTGCATGGGTCGCCTCGGCGGAAAGCTTGACACTGGGCATGCACCTGCATAAGCGGCACCTGAAATCAGTATTCGGATCAAGGACATCGGGTTGGCTAATTCCGACGATGCCGGGTCTCTGGAAGGCAGGATACGCGCGCTCGAAGACGAAATCGAACCGAGCACGCCCAAGCAGTCCGCGGCCACGCAAGCGCATCTCGCCTGGCGAATGGCGGTAGAGTTGGTCGCGGGCGTCGGGATGGGCGCCGGAGCAGGGTTTGGTCTCGATCAACTCTTTGGAACCGCTCCGTGGCTCCTGGCGATCATGACGCTGATCGGCTTCGCGGCGGGCGTGAACCTGATGCTGCGCACGGCGAGGGAAGCCAACAACAGCAACGCTAAACGGTAGCGTTGGGTCCACGGTCGACCCATCAACCGGTTGGGAAAGGAACAGGTCACTTTGGCAACAGAATCGAGTGGAGGACTCCAGATACACCCGATGGACCAGTTCCTGGTTACCCCGCTGTTCGGGGACGGGTCGCTGCACTGGTATTCCCCCAGCAACGTAACGGTGTGGATGATCCTGGCTTGGGTCGCCACCGTGCTTCTGTTGGTGGTTGGCACTCGCAAGCGAGCAAACGTGCCCGGCAGGGTGCAGATGATGGCGGAGCTGCTCTTTCAGTTCGTGCGGAACATGGTGCGGGATGTGGCCGGACCGGATGCACTGCGCTACTTCCCCCTGATCATGACCGCGTTCATGTTCGTCATGTTTTCAAACCTGCTTGGGCTGTTGCCGATGAGCTTCACGACCACGTCGCACATCGCCGTGACCGCATCGCTCGCGCTTACAGTCTTCGTCTCGGTGACCGTGCTGGGATTCGTCAAGCATGGACTTGGCTTCCTTGGCCTCTTCTGGATTTCGGCAGCGCCGCTTCCGCTCCGGCCGGTGTTGGCCGTGATCGAGTTGATGTCCTATTTCGTGCGTCCTGTCAGTCACTCCATCCGGCTTGCCGGCAACATGATGGCCGGTCACGCCATGATAAAGGTGTTTGCGGCATTTGCCGGCGTCTTGGGGGTCGGAGCTGTCCTGCCGATAGTTGCGATTGCCGCAGTCTATGCGCTAGAGTTGCTGGTTGCCTTTATTCAGGCCTATGTTTTCACAATTCTGACCTGCGTGTACCTCAGGGACGCGCTTCACCCCCAACACTAGTCGCAGTTGAACGCGTCGGCTGACAAGAACTTGGAGTAAATGTTATGGAAGGTAATATCGAAGCAATGGGAGCGTTGATCGGCGCCGGGCTTGCTTGCACAGGCATGGGAGGCGCTGCCATTGGCGTCGGATTGGTGGCCGGCAACTATCTGTCCGGAGCCTTGAGAAACCCGTCTGCCGCGGCCTCGCAAACAGCGATGCTGTTCATCGGGATCGCCTTCGCAGAGGCGTTTGGCATATTCTCGTTCCTCGTAGCATTGTTGCTGATGTTTGCACTCTAAGGCGGCCGCAGATGCAGGTCATGCACTTGGTGTTGAATATGCTTCCAACGGGAACTGGCGATGGCGGTTGAGGACACGGCTGCGCAACAGCCCGGCATTCCCCAGCTGGACTTTTCCACCTTTCCCAACCAGATCTTCTGGCTGGTGATCTTTCTGGTGGCGATTTACCTGATCGTCGGGCGTGTTGCCATTCCACGGATTGACGGCATCGTAACGCAAAGGGACCGCAGAATCCGCAACGACCTGAACGATGCTCGCAACATGAACAGATCAGCGGATCGGATTCAGTCGGAAATCGAAACAATTCTGGACGATGCCCGCAGGGAGGCCTCCGAAACACTGGCGGTGGCACGTGCGGAAATTCAGGAAGAACAGCAGCAGACTCTGGATGCAGTCAATGCCCGCATAAAGGCGGATACCGCCGCTGCAACCGAAAGAATCGAAGAGTACAGAGCCCAGTCCCGCGACGTCATCGAAGAAGTCGCTGCGGGCGCCGCATTGGAAATTGCCGAGTCCTTCCTGCCAGGGCGGGCAACAAGGGAAATGGTCAATTCCGAAACGAAGGTCCGACTGGAGGAGCTGGAATCGTGAGGCTTTGGTTGGCAGCGGCATTTCCGCTCATGGTTGTGGGTCCCGCTCACGGTGCAAGCGGACCGTTCATTTCACTGGCCAACACGGACTTCATCGTCTTGATTTCCTTTCTGCTGTTCGTTGCGGCAATCTTCTATTTCAAGGCGCCACAGTTCGCGGCAAAGCTGATAGACGGCAGGATAGACATAATCCGTCGACGGATGGACGAAGCTCTGGACATCAAACACGAGGCCCAGCGCAAGCTGAACGACATGGACAGCTTGAAGATGCAGGCGGCCTCCGATGCCGAGGACATTCGGCAGCAGGCGATAGCGGAGGCGTCGCGGGCCAAGGCTGAGGCCGAACGCAACCTAAGAGAGCTGGCTCTCCATCGGATGGATGATGCCCGAGAGCGAATCGCGGCTGCGGAGGCGGAAGCGATAGCGCACATTCGCAATCAGGCAATTGACGTCGCGGTCGAAGTTGCCGCCGGAGTGATTGCCAAGTCGCTCGACGATAGGGAGGGCAGGGAGTCAACTGCCAGATCGATAGCGGCAATTGATCGTCATTTTGATCGGCAAGCTTAGCGGAGGGATTCGAATCGAGCTTGAGTGCTGGCGCAGGCCAGCGCATTCAGACCCGATCCGCAGCTAGACAACCTGTTGCCGATTGGGCTTCAAGAAAGGCATTTTCACCTCACTGGAATCGGCAGACAAGCAGGGTCTCCGGCGAGCGGCGCTACGTTGGGATGCGATGTGGTTCTGCCCGAAGCGGAAAGGCAACAATTGCCGTTTTGCAGGCACGGGAGCCCTTCTCCCGGTTTGATCACCTCCTCCCTAACGCAATCTCGCTGTTCGCCATGCCGGCAGCCGGTGAATCGGCGACAGAGTTCGTGCAAGCCCGATTTCCTTCAATGGCAACGCATGCATACGGCGCCTGACGGCGCATGGCGCCGTCCGAATGTGTTCGTCAGGTGAATGCGTGTCACGGAATTCGCCCTTTGCGTCGGGCAGGTCGTGATGATGCAAGGCCAATGGCCGCCTGATGCGGTCAACGACTGTCAGCCGCCCCTTCGTTGGTGAAGCGTCATGGATTCCCTGATCACGCCAATTGCGCATTTGTTGGTCCCGTCAAGGTCGGCTGGGACTGACGTGAGGCTTGTCGCATACATGTCTGCGACATTCATGCGACAGCCGGACATTGCGCCTGGGAATGGATTGCGCACACAGCGAGACTGGGTTGCAGTTGCCCTCGCAATGCCTCGAAAGTTTGTACACAAAGGAATGGCTGCGGCCCCATAAGCATTGCGACTCCATCTTGGATTCGGCCATCGCCGCACTGCTCAATGTTCCGGGAAAGTTGTGTGCAGCCAGGGGAATACCGCCAGCCGAAAGGCTCCACCGCGCATGTTCCCTGGATTTCGACGGGGGATCAATGGGCGGGCGCCCGTTCCTTCCTTGCCTGGCGGAAGCTCACGCGCTGACCAAGCGTGCATTTGGCGGATGCAACCCTCCGCAAGGCACGGATTGACGTACGTGGACAACGCCACCTTCCTATTCGATGCAAGACTGAACAGGCAAGTTGCTGTGGAGCCGCGCGACAAACCGTCCTGACATGCCTGGCCGACATTTGCCTTGCCCGCTACGTGCTCTTCCTTGGGAAGGGGTCAGTCCGCGAGTGCATTGGCAGGAGTCCCCCAACTCATCAGGCGGATGTTGCAATTTGGCCAGCCTTTTGCAAGTTCGACACTTGCAGTCTTGAGCAAGGCAATTTGATGAACAGCAAGGATTCTTCGAACTGGGTTCAGCCTCGTGGCCGCAACGCATGTCGGCTGCGGAATAGAGGGACCAACCCTTCCGCGACGCTTGCAAACTTCCGAACGGCACACTGTGGCTGAGTTTCGAATTCTGGCGCTGGGAGGAGACGGCATTGGCCCCGAAGTTCTTGCATCCGGCCTGAAGGTTGCTCGCGCTGCCGCGCGACTGCATGCAATTCGACTTTCGGTCTCACACGACCTGCTTCATGGAGCTGCATGGGACAGGTGGGAAACCTTTTGCCAAGATGAAACTGTTGCCGCTGCGCACGCTGCGGACGCAGTGCTGGTTGGAGCGGTCGGTGGTCCCGCTTGGGACGACATTCGAGTTGCAGGAGGTCCCGAACGACAGGATGGCCTGATGCGTCTTCGACGCGAACTCGACACATTCATCGGTCTCAGGCCAGCCTGGCACTGGCCTCAGCTCGGTGATCACGCCCCAATCAAGCGGGAACTGGCAAACGCCGCGGATTTGCTGATTTTGCGGGAAATGTGCGGTGGCATCATGTTTGCCCAGCCTCGTGGCCAAACAAGGAAGGATGGAATGCGCGTGGGCTTTGACACGGCTGCGTACAACGAACGGGAGGTGCGCAGATTTGCGTGTGCCGGCTTTGAGCTGGCCCGGGCGAGAAGAAGCCTTCTCGTTTCAGCCGACAAGGCAAATGTTCTGGAAAGCTCCAAACTGTGGCGGGAGATTGTGTCGGAAATTGGCCTCGAATATCCTGATGTCGAGTTGCGTCACATGTATGCCGACAACTGTGCCTACCAGATGGTCATGAACCCTCGACAGTTTGACGTCATCATTGGCTGCAATCTCATTGGCGACATTCTGTCCGATGTTGCAGGCTCGATATCCGGCGCTCTGGGATTGCTCCCCTCCGCCTGTTTGGGCGCACGACGCTGCGGACGGTTCAAGGGCATATTCGAGCCGGTGCACGGGTCGGCGCCGGACATTGCAGGGATGGGCGCCGCCAACCCTGTCGGGATGGTTCTCAGTGTGGCCATGATGTTTGAATATGGAATGTGCCGACGAGACGTTGCGCAACGAATTCGACTGGCCACAGTTCGTGCAATGGAGAACGGTGCACGCACACCGGACATTGGCGGCGAGTCGGCCACGAAGGATGTCACCGAAGCCATCGTGAGCGAACTTGGATGACAAGGGAATCCTACGACTACGCAATTGCTGGAGCCGGCTCCGCTGGCTGTGTCCTCGCAGCCCGCCTGTGCGAGGAAGAGGATGCAACCGTATGCTTGGTGGAGGCGGGAGGATTCGGCAAGAGCATCTGGACACGAATGCCGATCGGCAACGGATTTCTCTTTGGAAAGAAGCGCTATGACTGGGGATTGACCAGCATGCCCCAGCCCGCCTTGATGGGAAGAACCATCGTCTTGCCCCGTGGACGAGGTGTAGGCGGCAGTTCGTTGATCAACGGAATGATCTACATGCGCGGATGCGCTGGGGACTATGACCGGTGGAGCGCATTGGGTCTGCCGGGGTGGTCATATGCCGAGTTGCTGCCGTACTTTCGCAAGTCTGCGACCGCCGCTCACCGGCCCGGCAGCGAGTATCACGGAGACGGACCCGTGCAGCTTTCTCCAGCCGGCAATTTCGACACGGTCAACCAAGCCTTTGTTGACGCCGCGATCCAGGCCGGAAACCCGGCCAACGAGGACTTCAACGGAGCAAGCCAGCTTGGTGTCGGTCGACTCGACGTTACGGTGTGGAACGGGCGCCGCCAGTCGGCGGCGGTGGCTTACCTCAAGCGGAAGCCGGACAATCTGGCCATAAAGACTGAAACCCATGTGCTTGGCATTGAATTCGAAGGCCGGAGAGCAGTTGGGCTTCGGCTTTCATCAGGGTTTGTTGAGGCAAAGCGGGAAACCATTCTCTGCCTCGGAGCATTTGCTTCGCCTCAGCTTCTGATGCTTTCAGGCATCGGTCCTCCCGAGCACCTGGCCGACCACGGCATTCCCGTGACGCACGAGCTGCCGGGTGTTGGTTCGACGCTGTACGACCACCCGCAGCTCCCGATGAAATTCTCTCTCAAGGACAGCCGGCTAAGTTTGGCGCGCCTTCAGCGCATTGATCGGGCATTCATTGTCGGGCTGCGCTGCCTTCTCCTTTCGTCAGGACCGGGAGCCGCGCCGTTTTGGTCGTCGGTGGCATTCCACGCGCTCCGAAACGAGGATCTTCCGGAACTGCAGATATACATGACCCCCATGTGCATCAGCGACGAATACGGAAAGCGGAACTGGTCGTTCGGCAGCATCCTGAATGCCGGGAGCCTTTTCATGAGCCGTGGGCCGACGGCAGTGCCTGGCTTGCATTTTGACGTCAACCTGCAGCGTCCGCGAAGCCACGGCAGCGTCAGGCTTGCCAGCGCGGACCCTTACGACTCTCCCTGCATAGACTTGAACTGGTTCACAGATTCAGACGACATGGCGAAAATGGTGGCGGGAATGCACCATGTGCGCGAAATCGTTCGGCAGCCGGCTCTTGCGGAGATTTGCGGAGAGGAGTTGCAGCCGGGAAGCGACGCTCAAACTGATGCCGAGCTCGAACGGGCTGTTCGGTCCTTTGTGTCAACCGGCCACCATCCGGTATCCACCTGCCGAATGGGTGCACCGGACGATGACTTGGCAGTGGTCGACGACCGGCTTCGTGTTCGCGGACTCGAGCGCTTGCGTGTGGTTGACGCGTCGGTGTTCCCGGATCAGATTGGTGGCAACACCAATGCAGCGGCAATGATGATCGCCGAAAGGGCGGCGGACCTGATCAGGGGAATTCCACCGCCGCCTCCGGCATGTCCGGAGATGGAGTAGAAATGCCAACATCGTGCCGAGAAGCGACCAAGCGTCAGTTGGGCCAGAGCGGAGTGGCAGCCGCATGCTTGTCACTGTCACGAAACGGGCAGAGGTCTGCGGAGCAATTCAGGGTTGCCACCTTCGGCATGGCGACCAACTTCATAGCAGCCAATGTGGGAGGCGAATGGTTGTGCTGACGTTGACTTTCCATCAATTGACCCTTGAGCGTCAATGCTCCAAAGCTCATTTGTGCATTTGCCGGCGAGGGCTGCCAAAATTGCATGAACCAAGTCGCAAACACAGCCAGGGCAGGGATTCCGAGGAATTGATTGCCGGAGTTCCTCAGCAATGGCCATTGGGGGCAATGCAACAGATTCATGTGCTGGCCGGCACATTGAGCGACCTTTCAGATTGACTGCAAGCCATTGGCGGACCAAGTTGCACAGGCACGGACAGGTCGAGGCAGGCATGAGATGAAACCTGTAGAGGAAATGAATCTGTGGCCGATCAATGGGATGTCGCATGTGCGAGGCGACCGTTCGGAACCCGTTTGGAACATCACCATCCCGAAAGCCGTCCGACGAACCGTGTCAGAATGCCCCACGGGACTGGCAGCCGTGTTCAACTCGCGCAATGTGCGGTGGACGTACAAGGAGTTCGCCACACAGGTGGACCGGCTTGCGTCTGGTCTCCTGTCACTCGGATTGAAGCGAGGCGACCGAGTTGGGGTCTGGTCTCCGAACTGCCCCGAATGGGTGTTGCTTCAGTTTGCAACAGCACGAATTGGGCTGATTCTGGTTACGATCAATCCCGCATACAGGCCACGGGAGGCTGAATACGCTCTGCGGCGTGTCGGCGTTAAGCTGTTGCTGGTTGCGGAGAGGTTCAAGTCAAGCTGTTACATTGCGATGCTAAGGGAAATGGCGCCCGAGATCCAGACGACGCCGCGTCGCAGGCTGGAAATATCCCGACTTCCCAAACTTAGGCATTGCGTTCACACTGGCGCCGCAAGCATTGACGGAATGTACAGCTTCGGTGAAATCATGGCGCGGAGCGGGAAAGAGATCGAAGGCGAACTTGACAGGATGTCGGATGCACTTGACCCTGACGACGCCATAAACATTCAGTTTACAAGCGGAACCACCGGCGCACCCAAGGGCGCGACGCTGACCCACAAAAACATTGTCAACAACGCACGCTTCGTTGCCGCAACGCTCAAGTTCGGTCCAGCGGACCGCTTGTGCATCCCTGTTCCGCTCTACCACTGCTTTGGCATGGTTATGGGCTCGTTGGCCTGCATGACCACCGCTTCGACAATGGTTTTTCCAAGTGATTCGTTTGATGCTCGGTCAACGGTTGAGGCGTTGCAACAGGAACGTTGCACGGCGCTCTACGGGGTGCCAACCATGTTTGTCGCCATGCTGGACGAACTGGCGTCCCAGCCAAGGGACATCAGCTCGCTGCGCACCGGCATCATGGCCGGGGCGCCATGCCCAATGGAAATCATGCGGAGAGTCATCGACGTCATGAATCTGCGGGAGATCACGATCGCATACGGCATGACCGAAACCAGCCCGGTTTCCTTTCAAAGCCATGTCGATGATTCGTTGGAAAGACGGGTTGGCACTGTCGGACGAATTCACCCTCAGGTTGAGGTCAAGATCGTCGACCGAGCAGGTCAGGTCGTGCCGACAGGTGAGCAGGGTGAAATTTGCACTCGTGGATATTCTGTCATGAAAGGGTATTGGGACGATCCTGCAACAACCGCCAAATGCATTGACGACGAGGGCTGGATGCACACTGGAGACTTGGGCATCCTGGACAGCGATGGCTATTGCCGCATTGCCGGCAGGATCACGGACATGGTGATCAGGGGAGGGGAAAACATCTACCCCCGCGAAATCGAGGAGTTCATCTATCGCCATCCGCAGGTGCAGGTTGTTCAGGTTTTCGGAGTTCCGGACGAGACCATGGGCGAGGAAGTGTGCGCATGGATAATCGCGACTCCGAATTCCACGGTTACGGCAGCCGAGATTCGGGAACATTGCCGCGAGGGGATGGCGCACTTCAAGATTCCCAAACATGTGCGCTTCACCCACGAAATGCCAATGACGGTCACTGGCAAGCCGCAGAAGTTCAAGATGAGAGCTGCGATGATCGAGGAATTGAAGGGCAAAACAAAATCTCGGAACTGATCGCGACCAGTTCGTTCTGTCAGCCCTGCTCGGAAGTGTTGGAGCGTCGATGTGATGCGCGCATTCGGATTGGCCCGTGCAGCGGAATTGCCGGACTGCCGCTGTCCGGCCAGCGGTTCCGGAACGGAGGCGACGCTCAGTTGACCATGCCGTTCCCTGCCTCGGCAACCTCGAAATCCGTCTCAATGCCGATTTGAATTGTGAGAGCCAACCGCGTTTCGCGCCCTTCCATGTCCTCGACCGACCGAGCGACCTCCGACATGCACATGGCCTGCCTGGGATTCAACCGTTCTTGCCGAAGGGCCATGCTGTAGGGCAATTCAGTCAGGCGAGACTCACACCAACATCTGGAAGACAAGACCCGACAAGATTGCGCAAACCAATCCCAGCCCGAGATAGGTTGCAAACACCGCAGGCCTGACAATCGACCAAACCGCAATCATCGCCGGGACGCAGCTGATCGCTCCAGCCACCATGAACGCCATGCCCGCTCCGGGAACCATGCCCTGATCGATCAGGCCTGAAATCAGCGGCGGCGCAACATAGCCATTCAAATAGGCAGGTATGCCGACCAGCGTGGCGACAACTATGGAGCTGAATTCGGAGCCCCCAACCAAGGAGGCAACGAAGCTGGCCGGCACATAGGTTACGAGAAGCGCTTCAAAGACATAGGCAACCGAAAGCCACTTGGCCAGAAACAGGGAGTTGGAGGTCGCCTGGCTCGCAAAAACCGCTCTTCCTTCGGCCTCGTTCCAGAATTTCCACCTTGGTCTTGTTTCAACTTCGTCAGCTGGGCAGCCGGAGGAGTTTCGAGCCGAGCTGCGAAGCGAACTTGCAAACAGACCCTGGCGGGTCAGCAGGGCAACGGAAAAGCCACCTGCCAAACCCGTGCCGACTGCAGCGACGGCCTTGCCGATGGCGAAATCCCAACCCAGCGCACCTGCAGTTATGAACAGGGTCGGCGGGTCGATCAACGGCGAAGAAAGCCAAAAGGCCATGATCGCAGACAGTGGAGCGCCCATGGCCAGAAGTCCGGCAATGAACGGAATCACTTCACACGAACAAAACGGCGCCAGTCCTCCAATCAGTGCGGCCACGATTATCATTCTCACCTCCTGCCCTTCGAAGGCGGCGGCAAGTGTCGCATCGGCATTTGCTGCCTTCAACACAGCGATGGTCACAACTGCAATGGCGATGTAGGGCAGCGTGCCGAGGAACGACGTCGCGGCAAGGCGGACAACATCCGCAAATGCATCGCCATCAAGCAACAACACCGTTAGTGGCAAGAGCACGACGAGCGCCCACGCGGAAAGGAGCCTGCGTAGTAGACCGATCGCCGCGTGAGAGTGTGCGCCTATGGCTTCATTGACTGCATGCATCATTTGGCGAATGACCTAGCACAAAGTCCACGAACAATCCACATTGCCGTGCACCGCTCTCCGCCAGACGCTTCACTGTCCGGAGCAAGTCATGGGTCAGGGCGGCAACTGCGTTCCTGGGCCAAGCCGGTGCGTGATGCCTCCGCCGCTTCAAAGCGTGCCGCCTCCCATGCCAGCATGGCACGCTTGGCGACCGGCCCCCAATGATACCCACCAAGTTGGCCGTTCTTGCGCAAGACCCGATGGCAGGGGATGAGCCAGCTCAGCGGGTTCCTCCCCACCGCGTTGCCGACTGCTCGAGAGGCCGTGGGGTTGCCGACAGCGAGGGCTACATCGCCGTATGTCGTTACGTGTCCCTCGGGTATCCTCAGCAAAGCTTCCCAAACCTTGATCTGAAATGGAGCTCCGACAAGAACAGCCCGCGTGCTTCCGCTTCGAGTGAACAGCGCTTCGGTCCATCCAACGATCCTGCCGGCATCCTCCGTCAGTTCCGCCTTCGGCCAGCGATTGGACATGTCCTCGAACTCCTTTGAATGATCGCTGGATGAGAATGCGAGGCCGCAGAGACCCTTGTGGGTTCCCATGGCAAGCATGTCGCCGAAAGGGCTGTCGAACCACCCGTACGAGATAGTCAATCCACTTCCGCCCCGCGCAAACTGTCGGGGGCTCATGGCTTCCCATTTCACAAACAGATCGTTTAGGCGGCCGGCGCTCGACAGGCCGACCTTGCTCGCAGTCTCAAACTGGGCTGTTCGCTGCCTGAGCAAGCGCTTCGCATGGTTGAGTGTCAGATACTGTTGGTACCTCTTGGGCGACAGTCCTACCCATCTGCTGAACGTTCGCTGGAAGTGGGACGTGCTCATGAACATTCGGCTGGCAAGTTCCTCAAGCGAAAGTTGCCTGTCTGCCTCATCGATCTCTCGAATTGCCCTCTTGATCACTTGGTAGTGATAGGATCCCATTGCATCCAATGTCATTGTCAACTCCGCTGGTCTTTCGCCGATCCGAGCATACAATGAAACCCGATTCCGAATCCTGCACAATTGACATTGCCGGACAAGCTGCCTTGGGGGAGTGAGCAATCCTTGAGATCAACTGCAAATGGATTGCATCAAGTGGCAATGATCACAGTGCGGGATTTGGGGCGTCTCAATCGACACGGTCGCACAACGAACGCGAAACTCAATGCAATCCGCACCGCTTGCCTCGCTGCTGCCAAGGATTCCCTGCCATCCCTGTGCATGTCTTCCGGCAGGCAGCGTTCCGGCAGCACAAACAGGAAGTGAACCATGAAGGCTGCAGAAGAATATGCCCGGATCACCCGAATATTCAGACGGTTTCGTGTTCACAGACCCGAACCGAAAGGAGAGCTTGAGCACGTCAACGCATACACGCTGCTCGTGGCTGTGGTGCTCTCCGCCCAGGCCACGGACGTGGGCGTGAACAGAGCAACCAGGGAGTTGTTCCAGTTTGCCGACACTCCCGAAAAGATGCTGCAGCTGGGCGAAGAGAGATTGATCGGCTTCATCAGAACAATCGGGTTGTACCGGCGAAAGGCGGCAAGCGTCATTGCGCTTTCGCGCATCTTGTGCGAGAGCTACGGCGGTGAGGTTCCATCATCGAGGACCGCGCTTCAGTCCCTGCCAGGCGTGGGAAGGAAATCCGCCAACGTCGTGCTGAACATGTGGTTCTCCCATCCAGCCCAAGCTGTGGACACCCACATCTTTCGAGTGGGAAACCGAACCGGAATTGCTCCCGGAAAAAACGTCGGTCAGGTCGAGAGGGCGATCGAGGACAAGGTTCCCGCCGAGTTTCAGCAGCACGCTCATCATTGGCTCATTCTGCATGGCCGATACGTTTGCAAGGCGCGAAAGCCAGCATGCGGCAACTGCGTCATAACCGACCTGTGTCCATCAAGCTCCGTTGCAGCCGACAGCTGACAAACACCGCAGGCCATCGCCGTTGGAGCGAGCTCTACGTTTCGGATTCACGCGGATGGCTTGCCCGATACACCGACAGGACGCGCGAAGTCTCCACCTTGAGGTAGGACTGCGTGGTGGACAGTGAACTGTGTCCAAGCAGTTCCTGGATGGCGCGCAGCTCGCCTCCGGCGTTCAGAATGTGGGTTG
>MKWU01002775.1_pt1 | contig 24984 bp, 21 predicted proteins | sample 809101 | NCBI WGS metagenome assembly MKWU01 (sample SAMN05860141, study PRJNA318959) | sponge metagenome | host: Aplysina aerophoba | place: Slovenia: Piran, Adriatic Sea, Gulf of Piran | collected 2013-05-07 | reverse complement strand
GTCGGAAGAAAGTTATCGCTCTAAGTAAGGAGTGCTTCCGCCAAACGGTTCGGCACCGCAATGACTTACACGCGCTTACCACCGCCATCGTTCTTCATCACGGGAAATATGTGGCGGTGGAAAATTTACTGATCAAGAACCTAACGGCTCATGGTGGTAATCACAAGCGCGGGCTTAATCGATCAATTCTGGAACAGAACTGGGGTCAATTTATACAACAACTCGCATACAAGGCTGAAAGTGCTGGTGGCAAGTTAGTGAAGGTAGATCCTAACAACACAACGCAAAGATGTTCCACCTGTGATGCTTTGCCACAAGTAAAGCTCACGTTGGCCGATAGGTGGTTCTACTGTAGTACCTGCGGCCACTCGGAAGATCGGGACATCAATGCGGCGAAGAACATTCTACTGAAGGGCTTAGAAGCTCTTAACTTGGGCGGGAGTTCCCCCGGGGCGTGGGTAGAAGGAAGGGAAACGGAGCGCACTGGCGCACCGTCCACGCAGAACAGTAGCCTTAGTGAACCCTTATGGCACTAATGTATATAACTCCCAGTCCTTAACTCTGATCTTGCGTTTGTTTACCCATTCAATGGGGCTCGGCAACTTAGAGGGATTGTGCCAGTAGAACTCTTCGGCCAAGTGGAATCCGACATCGTCACAAAATCTGAGCAAAGCACGAAATTGATACAGACTGCGGACTGGTAGTCCCTTCTCGTAGGCACCACCAATGTCGATCACGAAACTACCATCCTCAGTGATTTTCTTATACACAAGTTCAGCGAACTCAGTGAGCCAATCCACGTACTCGCACTGTTCGTGGTTTCCGTACTCCTTCTTACGCTGAAGCGCAAAAGGCGGGCTAGTCACCACTAGGTTGATGCTGTCATCGGGTATCATCGCCAACAGTTTGCGCGAGTCGCCAATGTAGGCGCTACCCAGTTCGGTCGTATAGGCGGGTTTCACAACGCTACTCATAGACTGTCAACTCGGAGTCTACAACAATGCTTCCTAAACGGTATGAAACGCGACACCCTACCTCTTCAAAGCACTGTATCTCAGAACATGCTCCTGAATCGGTCCAAGCGCGGAATATCACGGGAAGTCTTGGTACACACTTGCTTTTTACACCATACCAACATTGATTGGGTCGAGAGGATAACGATGCTGTGGACAGCGATGGTGCCGAGTACGAAATGAAGACCGTAAATACTCGACTTACACGGACCTTCTCGACCCACCACCACATGATTCCCACTATCATAGCAAAGTATCCTTAGGTATACTAGATGGTGAGATCATGGCATGATCGTTATCGGTCTCAAGCAATCCCTCAACCACTTTTTCGACGCTCTCTACGACTCTATTTTCGTTAGCTTGCAATAGCCAATCCCAAAACGCTGGACAGAAGTCAAAACCGTATTGAAGATTCTTCGTCTGGGTAAAAACGTTGGTATCAAGAATATATCGAGTCACGATACAGAGGTAATCTGTCGCGCAAGTTCGTCAAAGCTACTTCCGCGACGAATGCCAAGCATGCGATATGCATCTCGATAGAGAGTCTGTCCTTCTAAGGTGCTTACGACAAGTGCTTTAGCAAACCGATTACCAACCCGCGTCAAGGTCGTACGATAGAAGTTACCACCCTCGCCTCCTGATTTTGCAAGGGATCGCAAGCTCTTGATCTCCTCTTCCCAAGCGAGTTCGAATTCCGCGCGACTTAACCAATCAACGTCGAGAAGACGTCGCAATATCACGAGCCTGCTAACCTTGAATGTGCGAGACAGGCGTTGAAGTGCATTGTGAAACGATTCGGAATCTCGCACTTCATCTTGAAGCACAACAAGCGGTACTAAGAACTCTGCTGCGACCGCGTTACACCAAACTTCGTCGCTTCGGAGACCGGTCGGAGGTGTTGCTTCGCAATCCGATAACGCTGAAGAACCGAGCCATACATGTGCTAGCTCGTGAGCGAGCGTGAACATTTGTGTTGCTTTTGAGTCCGCGCCATTGACAAATACGAGCGGTGCAAGCGGATCGCTCAACGCGAAACCGCGAAATTCTTTTGGTTTAAGCCGGCGATTGGTGTTACTCGCGACGATCCCACTGACCATAACAAGGACACCGATGCCATCTAATGCATTGCGAAACATCCTAAAGCTCTCTTCCCATGAAGCAGAAGATCGGCGAGCATCAACACCGAAACCCAGTAAGTCTCTCATCTGTGACGCGACTTGCACAGGTGAATCGACGCGTGATGCGCTTGCGACGAACGAAAGCGCTTCCTGTTCATCCATACGAGCGTAGTTTCGATACCAGCTTTGGCGATCCAGACAGTCCCGGATTACATCTAACAGATCAGGGCTCGGATTCGCAACACGCGTACCAGCAATCGTCCGATAGTCCGGAAATGGAATCTTCTCTATCGGCGGTTCTGATAAAAATAGGTAACCGAATGGTACATGGACTCTGGATGCGAAATCATCAGCTTGTCTAAACGTAGGTAGTCGTGCCCCTGCTTCCCACTCCGATAACCTTGGGAATCGACGAACAAGATCTTCCCTAGTTAATCCCGCTCGTTCGCGTGACCACGTGAGTAGCGCGGGATTTACTGGTGCTCTGATCATGAGACTAATTCGGTCACCTTCTCAACATCCTTTATATGGATATAGTCCGACACAAGATTCGGCAGTAGAGTGTCACACATTTCAGTGAGGTACGCGATTTCCTAGAAGCATTAATTTCGCTCAGGTTAAAGAAGCACAGTATTTTCTGATTCTAGAGTCCATCAAGAGTCGAATATGTTAATCGTGGGACACCAGACAGGTGCTAGAGGGACGTAACAGATCTTGCCCTTCTCAATTTAGGATATTGGGATCAAAGCCTTGATCACCCATCTGTTGCATCGCTTTACCCAATTTGCCTTTCTTCCCGACTTTGCGCATCTGTTTTTGCATCTGTTTGAATTTTCGCAGCAGAATGTTGACATCTTGAACTTGAGTACCGCTTCCTTTGGCTATTCGTTGTTTTCTCGAAGAATCCAATAACGCTGGGTAGCGTCTTTCTTTCATCGTCATTGAGTCAATAATGACTGCATTCCTCTTAAATTCCTTATCGTCAACCTGCTTCATGCGCATCTGCTCATTGTTCATGTTCGGAAGCATCTTTTGTATTGCTGACATACCACCCATGTTCACGAACTGGTCCAACTGGTCTCGGTAGTCCTGTAAATCAAATTGAGTCCCGCGAACAATCTTCTTGACCAGTCGCTGGGCTTTTCCGGCATCAACTTTCCGCTCTGCTTCCTCAATCAGAGACAGTACATCTCCCATCCCTAAAATTCGAGACGCGATTCGATCTGGATGGAAGACTTCCAGCCCATCCAATCCTTCACCAGTCCCCATAAATTTCAATGGCTTACCGGTAATATAGTTGACTGAAAGTGCTGATCCACCTCTGGCATCGCCATCCATCTTGGTCAATATGACCCCAGTCAATGGGAGGGTCTGATCGAACGCACGAGCAGTGGTTGCGGCATCCTGTCCAGTCATCGCGTCGACGACAAATAGCGTCTCTGTAGGAGAACTAGCCTTGTGGAGAGCACTGATCTCTTTCATCATTTCTTCATCAATAGCCAAGCGACCGGCTGTATCCACAATCAGTACGTCGTCGCCTTGCTTTCGTGATTCCTTCATCGCAGACCGCAAAATCTTGATCGGTGCTTGTTGTGTACTTGACTCGATAAAACGAACATCCAGGTCCTGTACCAAGACCCGGAGTTGTTCTATCGCAGCTGGTCGATACACGTCCGCTGAGACCACTGCGACGCGCTTCTCCTCTCGTTCATGTATAAACTTCGCTAACTTAGCAACAGAAGAGGTTTTACCTGCCCCTTGTAATCCAGCCATCAAAATTACGGCTGGACTCTGTGGATTATTTAGATTCAGCGTCGCACTTTTAGCACCTATGATCTCGACTAGAGAATCGTGCACCGTTTTGACAAAAAAATCACCCGGTTTGATATGGCGACTAGTCGTTTGACCCAGCACTTTGGTTTGTACTGAAGATATGAACTGCAACACAACGTCAAGCGCAACATCTGCTTCAAGCAAAGACGTTCGGACCGTTGAGATTGCGCCTCGGATATTGTCTTCGGTCAATTGGCGGCCGCGAAGTCCTGCCAAGGACGCGGACAGACGATCGGTTAAAGTCTCAAACATTGGTCAGACCAACTGGCAAATTGTGAGCGAAGGGGAATTATAAATTTGGCCTCCTATACGATCTCTCCCACATACAAGCGCAATTCATGATCGAAGGAGTTTTTACATCGGTGGTGCTGTTGATGTACCTGGTCCTTATCGTGTGGATCCGTGCAGATCAGATTAACCCAAGCAAGACGAACCACCTAGCCAAACGAGTGGGTATTTTCGTGGCATTGGTCTTTCACGGAATTCTCGCTTATGTCTGTACATTTACTGCCGACGGCATTGACCATTCAATAAGTTCGCTGTTAATCCTCGTAACGTTCGGCATGAACCTGCTGATGCTTTTATTAAACGTCACACTACGTCATGAACTCCTTCTTTTGCTAGTCTTCTTGTTGACCATTCTCGGAATCGGTCTGACGACCCCCATACTAGGTGGTAACGAAACGCCAAAGTTAACGACAGACGGTTCGATGTTTGCTCACATTTTCTTGAGTATCTCTGCTTATGCTGTGCTGACACTGGCGGCCCTACAAACAACGATTTTTACACTACTACAGCTATTTCTCCGATCCAAAAAGAATCTTGCAGTCGTGGCTGCTTTACCACCACTGGAAACAGTTGAAAAACTCAATTTCCAGCTTCTAAGTACCGGCTTGGTAGTGCTGACGCTCACGATAATCAGCGGCGTGATACTCTACTGGCCAGATGTAGGACAATTACTGCATCAGATACACATGGCAATCGCCGTGGGCGCTTGGTTGCTGTACGCTGCAATTTTGTTTGGGTACTATGGTGTAGGATGGCGAGGCAGAACCATTAACTTATTTTCAATTCTTGCCTTTGTCGTGCTCACCGGCACCTATCTAGGATTCAGAATTTCTCCTTTACTAGTGACCTGATCACTTAATTAACACCCCATGGAAAGCTTTGCTGTGCCTTCAAGCATTTTGTTGCTGGGCTTATTGCTGTTGACGTTCTTCAGCGCTTATTTCGCAAGTTCAGAAACTGCGATGATGAAACTCAATCCCTACAAACTGAGACATCTCAAGGATCAAGGACATGGCGGTGCCAAACGCGCTGACAAACTGCTTCAGCGACAGGACCAACTGCTCGGTGTCATCTTGATTTGCAATAACCTTGTGAACAACTGTGCTGCTCTCATAGCAGGCGTGGTGTGTGTCCGATATTTTGGCGATGTAGGCTACGGTATTGCCGCAGTCGGATTAACGATTTTCTTCCTTATATTCGCGGAGATTGCGCCAAAGACCGTCGCCGCTGAACGACCTGAAATGATTGCCTACCCGTCCAGTTGGCTTCTCAAACCTCTTCTCGATGTATTACGGCCATTGGTGTTGCTAGTCAATTGGTGCAGTATCGGCTTCGTCCGGCCACTACTTAAATCATCTGACTTATCTTCGCAGTCCCTGTCCATTGAAGAACTACGAACAGTGCTTGACTCCGATGTCGACAATACGGTTCCGAACAAAGACATGCTCTTGGCATTAACGTATCTTCAGACGAACACAGTTGAAGACATCATGATTCCGCGAGACGAGATAATAGGGATAGATTTAACCAATCCTCCAGATGAGATTCGTACCCAGATTCTCGCTTCAAGACATACAAGGCATCCGATCTACCGAGAATCATTGGATAACCCAATCGGACTGCTCCATGTGAGGAATGCCATAAAAGTCTTGCTTGATGACGATTTCACGGGTGAAGATTTGGTAGATCCGGCACAAGCGCCATATTTTGTGCCTGATTCGACGCCACTGACGAGCATGTTATCTCAGTTTCGAAGCGATCTAAATCGAATGGTCTTCGTCGTGGACGAATACGGGGAGGTTACCGGAATAGTGACCCTTGAAGATTTGGTCGAGGAAGTCGTAGGTGAGTTCCCGAATTCCGACTCAAAACGGGATAAAGAAGCGATAAAGGAAGAAGAAGACGGTGGGTACGTCGTCGCTGGATCGTCCCAGCTTCGCGACATCAACAGTCACTTAAATTGGAGTCTGCCGACCGAACGAAGCAAGACTCTGAATGGCTTGATTCTGGAACACTTGACGCGGATTCCAGATGCTAATGTCGGTTTGAAGATCAACAATTACATGATTGAGACGCTACAGATTTCAGACGCAGGAATCAAAACACTCAAAGCTTGGAAACTCGAGTCTCCCGAGCAAGACGACGAGGAAAATTCCGACGACGATTGACACAAACGTCGCATTGCTTGGTCATCAGTGAGAGTCTTACTTCGTCTAAGGACCGAAGTTATTTTGCTCCGAAGTGACGGAGAGCTTGATTCAACCGGTTCAGCTTAGTTTGCTAGGTCCCACCGACGATTAAGCGCTGAAACGATCGCAAGGAACGATGCTGAGATCGTATTTCGATGTCGTGCTATCCCATAGCACTTGCCTTCACCAAATTCGATGGCAATAATCGCGATAGCAGTTGCATCCGTGCTCACCGAACCGTCCGCGACTAACGCATGTTGTTGGTAATCCACAACGTTTATTGGTTCGTTCAATGTTGCTGCCAGAGCATTTACAAACGCTTCTATAGGACCGGAGCCCTGCCCCTCAAGTCTCATCTCATTTTTATTTACAAGCAGCTGTGCCACACATTCTTGCATTTCTGCAGATGTAGACGTGAGTTCGTAGTCAATTAGCTCGTACGCTCCGGAATTGGATTCGTACTCCTCGAACAGAGCATTCAGTATTTCCGAACGCGTAACCTCTCGGTCCAGACGTTCCGTCAGCTTTTGGACGATCTTGGAGAACTCAACGAGCAATTCTCTGGGTAGAGAAATGCCAAAGTGCTCCTGCAGAATAAATCCAACACCACCCTTGCCAGACTGGCTGTTGACGCGAACCGTTTCTTTGTAGGAAGATCCGACATCAGCGGGATCAATCGGCAGATACGGTACTTCCCAATGGGATGCGTCGACTTTTGCCATACCTTTCTTGATCGCATCCTGGTGTGAACCTGAAAACGCGGTAAAAACCAAATCTCCCGCGTACGGATGTCGATCATGGACGGGCATGTTGTTGATCGTTTCGACTTGCCTCCGTATCTTTCCCATTTGACTGAAATCGAGTTCGGGGTCGACACCCTGTGAAAACAGATTCATGGCCATCGTAACCAGATCGCAGTTACCTGTTCGCTCGCCATTGCCGAACAGCGTACCTTCGACGCGATCGGCACCAGCCATAAGTGCTAATTCAGTCGCGGCAATCCCTGTACCTCTGTCATTGTGCGTATGCAGACTAATCGCAGCCGCGTCGCGGTACCTGAAGCTTCGACAGAAATACTCAATCTGATCTGCATAGATATTAGGTGTCGCCATTTCTACGGTGGATGGCAAATTGATGATCACCGGCTCATCTTCGTCTACACCCCAAGTCTCACAAACTGCTTCACAGATTTCAACCGAAAAGTCCAATTCCGTCCCAGTAAAACTTTCGGGTGAGTATTCAAACTGCACATTGGTTGACGTTAACGATTTTGTCATATCGCGCACGAGCTTGGTGCCTTCAACAGCCAAGTTCGTGATCCCTGACCGGTCCATATTGAACACGACACGTCTTTGTAATTCAGACGTCGAGTTGTATAGATGAAATACAGCGTTCTTCACGCCGTCGAGTGCTTCTACAGTTCGTTCAATGAGTTCGGGTCGCGCTTGACAGAGCACTTGGATGCACACGTCATCGGGCACCATACCATCACCAATGATCTGCCTAATGAAGTCAAAATCCATCTGCGAGGCAGCCGGAAAACCAACTTCGATTTCTCTGAATCCGATGTCCAGAAGAAGGCTCCACATCCTCAATTTGTCGTCAACGTTCATCGGATCGATGAGCGCTTGATTACCGTCTCTTAGATCGACACTGCACCATCTAGGTGCTTTGGTAATCTTCTTTGAGGGCCACTTACGATCTGGTAATTCAACCGGTTCAAACGATCGATATTTTCCGTATGGCATGCACCCTCTTCGGGTACCTGATCGTTGTTCTAATTTCATTGTTCGACTAATTCTTGTTCGGATATGGAGGGGATTTGCTTGAAGCTGGGCTTGTGCCCGATATAGGAAAAGAGATGCCGGCTACACCGGCAGGAGTAGAGCTAGTCGTTGTAAAGAATTTGTATGGAGATTGAGCTTCAAGATTGCGACCCACTTATCAAAATAATGATAGCAAAGGATTGAGTTAAAAAGAGTTTTTGGTAGCAACCTGTTAGTTCAGAGGAGTTTTCAGATGCTATCGGATTGGATTTAACCAAGACGCATTAGTTCCGATTTTCGAAGAGAAAGTCAATTCTTGTGCCAAAAATTTCTAAACACCGAAACGAAGATTAAAAGAGACAGTCGTTGTGAAGTCAAATTCGCTTTAGTCGATTCTCGTCACCTGATCGATTGTCCCTAATCTTTAGATGGCTCACAGCTTGCTTTGTCTTATCTCTGGCTCTGTCGATACCTTGAGTATCTGTAGCGAGTACCACCCCAACTCTGCGCTTACCATTGACCGCTGGTTTACCGAACAATCTAATGTCTGTACCTGCTAAGTGCAGAGCACCATCTACACCCTCGAAAATTACATCTTCACTCTGACCTTCAGCCAAGATCACGCGGGAAGCCCCGTGATTGTTAAGCTCGATCGACGGGATAGGTAAACCCAATACGGCTCTTGCATGAAGAGCAAATTCAGATAGATTCTGAGTGGCCAAAGTGACCAATCCTGTGTCGTGTGGCCGAGGACTTATCTCGCTGAACCAGACGTCATCGCCTCGTATAAAAAACTCGACACCAAACAACCCATAACCACCCAGTGCGTCAGTCACTTGTTGTGCAATATCCTGACACTTTTTTTGCGCGTTGAGGCTCATAGATTGAGGTTGCCATGATTCTCTGTAGTCTCCATCTACTTGAACATGACCAATCGGTGGGCAGAAGCTAGTTCCCTGAACGTGTCGGACGGTGAGCAGCGTAATTTCGTACTCGAAATCAATAAATTGCTCGATGATCACTGAGGATGCGGTGCCTCGTGTTCCTTCGTGAGCATATTGCCATGCTCCCTCAGCATCTCCCCTACTCCGTACCAGAGTCTGGCCTTTACCTGAGGAACTCATTACCGGTTTGATAACACACGGTAATCCGATTTCGTTCAGAGCTTCCTCGTATTGCTCTTTGGACGAAGCGAATCTGTAATCCGAGGTAGGCACCTTCAACTCATTAGCCGCAAGATTCCTGATGCCCTCGCGGTTCATGGTGAGCTGTACTGCCGCGGGTGTAGGAACTACGTGCGTCGAATCACACTCAAATTCAGGAAGAATTTGGGTTGCAATCGCCTCAATCTCTGGGATTACTAGGTGAGGTTTTTCTTGGTTTAATACACGCCTTAATGCGACCGGATCAAGCATGTCAATAACGTGAGACCGATGAGCGACCTGCATCGCTGGCGCATTGGCATATCGATCAACAGCAATTACCTCAACCCCAAACCGTTGCAACTCAATTGCAACTTCCTTGCCGAGTTCCCCAGCCCCGAGTAACACCACCTTGGTAGCGCCGGGACGAAGTGCAGTACCGATTTCAGTCATCGTCGACCAAGCGGTTACGGCAGTGGTTTTAGAGTTTCTCGATAACGCTTCGAGTTACGAACGTATCTGTCGCTGAAGTCGGTGATGTCAGCAACCTCCTCATCGCTCAGCTCTCGAACTATTTTGCCAGGTGAACCAATCACAAGACTTCGCGGAGGAATTTGTTTGCCTTCCGTGATAAGCGTATTTGAGCCGATTAGGCAATCATCGCCGATCTCGACACCATTCATGATCACCGAGTTGATTCCAATCAGAGCATTGTTGCCGATGGTGCAACCATGGAGCACTGCCTTATGACCGACGGTGACTTGATTGCCTATCATCACTGGAAAATCGGCATCCATATGTACGATACAGTTGTCCTGGATATTGGATCTCTCACCTACAGAGATTAGCTCGTAATCTCCACGCAAGACGGCACCCCACCATACGCTCGATTTATCCTTGAGCAGTACTTTACCGATTACAGTGGCGGTCGGAGCGATGAATACCTCTCCTTCAATTAGAACCGGTTTTCCTTCTAGAGAGTACTTCATTAGTGAGCACTGAATAATTGCATGAAATCAGATACTTCAAGCTGTTGAAGCGCATCTGGATGCAGACAGGCTGACTCGATTTCCTCGACCTGTCGTTGAGAATAGTGCGTTCTTAAATTACTTCTGAATTTCTCAATCAGTTTTGGAATCCCTTCCTCTCGCCGTCTTCTATGTCCAATTGGATATTCAACTTCGACACGCTCAGTGCTTGAACCATCTTTAAAGAAGACTTGAATGGCGTTTGCAATCGATCGCTTGTCAGAGTCATGGTATTCCTTGCTATAGCGCGCATCTTCGGATACCACCATACTGTCGCGCAGTTGGTCAACCCTCGGATCTTCAGCAACGATATCCTCATAGTCTTCGGCGACCAAATTGCCCTTCAATAATCCGATAGCAACCATGTACTGTAAGCAGTGATCTCTATCTGCGGGGTTATTCAAAGATCCCGACTTTGAAATAATCCGGATGGCCGATTCGTGCGTGGTCAGTTCAATGCGATCTATCTCATCCAGTCGGCCGACCACTTTCGGATGCAGCTGAACCGCTGCCTCTACAGCCGTTTGCGCATGAAATTCTGCTGGAAAACTGATCTTGAACAGTATGTGTTCCATCACGTAACTCTCAAGAGGTCGCTGGAATTTGAACTCTTGCCCGTGAAAATTCACGTCGTAGAAACCCCACGTCGGTGCGGTTAAGGCACTCGGATAACCGATTTCCCCTTTCATCACCGTTTGGGCTAGAAAAACACCTCGACTAGTGGCATCTCCAGCCGCCCAAGACTTCCTGGGACCAGCATTGGGTGCATGTCGATAGGTCCTCAGACTAGAGCCATCAATAAATGCATGTGAAAGCACATCAACGACCTGATCGTAAGAACCACCCATCATTCGAGTCACGACTGCCGCAGTCGCGACACGCACGAGCAACACATGATCCAGCCCGACGCGGTTGAAACTGTTTTCAAGTGCGATTCCACCTTGTATCTCATGCGCTTTGACCATGTTTTCGAGAACAGTACGGATGTGAATGGGTTCTCTGCCGCGTGCAAGTTGCGTCTGGCTTAGATAATCAGCGGTAGCCAAAATCCCGCCAAGGTTATCCGAAGGGTGACCCCACTCAGCGGCTAGCCATGTATCGTTGTAATCCAACCAACGATTTATACAACCGATATCCCAAGCGCCCTTAATCGGATCCAGTACAAAATCTGTACCTGGTACTCGAACGCCATGTGGAACCACGGTACCTGGCACCACTGGTCCGAGCAACTTAACGCACTCAGGAAATCTAAGCGCCAGTATCCCGCACCCTATCGTATCCAACAAACAGTACCAGGCGGTCTGGATAGCCTCTTCGCTCTCAATTCGATAGTCGCAGACATAGCTAGCGATGTCAGTCAGTACTTTATCGGGTGGTGGTCTCTGGTTAACATCTACATTTGCGTTCATTACCTATACACCTTGAACTACAGAGTAAGCGGTTGGTTGGTCTTGTCTATCTGTTAGAACTAGCTTCGGTCGGCAACCGGTATAAAGGAACGAGGCTCCTCACCGATATAGTCCGCCGAAGGTCGAATTATTCGGTTGTTGGATCTTTGTTCGATCACATGAGCCGTCCAACCTGACACCCTACTACACACAAAAATGGGCGTGAACAACTTGGTTGGAATGCCTAAAAAGCGATACGCCGATGCGTGATAGAAGTCTGCGTTTGCAAACAGCTTCTTTTCGTCCCACATTGTTTTTTCGATTGCCGCTGAAATTGGAAAGATCTGCTCATCGCCTACTTTGTCAGCTAATTTCTGCGCCCACGCACGGATGATTGTGTTGCGAGGGTCTGACTCGCGATATATCGCGTGTCCAAATCCCATGATGACCTCTTTAGATGCCAACATTCGTTGGATTTCTGATGTTGCTTGCTCAGGATTCTCAAAACCATCAATTAAATCCATCGCGGCTTCGTTCGCGCCACCGTGTAGCGGTCCGCGCAATGAACCAATCGCACCTGTGACGCACGAATGCATATCCGAAAGTGTGGAAGCACACACTCTGGCTGTAAACGTCGAAGCATTGAATTCATGCTCAGCATAAAGGATAAGGGATACATCCATGACCCGTTGGAAGTCTGGATCGTGGACTTCGCCAAGAAGAGTCTCTAAAAAATGACCAGCCAGATTATCGGCCTTTGTATCTAGATTGATGCGTACTCCGTCGTGGCTAAATCTGTACCAGTAGTTAATGATTGACGGCATGCAGGCTAATAACCGGTCAGCTACTTCTTGCTGCTCTGAAAAATCTCTTTCCGGTTCAATATTGCCTAGTAATGAACATCCAGTACGAAGTACATCCATGGGGTGAGTAGAAGCAGGAATACTCTCTAATGCAGATTTCATCTCCGAGGGTAAATCACGCATCGACTTCAACTTCGCTTTGTACGCAGTTAATTCAGACTCAGTTGGCAGTTTCCCATATAGGATTAGGTGTGCAACTTCCTCGAAGGTAGCACCTTCGGCAAGCTCTGAGATGTCGTAACCGCGATACGTTAAACCTGTACCCGACTTACCGACGGTACATAGAGCCGTTTCCCCTGCTGATTGCCCTCGAAGTCCTGCTCCACCTAATTTCTTCTCTGCCATAGTCTTTAGTCCGTCGAAAATAATCGATCTAAGGTTTGCTCATAGTCGTGGTAGCCCAGGACTTCGTATAGCTCTTCTCGAGTTTGCATCGAATCGATGACGTTGCGTTGAGTGCCTGATTCTCTAATTGCCGTGAAAACCTCAAGAGTAGCCTTGCTTTGTGCTCGAAAAGCCGATAACGGGTACAACGCCATTTTGATTCCCGTATTTGCCAACGTAGGTGCATCGTATAGATCGGTCTTACCGAATTCCGTGATATTCGCCAGTACGGGTATATCTACGGTCTCACACACTGTTCTATAAAGTGAAAGTTCTGTCATAGCTTCCGCAAATATCGCGTCCGCACCTGCTTCCTCATACGCTTGAATCCGTTGTAATACATCGTCCAAGCCATTTACAGATAACGCATCCGTCCGTGCCATGACAACGAAATCAGTATCCATTTTGGCGTCTACCGCCGCACTGATTCGATCACACATTTCTTCAGTTGGGACAACCATTTTGTTCGGTCGATGGCCACATCGTTTCTGCGCAACTTGATCCTCAATGTGAATCGCCGCAACGCCAGCTCGCTCCATTTCTCGAACAGTTCGCGCAATATTGAATGCACCACCCCATCCAGTATCCACATCGACTAAAAGAGGTAACTCGCTCGCACCTGTGATCCGGCGTGCGTCAATCAAGACATCCTCAAGCGTGGTAATGCCTAAATCAGGTAGACCATACGAAGCCGCGGCGACACCACTGCCAGATAGATAGATTGCCCGATATCCAGACTTTTCCGCGAGCAACGCGGAATAAGCGTTGATTACTCCAACGATTTGGAGTGGGGTTTCTAGTGACAGTGCCTGTCGAAATCTCTGTCCAGCGGTAATTTTCTGTCTCTTTTTGGTGTTCAAGCGAAAATGGGCGTGTATGTTACTGTACTAGGTACCCTGGACTACATGCCAGCAGGAATAACAATGAATTTCTACACCCGAATTGAGCGTTCTAGCTTAGTCTATCCTCACTTAGTTTCCTGATTTAAGGGTGACCAAATTCAATAATTTAGAATTGCCGACCTTGAAAAACGTCACAAAACAGTTTTGACACCCAAACCTACCGACATCTTGCAAGAAGTATTTGACGAGTATGCGCGAGATCAGTTCGCGTTCTCATTCAGCGGTGCTGAAGATGTTGTCCTCATTGATATTGGCACCAAATTACTCGGTTCTGATCTACCCGTCTTTACACTCGACACAGGTAGGCTCCATCCAGAGACATACCAGTTTATCGAGAAAGTTCGAGAGCATTACAACATCAGTATTGACGTCCTTTCTCCTGATACAGAAACCTTGGAATCCTTCGTCAGGGATAAGGGATTATTCAGCTTCTACCAAGACGGGCATCTTGAGTGTTGCAGTATTCGTAAGGTACAACCGCTACAGAGGAAACTGGCCGGACTAGCCGCTTGGGTCACCGGTCAAAGACGGGACCAGGGTGCGAGTCGAACGGAAATTCCGTCGCGCCAGGTAGATCGAGCATTTTCGACACCTGAACGTGAACTGATTAAGTTCAATCCCCTGGCCGCTTGGACTTCTGAAGACGTCTGGGACTATATCCGAAGACACGACGTTCCATATAACCCACTTCACGATCAGGGTTTTCTCTCCATTGGTTGTGCGCCTTGCACACGGCCTATACAAGAAGGAGAATCAGAACGTGCCGGTCGCTGGTGGTGGGAAAACGAAGATGAAAAGGAATGTGGTCTACATTCTCAGAATCTTCGACCTATCCAGGTGATTCAGGAACAGGACTCATGAACACCGAACAAGAAGCCAAGAAAATCACCTTTGTGAAAAAGATTTTGGCCGACGGTAGTCCATGTAAGAAATGTGCTGAGGTCGAGGCACGACTCAAAAAAACCGGACACATGTCTTCCATTCAAAAAACCGTCATTGCCGACGAAAGAGATCCTAGCTCGGATGGCGTGGTGCTAGCACAAGAGCACAAAGTTGATCTAGCACCGTTTTTTATCGTAGAAGAAGGGTCAGAGACACGTGTTTACACCGTCTACTTCAAGTTCGTGAAAGCTGAGCTGGACAAGACTACGGAGAATACTGCCAAGGATGCCGAAGACATCCTGCGCGACAATCCAGACCTGGATTTCCTCTAGACGCTCAGCTTAGTTCCATCACCGATTTGGGACGGGATGGCCACCAATGAGTCGGGTTCGTTCATTCACAGTCGGAGCCGAGAGCACTTCGGTAATGAGCTCACCTGTTAGGTTTGGAGAGAATAGTTGAATGAAGTGCAGCATGAAAGTGCGTAAGTACACCCCTTTCCGGAATCCTATATGAGTAGTGCTTGGTTCAAATAAATGTGACGCGTCAATAGCATGCAAGTCAGGGTCTTCAGACTCGTCATAGGCCATTGAAGCGATAATGCCGATCCCTAAGCCCTCTCGTACATAAGTCTTGATCACATCGGTATCGGTCGCCGTGAACACCACATTCGGCTCTACACCAGCATTTGCAAATGCTGCCGCAATGCGAGATTCGCTAGCGAATCCAAAGACATAGGTGACAAGTGGTTCTCTGGCCAATTCTTCGATTGAAAGCATTCCACCCGCATGCGCGAATCGATGATTTTTGGGGACTATGATGGAACGATTCCAGTGATAACAAGGAACCATGATCAGATCCTCGAAATATTCGAGACCTTCGGTCGCTATCGCAAAATCCACCTGACCAGACGAGGTTAGTTCAGCTAAATAGGCGGGCGTACCTTGATTTACATGAAGGCTTACCTCTGGAAATCGTTGTCGAAATTGACGGATGGGCTTCGGCAACACATATCTAGCTTGTGTGTGCGTCGTCGCGATATTGAGAGAACCTACCGCTTCGTTTCGAGCTTCTCGAGCAATATTTTCAATCGCCTTCGTCTGTGCAACGATTTCTCTGGCGCGGATCACGATGATTTCACCAGGGGGTGTGAGACTTGTGAGGCGTTTTCCTTGACGCGAAAATAGCTTCACCCCCAGGTCTGCTTCGAGGGACTGAATTTGTTTGCTGACTGCAGGCTGTGTTGTTTCTAGCGCCCTAGACGCAGAGGAGATGTTGAGATCTTGATTACAGACCTCTAGTAAACACTGTAATTGTCGGAGTTTCAAGACGCATTACTCAAACAAATGCTATTTGCGGTGCTCATTGCATTGGTAAATCATTCAATTCAAAGAATCCTGCACAACCATAAAACCCGCCTTTGGGTGGATCCCGAACTCAACCTAGGTTTAAAGTTCGAGATTTTGCTAACAGTTTAAGTCGACTGTAGCTGGCGCTCTAATCTTTCTATCTGGTCTCTAATTTGGAGCTTGCGCTTTTTAAACCTTTGAATCTTGCCGGTATCGTGAGGACTCGTGCCGATCAGAAGATCAACGACCTCATCTAGGTCCCGGTGTTCAAGTCTCAAGTTTTCAAGTAGCTCTTCGGACTCAGTCTTAACCAAAATTACTCCTACTTACAACGTATGTCTCAGGAAATTCCTTTCCCCCATTAGATTATTAGACAATCATTCGATGAATTTCAACTAAAAAGTCCGAAAACATGCAGTTCAAGCTAATTAAAAATCCGAATTACTGTCTCAACCATCTAAATCTACATATTTCTCAGCGAGTTTAAGCACTTGTCAAAACTACCGACGCAACGGACGTCAGTTGATCAGTTTCTGTCGCAAGTAGAGAAACTTCCAAAAAAGAGCGACGAGGCCGCGCGTTTGATATTTGGGCTAGATGCGACCGCCAGTCGCGAGCCCATGTGGGACTTGGCGACACAGCTACACAATGAGCTGTTTAACACTGCTTCGGAAATCAATTTAGAAGTGCAATTGGTCTACTATCGAGGGTTCAATGAGTTCCATGTCTCCAAGTGGAGCAAGAATGCCGGCGAATTGAGGCAGGAGATGACCCGGGTACGATGCTTGGGTGGAATGACGCAGATCAACCGATTCCTCAATCATGTCCAGAGAGAAGCTTCGTCAGAGCGATTGCGTGCAGCTGTGTTTATCGGAGATGCATGTGAAGAAAGCCCAACGGAAATTCTCTCAGTTGCAGGTCAGCTAGGGCTGATGCAAATACCCATCTTTGCATTTCAAGAAGGTCATGATTTGAGAGCTACGCAAGTATTTTCGGGAATGGCCGCGCGAAGTGGGGGCGCGCATATCCCATTTGCACCCGGATCTGCTCAGGAACTTCGAGAATTACTTAATGCGGTCGCGCAGTTCGCAAGTGGCGGTCTGGCCGCTATTGCTAAATTGAAAGGTCCCGTAGGCATACGTTTGCTACAGCAGTTGAAAAAGTGATTCTCTTTTTTCTCATAGGTGTTATCTCCGTATTTGCGTTCAGTCTGCTGTGTCTGATGTTTTGGCAGAAAGTACAGCCGAAGGTTTCATCAACGATCGTGGTTGGACTCACATCTGCGCTTCTACTGGGTCTGCTGTTTTTAATTGCAACAGGAAGACTCCACTGGCTTGCTGGAATCGTGACCGCGTTGCTGCCATTCGTACGAAGAGGGCTGTTTCTGACCCGCTTCATTCCTCTTCTTGGCGGACTTCGAAACGCATTTGGCGGGTCTATGGGCGGATTTGATCCGTTCGGAACTGCCCGGAATGACGCACCCGATACGTCTGAGACCCAGACTTCAGAACTAAAAATGGAGCTGAACCACCAAACGCAGGAACTCTCCGGAACCGTTCTCAAGGGGACATTTACTGGAAGGACACTAGCTTCCCTGAGTAAAGAAGAGCTCCTAGTCCTCTATGCCGAACTAGAGGAACAACAATCCATTCGTCTCCTTAGTAGCTTCATCAATCGCTACCATCCAGACATTGAAGTCGACACAGCGGATGAGGATGACGCGCCCTCGAAATCAGAAGACACTATGGACGTCGCCAAAGCTTGCGCGATCCTAGGTGTTGAGGAAACTGCTTCTAAAGAAGAGATCATTGAAGCATACAAGCGCTTGATTCAACGACTACATCCCGACAAAGGTGGGTCGAGCTATCTGTCGTCAGAATTGAATGAAGCTAAGAAAGTCCTGCTAGAACGTTTCCCTTAAGAAGACTGGCCTAGTGCACCTAGCCAATCACTTTACACTGCTTCTTTCGTGTTTATAAGCTATCGATGACAGCTTGAAAGTAAGGTGAGAACAACGCGCAGATCATGATGACTGCGCAAAGCCACGCCCAGATCAATACAAGTTTCATAACCCAAGATTTCTCTACGAAATCTTGCCAAAGCATCTTGAACATACGACTATTTAATGTGTTGGTAATTCACGCGGTGCGAATATTACTGAATTCAGCACCTCTGTGGAAGATTGACCTTCTCGATTCAAAAAAAATTTGACACTGACAGGTTTTGTCAGTCGTGGGTTCTAGATTTCGCAACACAAGACAAACTATTGACATCAATCAAGGGAGTAATTTATGAGAAGAGCTCTAATTGAGGCAGGACCTGAGCTTTTTAAAGCTGCGCAAACCGGGATTGTGGTCACAGGATCAGAGAGCCATCGCCGAGAACTCCAATTAGCGTTTCAACAACACCAAACTGCGTTGGACATCACCACCTGGCGCACGCCCAACATTGTTCCTTACCACCATTGGTTAACGGATCTATATCGGGATCTACAGGAACGAGGGTATTCAGCCGCGCAAAAAACACTGATTTCGGATGAAGCTCTGCGCTTAGCTATCACTCAGTCCGTACCGGACCGCGAGGTCTTGAAACACGCCTCGGAGTTGGAAGGTGCTTGGAACATCGCGTGGAACTGGGATCTATGGCCCGTGTGGCACGACGTTACGAGCACGGAAAATGGCGAGCTGTGTAAGCAATGGATAGATCGTCTCAGGAACTTACTGGACGAGCAGGAGTTAATTACAAGACCAGAACTTGAGCACATGCTTATTCGAGCGATTGAAGATGGTGTGATCCAAATCCCAAATGTGACACTCCATCACATTTTCGAACCGTATCGAATGCAACTCCGCTTATTCGATGCAATAAGAAGCACAAAATCTGAAGTCTCACCAGATCAACAGGAAACAACACTCAATCCTCACGGTGCACTGGTAGCGTTCTCAACACCTAGCGAAGAACTGAACGCCATGGGTGTCTGGGCAAGGATGAAGCTGAACTCTCTTGGCGATGGTGCGAGGATTGGAATCGTATCAGGAGGCTCTTCACCCGAGGAGTTACGTCGCCAATTTGAACGGTCTTTTCCCGAGGTTAACGACATTGGGCAAGTCATTCATCTACACTCAAATCGTACTTTAGGTTCGACTAACCAATGGCACGAGCTTGACACTTTCCTTCGTTGGACTAAGGGAGCTCTGCACTTCTCGGAACTCAAACCACTTCATAACTCGCAGACGTTCTCTCGACTTGCAATCCCAAGAACATTTTCAAAGCCTTGGCCGGAGTACATATCGCTTTCCAGATATGCATCTCAAGCAAAAAACAATACAGTAAGAACGTTCCTAAGGAAGTTTCCCATCCTGTCGCGCCGTAGATTGAGGCACAACACTTCTTTCGCTAGGCACATAGAAACACTAATTGAAATCCTGAGAGATTGTGGTTGGAAGGAGGCGGCTGAAAACACCTTCACACATTTGATCCAAAGTCGCATTGCCGACGCACTCTCCAACATGTCGGTTAATTCCGGATTCCTTGAGAATTCCTCATGGTCGGAGTTTGTGGATTTCTTGCGACATGTAGGACCGTCTACACCACTTGTGGACACTAATCCGGTCGCACCTATACAGATTGTTTCGATTAGTCAATCTAGAGGTTTGAAATTCGACGCGTTGTGGGTAAGTGGGTTGGCAAATACCAAGTGGCCATCGCGGGTACGTCCAAACGCGCTACTTCCTCTGCATATGCAAAAAGAGGCGCAAATTAGGAGAACCACCCCTCAAGATCAACTGAGATTCTCTATAGAAATGATGAATGCTTGGTATGGCTCTTCCTCAGATCTAATGTTCTCCTATTCCAAGGAAGAGGAAGATTCCGAAACAGTACACAGCGCTCTCATTCAGTCCGAGCCAACAAGCATTGAGAGTGTATTGGCAAAACACGCTTACATGGTCACGCAGCACCATCCATGGGAACTCGACCAACCGTCCCTTGAAATGGAAAACTACACCAATAACAAAGGCTCTCAACTAGTAGTAGGAGATCAGAAACGGCAAAGGACGAGCATGCTGAATAATCAAGCAAACTGTCCATTCAAGGCGTTCTTCGTGAATCGACTTCGCGTAGAAATTGAAAAAGATGAACCCAGCACTTTCCCCGGTTATACCGGTCGGGGTCATCACTTCCATGACGCCATTGAGTCAATCACGAATGAGCACAAGACTAAAGCTGAAATACGTGCAGTGATTCAAGACGACGCCCGTCTAGATGCATACCTTGAAGAGGTCCTCGCACGGAAGAGATACAACCTACCTGAAGCATTCGCATACCAAGAAAAACAGATCTTGAAACAGATGCTGAGGACATGGGACGAGGAAGTTCTTGAAGTCATGGAAGAGGAATTTAGGATCTTGGGCACGGAACTAAGAAGAGAAATCAAAATCGGGCCGTTTGAGTTCGAACCAAGGATTGACAAGATTCAAGCCATCGGTCCATCTCATGTCGAGATTATTGATTACAAGACCGGACAGGTCAGCCCTACCAAATGGAGTCTAGCTGGACTGGAACCATGGCTACGAAAAGAGGTCGACACACAAATGCCTCTCTATTCGCAGTTATTACTTCAAGAGGATCCTGAATTTGGACCGATAGAGGACTTTGGTTACGAAGTCATAAATACTCAAGTCGACAAGTCAGAGTCTGGGATACAAACTCGAAGATATCTGGCAAGTGAGATCGATGATGTTCAGACAGAATTTGGCGGAAACTTATCGGAATTTGTACAAAGGTGGGCGGGAGCACTCAAGGACTTGACTGAGAATTATTTAAGTGGCGAAGCCACCGTAACACCGAAAGTTTCGGTTTGTAGATACTGCACTTTACAAAACCTGTGTAGGAAATTTGAGATTGAAGGAGGTGAGTAATATGAGAAGAATACCCAAGCAACCAAGTGATATCAAGATTCGTGAGCGCGCGGTTGATCCTACTGGTTCTTTCATTGTTCAAGCACCTGCAGGGTCCGGTAAGACCACGCTATTAGTAGAGCGATACTTGAATCTACTAGCTACTGTGAACGAACCAGAGGAAATTCTGGCTATCACCTTCACGAAAAAAGCTGCCAACGAAATGCTTCAACGGGTGATGAAAGAAATTCGTGACCATTCTGAAAAGGCTACAAAGGCAATCTGGCGAAATGAAAGCCGAAACTGGCAGATCGAACTTAATCCGCAACGTCTGAAGATTCAGACTATCGATAGTTTTCTCAAGGGCCTCGTTGAACGCATGCCTTATCGAAGCATGTTGAATATGGAATTCGCACCAACTGAAGACAGTGAGCCACTCTACGAACAGGCAGCGAAAAGAACGCTCGAATTGATTTCGACGGATTCTGAAGCACTAGGTCTTCCTATTAGTAGAGCACTAGGCATTCTGGACAACAACCACCCACAAGTAATTGGATTAATCGCAAAAATGCTGGCATCGCGTCAACACTGGATTGAACTAGTGATGGAAAGTGCCAGAAGTGAAGTCAGCAGAGTGCCAGATGATTTCATCGAAAAAATCAGTGCCACGAGAGAAGCCTTCGTCAATGCTTCCATGAATGAACTTTGGGAGCGTAGGAATATAGCGTTCTGGGAGCAAGTAGAGGATCTCTGTAAATTCGCGGCGAATACCGCGGCACACGATGAAAGAGCAAAGATAGCTACTTCATTTCCAGGTTTTGAATCCGTGGAGGGCTTCCAGTTTTTCGCCGAACTTGTCCTAACGAAAACCAGTAAGCCAACTGTTCGTAGATCAGTCAATATATTAACTGGCTTCCCTGCTGGGACTCAACCTTGGTCCAAATTGACAGCAGCCGATTTCAAGGACAAAAAAGAAACCATGAAATCGTTGCTGGATGAAATTCAAAGTGATCCTATGTTAGTAGACCAACTCTTTTTTGCAAGGCTACTACCTGCAAAGCCTTGGGACGAGCGGAATGAACAGGTAATCCGGGACTACGGTGCTCTGCTTCTCACCGCTGTGAAGGAACTGTCCGATATTTTTGAGGAACGGCAGGTTGTCGATTTCACTGAAATTGCCATTGGTGCTGGAAGAGCTTTGAATCCCTCGGATCGTCCAACAGACCTAATGTTGGCACTGGACTATCGCATCAAGCACATCTTAATTGACGAATTTCAGGATACATCGGCAGCACAGTGTCAGCTACTCGACTGCGTAATGAGTGGCTGGACTCCTGATGACGGCAATACTTTCTTTGCGGTCGGGGACCAAATGCAATCAATCTACATGTTCCGTCAGGCGAACCTTCAGAACTTCCTAAGAATTGCCGAGGATGGAATGAGGAATCGAGAACTGACACCATTACAACTCAGGCAAAATTTCCGTTCCTCTCCTGATTTGGTTGGTTGGATAAACGAGCTCTTTCCAAAAATATTTGGTACTGAAAACCATTCATTCACCGGGAAGGTTGCCTACTCGCAGTCAGAGGCTTTTAAAGAAATGAGGGGTAGTGTTTCTCTAAAAAAACTGATAACCAAAGACTCCAATACTGGAAGGTACTTGGAGGCGCATGAGCTTACAAAAGATCTGAAAGCACTTCTCGAGAACACCCATCCAGATGAAAAAGTCGCGATACTCGTCCGTACCAAGACACACCTTAACGCCTACTTAGAAGAGCTCCGTGCCAAAGACATTGAGTGTCGAGGTGTTGAAATTCAGAAACTAGAAGAGATACCCGTCATTCAAGATCTCTACTCACTTTCGTCGATTCTGCTTGATCCAACGGATGAAGTTTCCTGGTTTGCTGTGCTACTTTCACCGCTGGTCGGTATAGAGCTGGACGAAATTGAAAGGTTAAATAAGGAAATCAACGAAGGACATAATGTTTGGGAGGTGCTCAAATCGTGGTCGACCACCTCGCAAAGCCGCGTGGCACGACTGACCATAGCTTTCGAGGAAGCACAGAGAGAAGACCATCGACCATTCCGTTCAGTGCTTGAGAGATTTTGGTATCGGCTCGGTGGAACTCACGCCTACCAAGGCGACCAAGTGCTACTAAACGCTACACGATTCCTTGAGTATGTTGAAGATTGCTCAATTAGTGAATTGAGTCCCCAAACAATAAAAAACTGGATCAGTTCAACTTTCGCAACTGAAAAAAATGAAAGCGCTCGGGTCGAGGTGATGACTATCCATAAGGCAAAAGGGCTTGAGTGGGACTATGTCTTCATTCCTGACCTAGGCGCAATTACAAAAGGTGAAGAAAAACCTATTTTGTACGTGGAACCCTACGAAGAAAATTTCTTACTTTCGGTTCATAAGTACGGAGACCGGGATGAAATGCACAATGTCCTGAATCAGTACTACTCTCGGCGATCATCGAATGAAGCCAGACGACTCTTGTATGTAGCGCTGACCCGTGCCAAGCTAGGAGTTTACCTGTATGGTGTAGAGGCTAAATCTGATCCGCGTACATTTCTAGGTTTTCTGCAGGATGCGGAAGTTGAGTTCGGAGACTTCACTCATTTGGTGCACACACCCGGCGATGAACGAGAAAACGACAGTCCAGACATGCATAAGTTTGAATCAAGGATGTGGTCGCGATTGCCGGCCGACTATCGATTAGCACCGAAGGACTATATGCCCAAGGTAGCTGAGACTTCATTAGCACCAAGTGTGTACATGGCGAACGAGACCAGCGGAAAACCAGAGAATCTTTTAGCAAAAATACTTCATAACAAAGCAATCGAGATCGGCGACATCGTCCATGCGGAACTTCACCGGATGACGCGTCTTGGCCAGATTGAATCTCCAAATGAGCAAGTATTAGCCAAATGGCGAAACAACCTGCGCACCAAGGGATTCGATGGCGCAGAGATTGTCGATGTCCTTAGGACCGTACAAGAACACTTGCAGCAGGTTATTGAGGACCCGAATGGCAAGTGGCTATTGAACAACAAACATATAGAGTCTGAGTCAGAAGTGAGTACCCATGTCTTCGAGGATGACACATTCAGAGAAAAGATCGTCGATAGGACTTTCGTGGATGACGAAGGTATTCGATGGATAGTGGATTACAAAACTTCTGCATTGACAGATGACCTTGAGATGGAGATGACTACGATGAAAGAGAGGTATGCTCCACAGCTGAATTCCTATGCTTCGATTTATCGAAATCTCGATGACCGCCCCATACAAACTGCTCTCTATCTCACCGCTGTCCCAATGCTTGTGCAACTAGATTTTTACCCGCAAGCCATTTAAGTGAGGGAGCGTATATACATGACTACACAAAGAATTTTGAAAAACTCCCATTAAACCCTTCCAAATCGATAAACATGACACCAACTAAAGAGAACGTGTTTTTGAGTAGACACCCAAACACGCTCACGAATGAGGAAGAGGTGCGCCGCGAGATAGTTAAGTTCTGTGAACGCTATTTGGAGCCTAATGAGATCATCCTAGAGCATGTGTATCCTGACGGTACAAGTTCGGATATCGTTATTCCCAAAGCTAGGGTGGTTATCGAGACGAAGTCACCCAACGGGAAATGTGGGACCGAGGTTGTACGGGATAGCAAAACTCAATTTGAGCAGCTTGCTGATTACATCAACCATAACATTGAAATCGAAGATCTATCTGCCTCACTAAGAGGTAACACACGAGATAGAGACTGGATCGGTGTGCTTACTAACGGTAAGGATTGGTGGGCTTGGCGCTGGAATAAAGAATCCGGGACGCAGACCCCGATTGAGAAACTGAACGGTGACCCCTATAGGGATCTAACAGCCTATGAGCTGAGAAAAGTCATTACGCGAAATGTCGGTAAGTCCTGGATACC
>MKWU01002774.1_pt1 | contig 24986 bp, 19 predicted proteins | sample 809101 | NCBI WGS metagenome assembly MKWU01 (sample SAMN05860141, study PRJNA318959) | sponge metagenome | host: Aplysina aerophoba | place: Slovenia: Piran, Adriatic Sea, Gulf of Piran | collected 2013-05-07 | reverse complement strand
ACGGACAAATCACTGCACACCATGATAACCGAGAAGCATCTCCGGCTGGATGCACTATACGAATGCAATGTGGGTTCGAGTGTAGAACATGCAATTGAGTACGTGTCGAGGATTTTGAGAGCAGGCTAACGTGGTGCTAGCCCGGATTTCTCACCATAGGTAGGTGCATCGGGGTTCTACCTGTGAGAAAATTCTTTTGCAACAAAGACTTGCCCGGTTGCAGAGAAGTTCCCCGATGCCGACAGAGTGTAACCCGGTTTCGATGCGATTTGCACGGCTGAAGGGGCGCGATGTCGTGGCCGATTTCGGGGGCGGGACGATGACCTCGGACGCCGGCGCGCAGCTGCTGGGTGCGACCGACCGGGCGATAGGTCTGGTGGATCACTACGCCTGGCTCAAGAGCACGCTGGAGAAGATCGCCGCGGCCATCCCAACAGCCGCATCGATGAACTGCTTCCGTGGAACTTCAAGCCCCCGTCAAGCTGAAATTCGGATGTCGCTTACGCCCCATGGGCCCACTCCATCTGGCGGGCCAAAAGTGGACGACTCGGGCGGCCTCGCCCTCAGTCACCGTCTTCGCCGGTCCCCGCGCCGCCCCAGGGATCCGGCGTGCTGTGTCTCGGCGCGGGCGGTTTGCGGAAGAACCGCAGACCGCAGAGTTCGAGATGCTCGAGGATCGCCCGCGCCATGGGTCTGAGGCGGTTGTGGTCACCAGGCCGGGGCCGTTTCGGCCACAGCTTTTCTTCCTTGCTGAGCGCCATCTCGATATCGAAGAGCACTTCGTCGCGCGGCGCCGGCAGGCTGTCTTCCTTGTGCATGGAGGCTTCTCACGAAATATGGAACATTATGGAAACATATAACCTGCTACCACGCGCCAGCCAAGCATGCGGCATGGCCGGCTGACCCGATACGCGCGACAGCCCGATCATCTCGTGGGCCGCCCGGGCCAAGTCGGCCCGCGTTACTGGCCTGCCGCTTGTCTCACCGCATCCGATCCGATCGTCGAGCCGTCGCCGCGCTGGATTACGAAGAATGTGTAGCCCGCCTCGTCGGGGAAGCGTCGGACGACGTCGATTTCCTTTAGAATGTCTTCAAGCACTTTCCAGACTTCGGTATCGGCGCATCCTGCAAGTTCGGCAACGCGCGCCTCCAGCGGGACGTAGTAGGCATCATGCGCTTCCTTGGGCATGCGGAACCTGCTGACGACCCGATACCCGGCGGCCTCCGAACGAGACCGGATTGCGTCTTCCGACGCCATGTCCGGATATTCGATGGCCCAGAACGCACGGGCCTCTTTCGAAAGGTCGCCGGTCCATTGCACGAAGTCGCTGAACGCGACGCAGCCGCCCGGACGAAGCCAGCGGCGCCAAATGGCGAGCGCCCGCTCTATACCCACAACATAGATCGACCCTTCGGCCCAGATCAGATCGATGCTTCCTGGGGCGACATCGATCTTCGCCATGTCCCCGCACAGCGCATGGACGCGATCGGCAAAGCCCGTCTCGCGGGCGCGTTCGGCGATCCGCCCGGCGAAGGGCGCATGGATCTCGACGGCCGTAATCCGGACATCCGGCAGCGCCCGCGCCAGGGCGAAGGTCGTGCGGCCGTGTCCCGCACCCAGGTCGAGCACCCGTCGGACGGCATCGCGGCCCGGAACCGCGTCGAGCGCGCGCAGCGTCGAGGCGTCGTTGCCCGGCGCGCCCTGCGACAGCGGCCAAAAGATTTCGTAGATGGCGGCGTCTAGGGACACGATGCGCGCCGCGTCACCGCCCGTTTCCGACCGTCCTTCGCCGGCTCGCTTCCAGACCCTCCGGCCGCCTCAGTGCGCACCGCAGCATCGCCCGTATGCGCGTCCGGACCCGCAGAGGCAGGGCTCATCGCTCGCCGCGCTCCGCCCATGGGCCGGCGGGTCGCCGAACGCGATGTCCTCCAGACCGATCCGGTGCAACGGCCGCGCGGATTTCCACGCCGTCAGGTGGCGCACCATCGAATGGATCAGGTCCGGCGCCGTCCGGTCGACCTCGTCCTCTTCTTCCTCGGTCAACTCCGATTCGCCGTGGTCGAAGGCGTTCATGGCCAGGATCGTGCCGACCGATGCCGCCGCCTCGTCGTCGTCGCCGAACGCAATGTCGTCCCAGGCATCGGCGCGCAGCCTCATCGCGCGTTCGAAGCCGTTGATCCACGGACCCCACAGCAGCTCGCCATGGGCCCGGTCGACCTCCATGACCGGCGCGTAGGCCTCCGGCTCCTCGGCCAGTTCCCGGGCCAAATGGATCCGTGACTTGATCGAGCAACGCGATACCGTCGCGGGCATCCCCGACCGAGAACGCGCGAAGACCAGGCTCGCCTTCAGCAATCCGTTGTATCGATTGCGAAATCGTATCGAACGCGGCTTCACCAAGCTCAAGCAGTTCCGCCGCATCGCCACCCGCTACGAAAAGCTCGCGGCCAACTTCCTCGCCATGATCAAGATCGCTACTATCAGACTCTGGCTGCGCGCTTACAAGTCCAAGACCTAACATAGCAACCGGACCAGTCGCCGGGGCGTAGGTCACCCCCATGGAGAAAACACAATCAATGACTACAGACCTGAACCATTATCTCTCTTACTACACGACTGCCCGATCGCCTGGCTACGCGGTTTTGGTTACCGGTAGCTGGGGAGTTGGAAAAACTTATCAAGTTAAACAGTGCTTATCTGACACAAAATATCTGTATGTTAGTCTATTTGGCTTGCAATCCGGTGATGCCATCCGTTTGTCAGTGATGTCCAAACTCGCCGCCGCCGGCATAAACCCAAACCAAAAGACAATCATCAAGACCCTGCCTGCATTGGGAAATGTCATCACCAATTTAGAATCGCTTAAGCCTCTTGGAAGGCTAGCTCAAGGCGTTGCTGAATCTTTGGTCTCCGACACACTCAGGGAACACTACATCATCGTCTTCGACGACCTTGAACGAAGCTGTATGAAAACCAAAGATCTACTCGGTGTCTTGAACCATTATATTGAAGATTTGGGAAACCGAGTCGTCATCATCTCCAACGAACAAGAATTGAAACCCGCATTTGCAAAATTTAAAGAAAAACTCATTGGTCACACGATCCGGGTGATTCCACAAGTAGCTGAAGCTTATGACGCGTTTGTGTCCGAACTTGATACTTCAGAATCGCATTCGTTTTTGGCCTCCCAAAAAGAATTGATTCTTCGCGTCTTCGCTGATTCTGCTTGCTGCTCCTTACGAGTTTTGCGGCATGTATTGCACGATTTAAGTCGACTGCGTAAATCGCTGAGCGATGAACATCTCGCCAACGCGAGCGCAATGTTCCATCTTGTAAGCGTATTTTGCGCGTACGACATCGAAATTCGATCAGGACACATTGACGAAAATGATTTGAGAGAGAAATTCGAGAATCCTTATGCGTTTATGTTTGAAGAACATGCCGAAAATGGCACGCAAAATAGCGTGTCTCGTATAGTGAAGTTAGAATCGAAATTTCCTCTGGTCAACTTTCAAAGTGATATATTCAGCGGTGATGTTATGGTTGATATGCTGATAAGAGGTCGCTTTGTTCACGATCAAATTTTAGAGTCTATCAATGCCAGTGTGCATTTTCAGAACCCCGATGAGCTCCCGACATGGAAGGTGATCATGCAATTCGAATCTTTGGACAACCATACAGTTGAGCAAGCTATACAGCGAATGAAGATGCAATTGCAAAATCATGAAGTGACACACATTGGCGAGATGTTGCATGTGTTTTCTCTCATGATGTTGTTATCAGAGAACAACGTTATCCAGGAAGAGTGCATGGATATTCTGTCGTTCTCCAAATTATATGTGGATTATCTTGTCGAGAAAAAAACGCTATCAACCGTTGATGAGCGGACATTGCGCACCGAAGGGATCAACCATGCGTACGACGGGTACACATATCATGTCCCAGAGGCTATGACTCAGCAATTCAACGAACTCAGAGAGTACATTGTCGCAGCTAACCGTACGGTGTATCAACGGCAACTGCCGGACGCTGCGGAGGACCTCCTAAAGTTGATGAGAGAAAACCCACAGCAATTCTTGGAAAATATATGTCACACGAACAGTGATGATCAAAATCGTTTTGCATCGGTGCCGGTTCTTATGCACGTTGATGCTGCTCGATTTGTGGACTCGTGGATGCATTGTCCTGTTGGCAATTGGCGTACAATATCGACGGCCTTGGATATTCGCTACGAGTATATGCTCAAGCATGGGAGTTTGAGTGACGAACGGGAATGGGCCACCAGTGTTTACCGTATTTTACAAAGTAAGGCTCAATGTACCGAGGGACTTACGGCCTGGCGTCTTCGACGGGCTATCCCGAAGGCTCTCGAAGTCCTCGCCGGTGATGCGGATATCTCTGAACTTCGGTCTTAGAGTCTGGCCCAAGAAGAGTTGAGCGGTTGCAAGGGTTTGTGAGTCAGTTCGGCTGCAGAGCTGAACGGAGCCACAAATGCCCTGGACCGAAACCGCCCGGCGGGAGTATCGACGGGACTGCCCGCGTTTCCCAAGTAATCCCGCTTGGTCGAGCATGACGAGGGCATGGGTTCCGGGTTCGACGGTGCTGGCGATTTCGGCGAGATGGGCGTTCAACGCCTGTGTGTCGGCCCGGGGCATGACGAGCCGGGCCGCCTTTCCTTTCGTCGGGCAGATGGCGCCGAAGATATAGGCCGAGACCGTTCTCTGGTCCTTGGGCGCGGACGGTCACGTGTCGCGTTTCGCCCATCGCCGGGTGATCTTGTTCTTCTGCCCGACGCGGGCCTAGTCCTGCCACCAGACTTCGACCTCGACACCGTTGCCGAGCCCGGCGCGGATCTCCTTCAAGCGTGCGGGGCAATTTTTTAGACGCCTCCAGGGCGTCCCGGTCCTGGGCATAGTGGCGCGGGCGCGCAGAAAGCTTGGCGTAGCCCATGCCGCCCAACTCCTGTTCGACCGTCGTCACTGCCAACGAGATGCCGAACCGGTCCCGAAGCTAGGCCGCCAGGTCGCAGCGCCGCCAGCGCACCACGCCGTGGATCGTCGGGTCCGGACCGCTCTCTACTACCGCCGCCAGCGCCGCGCGCTGCTCCTCGCTCAGCTTGTGGGGCGGACCCGAAGCCTTGCGGTCCTTCAAGCCCTCCGGCCCGTCCGCGTTGAAGCGCAGCACCCAATCCCGAATGATCTGCAACCCCACACCCGCAAAGCGCGCCGCGTCCGAACGACGACCGCCGTCATAGATCACTGCCAGCGCCAGGAGACGACGGTTCTGTGCCCTATCCCGGCCCCGCTTCGCAAGACGACGCAATCCAGCCGCATCGAAATCTCCCCGCACGGGGATCACCGTTCCGATGCCAAACCTCCAATCCAAGGCTCCGATCTTGAATCAGAAACCGCGCGTTCAGGGAATCTGGAGGCTTCTGTGAGGTTGCGCACCACGCCGTGTGGTCCGCGGCGGTCTGTCCGCGACCTCATTGAAGCCGGATTGAGCGAACCCGCGCGATGCCGGGACGAGCTATGGGGATTGTGCTGTTGACGTCGGAGCCGGGCTTTGTTCGTGCCGACCCGGCAGCCGGGACTCGGGAAGCCGATATGCCCTGGCCGAGGGTTTTGCCCCAGAGCGGACAGACGGGCGAGCAGACCGACTTGCGCTCGGTTTGCCGTCCGGGACGGTTGCGCCGGCTGTCTGGCGTACCGCTGCCGTGGGCGGGTTGGAAGCCCACCGCGGCAGTCACAGACAGGACAAGGGTGGCCTATAGACGCAAGATGTCGACGAACGGAGACCAGATCGACAATCTGGAGGCCTTCGGGCACCAGATTTCTTGGGGTGTGCCGATCTGACAGCCCTCAGAATCCACCTTGTCGAACTGTCCGTAGCGACCATCATCAAGATTGAGAGTCAGATTTGAGACTCGGCACCTAACGAGATATAGGGTTTGGCGCATCACGGGGCCGGATATGAGGGGCGCTCGGCACAGGATTCCACAGCTGACGACAAAGGGCATGAACGGCCCGCAAAATGCCAACTTAATTCGAACGAGGCGCTGAACATTTATCAATTACTTCAATGGCTTATGAGGAACGGTCCGTATTCTCCACAGGATTTCCGATCCCCTCTGGCGGTGGGGATAGCCGGTGCTCTTTTTGTGGGAACCCCATAGCTGGCAACTCCTTGAAATTCCGTGACTTGGATTTTCCGGGGTGCCTACTTTCCGGTCCGTTGGAGTGACTCGAACTGGACCAAGTCACTCCAACCGTCCTGACAGGCGGAAATTTCCCGGAACCGGGCGAGGCTCATGTGGACGTATGCACTCGGCGCCGGCCTGGCGTTTCATCGGCCGGACCCCGTGGACGCGGGCCGCTTGACGGGCGAATATGTCCGGGTCTGTGGCGACCACGATGGAATCCTTAGACGGTAGGGCGTTGCACATACAGGCGCCAGGCTGTCCGAAAGGCCGAAGCCGTCTCAGTGTCAATCATCTATTTGACACGGCGTTCAGGCAAATCGGCATGTGTGCCGAGAACGAGGCCGGCATCATGAACTTGACGGACGAGACGTTTCCATTGGCCGGACAACTCATCGCCACTGCGGCCAAATCCAAGTCCCTTCGGGGCCTGCCAGCTCCCAGGATTGAAATACTCGCCCGGAAGATCGATCAGCGGGCGCGGAAACCCTTTCTCACCGCCCGCCGGGACCGCGGGAAAGAAGCTGAACATCCCTTCGACCGGATCGTCCGGCGTGGCTCCCCGATACAGCCGAAGCCGCCCCGCAATGGGGCCACACGCTCCAGAGCATGAAGTTTCCCCGTCGTAGTCGGACAATGGACCACCGACGACTTCGAGAAACGTGTCCGACGCCCAGCCCTTTAGCTCCGTGCGCGCCTCGCACATCTCGTAGTCGATGAAGTCCCGGACGACGAGCACCGTGTCCAGCATCCACCTTCGTCTCCCATTAATTTCCTTGCCGCTTCCAAATGCAATCACCGAACCCTGGGCCAAATGCTTCAGGCCGGCCTTATTCGAGCTTGTCTGGCCGCAATTCGAATAGAGGAACCGCTCCCCGAAAATGAAGGGATCGGTATTATGCAATCCTCGGTAATTGACCTTCGGAACGTGGTACGGATTCCAGAGAAAGCGCGGACGTCGCAAACCGCTTGGGGAAGCACTAAATCTGCGGACGACATCCGATTCGGGCTCCCATTCGCCCCACGCCCATAGACTGCCGGATCCCTTGGCGCCGTCTCTGTCAATCCAGTTCCCATGCAGTTGCATGAACTTCCGCATGTGGTTGCGCGTCTGCTTGTGCCAGTACCGGCCGCTGTCGAAATCGTGCTCTTTCCCCGGATGCGAAAACTGAACGAAGCAACATTTATCGGCCATGTCGGTATAATTTCTCCGCTAACGCGCCGGTTTCCCGCTTTTGGGTATTGGACAGCAATCCAAACGGTTTCTGAGCAGCAGGGCCGAAGACGAGCAGGCATGGCTCCCCACCTACTTGGGACCATCGTGAACTAACCTTGTAAGGTCGCTTCCGGGGGTTGCCGCTTCTCGTTTGCTCGAAGGCGTGGGCCACTTCCCACCCGCTAGTCATTGCGAGCCCAATGCTCTTGAGATGGCCACTTGCCACGGACAGGACCAAGACATGCGGACGGAGTTCCGCCACCAGCAAATGCCAAAGTGGCCTACCATCCGCCTCCAGTACCGCCCGCTCGGACCGCCCGAGTTTGTTCCACGTCGGGTCGGTGGCGACAGGAGAACAGATGTCTGTATGAAGCACTGTCGAGGCTGCCTCGCCTGGGTAGTAGCTCGACCCGGCGCCGTTGAGCAGCGGCTCGAAGGCGGCGAACCAGCTGCGATAGGGGGTAGTGCGAAAGTAGGCTGACATCGCGTCGAGGTAGCGATCCGGCTCCCGGTCGCGGCTGTCGCCTGCCAACGGGAAGCGTCGGAAGGGTTCGTCCGCCGGAAACTCATGCAGCGAGGGATTCAAACCAACCGTCAGCACTCTTAGCGGCGAAATCCAGTATGCGTTGAGGTCACCGAAAAACAGGATCGGCACCGCCGGCGTGACTCGTGATGGCAGTCTGGAAGCCTGGTCGAAAACGCGCCAGGCGCCCGCTACCGACCGGGAAAGGCCCTGCCGCAGCTCGCCTACAGTAGATGCTCTGTTTGGCAGGCAGGGCATTATTCAAGGTCTCCCACATAGTTGGTGCGCAGTGTCTCGCGAGTGGCCATGAAGCCCCTGCTCAACCTTTCCTGGAGATTGGAGATTCTACACGCAATGACCGATCAACCGAGGACAAGAACGCGGCCAGCATTCCCGCCGATACACTTTCTATCTCCGACTCAAGACGAGAGGATGAGGCTCACCAAGACTAGACCGAGAATCGAGAACGCAACGAACATGACACAGCCGATGAGACAGGGCCAGACCGCCTCCCGCAGGAGAGACGATCCAGTCGCACGGTTATTCAGATCGAGAATAAGACGCATTCCGGCTCCGGGGTGCCGTGACCTGTCCCCAGCGACTGGTCCAAGTCGAATGTTAGTGCATTGCAGGTTTCTCCGCCAAGGGGGACGCCTTGACAAGAGGATTCCTGCCCGGTGCTATTCCGGGACGGACGGCCGCAAGCCGTCCCGGAGGGATGCGATGGCGACGCACCCGCAACGGACGCCAGCACTTCGCGCGGGCCCGGTTCGCGCCGAGAGTGCCCGGGTATGAAGGACATCGACCTGGAGGCGTTCCGGCCGGTCCCGTTCCCGGAACTCGGGCCGAAGAAGACATTCAACGCCAATTTCTGCCGCAATCCGATGTGCCCCAATTTCGGGCCGGCACCGGATCTCGACGCCAGTGCGGAGCGCTACTCCGTCTTTCGCGATGCCGACGTCAGGACCGACTGGCGCTTCAAGTGCCGGCTCTGCAAAATGAGTTCGCGACTGCTGTCGAACCACTGTCTGCGCGCCGCCTATGCCTGGTTCAAGCGCCAGAGCATCCCGTTTGCCACCTGCCCCCGGCAGGGCTGCGTGAATGCCGGCGTCAACGTCTTCGAGCACTGGGAGCCGGACCTTTACGGGTACGACAACAGGAACAGGTCCGACGTTGTCAGATGCGTGAAATGCGGGACCAGGTTCAGTATCGGCCAGGCGCTGGGCTTGCATGGGGACAAGGCCGACCCGAAAGGCATGGAGCGGCGCCTGACGACGATCTTCAAGCATGTGCGGCTCGGCCTGGGCATGCGCACCTCGATCGCGCTTCTCGAAGATCCGGCGATCCAGCAGAGACACTGGCTGCACGCGGTCGAAAGGCTGGCGTGGAAGCTGCTGGACTACAACAGCCTGTGCAATGCCAAGCTCATGGCGAAGCGTTACCCGAACCGGCTCCCGCAGCTGTTCAGGAACGCCAATGGAGGGGAGGAGGATCCCGGGCCGCTCGACAGCCCGTTCAACGGCATCGCCACGCTCAGGACCGACATGATGAGCGTGTCGCTCAGGACGCCCACGGCGCGATACGAAAATCGCTTCCATCCCATGCCGGTGCTGATGACGGTGATGCGCATCCACCGGCCCAGCACCTGGTTCCTGCTGGCCGCGCATCCCTGCGTCGTATTCGACATGGCGGACATGCCTCCGGCGGAGAAGGAGGACCCGAACGCCCTGGTCCGGGACGCGAGAGCCCCGGTTGCGGAGCGGCGCTTCGACCACCTCTATCACAGCGCCACGCGGTATCCGAAACCCGAGGAGAACCGGCGCTACCGGGACGAACCGGAGGAGAGGCGCAACAAGAGGAGACAGAAGACCTCCTATGTCGGCGGGGGCGGCCGGTTCATGCGGCTCGACTATGCGGACATCGCGCATTTCATGGTGGTAAGCGAGCTGACGCGCGGCTTCCGTCAGGTGACGGTTTGCATGGACGGAGAGAGAAAGGCCTACAGGAGCGCGTGCGCGGTCTTCGCCGAAGACATGCGGACGCCGCTCGACAAGGGCTCGCCCGCCCGCCGGGTCGAGATCGCGGTCCTGCAATCGAAGAGCGGAGCCGGCGCGCCGGGCGGCGAACGGAACAAGGTGTGGGAAACGCAGAAGGAAGAGATAGCGAAGAGGTGGAAAGGAAAACTCGAGGCGGAGAGGAGGAAGGCCGGCCTCGGGTCATGGGATGACGCCCCCGAACTGCTTGCAAGGGCGAAGGCCCGGCTTTTCGTGCAGGCGATGGTCGGCGCCTGGCGGGATGAAAGCAATTGGGGATGGCTGAGCTTCCCGCCGCAGCCGGGGCGGCGCACGGCTCTGCTGTGGCTCTCGCAGGGCCCCGACCGGGACTGGACGCCCGAGGCCGAGGCCGAGACCTTCCTGCGTTATGCGAGCCTGCAGTCGGTGGACTCGGCCATCCAGGTCATGCGCCGGCGCGCCCCGGCCGCCCGTCGGCCCAGGACGCGGGCGGATCACGGTCCCGGCTACAGCGAAGCCTCGATGAGCGCGAAGGCGGCGGTTCACGGGATCTGGCTCGCCTGGTTCGCCACCAACTACACCCGTCCATGGGGCGAACAGGAGCTGATGCCGGCCCGCCTTCTGGGCCTGATGCGTCCGGAGGACCGGAACGGCTTCAACATTGCGAGGCGCGTGCGCGTGCGTCTGGGCTGGGAACACGCCCGCGAGATAACGCGGAGGAACGGCAATGGATAAGACGCCCTTCCTGGCCGGCGTGCAGCAGGAACTGTTCTTCCTGCAGACGGCGGCCCGATTTATGGCGGGCAGCCGGGCGACCGGAGAGACCGCCCTACACATGCTGGAGGCCGTCATCCGGAAGGAGGCGCTTAGCGATGCGCATCTGGTCGGGCTCGGGGTTCTGGACGCGCCCAGGCGGGACGATGACGGCTATCCGGCCAGGCCCAAACGCGATGTCGTCGTCCGGGCCATGGCGGAGGACTGTCTGGACCAGATGCAGCACCTGGGATTCTTCGACGAAGACGGGCTGATCCGGCCGCTGCAACTGGCCCAGATCGAGAACCGGGCGTGGCTGCGCCGCGCCGTGCTGGACAACTACAGCGTCCAGGGTCGGGACGGCCGAAGCCGCACCGTCATCGGGATGCTGAACGACACATTTGAGACGCTGGAACGGCAGCCCCGGGAGCGGGAGAACGACCCGCAAACGGCGCAGTTCCGGCGGGGGCTGTGCCTGGCCGAGTTCATGGGGCTCCACTTCTGGATGCAGGAACTGGAAACGGAGCCCGGCCCGCGTCGGCGGCGTATCCCGCGCCGGGCGTTCGGCCACCTGGTGCTGCGGCTGCGCAAGGAAGCCCTGAGCGGGCTCGATGTCGGCGAGGGCGGCATCGAATATGCGGCGACGGTCATGGCCGACGCGGCGACGGACTGGCTCCTGGAGACCTATAAGGACGCCAGGGACAAGCTCGCCGCCGGCCGCTCGACCGTGCTGATGCTCTGCGATGCCCGCGTGCTCGTGCCGCACGGCTTTCCGGGCAGTGTGCAGTGGCTCCGACCGGTGGACAAGCTGTCGGAACGGCCGCGCCGCCAGCAGCGCCTTGAACGCGAGGAACGCCGACGGGAGCTTGAGGAGCGCCGCCGGCTGCGCCGCGAGCGCCGTAAGCGCGGCGAGGGCCGGCAATGACCCTGACAGCGCATATTCGGGTCGGCGAGGACGTCCGGATCGACTATCCCGGACCGGGCGTCGTCATAGAGCCGGCTTCGCTGAGCAAGGCGGCGACATACCTTCTGGACGAAGACCTGCGCGCGAACGAGAAGGTGGCCTATCCGTTGATCGGCTACGACGGCAGGGCCGCGCGCGCCCATATGGCTGCCGTGGCGGAGAAAAAAGCCCGGGAGGAGAAAGACGGGGAGTCCGAAGACGGGGAGTCCGAAGACGAGGAAGTGAAGGCGGACTTCCGGATCGCCGTCAGGGCGATCAGCCTGGAACTGATCGCGGCCCTGCTCCTGAGTTGCCTCGACACGCCGGCGCTGGCCCGCTGTCCGTGCCGGGTGCTGATGGATGGCGAGACGCCGATTCCCTATAGCAACGCCCCTCAGGGCAGTCCCGACGCCCGCGCCCACTACGGGGAATTCGCCATCCTGGCCGAGGTCACCACGAATCTCGGCCTGCCTCAGACGGAGGTGGACAGGCAGTGGGAAAGCGCGGCCAACCATGTGAAGGCCGTGGCCGGCTTCCCGCGCGTCTATTGCCTCATGGTGAGCCATTACGGCCTGGACAAGCAGGCGAAGGGGATGGCGGCCAAGCTCGCGGAAGCGCAGGAGACGCGCGAGGCGCTGAAGAGGCAGGCGCTGAACAACGGAGACCCGGAACCGCCGGACGCGAAGTTCCTGGTCTTCGATATCGAGGACATGGCGGAAATCGCCGACATGCTCGACGACATCTACTGCCTGGACCGCGAGAAGGTCCAGCCGTTGACGGAAGACATACTGGGCAGGCTCCTCGACAAGCTGCATGCGCAAACGATGGACTGGATCGAGGGCGAAGAGCGGTTTCCCCCTGGCTGGGCCGGCGAGACCTTCACCAAAATGCTCTACGAATGGGCCGTGGAGAAAAGGCCGATCGATGAGCTGTAGCGGTTATCTCCCAAATGCAGCCGAAGCGTAATCGGTCGCGTTTCTTCACCACGGCTTCGACAGCCTCTCGACGATATCGCGCCGTGCGAGCACCCGTGAGCAGAGTTCCCAGCGTTCTAAGTCCGGATTGACTTGATCCTCGTAGCGAATTTCGAATGCATCTCGGGCCTTGCGCCGCAGATGCATATAGCGGTCCATCATCTCATCAAGTCGCTCGATGTCGTCGATCCAGTCATCATCAATGGTGTCCGGAAGGCTGCCGAAGATGTCGTATCTGTCTTTCATGCGTTGCGAAAGCACTTCGTAAACTCTCTCATCCTGAGTCCCTTGATAGACGAGGTTCAGCATGTCAACGGTGTCCCGTCGCTGCCCGAAGCGCTTGATCCGGCCGAGCCGCTGCTCAAGGCGCGACGGATTCCACGGCAAGTCGACATTTATCATGGTCCCGAGTGTCTGGAGGTTCAAACCCTCGCATGCTGCGTCCGTCGCAACCAGCAGGCGAATCTTGTGCGTGCGTATTTCGGCCTTGATTTGCTCGCGCTCGACGGACACACGGTTGCCCGCTCGGAGAATTCCGCTCTTGCCGGCACCAGCGTAAATGCCGATCGGCTCGTTCGGCATCTCATTGACCAGCGCCTCTCCCAACGCCTCCACCGTATCGTAGTACTGGCTAAAGACGATACATCCGTGTTCCAGCCATGTTTTTGTCGCCGCCCGATGTTCCGTAAGAAAGTAGGTAACGGCTTTGATCTTCGGGTCCCGGGCTTCCGGCCGTGAAAGCGCCTCCACGATGTTATTGAGATGATTTTCTTCTTCCACCGTCATTCCGTCGAGCATCTCTTCAATTTTATGTTGAGTTTCCTCCTCCTCCTCGATATTTTCGCGCCGCCGTAGTCTCTCCGCTGTCGATTTACCGGCGGCAAAACTCGAGCAGATTCGTTGCAAAAGGAGTGTTTTCATAAATCCCGCCGCCTTCGAACGTCGGCGAAGAGCCTTGGTGAATTCCTCCGCCGCCTTGTAGGCAGCATTGAAAGGATGATTTGTCACGAGCCCCAGGCCTTCAAAGTTCACGCCGGGGTAGGTGCCGGCCTCGGCCTTCGGTTCCGGGTGAACATTAACGCCAATTCGCTCCAGGAGCCCTTGCGTTTCAAGCGTGCTGCGACGCCTAAGTATGGTATGGCGAACGATGGGGTTGTGTTTTTCGAAAAATCCTGGTTCGAGCGCATCGGTGAGGATCTCGTCTTCCACAAACTCGAGTGAACCTGGCCCCTTTGCCGCGAAGAACTGGTTTTCGGGGATATTCATATGTCTTCGCAAATTTTCAAATACTTTGTTCTCGCTTTCTGGCGGTAACGGATCCTGCACCCATGACCAAGCGTCGTGGGTGTCTTCCGCTTCGGACTCTCCCTTCACGAGCGGAAGGGCTTGGTCAATGCGCCTCCATCGGCTGTAATCATCGCGTCCGAGCACAAACGTGGCGTTCGTGCTGAGAATGGTCAGGAGATTCCACAGTTCGGCCGGGTCCGTTTGGATTGGCGTTGCCGTGCCTAACACCAAGTGCCGTGTGCGCCCGGCGATCTCGATCATGAACTCCAAAAGGTTATTCGGCGTCTTCTGTGGCTTCCCCAATTCTCCACGTTGTCGCGCCCGGTGCGCTTCGTCTAGGATGACCGTGCCGTATTTGCGCTTGAGCAGGTGCTCCCGTTCACTTGCGCCTTGGAAAATTAGACCGGTGGACACAATCGCGATCTGGGAAGGGCAATTTGCGATATCCTGCGGTCCGCGCGTGCGGATTTCGTGTCCACGGTAATCGAGCCAGAGCTTTTTCGCCGATGACCATACGGCACTCGGAATCCCGATTTTGTCCACGAGTTCGACTTGCCACTGCATCGTGAGAGTGGCAGGGCAAAGAATCAGAACGGGGCCATCGTCAAGCAGGCACGACACCATGGCTGCTGCCGCGAGCGAAAGCGTCTTTCCGACGCCAACTTCATCGGCGAGAAGCAGCCGTGCTTTTTTGTACCTGTCCCGGTGGTCAAGGAACGTCGTGACGAATGATCTCTGCCATGGTTGCAGCTGCTCGCCGCCGCGGTAGATCGGCGCTTCAGCGAGGGCCGCGCCTGGCAGGTCGCCGGCCGAGACGTCAACGACCTTTACCTCGACTCGCTTGGCGATGCGTTCGATCTCTTCGATGATCGCATCGGGCAGGGGAAAGGCATCCTCCCACAGCGCTGAAAATTCTTCTTCGACCCAGGCGACGCCTTCTGGCGAAGGGTCCTCCCATAGAATCTCATAGTTAGTCGCAAAGGCGCTCTTTGTCTCGTTGATCGAGCCCATAAAGCACGTCGTCGAGCCGCCACCCTGTTCAATGATTCCAGCTTTGCCGTGAATGAAGACCCGGTCCTTGGGTACTACGCGGATCTCCACTCGGCCGCTGATGAGCAGGTTATGCAGATGCCTGTATCGGTCCCGGTGCAACAATGCCTCGACCTCGGGCGACGTCTCGTTCCAGCGCTCCTTCAGCGCGGTCTCCCGTGCATATTGCGCCACCACGACATCGGCGGCGTCGAGTTCGCTGTTACAGACCATCTGGACCTTGGGAATCTGTGAAATTTCCTCGCCGACGAGTTCGAAGATGGAACTGCGGAAGTAGCCTGCGATCCGACGGTATGCCGTCGCTCCCCGCAATCTCTCACTCAAGAAGGCGTGATCCAGCCGCTGTCGGCGCGACGAGAAGCGGCGCAAGGGTTTCACCTCATCCGACCCGCTGGTTGCGCACCGCCTGAGCCAGGATCCGCGCGCAACTCGCCTCCTCAGGCCGGAGCCCTGCTAGTTGCTGCGCGAGATATTCGGCGATGAAAATCGTCCTCTCGCGCTGTGTGAGGTCTCCGTAGTAGTCGGGCACATTGTGGGTGAGGTGCGCAATCACGTCGCTGGTTGCGACGTCCGAGCCAAGTTCCATGACAGCGTAGAGCACCGCCCGAAGCACAGATCCGTGTAGTTCCGAGCGTTCGGCCATCCCGGTCCTGCCAAACTCTGCGGCGGTCTTCAACCGTGCGCGGTTGGCCTGCCGGTTGCCCATCAATGCGTAGAAGTCGTTCACTTTGAAGGCTTTGGCAAAGTTCTGATAGTTGTCGAGCGACTTGGCTCCACGGGCCTCAAGAGCGAGCATCTTGAGGTAGAACCGCTCGGCACCGGAGAGTTTCTGCCACAGCGACGTTTCGATGCCCTGGGGCACAAGGTGCTGATTGGCGGCATCGACAGCGAAAGCAATCAAGCCGTCGACGAAGGTCAACTCGTTCTTCACGCGCGGGCGGATAGCCTCGCTCGACATGTCTCGACCGTCGATGCGAGCGTACCGGGTGAGCGTGCGAAGGGCCGCCGCATATCCGGCCATTTGGATATCCGCGTCCTCAAACACGTTTTCGTCTCGGTCCGGCCCGCGGGCCGCTTGGTTTAGCCCGGTTAGCACCTCGACTTGTGCCTGGACCTCATCCCGAATCTCCCAAGCAAGGTCGTCCCGCGTAATCTTGTCATGTTCTGTGCGCTTCCGGCAGACCAACAGCACTGTGCCCTTGACATTGCTCCCGTCTCTGATCGCGCTCTCGGTCTCCGTGACGACGTACCATGCAGCCGTCACCTGCAATCCAGAAGCCCAGACGATGTTGGCCATGTCGGCCCATATCGTGCCTGACTGGTGGGTAAACATGATGATCTGGATCCCATTCTCGGGCATGCATTCCGTCATACGCCTGTAAGCGCTTACCATATCCCGCCGGAAGTTCTCATCCTCGCCTTGAATAGCAAGGGAACGGCGGCTATCCCATACCCAATCGGCGAATTCTGACGGCGGGCTCTTACGTAGCCAAGCGATAAAAAAGTCGAGAATTTCCTCGTACTTTATAGCATCACCATACGGAGGATCTGTAATAAATATATCAGAAAAAGAATCAATTGTTTGTGCCGGGGTACATTTAATGTTTAGTTTTGCCTCACTTGGCAATTCAAACTGTTTGAAATCTGCCTCAAGAAGATCTATTGCATACTGAGAGCCTCGACAACCATAGTTAAACAATGGGTTAAGTGCTTGATTATAGAATGCATCTTCTATCTTTGCGGCGCCGCTATGCCAATGACTTAGGCGGCCATTCTTGTTCAACACCTTAGTCAATCCAAACTTCAATTCGGCACTACTATGTTGATTTATCACTGCACCAAAAAGCAGTTGCCGAGGGTTGAAAATATGTTGCCAATGAGTCCAACCTCGAGAGCGAACAAGGTCCCGACCTTGGTATCGGGGGGGAGCCCCGACCTCGATCTTCATTTGGGGAATCCAACCATTTTTCTGCCATTCATCCCAGTGTTTCATGACATGCCATTCAACGATACGCTCACGTTCCAGGTCAGCCTCGGTTACTGTACGAAATTCGTACTCTAGGCGTTTAGTGCCTTGTCCCTTTGGACGCATCCATTGAACGCAGTAGAGTCGCTCTTGGAGCAGGTCATCTGAACGTGGTGTGAAATCATTTGTACCCCAAGCGCGGAGTAGGTTAATTACGTTGCCATCATCTTGCCGTACGTCTCCGCGGAGCGTTGATATCCTGGTCTTAAGCCTCCTTCCGTTTACTTCATGGACGAGAAAGGCTTCACTAAAGCGACCTTCACGCTCTACCGTCCCATTCGTCGCTTTCGCGAGATCCTCATCGTTCACTCCGGTCCGGATAGCGATGTCGTAGCGCTTGCGGTCGGGATCGGGAACGAGTTCCGCTATAGTCTTGAGTTTCTTGCTGATGATACGACTCGGAAGCAGTGGCACAAGCCAACCGCTCTGCGGACAACGGACTTCGACGCAATACAGAAACACCCTCGCTCGCCACCCGCTGCCGTCGGTTTCGATACCGAGAGCATCAACCTCGGCCTTCACCCTATCGATGAGTTCCTTGCGGTCTCGCTCGAACTGCGCACGTTCATCGAGAGAGCCACCCACAATGTGGAAGGCTCCCCAAGTGAGCATGCACGCAATAGGGTTTAGGTCTGAGGCATACACGTCGCAGCCCAAGCGGGCCGCCTCAAAGGGGATCTGGCCTGAACCGCTAAAGGTATCGCCTACTTTGGGCCGGTGGCCGAAGCGCATTACGCCAAGTTGTTCGATCAGTTCGGGGAAGGAATGCGCGGCAGTGCCCAAGTGGGTGTTCACATCCTTCCAGATATGGTCGTGAACGCTCGCGGTTTCCTCAGGACGATACATATTGGCGATCCGTTCACGGTACGGTGCCCGGGGAAGCATTTTTGCTTCAAGACGCCGTTTATCGCGCTCGGGAAGGCCTGCCTTCCAGGCCACTTTGACCCGCTTGAATCTTGGATCCGACCAATCCACCGGTGAGGACCGGGGCAAGGTATCGAGAGGGGTCACCCTGAAGTAGTCCTCAATACGGGCGAGAGCCAGACTGGCGAGTATTTCCTTCGGTCGAGGTCGGCGTTTGGCTCGATCTGCCAGAGACAGATCATCCATGCCCATCAGCATCTCGAATATCTCTAAATCTCGCTTCGGATCGTCCGTTGCTGGCAGGAGACACCCGAGCACACACGCCTTGGCCAGGATGAGGGGCTTTCGACCTTTCCAATATGAGCCCAGCGCGGTCAGGGTTTTGCCCTGCCCCGCCATTTGCTCCTTGTAAGCCTCGGCCGAGAGCTTCTGCACTGGAAGGACCTGCTCAATGAGCGAGGGAGTGTCCCTGAGTGCAAACGGGCGAACCTTTTCTGCCCCGGCAGCGGGTTGTTTCATGTCTCGTTCCTGACCAGCGGGACTTCGAACAGGCCTCGTTCGACTGGACGCCTGCGTCGGCTTGGGCGCGCAGCTGCTTCTCCGTCTGCGAGTGCAAGGTGCAGGGCCCGGCGCCAGCCCCGGTGGTGGTCGTCCGGGAACCCGGCTTCGGCAACGGTCATCATGAAGAGCCACCATCGCTCCTCGGGCCGTAGAGCGGCCCATTTGCTGCCGATCACGGGCAGCTCTTCATCCTGAGCCCGCTCCGCCGCCCAAGCCAAAACGCACAGCTCTCGTCCGAGAAGCCGCTCGACTAGGTTAGTTCCACTATGCCACCGGCCGGTGCGGATCTTGGCCTTCCTGAGTCTCTGATTGAACTCTCGCCTCGCGATATCCGAGATCTTCGACCACACCCGCCGTTCGAGAACAACACGCTTTTCCTCGCGTGAAATTCCTGCTTCGCAGACGCTGTGGCCGTAGTCCTCGACGATGACTACACTGGCGCTGCGGGCCGCCTGGATTTCAACCCGAAAGAGATGGGATCCAAGCGCCGTAGGTGCGCCAAAATCAGCTGTTTCGAGCGTAGGGGTCACTGCTCGATGCTCTCTTGACCTAATTCAAGCCCCAGCTTGCCGCAGAACTCCCTCAGATCGTGTCCTGAAGAGAAACCTGCCTTCGAGAACGCCATTGTTATCGGCGTGTCGGGAGGAAATTCTCTCAATACGCTCTCTAGGACCCCGGTCAGAAATGGCGCGTCGACCTCCACATTTCCGATTATGAAGGTGGCTGACTGCGGAGCCTGTCCGATGTCGAGTTGCACATTCTCGAATGTGACGCGCTTGTCTGCGGCGTGCTGCAGACCTGCAAAAGTCGACGCCCGCGAATCGAGTTTGTGTTTGTTCCGCCGCGAGATTATCCTTGCAGGTTGAATGTTGTCGATCTGTAACTCCGAGGAGCCCTTGGGCTGGAAACGAAAATCTTCCTTTGTCTCAAGCCCCTCTGCGTTCGCAAAGGTGCGGAGCAACACCTCGTCATTGGCGATGGTGATCGGCGCGTCGTACAGCTCTCCGTCGCGAGGTTCGCTCCCGTCCAGGGTGTAACGTATCTCGCCACGAGGCGAGACGAACAACTCTACCTGACGTCCGTCGTCGTCTTCGTGGAGATAATTACGTATCACAAGCCGATTTTCCCACACCTCAGGTTCACCGGTCTCGTGCTGACCCGACGGATCGATGACGAGAATAGCTACACGCAGCGCAGACGTCTTGAGCGAGTTCTCCAGAAGTTTTGGGCTGGACTCCGACACAGAGTCATCCTCAGCGTAATGGATCTGTGGGAGCGGCCCGGCGTGAACCGGGTTTACCCGTAACTGCACGCAGCCTTCGTCGTCCGGATCCCCGTCCTGCACGATTTGAACCGAGGTCTTCTTTTTTTGGGGCCTTTTTGTGATGCGTCCGTCACCAAGATCCTCCCATAGACCCCGGTTGCAGGCGATCACTTTCAGCTCATGAATCCCTTTGGGCGGCATCCAGGGCATTCCTGGCTGCTCCGCGTAGAGAGCTTCAGCATCGGTCCAACGGGTCACGTCTTGATTTTCTGGCCAAAGCAAATCTTCCGCTTTGTCGCGGATCGCGTCGAACTCGGCGTCGATATCCTCGTACAGTTTCAGTGGATCTAGGGAGAGCGTCCTCACGATTTGCTCTTCCCCGTTAAATTCTTTCTTGCCGTCGCGAGTATGTTCAAGAGGCTTGTCCACCAGCTGTGGTTCTCTTCCGCGGCGCTGAAATGGAAAGAGTACCTTGTCGAACAGTCCGAAGACGGTCGCATTGAAGAGGTGTTCGTACTCGGTTTTCGTCCTCTCGAGGTCCTGGCGCTGGGGATCTCCTTCCTCCATCCGCTCGTCGGCCGCCTTCGCTGCATAGAGATGTCTGGCAGCATCTTCGACGCTGCCCATCGCGGTTTGGTCGCCAGTGAGCACGCAAAGGTTGTTCTTCCGGTCCAATCCGTCGAAAAAACGTCTCACCTCATCGGGAGGGATCTTCGAGTCCGGACTCACGATCGCGAGCACGCGCGTTTGACGGACCCGGTCAGCCAGATGGCCAAGCTGCGGCAGGGGCAGCACTTCCTGGTATGCCGTCTTGGCTGTAGGCTTGAACATCTCGCCCAGGCGGTCGCGAATCAATCCTTCGATCTGGTTGTCTGGGGCATCGTGAGCGATAGTTTCAAGCAGCCGACGTAGGTTTTCCTGGCGATCGAAGTAGAACCGCCCCTCCGGGGTGTGGTGCAGGTACCAGGCTCCACCACTCGAACTATCCAGTTTGTCGAACGCCGAAAGAAAATCCGATGGCTCGTGCAGCGGCGAGGCAAGACACTCGACCACCTCCTCCCGGGTTAGCCCCTTCACCGCATTTACCGCCGTCGAGAGACTTGCCGTAAACAGGAGCATTCCCACCTGGGCCGCGGTATCCCTACCGGAACTGAGATCGGCGATCTGCACACGGGCGGATTGGTTCTCGTCCCATAAATCGGTGGCGATGACATCTCTCATATCGGAGATATCCGCCAATTTGTCGCGAACCTCAGTAATCGAGAGGTCAAAATGTTGTGGCCCGATCAGGAACACATCGTTGGCGGGCTTCTCCCACACGGACTTCAACAGCAGTGAAACCAGTTCGATCACCCCCCTGGTCTGCTGGAAGTCATTGTTCTCCTTGAACAAGGCGATAATGTTCTTAAGGCGGGGATGGAACGGATAGGTTTCCGCCACTTCGTCAGCAATCGCTTCGGCGCCCCGACCCGCAGTTTCCGCCTTTCTTGCCTCGGCGAGCTTCGTCCCGTAATGGCTGGCGATGTCGGCTATTTCCGCATCGGTCGGTAGCCGGGTAAAGAACTGCTTGCGCAGGATGTTATAGATCTCGTTAGCGGACAGATCGACCGGTGTGATCGTCCGTTCCTGGCGCCCGATTTCGGCGCGAGCGTCGTTCAACGCCCGATTGATGAGAGAGCGTCCGGTTTCGTAGGCGGCTGCAAGGTCCGATATGACCACGCAGACATTTTTCAGCCTGCTCGCCGCCGTGAGCAGATTGGCGAAAGCCCTAGTCGCAATGTCGGCAAGGGTCCCCTCACCGACCTTGCTGGTGACCAGATAATTGAAGTATGGCGGCATCTCGTCGAGCAGGATCAGGATGGGCTGCTCGCCCTTGAGCATCTCGATCCACTGCTGTTCATCGGGCGCTTTCGGGCCTGACCTCCAGAATTGGGCAAATTCGTCACCCTTGCCCAGCTGTCCGGCGATTTCTCCCCAGAAGAAGTGATCCGGATTGTTTCGGCCATTGAAGGCCGCGATGGCCGCGCTGTCGAACCCGTCAAAATGCGGGAGGCCGGAAAAGTGTGTTCTGCGTAGCGACGGATGCCTTGCGAGCAGTCCAAGTCCGATGAGCAAGTGCGTCTTTCCACCCCCCATCGCCTGCTTGAGATGAAAGACAGCCTGCTGGGACGCCCCGGCGAGACGAGCAATGCTCTCTCGGAGCAGAACCCGCATTCCTTCGGTGACGTGAGTCCGTTCGAAGAACTCTTCTCCGTCTCCTTCGGCCTCGATGAGGCTGGCCAGGTTTTCGACCTGGTCGCTGATCTGCCTTGAGAGGGCCGTTGAATGGAGTTCGCAGGCGTCGCGGACGGTCTTCATCTGTTTGCGTTTCCTGTGTACCGAGCTGTTTCCGAGTTTTTGAGGGTAACGGCTTGGGTCAAATGAAGCTGATATGTGCAGGATTCTGGGTTTGGTACGGCTCGCGTCGCCTCCCGGTGCCAATCACTGCGAATATCTCGAGAGGGTGCATGGGTCGGTTCCATCAAGAAATGGAGCTGGTCTGCTCAGTGGGGCCGCTATACTAGCCAAAAATTGCTGATGGTCGGCTTCCTGAAAACAGTTTTCCCCAGAAAACCCTTGCCGTCCTGCGGTATGAAGTCGTCATTTGGGACTGACGGCTGGTAGGGAATGGCTCTTCAGGCATGATTTACGCCGATGGCATGCACGGGCGGTTCCGGCTCGGCTACGGGGCGCAGTTCATTCATATCGCCGCGGCCATAGCCGAGGACCGCGCTGAAATCGACGATCTGCTCGCCTGTGGCGCCGACCCCAATTGCCGCGACGCTGGCGGCTGCACGCCGCTGCACTATGCCGCTTGGAACAACCCGGCCGCGGAGGCGGTAAAGGCGCTGTTCGAGGCCGCCGCCGACCCGGAAGCCTGCGACGGCCACGGCCGGAAACCGCTCGACTATGCCATCAGCGCGGCCAATGACGCCTTCATCGAGGCGGCGCTGGACGCGGGCGCCGATCCGGCCGGCAGCGGCGAGGCCGTCGAGGACGCCCGCGGCACAGTGCGCTACGGGTGCCCGGCCTTCGGGAAAACCCGGGCCTACAGGCGCCTGATGCGGGCCGGGTCCCGCCTCCGCCTCCACGAGGACTGACGCCGACGGAAGGCGCTGAGATCGGTCAGAGCTTGACCGCGCGCCCCTTGCGGCGCGAGCGTTTGGTCTTGGGGATCTTCTCACCCGGCCAAAGCAGGTCGGCATAGGTGAGCGGACGATCCGTGAAACCCAGCCGCATGGCGGGCGTCGCGCCGTCTTCGCCGGTGTGGATGAAGTTGTTTACCGCCCGGAAGACGTCGAGATATTTCCGCACCATGTCCGGGTTGTAGGGCGCATAGCCGTACCAGACCTGGTTCCAGCCGCCGCTTGGCGTGTAGAAGGGCCTCTCCAGGGCCGAGAGGAACCGGCGCGTGAGCTGGAAGACATTGTCCACCGGAGCGAGCGAGGCGGCGAGATAGAGCCGGGCCCTGTCGTCCACCTCCATGTCCGGGTTCTCCGTGATCCAGCGAACCTCCTTGCCGGGCTCCTGCGCGGCCGGCACTGGATGCCGCAGCCATCCGCTTTCGGGCAGGCCACCGGCCCGCAAGGCGGTCCGGATCATCTCGAAGCCGAGTTCCTGCTTGCTCATGCCCTCGAGATTGCGCGCCCGGGCGAAAGCCCGCATCCGCTTCTCGGTCTCCCGGTAAATGCGCTCGCGCTCGTCGACCGTGCAGTCCTTGTCGTAGCGCACCAGGAAGCCGTGTGCGGCGCCCTCGGCGATCGGCTCCTGGAACGCGCACATGAAGGACGAGATGGTCGAAAGATGCTGGTCCATGCAGAGCTGGAGCCGCTCCACGCCGGCGCCCTTCAGGATCTCACGCAGCACGAACATGTGCCCGAGCGTCCGGTAGCCGGTCTTCACCAGCATGCCGGAGCGCAGCATGTGGTCTCGCAAGGGCCCCTGGCCCGGCACGATCTCCATCTCGGCCACGTCCTCATAGGCGTTGGCGGCCCGGAAGGCGTCCTGGATGTCGCCGACCGCCTGCTCGGCGGCTTCGCGGCCCATGCGGCGCTGGCCGGTGCGCCCGCTGCGCATCTCGTCGCCGGCGAGCCAGAAGCGCGCATACTTCCGAAACGCCTCCTTGCGGGTCATGTCGCCCCGCTCGGCGGACTCGTGGTTGACGTCGAAGGGGTCGAAGCGCGGGTCGTGGTTGACGTCGAGTTCGAGGACGAAGCGCGAGCCTACATCGACGCTGCAGCATGAGGTCATCTCGACGGTGCGGCGCTGGACCCTGCTCGGCCAGTTGACCATGAGCGACTGGGAGTCGATGGCGATGTCCATCTCCGCCGGCAGGCGCCGCGCGCCGGTCAGGAAAGCCCGCGTGACGGCGCCGTTCACCTCCCGGCAGCGGCGGTGGATGAAATCGAGGATCCTGTAGTAGTCCTTGCTGCTCTTGAGTCCGGCGCCTTCCACCGTGCGGCGCATCGGGGACTTGTTGGCGACGCGCGAGAACACGTCGGCAGCGAGCGCCTGGTTCCCCGCCTGGATCCGGGGGACCTTGCGCGAGACGAGCACGCGGCGCAGACAGGCCTTGCACTGGTAGTAGGGATTCTCCGGCGTCTTGTAATGGCCGCACTTCCGGTAGCGCTCGCGATGCTCTCCGATCGAGAGACCGAAATTGGCACAGCCTTCGTTCTTGCAGGCGAAGCGGTATTCCAGCGGCCGGGCATAGTCGGCAATCCGCTCGACCTCCTCGGCAATGGCCGCGTTCGAGCGGATGGCGCCCTTGCCCTTGCAGGCCTTGCACTCGATGGCGGGCTCCTGGCCCTTGGCGGTCGAGTTCAGCTTGTAGCGGAGGTCACGGTCTCGGCTGGGTCCAGTCTTGCCGCGCTTCGTCCGCGCCGGCACACCGAAATTGGCGCAGCCGGGCGTGCGGCAGTGGTTGACCTGGACCGGGAACGGCTCTCCGAGGATCCTGGCGTCGGCAATGTCGGGAACCCGGAGCGTGCGGGGCGTCGAAGCCATGGGCTCTGCCTCCTACAAGCGAGCCCTATCCTACTTAAAGTGGCGCAAAATGTCAAGTAGAATCGTGTAAATTAACAGCTATAATTCAATAGGTTGAAGATCAGGTTCGTGCTAGGTTCCCACAAAAGGAGCACCGGCTATGGCGGTGGGGGTGGGATTCGAACCCACGGTACGCTTGCGCGTACAACGGTTTTCGAGACCGCCCCGTTCAACCGCTCCGGCACCCCACCGCTGACGGGTCATCGCGCGGGTTCTTATCAGGCAGGC
>MKWU01002772.1_pt1 | contig 24998 bp, 21 predicted proteins | sample 809101 | NCBI WGS metagenome assembly MKWU01 (sample SAMN05860141, study PRJNA318959) | sponge metagenome | host: Aplysina aerophoba | place: Slovenia: Piran, Adriatic Sea, Gulf of Piran | collected 2013-05-07 | reverse complement strand
CAAGAAAAAGGGGGATTTTAAACTAAGAAACCGGCTAACTATTCTTTTTAAGAAAGAAGAACCTTTTAGGGATTTCTTTGATGAGGATGACGATGTCGAAAATTTTATCGACCATGTTATCTCTTTCAGAAATAACATAGCGCATGGCGATAATAGTCCCATCAATGATGGCAATTTGGAAAAATACGTAAAAGATCTCCGCAACAAACTTGAAGCCCTTTATAAATTGTATCTCCTGCATTCTATTCGTGGGATCAAGGGAGAGTCTCTGAAGAAATTCGTATGCGAAAATGACCGTCTTCGCCACCAGCTTGGAAAGGAGGGATAGCTCTTACTCTGGCAGGTGTTTCTTGTAGGAGGAAATTATGGATATTCAGAGGACGCTTTCTCCAAACGAACCTGTTGAAGTTATGGAAACAACCGCAGAGCAATTAGCACAGACGCGGCAGGAGCGAGCGCAGCAAATCGCCGCCGCCGGGGATCTTGGGGTGCTGGGTCGCCGCATCGACATCACGGTATCCGAGGCGCTAGTCCTCGGGCTTTGGTTGCAAGGCGTCAGGACCTTTTTTTGCGTCTTTGGCCACGGCTCGACCGAGATCGGCGAGGTGTTGCGGATTTATCAGGACGCGGGGCTAGTGCGCGTGTGTGGGGTGCGCAGTGAAATCGAGGCGTCGCACGCGGCTGCGGCTCTGCGCTGGGTGCGCGGCGAAAAGGCCGCGGTCGTCACCTCGATTGGCCCGGGCGCATTGCAAGCGTTGGCGGCTTCCATTGTCCCGCGCTCGGACGGGTTGGGTGTCTGGTATCTGCTCGGGGATGAGACGACCCAAGACGAAGGGCCGAACATGCAGCAGATCCCCGGGACCGAACAAAACGCCTTCCTGCGGCTGTTTGGCACCATGAGCCGGGCGTACTCGCTGCATACGCCGCTGGCGCTTGCCACTGCGCTGAGGCGCGGACTCAACGCGGTGGATCATCCGCATCAGGCCGAGCCGTTTTTCTTGCTCTTGCCGCTCAACGTGCAACCGACGGAGTTGGCGCAATTCAATTTGGACGAGCTGCCCGTGGGCGCGCCGCCGCCGTTGGGTGCGGCCGTAGATGAGGGACGCTACGCAGAGACGGCAGCCGCCATTGCCGCGGCCGAGCGCGTCGTCGTCAAGGTTGGCGGCGGTGCGCGTGGGGCTGGGCCGGAGTTGGCTGAGTTGTTAGAGCTAGCCGATGCGGTAGCGGTGACCAGTCCCTTAGTCTCTGGCGTATTGCCGTACGACCATCCGCGCAACATGACTGTTGGCGGCAGCAAGGGATCGATCTGCGGCAACTATGCGATGGAAGAAGCCGATTTCTTGATCGCGGTTGGCTCGCGCTTTGTCTGCCAGTCGGATTCGTCGCGCACGGGCTATCCGCGCGTACAGAGAGTCGTCAATATCAACGCCGATCCAGAAACTGCTACTCATTACGGCAAGACTATGGCCTTGGTCGGCGATGCCGCGCGGACGCTGCGAGCATTGAATCGCGCACTCAGCGCTAGCCGCGTTCAGAACGGCTCTCCTTTGGCTTGGCTGCAAGCCTGTAGCGACAAGAAGCGGGAGTGGGCGGCATTTAAGGCCGTGCGCTATCAAAAGTCGGTGCTGTACGACGAGATGTGGGACGCGGAGGTTATGACGCAGCCGACGGCCATTAAGGTGGCCACGGATTGGGCGCGCGCCCGCGATGCGGTGTGTTTCTTTGACGCTGGCGACGTGCAGGCCAATGGCTTCCAAGTGGTAGAGGACGATCGCTTGGGGCGCACCTTTACCGAGACCGGGGCCAGCTATATGGGGTTTGCAGTCTCGGCGCTGTTGGCCACGGCCGTAGCGACCGAGCCGTTCTACGGGTTGGCGATTAGCGGCGATGGGTCTTTCACCATGAATCCGCAGGTGCTCATCGACGGCGTAGAGCACGGAGCGACCGGGTGCATTCTGCTGTTGGACAACCGGCGGATGGGCGCGATCTCGGGTTTGCAACTGGCCCAGTACGGAGTTGACTGTGGCACTTGGGACCGCGTGGCCGTTGACTATGTGGCTTGGGCGAGTGCGGTGAAGGGCGTGGTCGCGTTGAGAGGGGGGTATTCGCCCGAGGCGTTGGAAAGGGCATTGGACCAGGCGCGGGCGCACGGCGGCTTGTCGCTGATACACGTCCCCGTTTATTTCGGACCAGACGAGCGCGGGAGCTTGGGGGCCTTTGGCCGCTGGAATGTCGGCAACTGGTGCGCCGATACCGAGGCGCTGCGCCACGAGATTGGGCTTTAACAGCCGGAGAAATCGCATGAAAATTGCCATGCTGCACGGTCCGCGCGATTTGCGGATTGAAGATCTGACGCTGGATACGGAGAACTTGGAGGACGACCAGATTTGGGTGGAGACGGAGATTACGGGATTTAAGATCGGCACCGATCGCGGCAACTACGAAGGGGCCGAACAGGTGCCTGGGGCACCGGATTTTCCGCGCTGGGTGGGCGACAGCAACTTAGGCGTGGTGCGCGGGGTTGGCAGCAAAGTCGCCAAGTTTGCGGTGGGGGATCGGGTGGTGTCGCGGCATCCCCATCAGTCGGCGTACGTGGCACGAGACAGCGAGAGCATCGTCCACGTGCCGGACGGGGTGGCGGCCGAAGACGCGGTATTTGCCCATTTGTACGCCTTGAGCATGCATTGCTACACCAAGGCTTTTTTCGCACCCGGCGAGACCGTGGCCGTCGTGGGATTGGGCGTCTTGGGGCTGGGGGCGGTGGCGCTAGGCCCGCTTTTTGGCGCGCGGGTCGTGGGACTGGGCAACAGCCAAGTGCGCTTGGACATGGCGCGCGATATGGGGGCGCACGAGGCCCTGTTGTCGGATGATCCTGACCTAGCGGCCAAGTTGGACGAATTCACTCACGGGCAGGGGATCGACTTGGTGATCCTAACGGCCAATCCTTGGCCGGCGTATCGCACGGCGATGGAAGTAGTCCGAACCAACGGGCGGGTGTCCGTCGTCAGCTTGCCCGGGCGGGGTGAAGAACCGCTGGATTTTAACCCGCTGGACATGCGCTGGTTTTACTTCAAGGGCGTTTCAATCTGCGCGGTCAACGACCGGGCGGGGTCGCTGTTTCCGCCGCCGGAAGGAGACCACTTTGACAACGACGGCCGCTGCGTCCACGTGCTCTCGCTGATGCAGGATGGCAAGCTCCAGCCGAGCCGCTTGGTCACCCACCGGCTGCACTACTCGGACATGGTGCAAGCCTACGAAATGGCGTACCACCGCGAGAAAAACATGCTCAACGTGGTATTCAACTGGAAGGACTGAAGCATGGAGCTGCTGCCGACGACTAATGCCGACGGGCGGGACGTCCTCCCGATGACCGAGGCCCAGAAGTACCTCTTCGACCTTAAGGGGTTTATTCTTTTGCCCGCTCTGTTGAGCGAAGAAGAGCTAGTGTCAATCCGCGCCCACCAGATGAAATTTCTCTACGAGCGCGAGTCCCTGCCGCCGGACGAGCGCGACAATCACGGCGGCCCGTCGCAGATCTTGCTCGACCACCCGGCGGTAGTGGGCGTGCTCAATGAAGTTCTCTCGCATCAGGCGCTGGCCAGCGAAGAGTGCTATGGGTTTCGCTACGACCACACCTATACCAGCCATCGCCAAGCAGGGCACGACAACTTCGGTCCGCACGGCGGCGGCGGGTACTTCAACTTTCGCGGCAACTCGCACATCTACCAGATGCAGCAGGGCAAGGTGCATTCCGGGCTGACGCGGGTGGTGTGGGAGCTCAACGAAGTCAGCGCGGGCGACGGGGGTACGCTTTTTCTGCCGGGCAGCCACAAGGCCGCCTTCCCCCGGCCCGACGAGCTGAGCGAGCGCGACAGTGCGCTGTGGGAGAGCTATACTTGCCCGGCCGGTTCGGCGGTGATTTTCACTGAGGCTCTGTGCCATTCGGGCACGCGCTGGACCAACGAGCAGCGAGATCGGCTGACCTTGTTTACCTGCTACGACACGGTCAATTCCAAGTGGGGCAAGGGCTGTCCTTCCGCCGAAGTTGTCGCCTCGTTCCCAGAGAAGCGCCGCACCCTCTTCCGGGGCGTGTGGCACGGGATGAGCGACGTGCCCGGCATCAACAAGTACTACGAAGCAGCTAACCAAGCCGTTTGACGCGACGAAAGAATTCTGCATGAGCGAAAAAGTTCTCTTCCTGCTCGATGGTATGGCCCTCGTCTATCGGGGGCATTTCGCGATGATCCGCAATCCGCGCATGACCTCAAAGGGCATGAACACGTCGGCCGTTTTTGCCTTTGCCAACACCTTGCTTTCCATCATCGAAAAGGGTGAGCCAACGCATATCGCCGTCGTTTTCGACACGCCTGAGCCCACGCACCGGCACCACAAGTACGAAGAGTACAAAGCCCAGCGCGAGGCCATGCCCGAGGATCTAAGCCAAGCACTGCCGTACGTGTTCCGGCTCTGCGAGGCGTTTAATATCCCGGTCTTGCGCGAGCCGGGATGGGAGGCCGACGACGTGATCGGCACGTTGGCCAAGAAGGCCGAGACCGAGGGATTTGCGACGTACATGGTCACGCCCGACAAGGACTACGGCCAGCTCGTTTCCGAGCGGAGCTTTATGTACAAACCGGGGCGCGGCGGCGACGAGGTCGAGGTTTTGGGGGTGCCAGAGATTCTCGCCCAATGGCAGGTCGAGCGGATCGATCAAGTGGTAGATGTGTTGGGGCTGATGGGGGATTCTTCGGATAATGTGCCCGGCGTTCCGGGGATCGGGCCCAAGACGGCGCAAAAGCTCATCGCCGAGTACGGCAGTGTCGAAGAGTTGCTGGCGCACACCGATCAGCTCAAGGGCAAACAGAAACAGAACGTAGAGGAATACCGGGAACAGGCTCTGCTCTCTAAGGAATTGGTCACCATTGAGTGCGACGTGCCATTGGACGTGGGACTGGCGGATTTGACGAAAAAGGAATGGGACCGTCAGAAGCTGGAGACTCTCTTCACCGAGCTCGAATTCAATACGCTGGGTCGGCGGCTGCTTGGCGACGAGTTTAGCGTTGAAAAGGAGCAGGCCCACGGCCCGCTTAAAGGGGTGGCGGATGTGGAGCACGACTATCAACTCGTCGATACGCCCGACAAGCGACAGGCGTTGATCGCGGCGCTGTTGGAGCAGCCCGCGTTTTGCTTTGACTGCGAGACCAACGGCCTCGACGTCCGTCAATGCAACTTGATTGGCTTGGCCTTTTCGTGGGATCCGGGTACGGGCCACTACGTGCCGCTGCCTAGCGAGCGGGCCGAGGTGCTGGCCGTTTTGGAGGAATTCCGCCCGGTCTTTGAAAATGGGGCGAGCGAAAAGATCGGCCACAACCTCAAGTACGATCTCGGCGTCCTCCGCTGGCACGGTATGCGAGTGGAGGGACCTTTCTTCGACACCATGCTGGCGGCGACCTTGGCCGAGCCAGAGTTGAGACGCAGCATGGACGAGCTGGCCAAGAGTCTGCTCTCCTACTCACCCAAGCCCATATCCGAACTGATCGGCGAGCGCGGCGGTGAGCAGCTAACGCTCTTGCAGGTGCCGATGGAGCAAGTGGCCGAGTACGCCTGCGAGGATGCGGATATCACCTTCCAACTCGCTGCGGCGCTGCGGCCGAAGATTGAAGACATGGATCAGCAGCGCGTTTTTTACGAGATCGAGGCCCCGCTCCTGCCGGTGCTGGTGGATATGGAATACGAGGGTATCCGCATGGAAAGTTCGGCCTTGGACGCACTCTCGCGGCAGTTTGAGGAGGCCATTGAGCAGGCTGCCGAGCGCGTCTTTGAGCTGGCCGGGGAGCGCTTCAACCTCAATTCGGGCAACCAGCTAGGCACCATTCTCTTTGAGAAGATGGAGCTGGATTCCAATGCGCGGCGGACGCAGAAGACCGGCCAGTACCAAACCAGCGAACAGATCTTGCGCCGGCTGGCCAATCGCCACGAGATCGCGCGGCAGGTACTCGAATACCGATTGCACACCAAGCTCAAGTCAACGTATGTCGATCAGCTCCCCGGCGCGGTCTATAAGGCCACCGGGCGCATCCACACCAACTACGATCAGCTAATGACCGCGACCGGGCGCATGAAGTCCGACCGCCCGAACCTCCAGAACATCCCCATCCGCAGCGAGCAGGGGCGAGAAATCCGCCGCGCCTTTGTGCCGCGCAGCAGCGAGTACCTGCTCTTCTCGGCCGACTACTCGCAGATCGAGTTGCGGATCGCCGCCGCGCTCAGCCGCGACGAAGGGATGCTGGACACCTTCAACAGCGGCGGCGACATCCACTTCGCCACGGCCGCAAAGATCTACCAAGTCGCAGAAGACCAAGCGACCCCGGAGATGCGCCGCCAAGCCAAGACGGTCAACTTTGGCATCATCTACGGGATCTCGCCCTTTGGGTTAGCCGAGCGGCTCGACATTCCGCGCTGGCAGGCCTCCGAGCTAATCGAGCAGTACTTTGACCAGTATCCAGGGGTGCGGCGCTATCTCGACGAGACCGTGGAGTTCGCTCGCGACAAGGGGTACGTCGAGACGGTGACCGGGCGGCGGCGCTATCTGCGCGACATCAACTCGCGCAATGCCACCACCCGCAAAGGAGCCGAGCGCAACGCGATCAATACCCGCATTCAGGGTACGGCTGCGGATATGATCAAGCTGGCGATGAGCCGCATCCACCGACTGCTGCGCGAGGAGGGGCTCCGCTCGGCCATGCTGTTGCAGGTTCACGACGAGTTGGTCTTTGATCTGCACCGGGACGAAATAGAGACTCTACCGCCGCTAGTCGCGCGCGAGATGCGCGAGGCTCTGCCGATGGAGGTGCCGATAGAAATCGAGATGGGCACCGGCGATAACTGGCTGGAGGCGCACTGAGGGTCTGACGCACTACGAGCAGGGTCTATTCCGGTCGCGCCGAAATGACGGAGTCTGCGGCCCTTGTGGTTGCCCGACGACGGAGGTCGGTAAGTGACGTAGCAGAAGTGCATAAGGCTGCGTAACATCAGGTCGGTAAGATAGAGAAACACCACAACAGAGAAAGGCACTAGAATAATGGGCGAGTGCATTCGCGGCTTTGGCAGCGACAATCACGCCGGAGTCCACCCCGAGGTCATGGCGGCTCTACAGCGAGTCAACGTGGGGCACGTGCATTCCTATGGGGATGATCCCCACACGGATGAAGCCGTCGCGCTGTTTCGCGAGGTGTTGGGGTCGGGGGTAGAGGTCTTCTTGGCCTTCAACGGCACTGGGGCCAATGTGACGGCCCTTACCGCACTCACGCGCTTTTGCGACGCGGTGATCTGTTCGGACACCGCTCATCTTCACATCGACGAATGCGGTGCTCCCGAACAGGTGGCCGGCGTCAAGCTCCTGACCGCGCCAGCACCCGACGGCAAAATTACCCCCGAGGGAGTCGCCGCCCACATTGCGGGTCGCGGCGACGAGCACCAAGTGCGCCCCCGCGTGGTGTCGATTACTCAGGCTACGGAACTGGGCACTGTTTATGCGCCTAACGAGATTAGCGCCCTCGCCGATTGCGCCCACGAGCACGGGTTGTATTTGCACGTCGATGGGGCGCGGATCGCCAACGCAGCCGTGGGTTTGGGCTTGGAACTGCGGGAGGTTACTGGGGATTGCGGGGTTGATGTGCTGTCGTTTGGCGGCACCAAGAACGGCCTGATGTTAGGGGAAGCCGTGGTCTTTTTTCAGCCTGAGCTAGCCGAGCACTATCGCCGGGCGCGCAAGCAGGGGATGCAACTGGCCTCTAAGATGCGGTTTGTTGCCGCGCAATTTACGGCCCTGCTGACCGACGACTTGTGGCGTCGGAGCGCCCAGCACGCCAATGCTATGGCGCAGGTGCTGGCCGAGCGCGTGCGACCCATTCGCGGGGTGGAGGTGATCTACCCTGTGCAGGCCAATGCCGTCTTCGCGCGGTTGCCGGTAGAAGTGATTCCCATTTTGCAGCAGGAGTTTTTCTTTTATCCCTGGAATGCCACGCGAGGCGAGGTGCGCTGGATGACCTCGTTCGACACCGAGGCAGAGGACATAGAGGCGTTTGCGACGCTGATTGAATCCACTATGACAGAAAGGAATGCATCGTGATCATCGATACTCATACCCATTTTTACGATCCCACGCGACCGGAAGGCGTGCCTTGGCCGCCGGCTGACAACGAACTGCTCTATCGCACGGTATTGCCCGAGCACCACCGCGCCCTCGCCGCGCCCGAAGGGGTGACTGGGACGGTGGTGGTGGAGGCTAGTGCGTGGCTGGCGGACAATCAGTGGATTTTGGATTTGGCCGCTGACGACCCCTGGATCGTCGGGCTGGTGGGCCACGTCGATCCCAACCGGGAGGACTTCAAAAGCGACATCGACCGCTTGGCGGGAAACGCGCTCTTTCGCGGCATTCGCTGCGGCGGTGGGTATTTTGCCGACTTGGAGGCCGGGTCTTTTCTCGCCGACATGGAGCACCTCGTCGCAAGGGACTTGAACCTCGACGCGCTGGTGGGACCGGTGGACTTGGCTCAAGTGGTGGAACTGGCTCGGCGGCTGCCGGAATTGCGCATTGTCATCAACCACTGCGGTGGGGTTGGAGCCGACGGCGGCGATCCCGATCCGGCGTGGTTGGACGCCATAGCCCAAGCGGCCGAGCAACCGCAGGTCTTTATGAAGGTCTCGGCGATCATGGAGCAAAGCAGGGTGGAGCCGGTGCCGGAAGAGTTGGATTTCTATCGCCCGATTCTCGACGCCATGTGGGACGCCTTTGGCGCAGACCGCGTGATTTACGGCAGCAATTGGCCCGTCAGCGACCGCGCGGGGAGTTTCAAGGCCGCCATCTCCCTCGTCAAGGGGGACTTTGGCGAAAAGGGCGTGACCGAGCAGTACTTCTGGCAAAACAGCAAGATCGCCTACAAGTGGCCAGACCGCTAAGGAGGACATTATGAAATTTTGGGTTTTCACCCACAGCGACCAGCCGCTCGAACACTGGCTCGAAGGCTACCAACAGCGCTTTGACGCTTGGGAGGAAGGCGGCGTCGAGGGCATTATCGTCGGCCGCATGCAGTTTAAGCAGGACGATGGTTCGATTATCTCCAGCTATCCGGCTAATCCCAAGCTCTATGCTGAGCACGGCGTCGAGCCGCCGGAGGAGACGCCCCGCGATTTAGAAAGAGAGAAAAAGCTGCAAGCCATGATGGACGACGCGGCGGCGCGTGGCTGGCAGATTATGACCTTTGGGATGGGTCGTGGCGGATTAGTCGGGCTGGAGGATTTGATCGCGTTTTACCCGCAGGTAAAAGGCGTCATTATCGACGGCCCCGGCGAAAACCACTACGAGCTAGCGTTCCACCACGGCGGGGAGTTGCTGGAACTTCGGCCCGGCGAAGATCAGCTTTTTGCTGGCATGGGGGCTGATGTCGGGCGGATGCAGCGCGGCATTGACCATCTGCGGCAGGCCCTGGGTCGGCTGACGCCCCAGCGGGTGCGCTACCTCGCCCAAGGCGGCCTGTTTTCGGTGCTGAATTTGATCGATCTCGACGAGGATGGGCTGTATTGGTTGCGGATGCGGCAGGAGAAGTCGCGCCGCTCTTGGGAAGACGCTCGCACCATCGTCGATCAGGCCTCGCGCAAGATCGAGTTGGGTGGCATTCCGCGCACGGCTGTCGTCTCTGGGTTGACTGGGCAGGATTACGAGCGGATGGCTGGATACTTCGATTATATACTGCCCAAGCACTACTACTGGCATCGCGGGTTTGACGGCCTTTATGGCACACTGGCGCGCTGGGTGCAGACGCTTGGGGAGTGGAATCCGGGGCTAACGGAAGAAGACGCTTTTGCCGTGGTCGAGGCGCTTTTTGGCATCAAACTGCCTGGGGTGCGGACGCTTTTTGATTTGGAGGCGGGCTTTCCCGACGAGTTTTTCAGCGAGGTCGTGTACGGCGAAACGCGCCGGGCCATAGAGGCAGCCGGTGACGATAAGGTGATTTGCTGGGTCTCGACTGGTCGCACGCCGCACGCTGGCGACCCTATGCCCGCGCGCGATCTGCTCGGCATTTTGCGGGCGTCTGAGGCAGCCGGGCTCAAGCGCTTTGTCTTTCATCCAGAGGTCATGGGCGCGTCTGAGTGGCGGGTTTTGACGGAAATTTGTGGGACGCCATGGCGCGAGGATCCGAGTGGGTATTGGCCCTCGGGCACCGAGAAGCCGGATGCTTTTAATGGGGGACGGAAGAAATAGGGCACTTGGAGAAAGATGCAATTCTGCGACAGGCTGTCGCAGAATTTCTGGAACAGGCTGTTCCAGAACTCCTTATAGTAACGTGATTAGCGCAGCGGTTACTCAAGTATCAAGCATAACCCATAAACGAAAGGAAAATAAACGTATGGCTACACCCAAGAAGGTGCTTGTTACAGGCGCAACTGGGCAGATTGGTTACATGACATACAAACGGCTGCAAGAACAACCGGAAAAGTACGATGCGTATGCACTCGACTACAAATTGGAGCCATCTGTTCGCGTTCCGGGGTCATGGACGCTCGAAATTCCAGACGAGAAATTCATCCTGTGCGATATTGCTGATTTTGATCAGGTACGACGCGCTGTTGAAGGTATGGATGTTGTCGCACATCTTGCCGCGGATCCGAGCGGGGATAGTTGGGAGAGTTTGCTGAACAACAACATCATTGGGACTTACAATGTCTTTGAGGCGTGCAAAGTCACCGGCGTTGCGCGTATCGTCGCCGCCAGCAGCATTATGGTCTCGCAGGGACATCGCGAGCAAGAGCCGTACAAGGCGATGATGGAACGCCGACATGCAGAGATACCGGACAATGTAGAGATGATTACGCCCAATATACCCGCGGAACCGAGGGGTCTATACGCCGCAACCAAAGTGTGGACGGAGTCTTTGGCGCGAACCTACGCCCATCGTCATGGGTTGTCGTGTATCTGCGTTCGTATCGGTCAAGTCGAGCGCGATCGTCCTCGTCCGCCACAGGGTGCCGACATCTATGTGAGCCAACGCGATATTGTCCAGATATTTGAGCGGTGCATCAATGCTGATGGTAGTTTGCGATTTGAGATTTTCTACGGCATGTCGAACAACGACCTACGTTGGGTGGACATCTCAGATGCACAGCAAAAGGTGGGATTTGTACCACAGGATCGAGCGGAGGATAATCACGACTATGACGCGTAACTAGTGGAAACCACTCCACTGAGGTTGACATCTGATTGTCTCTACACTGTGGAGACAATTGCGCTGGTCGTACTTGATTGCAAAACTTGAAGAGAAGCTATTGATGACCCGCTGGAGCATCGTCGTCTCGGAGGTGAACGCAAAATGACTCACACACTCGCAAAATCGCCTGACTACGCCGCATGGCTATGCGAGATGAAATCGCGCATCCGGTCGGCCCATCTCAGCGCAGCGCGGGCGGTGAACCGCGATATGATCCTGCTGTATTGGGACATTGGGCGTGGGATCGTGGAGAAGCAGGAGGAACAGGGCTGGGGTAAGTCGGTAGTGGACAGGCTGGCCGCAGACTTGAGAAAAGAGTTCCCCCACATAAGTGGTTTCTCGGCACGCAACCTCTGGGACATGCGTCGGCTGGTCGAGACATACTCTAACTCTGAAGGCCTTGCACAAGCGATGCAAGAAATAGGTAACTTGGAGGAAGACGCAATTCTGCGACAGCCTGTCGCAGAATTAGAAAGTGATCGCACGGAACAAGCCGCCGAATTTCTGCGACAGCTTGTTGCAGAAATTCCTTGGGGACACAACTTATTGATTTTGAATAAGATATCTGATTTCGACGCCCGCCTATACTATCTCCGCGCCACCGCCCAATTCGGCTGGACGCGCAACGTCCTGCTCAACCAGATCAAAGCGGGAGCCTATGAGCGATCCTTGGCTGAGGGCAAGACGCATAACTTTCCGAGCACATTGCCCGAACATCTGGCCGAACAGGCAGAAGAAGCCCTCAAGAGTTCGTACAATCTCGAATTTCTCGGGATCTCACACGAGGTGAAAGAACGAGAACTTGAAACCCGGCTCATCGAGCAATTGCAGGATTTCATTTTAGAACTGGGCTATGGCTTCTGCTTCGTGGGACGGCAGCATCGCCTGATGTTGGGCGACAAGGAGTATTTCGTTGATCTGCTGTTCTATCACCGCTTTCTAAAGTCGCTGGTGGCCTTTGAACTGAAAGCGGGGCCATTCGAGCCAGAATACGCCGGCAAGATGGACTTCTACCTCAACGTGCTCAATGAGAAAGAGCGAGCTGGAGACGACAACTCTTCCATCGGCATCATCCTGTGTGCGGAAAAGGACAACCTCGAAGTGGAGTTTGCGCTCAAGAGCAAAACCAATCCCATCGGCGTGGCCGAATACCAGTTGCAATCGACTTTGCCGGAGGAACTCAAAGGCAAACTCCCGACATCCCAACAACTGAGGGAAGCCTTGGGTCTATCGTGAAAAGCCGTGAGCCGACTATGGAAAGGAGATTGTTGCGACACTGTCGCAACAATTGACTGCCGAATTTAGACGAGGTTACAGCTACTCGGCTCTCACTCGGATGATAAATTTTGCCAAGGCATTCCCAGAAGCTGAGATTGTCGCGACACTGTGGCGACAATTGGGCTGGCCGTACTTGACTGCAAAACTTGAAGAGAGGCTATTGATGACCCGTTGGAGCATCGTCGTTTCGGAGGATACGGACCGCACCGTTCGGAGGTATTTGGCCCGAACGGGTGAGAAAAGAGGCGACCTATCGCGCTTTGTCGCCCGTGCGGTCCGCCAAGCGATCTTTTGGGAGACTGTTGACTCCATCTGGGAACGCAACAAGTATCTCTCGGGAGAGGAAGCCCAAGCCCTCGTTGACGAAGCCGTAGCTCAAGTTCGTGCGGATCATCGAACTCTGTGAGGCGGTTATGCGGTTACAAGAGATAGTCGTATCGCTGATACGACAATTAAGCTGATTGCACTTTAGGGAATTAGGAGATTAAAAATGTACGACGAATGGAAGCCCATCTACTCGGCTTTAGTTACCGACATCATGGACCAACTTGGCTATCGCGATCAGGCCATGACGCCCGATATCCGGCCCAGCCGCCCCGACGCCTTCATTGCTGGCCCGGCTCTCACTATCGACGCGTATGCCGATACTAGCCCCGATCCTGATCCCTACGGCCAAATTTTTGCCGCCTACGATCAAGCTAGCCCCGGCGACGTTTTCGTCATCGCCACCAACGGCGAAGAGCGCTCCGGCCTCTGGGGCGAGCTTCTCTCCACGGCTGCCCAAGCTCGCGGCGTCGAATCCGTGCTCACCGACGGTTTGGTCCGCGATGTGCGCCAGATGAACGCCATGGGCTACCACTGCTTCTGCAAAGGCTATTCGCCGCTCGACTCGGCGGGTCGCATTCTCGCCAAAACGATCAACCAACCTATCACCTGCGGCGGCGTGCAGGTTCATCCCGGCGATTTTATTCTAGCTGACTACGATGGCGTGGCGGTGATTCCGGCGGTGATTAAAGGCGAAGTCCACAAAAAGGCTATGGAAAAATTTGCCGGGGAAAACGTCGTGCGCGATGAATTGGCTGCGGGGCAGTCGCCGAGGGAGGTTTTTGATCGCTACGGGATATTGTGATTGTTGGACGTTTATAGACGACCTCATATTTCAGCTTCAACCAACAGCTATACATCCGTCAGCTCAGGAACGTGTTCAGCCTCATACTTCTCGATCAGCACACCAACGACCTCCATCAATGAGGCCAAGGGGTGATTTTCGTCCTCGCCTACTACATCAATCAAATCGTCTAGTATAGCTACAAGCCGTTGATATTCGCTCTCTGCATGGGGGACGAACACAACAGGAGTCAGCATGGGCCATACATCTTGAGCGGTTTGTATTTTTGCTTCCATTCTAGCTCTTGCGCGTCTCCAAATGCGAAGGCAACCATCCAACAACGGCCTGCTCTGAGTCCTCGTCCCAAAAGAAATACAGTCGAAAACAGCGGCGCACGTCTCGGGTGCTCCCCTTCTTCAAGTGTCGGTCGAGCAGGTGCCGCCGACCAGCGTAGCGCACGAAATACATGTCGCCGTGTTCTCCGTGCCGGTCTCCAGCAAAGGTTTGGGTTTCCTCAATGTTCAGGGCCAAACAAGCCTGCTTGAACGCGTTGGCTTTAGAAGAGCCGAAGCGTCGCATGGGAACGTAGTAGTCTCGGAGCAAAAGCAGGGCTTTGTACAGGAAAGCAGCGTCTTCGTACTTGCTTTTTTTGGCAGCGTGTTTGGCGCGTGGCAGGACTTCGACAAACCCTGCAAGGTTCTTGTCGCACCATTCCTCAAAATCGTTCAGGTCGCTGAGAATCTCTGGCTCCTTGGGGTCTGAGCCATGCACCAGTGCGCTTTCGAGCATCTCCACGCGGGCGCGTAAGTTCCAGGCGCGTTGGGTTGCTGTCTCGGCCTTGGCTTGGGCTACATCGCGCTCTTGCTCTACGGATTTCAGGACGCCTTCAAAGGTCTCTTCTATCTCTTCGCGCTCGGCTTGGAGCTCGACGATTTGGGCCTCAGCCAGTTCGAGCCTTTCTGCTAGGGTCGCATTAGTAGCCTTGGCGCGCTCTATGCGACGCTCGGCTGCCAGCCGCCGAATTTTGGCAAAGGACGGGGGATCGCTATCGGCATCCGAACGCTTGACAGTGTCTTTGAGTAAGAGGTCGGCTAAAAAGCTCGCGTACGCAGCAGGGCCGCCGTCCCAATTCTGAATGCGGCGGCCCGTGGCCCACGGGTGTTGATGCGGTTCATCTACCTCGGGATTGAAATTCGGTCGGTAGTTTCTGACGGCTCGATTGAATACGGCAAACTCCTTGCCAAGCTCGTCGGTCAAGCGGAAGGAGGCCGGTCCGGTGAGGATGGCTACGTGGGCCGCGCCAAACGTCTTATGGCATAGAGCGTCTATGGGGAACGCTGCGTCCTTTGCATCTGTCGAGTAGGTCGGGAGCGACGCGACAATGACAGGGGCCCGGCGCTTGGGATCGCGAATCAAATTGCACAGCGACAGAACTTGGTTGTCGGAAACCAGCCATGGATTTGGACGCAACAAACGACCGTCTAGCAAGGCGGTGCCAATGGCGGCGATTGGCCGGATGAAATCGGGAGTGGCCCGCTCGATGAAGTTATCCGTCCCGCGCCTAGTACACGCGAGGCGGGCGCTGACGGCGATTGATCGGTCCGATAGCTGCTTTAGCCCAACCTCTGTAACCCAAGTGAGTTGCGGCACGGACTTGTCGGCATCATCGAGCCGCGCCCCCCACATAGCTAGATCATCCAACAACACGGCCGCGGCGTACTGCGCCCCAATTTTCTCGGTCTCAAAGGATTGCCCGCTCCAAGCCTCCGCCGGGAGCCGTTGCCCAACGCGCAGGTCTATCCATTGCAAAACCTTCTTCTGAGCCGCTGCAAAGGGGTCAATTCCATCGCATGGGTTGATCTTGATAGAGATTTGGCTGATCGGCATCACAGACGAGTACCGCTCGTGCATTTGCTTCTGCACGGGCCGCAACTGATCCGCCAATGACGTGTTGTAAGGACTCATCGAATCTGATTTTCTCTTGCAAAATGAAGGTAGCTACTCACTAGGTCAAACGCTTTCCAACCTCCATCTTAGATAGACGGGGTAAGGCCGGCCAAGAACTTGATTTGCTTGGGTCTTTCAGTATTATAGCTGCTCAAAGGGGTTAAGTCATGTTCGCAGCCTTAAATGAAGGAGAGACCTGTGCCCACGCGCTTTACAGCAGTAATAACCAAGAGCGAAGATTTGCCTTTATTCGTCGCTCGTTGCCCCCAAGTAGGTACGGTTAGCCAAGGAAAGACTGAGGAGGAAGCATTGAAAAACCTCAAAGAGGCTACCGAGCTGTACTTGGAAGAAGTCACAGACTCTTCGCATCAGACGCTTCACCTTGCCTAGCCTTCCCTCTAGGATCTCAGCTAGGAAAGCCCGACGTGCTCTCGGAGCGCTTGGGCTTTTATTTTGTCCGGTAGAAGGGCAGCCATATTGTACTCGCTAGGGGATAGCCTAAAATTGGGGAATGTCGGCATAGACGAGTTTTTAGATTCACTCTGGCCAAGTAATAAGGGATGACATGGAAAAGGTATCGCGGTGGAGCTGCAAGGAGAATTGACTAGGTGAACGCCGCCAGCCTTCAAACCGACCCAAAGCAAGCGCAGAAAATCGACCCGCTCCCTCGATTTCCTAGATCCTCGCGTTGAGTGAATAGGGAAACCCCACAAGGTGAATCCGTAGCGACCGACCGAGGAGGACAGCCCTCCATTAGACCCCAATTTTCTGGCCGATTTGATAAGGCCGGAGCGCGTTTCTGGCCTACGACTGTTTGCCCCATCCAGCCTTCTGCAGCAGGTCCCATGGGATCGAGCACTCCCCACTGATCACGTGCAGATTCACCTGTTCTTGGTAGCTTGCATCACCTGCGTCCGTCTCCACGTTGCCCTCCACCTCCTCCTCTTCGACTTTGCCCACTAACCCCGCGATCTCGCCTTCGTCGACGATTACCCGCGCCGCCTTGGCCAGCGCGAACGCCCTTTGGTAGTCGACCATCGTTTCTATTGCCTTCTCGCCCGCGTCCGTGTCGAAGTAGCGCCACTTCCCGAATGTGTATCTCCCCTGCTCCAATACGTCCTCAATCTCGGCGAAATCCGCCTTCAATCTCGTTCTGCTGTCTTCCGGTAGGTCATTGTACAGGTTCAAAAGGTCGTGAGTCTTTCTCGCCTCATCCAGACGCGTGATCAGGATGGCCTTCAGCACCAACTCACAGGCGAACGCCGAGGTCATTCCCGACATCATCACCAAACCCATTCTCTTCATCAGCTCCGGCCCCAGCGGTTGCCGGAATCTACCCGCGATCTTGCCCAACACGTGAGTCGAACCATCATCTGCCACTTCGACGCCTGAAATACGCGGTTCCTCGAAGTTTAAATCCTCATACGGGATCATCGACTGCACGCGGGGCAGGCTCTCGATCCCCGCCAGAAAGGTACAGGCCTGAAGATAGAGGTAGCCTGCCGTCCCTCCGGGGAAGTCGTGCCGACTTAGCCATCCCTTCCGACCCCCCGCCGCGATCTTCGCGGCGATGCGCTTGGCGACATGCGCTTGGTTGCGGTCCATATCCGGCAGGATCTTGAGTACGAACTTCGCATCCTCTCGATACTCCGCAGCCAAACCCCAGCACACATTCGGCAGGTTGGCAGCCGCCTCGCAGCGCATCCTTTCCATTTCGCGCATGGCGTCCTCGCCCTCGACAGATTTCCCGCATAGTCGGCATTCGATGCTGGTCCACCTCTTGTCCTCATCGAACCGTCCGACCAGTCTCCCCCAACAATACGTGCAGCGTCCCACTATCGTAGCCCCGGTCGCCTTATATGTGGAGTGATCGTCGAAGTCCTCCTGCCAAATGATTTCGACTGTTGACCCCTTTGGTTCGTCCCGGTTTACCGGCCCCACGTCGCCTTCCGTCTCCATGTTGTTTTTCTTCCCTATTATGCCGTTTAAGTTCTGCAATTCATCCCTAGCGATCCTACACCCCAACCAGCGCCTGCGCAAAATCCGCGCACAAATCCTCGGCGGTCTCAATGCCGCACGCCACTCGCACCAAGCCGTCGGCTATACCTATGGCTGCTAGTTCTTCTCGGCTCAAGCCGCTGTGCGACGTGGTGACGGGTCGAGTGATGAGGGTTTCGACTCCGCCGAGACTGGGGGCTGACGCTGGCAGAACCAGCTTGGACAGCAACCGTTCGGCGGCCTCCACGCCCCCGTGCAGTTCAAAGCTCAACACGCCGCCCACCCCGGCAAACAGCCGCTGCGCCCGCTCGTATTGCGGATGGCTTTCCAGCCCTGGGTAATTCACTCGCGTCACCTGTGCCTGCTCGGCCAAAAAGCGCGCCAGCCGCAACCCATTTTCGTCGTGTTGCCGCATTCTCAGCGACAGGGTCTTCAAGCCCCGTTGCAGCAGAAAGCAGGCGTGGACATCCAACGAGCCACCCAAGTGATTCAGCTTGTGCTTAATGGCTTTGACGTGTGCAGCCGAGCCGACGACCACGCCCGCGACGATATCCGAATGGCCGTTGAGGTATTTGGTCGCGCTATGTAGCTCTATGTCAAATCCGATTCTTAGTGGGCGGAAGTTGCACGGCGAGGCAAAGGTATTGTCGATCAGGGATACTAGCCCGTGTTCTCGGGCAAACGCCACTACCGCCTCTAAATCGGCGACCTCCATCAGTGGGTTGGTCATAGTCTCCACGTAGATCGCCTTCGTCTCTGGCCGCAGCTTGGCCGCCCATGTCTCAGGCGCATTGCCGGCGATAAAGTCGTAGCTCAGCCCCAAGCCCGGCGCATCCTGCGTCACAAAGCTGTGCGTGCCCCCGTAGAGGCAGTCTTGGATCAGCAGGTGATCGCCGCTGTTGAGCACGGTTATCAATGCGGTGGTGATCGCCGCCATTCCCGAGCCGGCGACCAAGGCGTCCTCGCCGCCGCAGACAGCGGCCAGTTTGGCGTGCAATGCGCGGTGGTTGGGCGTGTTGTTGAGGCGGAGATAGCGGATGTCGTCGTAGTCCTGCTCGTCTTGCGAGACAAAAGTCGAGCTCTGGAAAATGGGCGTCACCACGGCACCTTTGATGCGCTCCTCGCCAGCGTGGACGAGGCGGGTCTGAATATCCATGAAGTGATTCCTTTCCTTTGGCGGTTAGTGGGATAACCACGAGGGTTGTCCCTACATACCATGACGTTAGGCAGTCTTATGTCCTCAACGTCCCATCCCTGTACCCTTTCCGCTACACTCCAGCCCCTCCTCTTATCTGAGCCGCCGCCGTGGCACGATTTTTGCAATTTAGCAATTGCGAATTAGCCCGTCCCTCCAGTTCGGACGGTTGGGCACACTCTAATTCGTAATTGATTGCCATGGCCGAATTTGATATTGTTTCCAAGTATTTGGTGCAGCACTATCCCGGCGATTTCGCCCGCTTTACCCTCGGTCGCGACGACGTCGAAGGTGCCGAAGTGATTGACCCAGAGCAACTCACCGTCGAGGCGAGGCAGACCGACAGTTTGCTGCGGGTGCAGTTGGGCAACGAAGCGGTTCTCGTCCACACCGAGTTTCAAGCTGCCGATAGTACGCAGCCGCCGATGGCGCGGCGGATGGTCGGCTATATCGGGCGCACCGTTGAGCAATACGGCCTGCCGGTGGTTTCCAGCGTCATCTACCTGCGGCCAGCGGCCGGCCGGCGCGATCCGGGCTATTATCTCCAAGATCGTCCCGGCCATCGCATCTTGGTAGAGTACCAGGTGATCCGGCTGAGCGAGTTGGACGGCCAGCGCATCCTCGAGTCGGGGCAGGTGGGACTGTGGTCGTTTGTACCGCTGATGCGGCCGACCGGTCGGCCAGCGGATTGGCTGGAGACTTGTATGCGCGCGGTGCAGGCGCAGCCGCTGGATCGGGCGACGAAAGCCGATTGTCTGGCCGGCATGTCGCTGCTGAGCGGGTTGGTGTATGGGCGCGAAACCGTTTCTGCCATTTTCTTGAAGGAGGGTCTAATGGATATTATCCGCGAATCACCTGTTGCTCAATACTTGACCCAACAAGGTATTGAGCAAGGCATTGAGCAAGGCATTGAGCAAGGCATTGAGCAAGGGGGCCGAGAACGCGCCATTGAAGCGCTACTCGACGTGCTGGAAATCCGCTTTGCGCTCGGCGCGGCGGAGCCTTTGGCCGCTCGCGTACGGGGCATGGAGGATTTGCAGCGTCTCAAGCACTTGCATCGAGCGGCGATCCAAGTAGAAAGCCTAAAGGCATTCCAAGCCCTCCTAGACGCCGACGAATAGGGCGGTCGCGCAACATCAGTGCCGTATGTATTTAGCTGTCCGATGTGCTCGTGGCGAAACTCATCGACCTTCAACTCGACCAAGATATGACACTTCAGTACGCGGTGATAGAATACCAGAGCCACGAAGGCGCGTGTGTCGCCAATGACGATGCTCTTCTGCTGCGCCTCCAGGCAGAAACCATCCCTCAGCTCCAGAAGAAACTCCCGCAGGTTAGCGACAAGGGATGCTTCTAGGTCAGATCTTCGACCACTTCCTTTAGCCTCAGTTCCAGAAATTCCAATTCTGCGTCTATCTGCGTCCATCTGCGGATTATAGGGCAAATTGGGTGAGCAGCCGCTCGTATAGCCGAATGAAGTCCCGGCGGCCGTTGTCGCGGTTGTAAACGTAGCACATGGGGTTGGGATTGATCTCAATGATGGAGAGACCGTCCGCGCCGTGGATGAGGTCGATGGCGTAAAAACCGAGTGAGAACACGCTAGCTACTTGCGCGGTTAGCTGTTGCATTTGCGCTAGCAGGGCCGCGTCCTCCACGCGCACGGCGCGTCCTGTGGCCTGATGCAGCGGATTGAGGTCTCCGTCTGCGCCCACGGCCTCGCTCTCCTTGCGATAGGCCAGCAACAACTCGTCGCGGCTGGCGACGACCCGATACTCCGGCCCGGCCACGTATTGCTGCACCAGCGCGATGTTGTCCAAAAAGCCGCTGTTGGCAAAGAGGGCTTCGAGCCGCTGGCCGAGGTCTGTTGCGCTGCGCTCCAAGAACACGCCCTGCGCCAGCGAGCTGTGGCACTTTTTGACCAACAGGGGGAACTCGAACCGTGCCACTACTTCTTCGACGATTTCCGTGACCGTGGCGTGGGTTTTGTAGCGGTCGAAGCGCGCGTCGGCAAGCGGGTTGAAGAGCTTGAGCGTATCGGGGACTGGCAATCCGGCGGCGGCGAAATCCTCGTATTGGTACGCCTTGTCTTCGGCGAGCCGGGCTTCGACGTAGTCGTTGAAGGGATGCTTGTTGCGCCAGAAGCGCAGGGGCCGCCGTCCGCCCGACAGCTTGAGCCGCGTGCCGTCGTCCGAAATCCACTCGCAGATGAGTCCCTGTCGCTGGGCCGCTTCGGCGACACATTCCAGATTCTCCAGCGCCATGTCTTCGGTGATGCCGTCGCGCTCGCCGGGCAGATTGAAAAACTCCCGCGCCCGCGCTACCAAGTGCAGGGACCCGGCTACGCAGACTCGGCCTTTGGGTCCCGCTAGTGCCAGCGCACGCTTGAGGGCTTGGCTGCTTGCAGGAACCTGCTCGATGGTTAGTCCGTCCGGTGCTAGGTCCGCCAGCACCGCTGGTGTCTGTGCCCGTGGATGGTCTGAAGAAGTTAGTAAGACCCGCTGTGCTACCGGTGCTAGGGCGCGCAAAATTCCCGAGGCATCGTGCCCTGTTCCTGCGCCGACGACTAGCACCCATGCGTTGCCAGTATCGGCGACGGAACGCTCTCCACTCAGCCGCTGTAACTCCTTGGCCAATGCCTCGGCAGCCGCTGGATTGTGCGCGCCATCGAGCAAGACCAGCGGCTTTTCTTGCGCCACTTCAAAGCGGCCCGGCCAGTGATGGGTTGCTACGGCTTGATGCGCGGTCTCGTCTTCTAGGTTATGGACGAGTCCCTGCGCCGCTTCAAGGGCCAGCCGCGCGTTTTCTGCGTAGGTGACCGGACGGCCTGTTAGGTGCCCTAGGGGCCACTCCGTTTCGGCGATTTGCAACTTCACTTCTTGTTTTGCACAGGTCTGCCGGATTAGGTCCATCACCTCGGGGGGCTGCGCCGTTGTGGTGACGAGCGTGCGACCCGAGCGAGCGATGTGCAGCTTGTCAGCGGCGATTTCCTCCAAGGTATTGCCCAGCAGGTCCACGTGGTCTAGGCCGATGGCCGTCAGGACAGCTAGCTTCGAGTCCCAGGCGTTGGTCGCGTCGTAGCGGCCCCCAAGCCCTACCTCAAAAACCCCGAATTCTACGCCCTGCTGTGAGAAGAGATGAGCCGCGAGGCCGGTTAGGGCCTCGAACTTGCTAAACGACCCCAATGCCTCCCGGCCAAAGTCGCGGGTGCAATCGTCGAGATGCGATACGGCTGCGGCCCATTGTTCCTTGCTGAGGATCTCGCCGTCAATGCGGATCCGCTCGCGCTGAGTGTGCAGGTGCGGCGAAGTGTATAGCCCGGCCTTGTGGCCGTGTGCCTTTAGGATGGCGGTGAGTAAACTGGCGACCGTTCCCTTGCCGTTGGTGCCGCCGACAATGATTGAGCGGAAGCGCGTCTGCGGGTCGCCGAGGCGGGCTAACAGGGCGCGCATTCTCGGCAGGTACTCCTCGATTGGGCCGAGCGCTGGACGGCCCACCTCCCAATCGGGCAGGGCGTCCAAATAGCGTTTGGCGCGAAAGTAATCCATGTAGTGGGGAAGGTGCGGCTCAACCGCCGCGGGTGTGCATCTCGCGGTGCGGATCGGCTTGCAACTCTGAGACTTGATAGAGCACGCCTCGGTGTGGATCGTCGCGCCGCTCTTCGGCGCTGCGGTCCGTTCGTCCCGCCCACCCCGCGCTAATGCGTCGCACTAGTCGATCGCGGTCCGCGCCGTTGCGCAGCAGAGGCTTTAGGTCGGTGCCCTGCTGCGCGTATAGACACGTGTACCACAGACCGTCAGCCGTCAGCCGGCTGCGGTCGCAGGCACCGCAAAACGGCTCGGTGACCGACGCGACGATGCCAAAGCGCGTGCCGTCGCGCAGGCGGAAGCGCTCTGCGGGCGCAGAGCCCCGCCCCGCCTCGCGTTCGATAGGGCCGTAGTGCGCCTCCAGTTTCGCTAGCATTTCCTGCTGCGACACCACCTCTCCGAGCGACCAGTGGGTGGCCCCGCCGACGTCCATGTATTCGATGAAGCGGACCTCCGCGCCTATCTCCCGTCCGAATTCGAGCAGATCTACTAGCTCGTCGTCGTTGAAGCCGCGCATTACGACCGAATTGATCTTGATCGCGTCAAAGCCAGTCGCGGCGGCGGCGCGGATTCCCTCTAGGACTTTGGCGTGCGCGGTTCTCCGCGTTAGCGTCTCAAAGCGCGCTGGTTGCAGCGAGTCCAAGCTGACCGTGATCCGGCGCAGCCCAGCTTCCCGCAGGGAGTCAGCCCGGCGCGCCAATTGCGTCGCATTGGTCGTCAGCGCCAGGTCCTCGACTAGTGGTAGTCGTGTGAGTCGGGCGACGAGTTCGAGTAGATCGGTGCGCAATAGCGGCTCGCCACCAGTCAGGCGGACGCTGCGGACGCCAACTTGGCAAAAGGCATCGACCACGCGCTCGAGCTCGGAGGCGTTGAGGATGTCTTTACTGGGCAGCCAAGTGTAGTGCTCTTCGGGCATGCAGTACTGGCAGCGCAGGTCGCAGCGGTCGATTACCGACACGCGCAAAGAGGCCAACGGGCGGCCCAAAAGGTCGCGCACTAACTCGGTTTTGGCGGGTGTTTCAAGGGCCATATAAAGGCATCCACAGACGGAGTTAAAGAGACTTGAGAATATAGAGAATCCCTAGCAGTGGGCAATGTCCGGCGAAGTCGGCGCGTCCTTGCTGTACGAAAGTCGGCGCGTGATATTAAGGGACTTGACCCGCCTGCGATAAGCGTTGCGGGCGGCGAATAGGACGTTACACTGCGCAACGAGAGGGGTTTAATGAGTGCCACTGCTGCGATCCAAGAGATGCTCGCCGAGCACGGGTATGTCGCCGATCGCCAAGTTGTCATGTCTGTGTACCTCGCGCAGACCTTGGAGCGTCCCTTGCTCATTGAGGGGCCGGCTGGCGTCGGCAAAACCGAGGTTGCCAAGGTCGTAGCCCGCGCCCTCGACACTGAATTGATCCGCTTGCAGTGCTACGAGGGGCTAGACGCCCACTCCGCGCTGTACGAGTGGAACTACCAGCGCCAGCTCTTGCACATCAAGCTCGACAAGAAGAGCCAACGCCCCTTAGCCGAGCGCGAGGCCGACCTGTTCTCCGAGGACTTCTTGCTCAAGCGCCCCTTGCTCCAGGCCATCACTCAGCCCGTCCCGCCGGTGCTGCTGATTGACGAACTCGACCGGGCCGACGAGGAGTTTGAGAGCTTCCTGCTCGAAGTGCTGTCCGACTGGCAGATTACCATCCCCGAAATCGGCACCATCCGCGCGGCGGCGCGGCCGCACGTGATCTTGACCAGCAATCGCACCCGCGAGCTGTCCGACGCCGTGCGCCGCCGCTGCTTCTACCTGTGGATTGACTACCCGGAATTTGACAAGGAAGTGGAGATCGTGCGCCGCAAGGTGAATGGGATCGACGTCCAGCTCGCCGAGCAGATTTGCCGCTTCATGGAAAAGATCCGCATGCAGCGCCTCGAAAAGGTCCCCGGCGTCGCCGAAACTCTCGATTGGGCCAAGGCCCTCGTCGCCCTGCACCAGCACCACCTCGACCTCGAAGTCGTGGCGGATACCTTGGGCATTGTGTTCAAGGACCAACGCGACGTGGCGCAGGTGAAGCAATCGTTGGCCGAGTTCTTGGAAGGATTGGGGGTCCGCGCCAAGCTGGCTCCAGAACGATGAATCACAAGATCGACGACATCGCCCTGCACGGCGCGTTGAGCGCGAATGTGGTCGGCTTCTGCCGCCTGTTGCGCGCCCAGGGTCCCGGCGTGGCCTTGGGCGAGGAGCAAGACGCACTTCGCGCCTTGGCGGCCATTGACCTGTCAGACCCGGAGGATTTTCGGCTAAGCCTGCGGACGATTTTGGCCAAGACGCCTGATGAGCAGAAACTCTTCGACGCGCTGTTCGATGTCTATTGGTCGATATGGGATCGCGCCGGCGAATTGGGTCAGCCCCAGCCCGAGCCTGCTGCCTCTGAAAAGGATAGTGTCAATCGACCCGGTAAGAATGGCTTGACTAGCGTCCGCGATTGGCTCAAACAGGGCGAGCCGACCGAAGAGGAGCGCGAGGCCGCTGGGTACAGCCCCATTGAGGTCCATACAAAGCGCGATTTTAAGAATTTTAACGCCGAAGAGCTGGAGGAAATCGGGCGGCTGTTGCAAGCCATTGCCCGTGCGCTCGC